>Ga0316620_10001053_pt1 | contig 11615 bp, 9 predicted proteins | sample OWC_Aug_M1_C1_D5_FD_207651 | JGI IMG/M metagenome (GOLD analysis project Ga0316620, IMG submission 207651) | Wetland soil microbial communities from Old Woman Creek delta, Ohio, United States - OWC_Aug_M1_C1_D5_B | ecosystem: Environmental > Terrestrial > Soil > Wetlands | place: USA: Ohio... | reverse complement strand
AAGAAGAAGACCCGCCTATGGCCGTCTCTGTTCGAGGATATCAGGAAGATCTCGCCCACGCCTACGTCGCGATTCCTTCCCATGATGGCAAGCATTGTCTGATTGCCCATTCCAACCTTACCGAATGTCTCGCCGAGACCGTCACTATCAGCCATCTTTCAGATACACTCCTACATCGAGAAGTCCTCTCGCAGCTCTCTAGCTGTCCTAGGGTCCACTCCAATCTCATGAAACAGGTCAGCGCAGACCTCTCTCGCTATTTCAAGGTCCTCGTAGCTCACTTTGCATGACTCGTGCGCCAGTGCCAGAGCAACAGGGTATCCATACCAGCGCGCATCTCGTGACATGAACTCAAGTTCTCTGAAGAGACTCTGTTCGTTAGCTCTAGTTGCAGCTGGGTCGTTCGGCACCAAGATGTTCTCCTCCCACCAGACTCTGTCAAAGTCTATCCTCGAGGGCCGGTTGTCACCTGAGAAGCTGAAGAGATAAGGGACCGCCAGATGTGGAGGGATGTACGTGCGCTTCTCGTAGATATGCAGTATTCCTCCTGAGTCCTCGCGCCCGGGCAGGTAGCAGAACCACTTTGTGTTTTCACCGAACTTGTCCTTAGCCATGTAGGCAATCCTGTGCGCGAACGGAATCGTGTGATTCTTGCTCACAGCGCATAGAATGACACCCCGTTGTCTTGCGAGTCTACAGAGGTCACGCAACATGAAGCCACTCGGCATCGATGGATACTTCCGTGCCAAGTGCATGAAGATGCTCATTGCCCCATCAAGCATGAGAAACTTCGGATGGAGGTCACTTGTCAGGACCTTGCGTGCCGCGGAATACTCTGATGCCTTTCTGAGCTCATCGTGCACTACTGGGTTTGTGAGAGTCTGAGACCGTGATATCAGACGGCGCATTGACTTGAGTCGGGCTATGTGTCTGCTGTATTCAGTGCCCTCGAGCTCTGACAACGATTTCAGGTCCCGTTTCAACTCGTCTCTGAAGAACTGCGTCACGAACTCCTCGACGCTGATGTCAGAGTATATCGATGCGAGCGACTCTGACAGCTTGTCGCGAGCGTCCTGCCTGACACCTGAGTGCCAGTGCATATTGATGCAGGGCTGGGCGCCAAGCTTTTCCTCCACTAGGTTTGTGTCGAGCGGCTGGAAGTATCGCCCTTCTCGTGTGCCAGTATTCAGAACAACCGTTGCAGTACTCAAGAGATGGAAGCGGATGTCGTCCATTACTGCGAAATTGTCCGAACCCGACCCATCAACGGCAGCTATGAGATAGTCCTCTTCCAGAGAAGCAGTCTTCGAGTAGGACTCGATAGGTGCAAGGAGATTCTCTCGGATTCTCTTCTCATCCCTCGCAAGATCCTCGTCTGCCCGCTTCTCCATTGCGGCCTTTGCATCAGATATTACTGACTTCACGAGCTTTCTGAAGCTCTCGGTCAGGAACTTGTCCAGCATTCGCACTTCCGTCTGCCTACAGGTCTGTTGGGGCGCCACCCATGAGTGCCTAACCGGTTCATAAAAAGCTAGCACTTCATAGTCAAGGGCAAATGCCCCTAGGGCTGGAACCATGCCCAATTTGCTTAAATTGAACAAGACGGAAGTCCCCTATGCAAGTATTTGGCTCCATGGAACCAAGTCGGATGTTGGGATGTGGTTCATTGCTGAGAATCTCCTACCTTGGCCAGACATCGTTCGCTCTCCAATCCAAGGAAACCTCGGTTCTGCTGAACCCCGGAATCTGGAATGGGAGTCCTATCGTAGCTGACGACTACGATGCGAGGGTAATCGTGGCCACAAATCACCTCGAAGATGCGCTCGGCAATGCAACCAAGATTGCAGAGAAATCGAAGTCGTGGATTCTCGGAAACGCTGAAACAATCGAGAAAGCGAAACAGCAGGGTGGGAAACCATGGCTGCTGCACGAACTCAAGGCAGAGATCCCTTACGAAATCCCCGGCCTCAAGCTCACAGCATTTCCTCTGAGGAGAGCCGTGTCTGGTACTCCTGACAGGGTTGAGAACTTGGGGCTGTACATAGAGATGGGGCGGATGCGCGTTGCCTATCTCGGAGACACAATGATTCGCGGACCGTTTGGACAGCTGGAAACAGAGATTCTAATCGCGCCAATCGGAGGTGACGGAGTGTTTCCCGTGAAGGACGCCGTAAGTCTATGTGTGGATGCCAAGCCTAGATTGGCCATCCCCATGAGATGGAAAGATGCCGACCAGCTGGCCAAGTTCGTCAGGTATGTCGATCAGTTCGCTACGGGTTCCGTTCCGCTGAAGATGGAACCCAAGCAGACGGTCGAGGTACAGTGGGCAGCAGGGAACGAGTTCAGACATCAGTTGTCCTGACATCCTTCTACAGTCCAGATGCGAGCCAGAAGCCGCCCTCATGGGAGGGTGTAAGCAGAAATGGGTGAGTGACTGTTGACTGAACACAAGACCGTGATTATTGATCTCGAAGAGTCGGAGAAGGTTCGACTCGATGGGCTCAGTGCACTTCAGGGTGTTGAAACATCCTGCGTGCTCCGTGTGAAGAACCCCACCGAGAAGAATCGAATCTGGAATGTCAAGATCCACGTTCCCGGCTCACGGAGCGGAACCGATATAGCTCAGGATGTGCTTTCAGCTGGCGAGATTGACGCCGGGCACAGCTGGCAGAGCAACTACAAGGTGAAAGTGGACGCTCCTATTCTGAAGCTCAGCGAAACGTACGATGCGTGCCAAGTGGCTACGGAGGACGTGCGATGGGCATACGTGAGCGGGAAGGAGAATGCAGTGAGAATCACACTGCGAGTGAAGAATGAGAGTGACGGGCAGTTCGACGCGGTAGTCGTCAACAAGAGTATTCCTTCGGAACTCTCGAACGTACAGGTAGAGAACGTCCAATCAGGAGTTGCAGAGTTCGATGAGGGCACCAGGCAGGTTGTGTGGAAAGACTTCGTCGTGTTTCCACACGAAGAGTCGGTACTCCGCCTGACTGCCGTGGCCGCGCTGGACGATGCAGAGCCCAAGAACGGCGGCGAAGTAGTGGTGACATACAAGGCTGAAGGACAGCAGCGGTCCACATTGTCTCCAGACCTGACCTCTCTGACCGACTTCGTGACCGGAATAGATACGACTGAAACGAAACCAAACCACTGGGTTTGTGAACTTGAGTGCTCGAACGAGAGCGAACTGATAGTACGGCTCGACAAAGCCGAAGTGTACTTGACCCCTGAAGCCGGCGGCGCAAAGAAGAAGATGGTCGATCAATCGCCGAAGGTCGAGCTCGCACCAGGGAAATCATGGAGTACGAAGTTCGAGGTTGATAGCAAGGCGCCCCCGAAGTGCACGCAAGAAGTTGTATACACTCCGATAAGGAAGATAACCAAGAGGGTACTCGGCAAGATTGAGAAGGCTGGCCAGACATTGCCGGTCGCTAGGATCGAATACACAAAGGCCTTCGACCCTCCGGAGGTGAACAGCCTCGACAAGACACCTGTGGAGGTCAATGTCGAGATTAAGAACACTGGTAGTGCTCGACTGAATGAAATCATTTTGGAAGACAGCCTGCCTGATGATGTGATCCCACCCAAGAAGGAGCACATTGGAGTCTGGGTGGCTGACAAGAAGTACACGGGTCTGCTGGACGTCACAATTGACCCGGACAACCAAGACCCGAGTGTTGCTCACAGACTTGTCATGCGGTTGAGCGGGCTGGCAGACACTGTCGGAGAACTTCAGCCCGGCCAGAGTGTCAAGGTGAACTATGCAGTGATGGCTTGGCGGAACAGACCCGAGAAGCAATATCCAAGTCCGATTCACTGCTATGCCAACACGCTCCCGGCAGGACTAGCTGCCGAAGCTTTCAGTGAGACGGATGGCCACAAGCTTGGCATTGTCTACAAGAAACGTGCCATTTCAGCAAAGAAAGGCATCAACAAGGGCGCCAAGACGGGCGAGTATGTGATTCTGCTCTCGGTCGAGAACAAGGGTGAGGTCACTGTAGAGAACGTTCAGGTGTCTGATTGGATACCTTCGGGCTTCGCATTGATTGTCACCGAGCCGAAAGAGGAAGAACCGAAAGTTCAGCAAGTCGGAGACGGGACAACCCTCTCTTGGACTTGGACGCGCATGAACCCGGGAGACAAGAAGAAGCTGAACATAACCGTGCAAGGCGAAGGCGAATACGAACGCAGAGAACCTACGGTTGTTTCAGACTAGACACTCACCCCACCCTCCCGGGGGAGACGGGGGTCTTTGCCCCCGTCCACGCCCCTTCAGTCCTTTTCCTGAATACTCTCTCTTTCGATCTGTTCTATCTCTCGTCTCGTTTCCTCCAGTTCTGCATCCAGTGCCTCCAGAGGTACATAGTCGCCCTCCTCATCGGCAGCGTGCGTTTCAAGGTTGTAGAGCACCTTGAAGCCAGACAATGCCTTGTGGAGTGCATTGGCAATCTCCAGAATTGAGGCACTGAGGTCTGACTCAGTCATGTGAGTTCCCGAATGCTTGTAGACAAAGTCGTATGCGCCTCGGACAGGGATGAAACCCAGCTCCATCAGCCTCTTGACAATTGCAGCCGGGGAAGCGCCCTCACTGTAGAACCACACAGAAACACGTGTGACATATTCAACCATATCATCAGGCCTCTCGAACTCGAAAGCGACGAGTCCGTCATTTGGATTCCCTTTCTGACTTTTGTGTCTATCTCGACGGAGTCTCTAGGTGAACATGCGTCGAAAGGTCCTCATGCTCAAGCACATGTTCCCAGATACTCTTGCATGAGCAGCTCAGATTCTCCAGATGCCGCGGGTCTTGATCAAGGGAGAACGCCCTGATTGCTTCGACAAATGCAGCGTCACACACGCCACAGTTGTGTACACCGCGAGCCTTGCCTGCCGCGACAGGGTCACAGACTATCGGGATGTCCTTGTTCACATTATGTCGACACCGACCGAGAATCTCAACGAGGGTCCAGAGCCATGGAGGTCTATATGCACCTGCGGACCACAGGTCTTCCACAAGAGTATGCCTCTGCACGTCGACAGGGTTGACTGACACAGTGGTCACGCCCATCCGGGCGGCCTCCTGAATCGTTCTGGCACTGTCGAGGAGCGAGTCACGCTCCGTTAGGAACGGGGGCTTGAGGAGAACATATGCCCTCGTCCCGATGTTGTGGCTCATGGCCACCTTGACTGCGTCGGAGAATTCCTTGAGGGTGAACCCCTTGTTGATGCACATTCTCCTGACTGTGTCGCTTATGCTCTCCAGACCCATGCCAATCTCGACATGCCTGTCGCCAAGTGCCTCCCTTGCCTGTTTCATCGATTCTTCTGTGACAAACGAGGGTCTCGATTCGAGTACAACCTCCCTCACCCGCGGGTCTGACCCCAGCGTCCGAAGAATATCCATGCGCGCGTCCATAGGAACCTCAGTCGTGTCCAAGAAGCTGCCGCTCGTGTAGATCTTGACCGATAGAGGCCCGTCCAGTCCCTTGAGAGAAACTCTCGCACTCTCGAACTGGGCAATGACATCATCCGGGGAAACGGGCTGGTCGGAGCCATCGAGCAGGTAGCTGCACATCGTACAGCCACTGCTTCTGCCCAGAGCATAGGAGCAGCCAATTGTCCTGAGAACTACAGAGAGAGCTTTCCCAACGTCTGACCGGATGCGGGCATCAGATATCCATTTTGCTGCAGGTTTCTTAGTGTCGACATGCTTCCTCTTCGAGAGGGATGTCCCACGCGCCCGCCTCAACGACAACAGGATTCCCTCGTGGATTGCCTGATACTCCTCGTCCACTTGTTCATCCCACCTTGTGTCTGAGCGATACTGCCCGACCATTCTCTGCTTCACACATCTCAAGACCAGACATCTCGCTCTTGCCCACCGCTACGACTTCGTCATCCACATTGACAACGACTACTTCATCACCCGGCCTTATTGCCGGGTCGGCCTCATGAACACCTACGGCGAACAACGAGCCGCCTGTCAGTTCCTTCCCGTCGAACCTTACAAAGTATCGATGCAATGGCCAGAGGAGCCGCCCTCCATGTAGGGTGAGCGAAACGGACCCAGAGTCGGCCATGAATGCAAAGAGCTGTTCGCCTCCTAGGCGGCATGTGATTGTCCGATAGATCTTGCCGTTCAATCTGGACCCGGCAGGAATCAGGGCACTGCCAGCACCAGTGCCAAACTGGAAATCAGCCACCGCTCGCATTGCCTCCTCGTTCTCATTCCAGCGTGAGGGTTTCAGGCCCAAGAGATCTCTCATTTCGACGAGAGTTTCGTGAAGAGAGTCAAGTGAGTCACGGCTTGTCACCGAGTCCCCCTGCGGCGTGTAGATTATTGTCTGAGTGCTTTGTTCCTCGGTCTGCCTCACAATCTCTGCATAGCCACCGGTCACATGCGCAATCACGACAGCATCAGAAGAGAACTTCCTGAGATGGGCGGCCAACGCCCTAGACCCAATCTCAGTCTCCTCTGCATCCCAGTCTCCCGTCACAGGTATGTCATAGTAGGCGGCAGGATAGACACGTTCAAGGCATCTTGGCACAAGACCGAGAGGAGATGTCAGAATCGCCTCGTCTACCAGCGACTGCGCAGCACCCAGTGCAGACTCAGTCACATCCTTGAACAGATGGTGGGACTTGGACTCAGAGTAAGGTTTCTTCGCGGAACACGGGAGAAGCAGGATGAGCTTCTTGTTCGGGCTGGGAATGTATCGCGACTCCACAATCTCTCTGAACCTTCGGACCGCAGGCGCTCCGTAAGACTCGGGCCCTATCAGCGGCATCGTGCCCGCGCCCGTGGTAGGTGTGAACTCCTCTAGGAATGGATACATACCTCTGTCGATTCTTCGCAGTATTGCTGCGGCGGCAGGCGAGTGATGTGTGCGAGATTCGACGAGCCACCGAAGCTTTCCGCTCGACCGAGCTCCTATCGCTTCAGAAAGGACCGTAGTGTAGACTAGCTCATTATGTTGCTGCAGCGCAGATGCGAGGTCCCTGCCGGCAAGCGATGCGAGGTCTCTTTCATGGCATGCGGCACACGGACAGAATCGCGGCCCGGCACTGCTCTTGTCCAAGGACTCGGAGTCCATCTGCCACTGCCGAGTGTTCTGGGCCGCAGCTGCGCCCGCACAGCTAATATCGAAGGCATCGAAGCCCAGGTAATAGAGAAGAGGGATGACCGCCGGTTCGAGCCGACCCAATACGATTGCAAACCAGTGCCTGGGGAGCAGTGTCCTTGTTTCTAGGGACTGGTAGTCATCAGGACCGAAGTCGCCCCTCAGCGTCACAGCCGCAGCCCGCACACCTGCATCTCCCGCCGTACGCAGAAGCGGAGCGAGATCTTCGGCAGTCATTCCAGGAGGAATCCTCAGAATCGACCTTTGTCCGGGTAGTCCTTCTCCGGGATTGCCCAGAAGACGAGTCTGTGCTCGCAGCACAGCCTTCTTGGCATCGGTGCCCAAAGATGTGACTGCGGGCATTGATGGAAGTAGAACCAAGTCCGAATCGCGAACTTCGGTGGCTGTGGTGGGACTATCACTCATCAAGGACGGAATGACTGCTAGTGACAGGTCACTCGTGGTAACGACATCGCGTCCGGGAACGTAGCATCTCATGATGCCATGGACCGACTTCGCAGACGTACTGAGCAGAACAGGTGTTGTCACTTGATCGCTCTCGGTCCGGATTATGCCGATGCGAGCCGGACCGTCATGACCTCGTCCTAGCTCAAACCGCAGCAAACCTGATTCCTCCGTGACTAGACCAATGGCTGGTAGCTTAGGTAGTTCTCCTCATCGACAGCTGTTTCCGCCTTGCTAAGTATCTGTTGGATGCTGTCCAGTGCACCCAACTTGAAGAGAGGTTTGTTGTTGTTGCCACACTGGTACGAATATGTGCACAGGGGGCAACCATCCACAGTGTGACAGTCACATTGCGAGAGAATCGTTTCCGCTCGCGAGAACGCTTCCTCGAGCTTGGTGAAGAGCAGCTTGGATGCGCCATTGCCGCCAGGGCTTCCGTCGTATACGAAGATCACTCCTGAGTCACCCATGGACACGCCGCCAATCTCTCTCGTTCCTCCTCCAGTGAGCATGTCGCTCGACTCAATGAGTACATGTTCGAAAGCATGGAAGGCACCTCCATAGAGCTCGGCGGGGTCCAACTTTGGGCCTTCAGCATTCTTGAGTGTTCCACCGAGGTACGCATTGACAGTCTTCGTCGGCGCTGGCGCCCTGAAGACGAAGCCTCTAGTGAGATATCTGTAGACTAGTGGCTCGTCGAGAGGCATCCTGCTGAGGGTCCTACCAGACCTGGTCTCCTTCTTGACATAGCCCTCAACGGTCTGTGTCATTTCAAGGGTGCAGTAAGTGATCTTCAGGCCCAAGACACGACGTGACTCATGGTTCTCAATGATGCGGGGCATTGTCGAGTACAGGGGCTTGGTATGTACGCTCCTATCGTCAAAAGAAACAACAGTCGCTCGACCCAGTCCTGGAGTAGACCTGAAGTCAACCGACAGGTAGTTCCGCCCGCCGTGCAGGTAGATTGCGCCCGGATGGAGCTCCTGTGCTGCCATTGGCATCGATCTCTCTCCCAAGAGCTTCTCGCCCGACTTGATCTGGACTGTATCGCCAATCCCCCTGATGCTGTAGTCACGCCACAGCTTTCTTGCAGCCGTGTAGTTGGCAATCCTGACATGCCCGGATGCTTCCACAGAAATGAGTCCGTCAGTCTGAAGACGTTCGAGTATCTTCGCCTGACGAGGAAACGTGGACTTGTTTAGCTTTCCACTCATTGCAGCTGCGATAAGCTGGTAGTATCCCACGACCTCGTTCTCGGGCTCCATGTATGCAGCATCGATGTCAGTGAAGTACTTCTGAGGCAAATGCCTGTAGAATGATGAGATGGGGTCATTCTCGCGGAGTGCCAAGATGGCGACACTTTCCTGCCCCTTGCGTCCAGCCCTACCAATCCTCTGAGTAAGCCGAGTGACGGAAACAAGCATACTGACGACACTGTCCAAGTCACCAATGTCGATTCCCAGTTCCAAAGTGGGCGTTGATACAATCATTGGCAGCTGACCAGACTTGAACTGACTCTCTACATCGTTCCGATAGACCTTCGTCAGCCCTGCTCTGTGTACCATGGACTTGTAGCCCTGTTCCCTGAGGAGTAGGTTGAGGACCTCAGCCTCCGAGTGTGTGTTACCGAAGACAAGGGTCTTGAAACCACCCTTCTGTAACATTCCGGCTAGGTCCACAATCATACCGTACTTACTCCGGTTCCCCGGGTAGTACATCATGAAGTGGATGGGGCCGCGTTTCGCTGACTCCGAGTGTACCAGAGCAACTTCTCTGTCGAACAGTTGCTCGGCGAACTCCTTTGGGTTCGAAACTGTCGCCGACGCTCCAATCATCTGGAGACGTCCAGCTTCGAGCTCAAGCCGCTTCAGGATGTAGTAGACATTAGTTCCCATGGAGCCGGTATAGAGATGAATCTCATCCACCACGACAAACTTCACAGTCCGCAGTATCGGGATGAGACGGGACTGATCCCAGCCGAGATGATAGTGCAGAATGTCAGGATTGGTCAGAAGGACGTCGGGAGGATTCTCGTAGATTCCGTTTCTCTGGCTTGCAGGTATGTCGCCATCGAATAGTCCCGCACGCAGGCCCGAGGTTTCACACATGTCGCGTATCTTGTCAAACTGGTCACGCGCCAGAGCCTTAGTGGGGTAGACAAGCAGGGCCCTGACTCCGGTATTGGTGAGTGTGTCCTGAATATCTGTGAGCAGCTGCCGGATGATCGGGAGGACGAATCCCTCGGTCTTCCCCTGTGCAGTCGGCGCTGCTATGACAACATCCTTCCCTTCCTGAATGAGCCGGAAGGCCTCCTCTTGATGTCTGTATAGCCGCTCGATTCCCTTAGAAGCCAAGTGGCTCTTCAGGCGCGCAGGAAGCTTGAGGTCGTCCACGGCACACCCGTAGTCGGCGTCTGTGGGGTTCATGCGACGATACGTCACAAGGTAGTCACGTCCGGCCGTGATCATGCGCTTGATAGCTGCCGGAAGATCCTGAAGGCTCGCTCCGCCGTTTGTCACTATCTGCTGGATTTCCTTCTGCGACTGCACCTGAGGAACCGACGGCTTGCGGCGACCGCCCTCCTCAGCTCCTTCTGACTGGACGGCTCTACGCTTTCTGGTTGCCCCTGCAGACGGACCCTTCTTTGTCCCTGCACCCGCATCCTTCACGGCTTTCGAGAACTCTTCGTAAGCATCGAACAGGTCCTTTTTCCGCCCGTCAACCATGATCTCGAATCCGCAGCCGGTACACCGGACCGTCCATATGTCGCCGCCCTTCTTGAAATCAAGCCTATCACCGCAACTAGCACAATGAAGGACGGGCATTCTCACCACCAGCAGACTTGAGGCATCTTCCGGAGCGAACTTATGAAACTTTACCACTAGTCAAGATGAGACCGACCGGTAGTCTTTTAACTATAGTTCATGAAGAGCGCTTGTGACCAACTCTGCACAACCGATATGAAGTGCGGGAGATGAAGTGAATGGTTCAGGAAATCAGCTCCGATCAGATTGAAACAGTAGTCAAAGAGAACAAAGTTGTGTTCGTCGATTGTCATGCAGTCTGGTGCCACCCATGCAGGATGCTAGGACCAATCTTGGAAGGACTTGACGAGCGCTATTCCGAGAAGGGCTTCAGGGTAGTCAAGCTGAACGTCGATGACAACAGAGAGTTCAGCCAAGAGAATCAGATCACCGGCGTGCCTAGTGTCCTCATCTTCAGCGATGGAAAGAGAGTGGTCTTCGAGGACGGAAAGGGTCACAAGATGGACAAGCTTGTAGGTGTCATGCCTGAAGAGATCTACACACAAATCATTGAGGACCTGCTTGGGCAGAGTCCTGCATGAGCAGGCGAAGACGCCCATGGCTCAGACGTCGGGGCGCTCGATTCTTCGGAGTCAATACGCGCACACTATATTCATAGGTCTCGCGTCGCAACAGTCGGACCAGAGTGATGAGATTGGTCCGAGAAGTGACGCCAGCCGAGCTGGAGAAAGAGGTCAAGCGCTCAAAGCTACTGTTTGTTGATTGCTGGGCCCCTTGGTGTGGACCTTGTCTGGCACTAGCGCCTGTTCTTGAAGAACTTGCAGTGAAGTACAAGAACAACCCAGACGTCACCTTTCTGAAGCTGAACACCCAGACACACAGCATGTTTGCGTTTCAGCAGGGCATAAACGCCATCCCTTGCGTCCTTGTGTTCTATCGCGGGAAGCCTGCGAAGTTCACCGAGCCGGTGCCACAGGGTAGGAAAGGAAGCGAAACAGATCGGCTGATAGGTCTCAGGCCAGCAAAGGACTACGAGACGGTCATCGCCCAGCTTCTTAGCTGAGCTGCTTGGCTGATACTTGGATTCTTATCTCGTGACTAATCCATCAAACAACAATCGGCCCGAGGTGCGACTATTGCCAATTATAGCATTTGCAGACAAGAACCCCAGCATTGACACACAAGCATACATCAGTCCACAGGCGACAATCGTGGGCGATGTTCAAATCGGACCCAAGGTGAGCGTGTGGCCTGGCGCTGTCAT
>Ga0316620_10001052_pt1 | contig 11623 bp, 10 predicted proteins | sample OWC_Aug_M1_C1_D5_FD_207651 | JGI IMG/M metagenome (GOLD analysis project Ga0316620, IMG submission 207651) | Wetland soil microbial communities from Old Woman Creek delta, Ohio, United States - OWC_Aug_M1_C1_D5_B | ecosystem: Environmental > Terrestrial > Soil > Wetlands | place: USA: Ohio... | reverse complement strand
ATGACTTAGCAATCGCAGTTGAGGAGCTCTTACGTAACTTAAATAAGCTAAAACACCGGAAAATGAAGACTGTCACACTCGCAAGGAGCTAGGAAATTGTCGGAAATGTTTCGGAAGGAAATTGTTCAACGCATCACCAAAAGCCTGCTAGACATTCAACTCTTGCGCATGCTGCAGGCGCAGTCGCTTTGGGGTTACCGTATTAAGAAGAAAGTGGAGATAGACCTTGACATAAGACTGAGACACGGCGCGCTCTACCCCACGCTTAACCTCCTTGAGAAGAGAGGCTTTGTTGCAAGTGAGAGACAGCAGCAAGGCGGAAGAGCCAGGAAAGTCTACACGATTACAGAAGAGGGCAGAAAATACCTTCAAAGCTATTATGACATAATCAAGGAACACATTGGAGCATAGAACAGGTACGAGGTCGACCTGAGGGTCAAGAGCAGAGATTTTTGTCTGGATTGTTGAGAAGCGAATCTACAGTAGAGAATAAAGGCATCATATCACAGTGATCTAGAATTCTAACTGTTGAGTCACAAACCACTTATTGCTTCATTGCCGCTAGTTGTCTCAATTCGGAGTCGAAATTAAGAAACGCTTAACTGCTAAAAGCTAAATAGTAGTAGGAGAAGAGGGAAAAATTGCCAACCCTGGGATTATTCAGGAAAGCCAATAAGGAAGAATCGCAGGAACCAACTGAACCGGCTGAACAACAGCCCGTGGCGTCTCCTGTTGAACCTTCCGCAGAAGCCAGTGACAAGATCTACCTCAAAGCAATGCCTCTCCGCGAGATTTCCGATCTAGAGGCCATTAGAAACGAAGTACGAAACGGCAATATTCTCATTCTTAGAATTACTCCCCTAGCGAGCAAAAGCATTGAAGATGTAAAACAGGCAGTGGGTGAGCTCTATGACTTTGCCGAAGCGATAGGCGGAGACATCGCACGGCTGGGCGAAGAGCGAGTTGTCATTTGTCCGCCCAAAGTCAGAATTTGGCGCGAAAAAGCTCCTGTTCAGAACGAGCCTCTGCCTACAGCAGCCTGAACGTTTCTAGTATTCCGGGCACTACCGCAGGAATCCCCGCTTTGTTGTCTACAAAGCTGGCAATGCTCATTATTTTTGATTTTTCGCCATGGCAGAAGAACACGCGTTCTGGTTTGGGTTTTAAGTGTGTCAAATAGCTGATTAGTTGTCTTCTGTCAGAGTGGCCGGAGAAGCCTTCGATTGATTCAACTTGGAGTCTGACTTGGGCAACTCCCATTCTGCCTTCGTTGTCCATTGTCGTTACTTCGGTTACTCCTTTCTGGACGCGCTTTCCCATGGTACCCTCTATCTGGTAACTTACGAAAATAATTGTGTTCTTTTCATCTGCTGCCCAGTTTTTGAAATATTCAATTACCGGTCCTCCTTCCAGCATGCCCGATGTGGCTAGCACGATGCAGGGTTCGCCCTCCATGATACCTTGCCTAACGCTCGGATGCTCAACAATCGTGAAATAGTCAGATTGGAATGGATTGACTTCTTCGTGCAGAATGCTATGTCTGACTTCCCTGCCTAGGTATTCTGGATAGGCTGTGTGAATGGCGGTGGCCTCGGAAATCATGCCTTCGATGAATACAGGTGCTTCTTTCATGAGACCCCGTTTCATGTAACCATCAATAATCAGCATTATCTCTTGGGCTCGTCCAACTGCTGGAACCGGAATCAGCGCTTTCCCTTTCCTTTCTAGAGTTGCGTTTATGACTTGGGTTAGCCTTTCTTCTGCTTCAATTCTGGATGGCATGAAATCATCTGGACCGCCATATGTGCTTTCTGTGATTACGGTTTCGACTCGAGGAAACTCTGCAGCTGCTGCTTCAAGAAGCATTGTTCTGGCAAATTTGTAGTCGCCTGTATAGACAATGTTGTGTATTCCTTCGCCAATGTGAAGATGTGACATTGCTGAGCCAAGGATGTGACCTGAGTTATGCATTGTTAATCGGATATCTGGTGCAATGTCCGTGACGACACCATATCTCAGAGGAATTGTGTGCAGCACACATTCGCGTACGTCTTTCTGATCGTAGTGTGGTGTGACCCCTTGCTTGCCGGCTACGTCTAGATAGTCAAGCTGAAGGAGCGTCATTAGATTTGACGTTGGGGCTGAACAATAGACTGGGCCATCATACCCGTACTTGTAAAGAAATGGCACCAAACCGCAGTGGTCAAGATGGGCGTGACTGATCACAACAGCGTCCAGTGAGTCAATTTGGAATTCGGGACAGTCAAATCGGGGAAATGCCTCGAATGGTCTCTGTGAACCAGGATTTATTCCGCAGTCCAGCAGAACGCTGCTTTCGCGAGTTTTTACTAGGAACGCAGAGCGTCCAACCTCCTGCGCGCCACCGAGAACCGTCATTCGTACATCGCCGACTTCGAAAGTTTTAGGCCGGAAGATACGTTCTCCGATGGTGCGGAGAACTCTTTCCCTTTCTTTACTTTCAGAGTGGAGGTAATGACGCATGTTTGTAACAATTTTTGAGCGAATCGGGGGGCTTCTCAAGATGTGAGGGCGCCACTTTGTTTTCTTGATGATCTCTTGCAAAAGCGAGCCGTTTCTTCCAATTGCCAAACCGGGTTTTTTTGTTTCAACTATGATTTCGCCGAGACTGGGGTCAAAGTTGATGTCAGTTATTTCAGCTTCTACGGCGATGAGTTCACGTGTGATTTTTTCAGCTTCTATTTCTGGTAGCCTGACTGATGGATCTGATCTCACAACGATGCGTTTTCTTATTACACCTACGATTTCAGCCACTATGTTCGTTTGGTCAACCAAGATTTCTGGTTTCTTGGCGTAGATGGAAAGCATTGGGCCTTCATATTCGACCCTGGTAACTTCAGCTTCCCGTGGAACATGTTCTAGAATGTATTGACTAATTTCGATCTTGTCTTTCTCGGAGTTCCGGGCCACGAAATTAACTTCCTCATTTAGTGAGAAGGTGTTTTTTCTCTTCCTCACTTAATTCGCGGTAACCCTTCTTGTCTATGACTATCACATTGTAGTTGTTGCCGCTTGCTACGTCGCGTTTCATAGCTGCGTTCACTGCCTTGACAATTATTGGAATCACTTCCGCGATGGGCATGTCTTCCCGGTATTTATCTTCAAGTATTCCATAGGCTATTGGAGAACCTGAGCCTGTTGAGACTGATTTCTCTTCAGTGAGGCTTCCGTAGGGATCAAGATTGAAAATGTGCGGTCCAGTTTCATCCATTCCACCCACGAGGACTTGTGTTGCAAGCGGAATGTATCTTGCAGAAAAAAGAAGATTTGCGACCAGGCGTGCCGCGGAGTGTATTGGCATTGGCCTGTTCATGTTTATCTTGTACAGCTGTGCATTTGCCGTCAGTATATCGACGACGCGTTGTGCGTCTGCGACAGTTCCGGCAATTGTCATTCCAATGTGGTCATCGATCTTGTAGACCTTCTTCCCCTGTTTGTGGGCAACATAGAAACCCATGGTTACGCGCGTGTCTGAAGCAAGTACAACGCCGTCTTTGCAAACGACGCCAATTGTTGTTGTTCCTTTCAAAGCTAGGTTGCTAGCTGCGTTAATCTGTGTCATGTTTGCTGCATCTCCATTAAAACTCATTCTCAGCGAATTGTGTCGCTAGGAAGTAGCGACAGTTTATCATTCTATCTGGATTTATTAATCTTTCTCCGCGTGGATCTATGTTCCCAATCTCACATAGTTGAATTAGTGAGAATGAAAGAGGGGGAAAAGATAGCTAGCGGCACGTTGCATGTATTTCAGAACAAACAGAGATTGTCAGGAATCAGTGATTCTCTGTCTAATTTACAGTCTGGCTACTCAGCTCCCATCTGCCGCGTGGTTCGTTTCCTCTGAAGAAGCCCTTCGATTGCGAAAACCAACGCCGCAGATCCCGTTATCACAGTTAGCAGAACAAAAAACACCACGAAACTAAAATTCTCAACTGCATAGTGTACAGCCAGAACCAGAAGTTCGACGACCAAGATACTCAGAAAAACAAGAGAGTACACAAACATTTTCGGCAGGATGTGTTTTCCAATCCAGACATACCCTCTCACGTGAGCCTTTGCTATAGCAACGTATTCTCCGTAGTTATTCTTCTGCAACAGCTTCAGGTCTTCTAGTTTCTCCAGATGCCTGTAAGCCACACTGGGACTGCTAAGATGAACGCCTTTCATGACATCTCTAGGGCCGACCGGTTCTTTCTTTTTGACAACGTATAGGTAGACGCTAAGTGTTGTTCCTTCAATGTCTTTGTCAATTGAACCTGGCACTCACAATCCCCAGCTAGAACCAAGGCTATCTTTGGTTGCTTGCACGTATTAGCTTTGCTCACCATTTGAGTAGAATTTCGAACGCAGTATCAAAGATTCGTTGTCAGGGCCGGGTTAGAGACTATAAAAATGCCGTCTGTTTTTTCACAAGTGATTCTTTGCTTGGCAGCAAAGTAAACGCACCAGCGAAGTTCGAAACACGATTTGTATACAAAAGCATCAACAAAACACAGAGAAGCTGATCTCCCGGTCTAGCGCCGTGACATGAGTCTTCGTTGGATATCCACAACCTCCGTGCTATCTTTGGCACCAGCATAATTTTCAAGCAACTCGCCATTAAGCTCGAGGAAAGTGTGCCCCCAGGTGAAGATTGAAAGGACTTTGGTCGCTTCCTGTCTCAACCCCGCAATGTACAATGCTGCGGCTATAGCCTCCGCGGTGGTAAGCTTTGTTGCTTTACCAAAATTCACAGGATTACCCGCAATGAGAACGGGGAGGCATCGAGACGTTCCCCGCACATGCCTAGATAGAACCTTCTGTGCATGTTCCCAGCTACAATCTAGAGCAACCACACCGAAATCCGCCAACCTCTGCTTATCCGTGGGTGAGAAAGCAATTTCCGAGAAAGGGTTAAGAACCAAAGCGCGTTTCGGAAGAAACCTTATCTTGCTAACGGTTCTAGCCAAGCCATGGCGTTCAAGCTTGAGACCAGTGCACTTTTTTGGGTCGCACTGATTTGCATGATAGATAACGATTCTAGGTAGAGCTTCCACTAAGCTTTCGCACCTTAAGGTGGCTCATGGGGTCCTCTAGAACGCCTGGGATGCAATCAAGAATGTCGCTCGCAACCATGTGATGACCAATTCGGTCAGCTACGAAATCACCCGCTGCACCGTTGACAAAAGCACCTGCAACCGCCGCCTCAAAAGCATCTGCCTTCTGCGCTAAAAACGCTCCAACAACTCCCGACAACACGTCACCCGTGCCTCCAACCGTCATGCCGGGGTTACCAGTGAAATTCAGCTTAAACCTCCCTCCACTACAGACTATGTCAATTTGCCCCTTGAGCAGTATTGTTGCGTTGAGTTTCGTGGCTGTCTCTTGAACTTTCTCTACCCTTTCCATCAAGTCTTCGGGGAGTCTCGACTTGGTGAGAATGGCGTATTCACCAGCATGAGGAGTCAAAACAAGCGGGACTTTTAGAGGTCGTTGGAACTCAGCGAATGCTTTCAATCCGTCTGCATCAAGAAGCATCGGCTTCCTTGCTGTCTCAAGAGCATTAATGCACAGTCTGACAAACTCCTTTGTTTCTGGCTCCAATCCGAGTCCCGGTCCTAAGACTACGGCGTCCGATGCGTCAAGGTAAGGCTGCAATTCCTCCAAGCTCCGCGGTTTAAGGTGATTGCCATCGAGTTTCACGGTTATCAAATCAGGTGAAATGCCTGAAATAGCCTGTGCGGCCTTTGCTGGAGCTGCAGTATAAACCAAATCTGCACCTGTTCGCAGAGCAGCCAGAGAGACAAGCGAAGGAGCGCCGTAGTAGACTTCGCTGCCGCCTATAACCAACAGCCGACCAAAATCACCTTTATGAGAAGAATGACTACGTTTGCCAATTACCAAGAACACATCACCCGGACCTGCGAAGGTTTCCAGCTGTCTGGGCAAACCTATGTCTCTCACGCTCAGCTGCCCAACGTATTTCTTTGCTCTCTCGAGACCGGTTTTTGGAGCGTGGAAGGTCACGGTCAAATTGGCTTTGACAGCGGTCCCCAAGACTTCCCCTGTGTCCGAATCTATCCCCGTCGGAGTATCCACCGCGATTTTGAACGCGCTAAGGCCGTTTAGGTAATCTACTAACTGCAAGATCGGCGCTTTCAGTTTGCCCTTTGTGCCAGTTCCGAGAAGCGCATCAATTACAACGTCCGCTTCTATCTGCGGGATAACAGAGGAATCATAGACCTCAAAAAACGCTATATCCCCACTCAGGAACCTCAGGGGCGCCCAGTTCTTTAGGGCTGCTTCATGAACAATGTCTTTACTTCTTCCAGCTAATATAACGGTGACTTTGAAGCCCATGGAAGACAAATGCCTTGCCGCAACGAAACCATCCCCGCCATTTCCGCCCAAACCGCAGAAAACCGCAACCCTCTTTCCCTCCGAATAGCGTGAGGATACTTCAGCGGCTATGCTCCTTCCGGCATTTTCCATAAGTTGAAGCAGTGAAATTCCATAGTATTCGGCGTTGATTTCAAGGGTACGCATCTGTCTGCTTGTTATTGCAGTTACACTTGGCTTTTTTGACGCCATAACCAAACCTAACAGGCTATTGGGTGCCCTCAAAAGATAAGCGTATCCGCGGAATACTCTGCCACGGCCTCAAGGTTATGGCGTTTGTACACAAAAGCATCAGCAAAACCCACAAAAAGGCTTTGGTAACACCGAAAAACGGCAGTGTGATCGAGGTGTTTCCTTCTATGCCTATGTGCTTTTTGGTCGCTGGCTTTTTGCCTTGTACTCCCTTGATATTATCATTGTGGAAGTCACGAGAACGTTTGGCACGGTTCTGATCTTTTCCGACACGAATTCTTCAAGCTTGTCAAGATCTTTGGTTACCATCTTGGCGACAACGTCATACTCGCCAAAGATGATATCTGCTTGTACTACCTCTTCGAATTCGATTAGTTTCTGAGCTACTTCTCTTTCCGTTCCTGAATTTACCTTAAACAACACATATGCTAAGACAGGCATGATCTCACAACGCAGAGTAAATCGCTGAACAACTTAATTACCTTTCCATTTTCCAGTTACAAAAAGGAAAAGACTTTATCCATTGCCTCACCTAGAGATGTTACTTGGAGGACTGCTGAGATTTCTCAGCTGAAATCTACTAGAATTATGAGGAAGTGTCCTTTGTGAACGAAGAACTGACCCTAAACATCAACGACGCGCTGCTAGTTGTTGACGTTCAAAACGATTTCCTTCCTGGAGGGTCGCTCCCTGTCCCTGAAGGAGACCAAGTAATCCCCATCCTTAACGACTACATAGACCTTTTCAAAAGAAAAAACCAAATTTATGCCGTACGAGACTGGCATCCGGCTAATCACATATCATTTAAAGAGAATGGTGGATCCTGGCCTCCTCATTGCATTCAGGAGAGCGAAGGAGCCCGTTTTAGCTCCGAGTTGAGGCTGCCGATCAATGTGGTCACAATTTCAAAGGGAACCAACCCCGAAAAGGAAAACTATTCAAGCTTTGAGGCTGGTGATCTATCCAGTAGACTGAAATTGAGTCAAATTGGTCGCGTTTTCATCGGTGGCTTAACGACCGAATACTGCGTCAAGAATACGGTTCTGGACGCTATCGAACAGGGGTTTGAGGTCTTCCTACTAAGCGACGCAATTAGGGGATTTGACTTGCATCCAGGAGATTCCGAAAACGCCCTGAAGCTAATGACTTCAAAAGGCGCGAAAACGACTACACTCGGAAGTTTTCCTGAACCTCTTGACATTCCTTCAGAAGAGCCCGTGAACCGGGGAATATCTGAGAAGTCGCTCATCAGGGCAGACAAGAAGAAAAAAGCAAGGCTCCGCTCTCGAGGACCTTATAGAAAAGCCAGAGTGGAACATTGATCAGAGGCGAATCTCCGAATGTTTGCGAACCTTATATATCCATAGTGGTCAGCAGCAAGAAGTGGCTACCGTCGCCTTCCTGAGAGGTACACAGTTCCAAAAGATAAGGTCGATTTGTCGACAGTTGCCCCGATGGGTAACGGCTGAGTCTTTCTAAGTGTGTTTTCTCATAGTAAGGAAGACAAGAAGCATTCATCTTTATCCCTGAGGCAAACCGAAATTTCATCGAACCATCACTTTTTACATTAAATAGCTAAATATCAGTACGCACAACTCCACTATTAGAAACATATGCGTAGAAATGTCGGTCTGTTAAGCTAGAAAGCAACCCGAATAAACCGAACCTCTGAAGCAAAAGCAAGTAAACAGTTGACTATTCGCCCATAATCTGAACTATGACAGTTCTTCGTCTTGGGTAAACATCGGTTTCGACAAAAAACAGGGATTGCCACGTCCCCAGTTCAATCTGTCGATTTATTACAGGGAGCAGCCTGTCTGGCGGAAAAAGAACTGAACGCAAATGAGCGTGGGCATTGGAAGGATGATTGTACGACCCGTTTTTAGGGCTGAGTTCGCGCAGTAGGTTCTCAACATCTTTCAGAAGCGCTGGATCATTCTCCGTGAGCATTAGTATGCCTGTTGCGTGAGGGGCAAATATGTGAACAAAACCGTTGGCAACTTCAGATTTTGAGACCGCTTCTTTTAATTCTCCAGTTAAGTCTATGAACTCGATCTCGCCCTTCGTTGTGAAATGAAGAGTTCTGTTAATAACTCTAAACGTGGAGACACCTGACGCTATTATGTATGCCTGCGTTTGTTAAGAAAAACGTTTTGTTGTCGTCGGGATGGCCGTAGCAATGTGCCCGTCTGCTTTCGGTAGGATATATTAGCACCTCTACACTTTTCCATTTTCGAGAGATAACGATAATCAACAACGTCAACTCCAGATGTTTTTGTCAGTGTCGTTGATGCTTTTGTGTACAGAATCTGTCGTGGCTCGCTTGGTGATGTTCGGTTCCACGTTCTCATATGGGTAACCCTCACATCACTGAGGCAACTAATCTGCTGCAACGCCTTTGACGCATTTGGGGAAATAGAGCGGTTTGGCGCCTGCCGCTTGGATTCTAAGTGAGCCACATATTGTACAAGCTTAGCTGCGATGTTTCCTTACTGCCAGTTTGAGAAAGTGCTGTTCCAACAGGCATTCTTTGAGGTAGTCATCAAGTGTACTTGCAGGAACAACCTCGATCTTGTAATCTCTAACATCTACCGAATGATCATAGTTCTTCTGAGGAATGACCACTTTCTTAAAACCCCACGCTTCAGCCACTTTAATCTTATCGTGAACCCCGCCAACTGCAGTTATCTGAATTGAGTCGCTCACGCTCAGGTTGATCTCACCTGTAACAGCCACGTCTTGTCTTATTGGCTTGCCTTCTATCAGCGAGCACAACAAGATCGCCATCGTCACGCCAGCTGAAGGCCCATCCACACCGTATGACTGGGCAAAGTCAATATGAGTGAAGTAATCCTGAGAGATGTCCACGCCGTATTTCTGCAGAATGACGCTTCTGACTTTGGAAATGCTATCAGAAATGAAACTTTGCCCTTTTGCAACGCCTGTTACTTCATAGTAACCCTTCAATGGTTGATCTCTAGGAAGCACGGTTTTCTTGACTAATTGCGCTTTTACGCCAAGAACATTGCCGGCCATCTCTCCGCTGTATGGATCATGGACAACTGCCAGACCGTAAATCTGCCCGAGTCTTACGCCCTCAGGCTTAATTTCCAGCAATTTCCCTCTTTCGTTCATTTCGTGTTCAAGTAACTGCTTCTGTATGGTCTTGCAATGCTGACTTATGGCCTCTACGACGTGTCTTCTATCAACAATTTTTGAGTTCTCATTCATCGCAAGCGTGGCCGCGGTCTTGACAATCGATATCAAAGGCCTAAACCGAGTGGTCAGCGCATCTCGCTTGTTGCTTCGCCTTCTGCCTTCCTCGACAATTTCGACACAGGCATCCCGGCTAAAGGGCACCAAATTGAAGCGCTTGACTTCTTGAGCGATAAACTGTACATACTTTCGTCTGTTCTCAGCGGTATTGGGCATGTCATTGTTCATGCGAACGACTCGGCCATATCCATAGATGCGGTCCATGAGGGCCGGATGAATTTGATTTATGCTGTCAAAGTTTCCTGCGCCAACCAAGAACGTGATTGCTGGCACAGGCTCCGTCGAAACGGCCATGGCAGCGGATGATCCTCCATGCCACCTCCCTCGAAGTGTAACAGGGAGCTGGCCATCTTCAAGCACTGTAAGAAGGGTGACGGCGTCTTCTTGGTCCAAGTTTTTCACTTCATCAATGTAGAGTATCCCCAACGACGCGTTATGGACGTCGCCAGCTGATACTCTCTGATGCTCGGGCGTTCCTAAGCCGCCCGTCTGAAAAGGGTCCCACGCGATAGAGCCAAACAGCTGGGAATTGACGTGCCCAGTGGCGTCAACAAATGGCGCACGATTAGAGCTATTGTCCACTATCAGTTTTGGCACATCTGTCTGCTGCGCTCCCCCAGTCCCTCGCATATTGCCGAGTCCGCCCATCTTGGAGAACCACCAGATGAATATTCCAAAAAAGATCATGCTCCCTGCCGGTATGAAAGTCATCGGGACTAGATTCATGAATTTGGCTATGAAGTAGTCAGTGAAGTTGTTGCTGTAGAAAGATTGCAGGGTTTCCCCCAGATATGGCGGATTTGCATTCCATGATAGCCAAGCCTGACCCAGGAAGAAGAAGCCCAGACCCAAGAGGAAAAGCCCTAAACCAAGCATGAGAGCTTGAATAGCTTTTAATCCAACTTTTGTTGTGAACTTACGCTTTAGCTCCTTCCTTTCCTCAGCCTGCAAGACCTTCTTCCCTTCGCTTGCCTTGTGGATTGAGATACGAGGTTGGCTGGGGAGTACTGAATTTTTCCAACAAACAACATCAAAAAGCTTGATACCGTTTTCTTTGTACACTTGGGTAAGCTTCTCAGATAATGCCCTTCCAAGAAGCGATTTTCCAGTCCCAGGATCGCCGAGCAGAAGCAAGTAAGGTCCAGGGCTGATCATTGTTTTTGAAGGAGGTTTTGGCTCCGAAGGGTTACTCCAGCGCGCATACCATTGTGTTTCTTCCAAGTGCCTAAGCTTGTGGACCCACTCGTTAAGACAGAGAAAACACTCCTCGAGGGCTTGTTCTTGACCTATGACCCAGTTAATCGTGTTGTCGTCTATTGGGAATTTTTCGGTTGTTTTGAATTCTTCCCAGTTCCATCGTACTCTGATGCTTCGTCCGTCAACTTGTCTATTTAGAGTTTCCGCACTCTCGCCGAAATAGCCAAAAGACAACTGTGTCTCCGCCCTCAATAGCCATCCGCACTAACAATAAAAGCGGTTATTTCTGAACCGATAATATTCCAAAACGAAGACATATTCAGACAACCAAACGGACAATAGTATTCGCTAAAATCGTAAATAAGCCATATCAGAGGCAGCAAGAGGCAGGAAAGGTTCACAAACGCTAAACTATGCGAAGACCTTGTGCTGCGACCTTGGGACAAAAACTGAGGGCCAATAGCCTAAACCAACTCTAAAGCCTCTTCACGCATTCTCGCATGTTCTCGACTCTTTTGAGAGTGATTCGGTAGATGCTTTT
>Ga0316620_10001051_pt1 | contig 11624 bp, 7 predicted proteins | sample OWC_Aug_M1_C1_D5_FD_207651 | JGI IMG/M metagenome (GOLD analysis project Ga0316620, IMG submission 207651) | Wetland soil microbial communities from Old Woman Creek delta, Ohio, United States - OWC_Aug_M1_C1_D5_B | ecosystem: Environmental > Terrestrial > Soil > Wetlands | place: USA: Ohio... | reverse complement strand
TTCCGACACGGCCGCCGGCGAGGAAGCCGGGGATCTCGCCCTGAAGATCGGCCGCGGGGACGCGGCGTTCGAGATCTTCTCGGCGCTCGCCCGGAGCGACCCGCGGTTTCGCGCGCGCGCCGAGGAGAGCCGCGAGGACTTCGTGATCTCGAACTGGCCCGCCCGGGAACGCGCGATCGCGCACGCCGCGCGGCTGACGCGGGCCGGCGCGCTGACGCTCCTCTGGAAGCTCCTCCCGGAGATCCGGACGGCGGCGGCCCCGGGCCCGGCGCCGATCGCCTCCGACATCCTCTCGCGGGCCGACCAGCGCATCCTTTCCCGCGGGCTCCAGCTGGGCCTCATTTCGGTCGACACCGCGACGCACCGCGCCCGCCCGGACGCGTTCGTGACGCGCGGGGAGGCGGCGCGCATCCTCCTCCGGGCCGGGGCGGTGACGGACGCCCCGGGCGCGGCGGCGTGCGCCGGAAAGCCGGAAGAGGCCAGGAAGGCGGCGTCGGCCGCGGCGGCCTGCGGCCTCCTCCCCCCGGGCCGCGCGTCGGCCGTCTCCGGGAAGGAGTTCCGGCGCGCGATCGCGTTCCTCCAGCAGCCGCGGTCGCCGGGGCGGGCCCCGAAATGAAGGCGCCCGGCCTGAAGGGCCCCTGGACGATCCCGAACCTCATCACGCTGCTGCGGCTCGCGGTCCTCCCGTTCTTCCTCTACTCGATCGCGACGGAGCATCCGGTCGCCGCGCTCGTGCTGTTCGTGGTGGCGGGGATCTCGGACGGTCTCGACGGCTACCTGGCGCGGGCCCTGCACATGCAGTCCGCGGTCGGCGCGGTGCTCGACCCGATCGCGGACAAGCTGTTGATGAGCTCCTCCTACATCATGCTCTCGATTCCGACGTACCAGGCGCGGGTGCACATCCCGGAGGGCCTGACCTTCCTCGTGATCTCGCGGGACGTCCTGATGATGGTCGTCGCGCTCGTCATCATCCTGACGACCGGCATGAAGGACTTTCCGGCGACGTTCCTCGGGAAGACGAACACGGTGATCCAGATCGTCACCGTGCTGGCCGTGCTCTGCGCGGACGTGTGGCCGCTGCCGATGCCGTTCGTGTGGGTGCCCTTCGGCGCCGTCGCCGCCTCGACGCTGGTCTCGGGCTTCCACTACGCGTGGCTCATCTCGCGCCGGGTCGCGGAGCAGGAAAAGGCGCAGCGCTCGGCATGATCGACCTGCTCCTCTACACGCGCCGGGATTGCCACCTGTGCGACGCAATGAAGGCGGCGGTCGACGGGGAGGCGCGGGGATTCCCGGTGCGGGTGACGGTCGTCGACGTCGATTCCCGGGAGGAGCTCGCCGGCGAGTTCGGGCTCGACGTTCCCGTGCTCTTCGTCGACGGGAAGAAGTTCGCCAAGCACCGGCTCGAACCGGGCCGCCTTCGGGAGAGGCTGCGCCGCTCGGCGGCGGACCGCGGGAGGGCGGTCCCATGAAGAAGTATCTGGCCCTCGGCCTCGCGGCCGCCGCCGCGGCGGCATCCGCGGGCGCGTACGACTGGACGCAGTTCAACGGAGACGCCCGGCACAGCGGCGACAACACCCGGGAGACCGTCATCGACGCGTCCAACGTCGCGCGGCTCGTGCCCGTCTTCCAGGCGACGCTGCCGGCCGTCTGCGACGGCGCGCCGCTCGTGCTGCCCCGGGTCGGCACGCCGTCCGGCGTGCGCGACCTGCTCTTCGCGGAGACGCGCGCCGGCGACCTGGTGGCGCTCGACGCAAGCACCGGCGCGACGGTGTGGACGCGCTCGAACCCGGCCGGCGGGTGCCGGATCAACAACGGAAGCAACGTCTGCTACACGACGTCGTCGCCCGCGGTCGACCCGAACCGCGTCTTCGTCTACGCCTACGGTCTCGACGGCAGGGTGCACCGTTACCGCGTCGGCGACGGGCAGGAAGTGACGGGAGAGGGATGGCCCCAGGTCGCGACGCTCAAGCCGTTCGACGAGAAGGGGTCGTCCGACCTGACGGTCGCGGTCAACGCCTTCGGCACGCCGTTCCTGTACGTCTGCAACGGCGGATATCCGGGCGACCAGGGCGACTACCAGGGGCACGTGACGTCGGTCAATCTGTCGACCGGCGCGCAGGCCGTGTTCAACGCGGCGTGCAGCGACCACGCCGTTCACTTCGTGGAGAAGCCGGGCTCGCCCGACTGCGCGCACGTGCAGACGGCGATCTGGGCGCGGAGCGGCGCGGTCTACGACCGGGCCACGAACCGGCTCTTCGTCGCCACGGGCAACGGCGACTACGACGGGAACGCGTCCGGGCACGACTGGGGCGACAGCGTCCTCGCGATCCATCCCAACGGCACCGGCGCCGCGGGAAACCCCGTCGACAGCTACACGCCCACGAACTTCCAGCAGCTCGAGGACGCCGACGCGGACCTCGGGAGCACGGCGCCGGCGATCCTCCCGGCGCCCGGGTACGCCGGCCGCCTGGGTCTCCAGTCCGGCAAGGACGGGATACTCCGCCTGCTGCGCCTGGACGACCTGAGCGGGCACGGCGGGCCTGGCTTCACCGGCGGAGCGGTGCAGACCCTCGGGGTGCCCCAGGGAGGCGCCGTGTTCAGCGCGCCGGCCGTCTGGGTGAACCCGTCGGACGGGACGACCTGGACGTTCGTCGGCAACGGGGCGGGGCTCTCGGCGCTGCGCCTCTCGGTCTCGGGAGTTTCCGCGACGCTCGCCGGGATGTGGACGAAGGCGACCGCGTCGTTCTCGCCGCTCGTGGCCGGCGGCATCCTGTACGCCGCGTCCGGCGGGTCGGTGCGGGCGCTGTCGCCGACGACCGGCGCCTCGCTCTGGTCGGACGCGTCGTCGGTCGGCGGGATCCACTGGCAGAGCCCCGTCGTCGCCAACGGCGTGCTCTACCTCGCCGACGAGTCGCGGCACCTGACGGCGTGGGCCCCGGCGCTCACACCGGTCGCGGCGACGGCCGACGGCGAGGCCGTGTCCGGCTCGTCGTCGAACGTCGACGGGCTGATGGAGCCCGGGGAAACGGCCGAGCTGGCGCCCGTCTGGAAGAACTTCGGGAGCGGCGCGGCGGCCGTGTCGGGGACGCTCGCCGCGCTGACGGGGCCGCCGGGGGCCTCTTACGGAATCGGGGACGCGTCGGCGTCCTACACGCTCGCGGCGGGTTCGTCGGGAAGCTGCCGCGGCACCGCGCAGGGCTGCTACCGGGTCTCCGTCTCCGACCCGTCGCCGCGGCCGGCGGCGCACTGGGACGCGGTCGCGACCGAGACCCTGTCCGACGGATCGACGCACCGCTGGACGATCCACGTCGGCGGGAGCTTCGCCGACGTGGCGGCGTCGGAGACCTTCGCCCCGATGATCGAGACGCTCTTCCACCGCGGGGCGACGCTCGGATGCACGACGACCCAGTACTGCCCGCAGGGCCTCGTCACCCGTGGACAGATCGCCGCCTTCGTCGCCCGGATCGAGCTCGGCGGAGACTCCGCCGTGCCGGTCACCGGCCTCGTTGCCGGCGTCGGCCGGTACGCCTGCGGCAAGGGAGGGGTCTCCCTCTTCTCGGACGTCTCCCCGACGGACCCCTTCTGCGGCGCGATCCACTGGCTCGTCGCGGCGGGGCGATCCTTCCGCTGCGACGAGCAGGCCGCCCCGGGAACCACATGGTGTCCCGCGTCCGCGATCACGCGCGGGAGCTTCGCGAGGATCCTCGCGCGCGGGCTGACCTCCGGAGACGCCGCGGTGCCGAACGTCCATTCCGATGCGAGGACCGGCCGCTCCTACGACTGCGGCGACGGAAAGGCGAACGCGTTCAGCGACGTCACCGACGCGAGCCCGCTCTGCCGGTTCGTCTACTTCATCTGGGCGAAGGGGGTCGTCGACGGGTTCCCGGACGGGACGTACCACCCGTCGGCGCCCGTCCCGCGCGACCAGATGGCGAAGTTCCTCGTCAACGCCTACGGCTTGACGCTCGACTGATCGGGCGGCGCGCCGGCGTGGGGCGTCCAGGCGACCCCCCATTTCTCCTCGAAGAGGCGGCGGTTCCGGTCGAACAGCGCGCGGTATTCCTCTTCGGGAAGCCGGGAGAAGCTCGCCTTCATCCAGTGGTGGACGAACGCGTCGCGGGCGCAGACGATGCCGAAGCCGGCCGCGCGGACGCGGTGGGCGTAGTCGTCGTCCTCGAACATGCCGACCCCGAACCGCTCGTCGAGGGGGCCGACCCTGTCGAAGACCTCGCGGCGGAAGGCGGCGCAGAACATCGCGAGCATCGGGATCTCGAAGGCGACGCCGTCGTTCTCGCGCACGAAGGCGGCCGCCCAGTCGGGCATTTCCTCGACGGACGCGTAGCCGACGTCCACGCGCGCCTCGTTCCCGATCGCGTTCGTGCTCGGGCCGACCATGCCGATCGACGCGTTCGCCGCGAGTCGCCGGACGAGCGCCGCGACCCAGCCGTGCGTCACGACGGTGTCGTTGTTCAGGAGGACGAGGTACCGGCCGTCCGCTTTCGCGAGACCCTGGTTGTTGGCGGCGGCGAATCCACGGTTGGCGTCGTTGAGGATCGCGACGATCTCGCCGCGGGCGGCGCGCTCCCGGAGGTCGTCCGGCGTTCCGTCCGTCGAGGCGTTGTCGACCACGATCAGCTGCAGGTTCGGCCACTCCGTGACGTCCCGGACGCTGTCGAGGCAGGCCCGGTTCATCTCCCGGTTGCCGTACGTGACGACGACGACGGAAACCCGCGGAAACGCGCCTTCGATCGCGGGGGCGAGCGCGGCGTGGCGCCGCTCCCAGGTGTGCCGCCGCGCGAACTCGCGGCGGCGCTCCGCCGCCGACGGGTCCTCGGCCAGGGCCGCCCGGATCTCGCGCTCGAACCCCTCCGGGTCCGAGGCGAAGCGCACGAGGGAGTCGAATTCGCGGAGCTCCGGGAGGTCGACGGCGACGAGCGGCTTTCCCGCCGCGAAGATCTCGTACGCCTTCACGGGGTTGGTCGCCTCGGTCAGCGGGGTCCGCCGGAAGGGGATGATCGTCACGTCGAAGCTGCCGAGCCATCCCGGGATCTCGGCGTAGGGACGCTCCCCGATCAGGCGCACGTTCGGAAGCCGCGACAGCTCCCGCAGGTCGGCGCCGTAGGTGGAGCCGACGAGGACGAAATCGAGGTCGGCGCAGCGCCGTGCGAGGGCGGCGACGAGCGGCGAATCGAACCAGTCGGAGATCGCCCCGTAGTAGCCGACGACCGGGCGGGGATGGCGGACTTCGGGAGCGGCCGCGAAGTGCTCGTAGTCGCAGGCGTTGCGGATCACGTGGACGCTCGCGTTCTTAGCGCGCGCGCGCCGTTCGAGGAGCGTCGAGGAGACGGCCACGACGTCGGCCTCGGCCAGGAGCTCTTCCTCGGGCTCGATCATGCCGGCGGAGTTCGTCGAGAATCCGGTGTGGAGGTCCATGCAGTCGTAGATCACGGGCCAGGAGAACTCGCGCCGGGCCCGGCGGACCACGGGCCACCAGAAGGGGAGCTCGACGATCGCCGCGGCGGCGCCGATGCCGGCGTCGCGCCGGAGCGCGTCGATCGAGAAGAAGAGGAGATCGACCGCCGAGGGGCTCGGGATGCTCCGGTAGACGTTCATTCCGGGGCCGAACAGCGTCACCTCGAAGACGTTCTCCGCGCGCTCGACCGCTTCCCACGGCGCGCCCTCCTGGCGAAACTTCTGGGACAGGTAGAAGACGCGGTGGCCCGCGGCGGCGAAGCGCGACATCAGCTGCTGCGGCCTCTGGAAGCGGAATCCCCACTCGATGATCGGAAAACAGACGACGTCGTAGCGACCGGGCTTCCCCGGGGGGCGGATCCCCGGCATCGCGGGCGGGGCCGCCCTTTCCGGCGGCGCGAGGGCCGCCTCCGGGGCCGACCGGCCCGCGCCCCCGATCCGGAGGATCTCGCGGAGGCGCCAGTAGCCGGTCGCGAGCTTCCAGAGGCGCGAGCCGCGGATCTGCTGGATCTCGCTCCGCGCGTCGGCGAGGGAGGAATAGGCCTGGACGAGATTCTGCTGGTTCGCCGCCTGGACGCGGTTCCCGGCCGTCACGCGGCGGCGCAGGTCCTCGATGCTGCGGTGCGATTCCGCGAGCGCCTCCCGCAGCCGGTCGCGCTCTTCGACGAGCGCGGCGCGCTCGGCCGCGAGCCGGTCCCGCTCGCGGAGAAGATCGGTACTCCCGTCGTCGGCGTCGCTCATGCTTCGGCGGCGAAAATACCACGTCCTTCCCGGCGCTCCCCGCGCCATTCCGCTACAATTCGCTCGTGTTTGCGGGCATGCGGTCGGGTGCGGCGCGGCGCCGCGACCGGGTCGCTCCCGCCCTTTTCTTCGCGGGCGTCACACTCGTCCTGCTCGGCTTCTCCGCCTGGTCCGTTCGCAGGATGGGGTACACGGACGAGGACCTCCGCGCCGTCCACGACGGCCTTTCCCTGCTCCGGTCGTGGCTCGGCGGCCCGGCCTTCCATCCGACGCACTTCCCGCGGCACGGCGCCGCGAGCATCGCGGGGCACGTTCCCTTCGTCCTCGCCGCGCGCCTCCTCTTCGGCGGCGCGGCGCGGGCGGAGGACCGGCTCGTCTCCCTCGAGCCGATCCTCGCGACGGCGCTCGTCGCCGCGATCCTTTTTCTCTGGATTCGCCGGGCGGGCGGGGGCGCCGCCCGGGCCCGCGCGATCGCGCTGATCGCCGCTTTCGGGACCCTGCTCTGGCCGTATTCCTACATCGGGCTCGAGACGATGCAGTCGGCCGCTCTGATGGCCGCCGGGTACCTGGCGCTCGCGACCGGCCGCCGGAGCGCGGGTCGGGCGGTCCTCTTCTCCGCCGCGGCCGCGCTCGCCCTCTCCGCGAAGGCGACCTCGGTGTTCCTCCTGCCGGCGGTCGGCTACCTCGGCGTCGAGTTCTTCCGGGAAGGATTCGGCCGTCGCCGCCGCGCGACGGCGATCGCCGGCGCGCTCTTCGTCCTGACCGTGTTCTCCGTCAACGCCTGGACGCGCCACTTCTGGTGGGCGCAGCTCGGCGGCACCGGCCACGTCGTCGAGAAGTGGCTCGTCCGCGATCCCGCCGTCGTTCTCGTGCATCTGGTCTCGCTCCTCGGCTCGGCGAACAAGGGACTCTTCTTCTATGCGCCGGTGGCGCTCGCGGCCGCGCTCGCCGCGCCGCACGCCTGGCGTCGGGACCGCCGCGTCGTGGTCTTCGCCGGGCTCGCCCTGCTCGGCCTCGCCGGCGGCTTCTCGCTGATCCGGAACTGGTGGTCCGACGAGACGTGGGGCCCGCGTTATCTCCATTCCGCGGTAGCGCCGCTCGTCCTGCTCCTCGGGACCGGCTGGGCGGTAGGGGAGATGCCTCGCCGGTGGCGGCGCGCGGTCGGCGTCCTCGGAGCGGCGGGGGTCGCGATCTCCTTCCTCGGCGCGTTCTTCCCCTACGGCGCGCTCCAGGGCGCCTGCACGGCCGCCGGGCAGTCGACTCTCGAAGCGTTGCAGGGCGATCCGGTCTGGAACCACGTGGTCTTCAACGGACGCCTCTTCCGGGCATGGGCGCGGGGGGCCGACCGGCCCGGGGCGGCGCCGGCCGTGTGGGTGCCGGCGCATTACTGGTGGTACGAGACGCCGCGGGATTTCCGCGGGTGGCCCGGGATCGACCTGCGGCGATTCGCGCGGCCGCGTCCGCTCGTCTTCCGGCGCGGCGACGAGCTCGGTCCGGGCGACGAACCGTTACGCTCGGTGTCGTTCGCCGCGCTCGCGGCCGGCCTCCTCCTCCTCGCGATCGAGGCCCGCCGGGGGCGCGAGGCGGGAGAGGAGGACGGGGGCCGCGGCGGCGCGGTCCGCGCGGGGGCGCTGGTCCTCTTCGCCGCCGTTCTCGCCGCCGCCTGGGCGCGGTCGTGGGTCAACACGCTGGACGGACGGTTCTATCTCGGCGCGCGGGAGGTCGACGACAGTCCGGCGTTCCGCCGCGCGCTCGCCGCGGCGGAGCGCGCCGCCCCCGCCGGATCGACGCTCCTCGGCATCGTCGACGGTCCGGACTGGGATGCCAGTCATTGGTCGAAGTGGCTCTATCCGCGGCGCATTCTCTGGATGTCGCCGGAGAACGCGCGCCGGCAGCGTCGCTGGCTCGTCGAAGGGCTCGGCGTCCGGTACGCCATCGTCGTGGGGCGCGCGGCCTTACGGGTGCCGCCTGAGGCGGACCGGCTCGTCGCGGCGGGCGGGGGCGCGGAGATCCGCGCGCTGGCCCCGTGAGATCCGCGGAGGCGCTCGCCGCGGCGCTCCTCGTCGCGGCCGGGTTCGCGTCTCTCGGCCGGAGGATCGCCGGCCCGGGAGAGCCGGGGCTCGCCGGGTGGAATTCCCGTTTCCAGATCGGCGCCGCGGCGGCCGCGATGGCGCTCTTCCCGCTTTCCCTGATCGCGGGGAAGGCGGCGCTCGCGGTGCTCGGCGGAGCGCTCGCCGCGCTCCTCGCCGTCGAGCTGTTCCGCGCGTCGCGATCGGGGCGGGTCGCGGATTTCCGCGCGGGCTTCGGGCTCGCGGAAGCCGCGCTCGTCGCGGCGGTCCTCCTCTTCGCGATCCTGAACGCGCGCGTCGGCCTCGTCACCGACGGCATCTCGATCTGGGCGGGGAAGGGAAGGGCGCTCTTCGAGGACGGCGCGCTCTCCGAGCGCCTGTCGGACCCTTCCTTCCTGGGCCGCTATTCGCTCTATCCGCCCCTCGTTCCCCTGTCGTCGGCGCTCGTCGGCATCGTCTGCCGGAGGTTCGACGCCGATGTCGCGAAGGCGTTCGCGCCGGTCTTCTTCGCCTCGCTCCTCGTCGCCGTCCGCTCGGGCGGCCTCCGGCTCTTCCCGCGCCGGATCGCGGCCGGGGCGGCGCTCGTCGCGGCCTTCCTGCCCGCGGTTTCGACGGACTGGAACGCGGGAGGTTTCGCCGAGCTCCCGCTCGCCGCCTTCGCGGCCGGCGTCGCGGCGGCCCTGCTCGATCCCTCGCCGGACGCCGGCTGGCGGTCGGCGCGGGGATGGCACCTCGCCGCGCTCACCACGGTCAAGCCGGAGGGAACGATCCTCGCGCTCGTGGCCGCGTTCGCCGCCGTCGCCGGAGGGCCGAAGGCGGCGATGCGGCGCGCGTTCCGCTGGCGCCGGGCGGGAGCGATCCTGGGGGGCGCGCTATTGGTCCGGGTCGCCTACCTCGCGTGGATCGCGCTTCCCGACGAAGCGTTTCGGGCGCTCGACCGCGGGCATGTGGAAGCGGTCTTCCACGCGATCCCGCGGGTCGCCATCGGCTGCGCGGGCGCGGCGTTCGACGTGCGGCTCTGGGGACTCTTCTGGCCCGCCGTGCTCGCCGCGGCCGCGGTCCTGGCCCGTCGCGGCACGGCACGGGAAAGGCGCCTCGCGGCCGGCGTGACGCTCGCCGTCGGGATCGACGCGGCGATCTTCCTCTTTTCGACCTGGAACGAGCGCGCCGGAATTTCGCCGGAAGCCGGAATCGCGCGGCACATCGCGCTCGCCTTTCCCCGACTTCTCGAGCAGGTCGCGGGGGCCGCGGCGATCGTCCTCGGGGCGGGGTGGAGCCGCGCGGCGGAACCGGGGCTCTCCGGGGACGCCCGCCGTGTCTGAGGCCGGTCGGGGAATGCGGCCCCCGGTCGACCGGCTCGCCGCCGCCGTCGCGACGCGCGGCGGGCGCCTGGCTTTCGTGATCGTCCTGGCCGGGGGCACCGCGGTCGCCGCCGCCGGGGGATGGCGTCGCGCGCCGCCCGCCGGGCGGCGCGCCCGCGAGTCGATCCTGGCGCTCGTCGCCGTCGCGGCGGCCGACTTCCTCGTGTGCGTCCTCGCTGACGCGCACTTCGAGCTCGCGCGCCACCTGTACGTGGTCGACGCGTGCCTCGACGGAATGCTCGCCGTCGACGTCGTCTGGATCGCGTGGGCGGTCGGCAATCGGCGGCGGAGCGCGCCGGCGCCCGGGCGCCGGACCTAGGACGGCTCGCGCCCGAATTTAGATTTCGGCGTCGGGACGCCCTCGCGGGTCCGGTGCGCCGTCCAGGCGACTCCCCATTTGCGCTCGAAGTACTCCTGATTGCGCGTCCAGAGCGCGTCGTACTCCTCCCGCGAGAGGTTCCGGAAGGTCCCTTGTCCCACGTGGTGCACGTAGGCGTCCTCCGCGCACCGGACGTCGTATCCGGCGTTCCGCACGCGGAGGGAGAAGTCGTCGTCCTCGAACATGCCGACGCCGAACGCCTCGTCGAGGAAACCGACGCGGTCGATCAGGGCGCGGCGCATCGCGACGCAGTACATGGCCGCGACGGTCAGGGGAATGGTGACCCCCGCGTGGAGGCGCGCCCGGGCGGCGGCCGCCGCCGGGAGGTCCGCGAGGTCCGCGTAGCCGGGATCGACCTTGGCCTCGTTGCCGGCGAAGTTCGTGGTCGGGCACAGGAGGCCGATCCACGGATTCCGGACGAGGTGGCGGACGAGGCGCCCCAGCAGGCCGGGAGGCACGACCGTGTCGTTGTTCAGGAGCACGACGACCTCCCCGGTCGAGGCGCGGATCCCGGCGTTGTTGCCCGCCGCGAATCCCCGGTTCTCGGGATGGAAGACCGCCCGGATCTTCTCCGCGGCCTCGAGGCCGCGGAGATATTCGGGCGTTCCGTCCGTGGATCCGTTGTCGACGACGACGATCTCGCGGCGGGGCCACGTCTCGCGGAAGAGAGATTCGAGACACGCCTTCGTGAGGGGAAGACCGTCGCGCGTGACCACGACGACCGACACGGCGGGGAAGCATTCCCGGATTCCCGCGTCGATCGCGGCGTACCGGGCGCTCCAGTCGTTCTCCTCGGCGACGCGGCGCCGAATCGCCCGCCGCGGGTCGTCCGGCGCCTCGGCGAGCGCGCTCTCGAGGAGGCGGAGGAACTCGTCGTGGCCGCGCGCGAGATAGCAGACGCCCGCGAACGGCCGCAGCTCGGTCAGGTCGGGCGCGACGACGGGCTTCCCGCCGGAGAGGTACTCGTAGAGCTTCACCGGGTTCGTCGCCTCCGTGATCTCGTTGACGAGGAACGGAATGACGCAGGCGTCGAAGTTCCAGAGGAGCTCCGGCATCTCCTCGTAGGGACGCTGTCCCAGGAGACGGACGTTGGGGAGCGATTCGAGCGTCGAAAGGTCCACGTCGAACCGGCCGCCGGCGAGGACGACGGTTCCCTCCGGATGCCGCCGCGCGATCTTCTCGATCAGCTCGACGTCCACCCAGGAGGCGAGGGCGCCGTAGTAGCCGACGATCGGATGCGAGGCGCCCGCGAGGAGGGCATTCGGCCGGAAGAAGCGCGCATAGTGCTCGAGATCGACGGCGTTCCTCGCCTCGACGAGTCGGGCGGCGCTGCCGGAGAGCTTCTCGACGAGGCGCTTCGAAGAGGCGACGACGACGTCGGCCTCGTCGACGAGGGAATTCTCGAGCGCGAGGACGTCGGCGCCGAAGCCGGGGAAGTTCGCCCACTCGTCCATGCAGTCGTAGACGAGGGGCCATCCGAGCCGGTCCCGGAGCGCGTCGCCGAGCGCCGTCCAGAACGGGATCTCGACCATGACGGCGGCGTCGCCGAACGCGAAGTCCGCCGCCAGCGCCTCGAGGGACGGGACGAGCACGGCGAGGTCT
>Ga0316620_10001049_pt1 | contig 11630 bp, 5 predicted proteins | sample OWC_Aug_M1_C1_D5_FD_207651 | JGI IMG/M metagenome (GOLD analysis project Ga0316620, IMG submission 207651) | Wetland soil microbial communities from Old Woman Creek delta, Ohio, United States - OWC_Aug_M1_C1_D5_B | ecosystem: Environmental > Terrestrial > Soil > Wetlands | place: USA: Ohio... | reverse complement strand
TTGAACGCCCTCGAGGACGTCAGCTTCGTTGCCAACCCTGGCCAATTGATTGCCCTGGTGGGCCCAAGCGGGGCAGGCAAAACCACGCTCACCTATTTGATCCCGCGCTTGTATGACCCCACGCAAGGGCGCATCCTGCTGGATGGCCACGATTTGCGCCAGGTCACCCTTGATTCGCTATCCGACCAGATCGGCATGGTCACACAGGAGACCCACCTGTTCCACGATACCATCCGCACCAACTTGTCCTATGCCAAATTGGATGCCACCCAGGCTGAGCTGGAAGCCGCTGCCCGGGCAGCCAATATCCACGATTTCGTCGTAAACCTGCCGGACAGGTATGACACGATCGTAGGTGAACGCGGCTACCGCCTGAGTGGAGGCGAAAAGCAGCGTGTGGCCCTGGCACGTGTGATCCTAAAAAACCCGCGCATCCTGGTGCTGGATGAAGCCACCAGCCACCTGGATAGCGAATCGGAGCTGCTCATCCAGGAGGCTCTGAAGCGCGTGATGGCTGGTCGCACCAGCATCGTCATCGCCCACCGCCTGAGCACCATCCTGGCTGCAGACATGATCCTGGTCTTTGACCGCGGGCAGATCGTCGAGCGTGGCACACACCGCGACCTGTTATCACAAGGTGGCATATACACCCACCTCTATGAAACCCAGTTCAGCCGCGAGCGTGCCCTGGCATGAACATTTATTTCGCCTGTTCCATCACCGGTGGGCGGCAGGACGAGCTGGTCTACCAAAAATTAGTGGCGGCTCTGCAGGAGATAGGCCACCATGTGCCCACGGCCTTGCTGGCCAGCCCCGAGGTGATGCCCCTGGAAGGGGTGGTTTCTCCCCATGATGTGTATGCCCGCGACGTATCCTGGATCAGCGGTTGTGACCTGCTGCTGGCGGAGATCAGCACCCCCTCGCATGGTGTAGGCTATGAGATTGGCTACGCCCTCGCACTGGGGAAAAGGGTATTGTGCCTGCACCGCCAGGGCCGAAAAATCTCCAAAATGATCCTGGGCAACCCTGACCCCCGTTTAACCGTACATTCCTACACCACCCCTGAGCAAGCCGTAGACATATTGAATACCTACCTGGCAGGGATGCCTGGTACAGCGCAGAATGAATAAGGGCATCCTGGCAGGTATCGGCGCTTATACCATGTGGGGCTTGTTCCCCGTCTATTGGCGCCTGCTCGAAAAAGATCCGGCTATCGAGATCCTGGCCCATCGCATGGTCTGGTCGCTGATCTTTGTGGTCATCCTGCTGTCGGTACGGAAAGAATGGCGCTGGCTCGGCCCGGTGTTGCGTAACCGCCGGACTGTATTGATCTACACCCTGGCAGCCATACTGCTCTCCATCAACTGGTTCACCTACATTTGGGCAGTGAATGCCGGCTATGTAGTCGAAGCTTCATTGGGTTATTTCATCAACCCACTGGTGAATTTCCTCCTGGGAGTGATCTTCCTGGGTGAAAAATTACGCCCCTGGCAGGTGGCTGCGGTGATCCTGGCGGGAGCCGGAGTTGTTTACCTGACGGTGAGCTATGGCTCTTTGCCGTGGATTTCGCTGGTGTTAGCCTTCACCTTTGGCCTATATGGGCTGATCAAGAAGACCGCCGTGCTGGAATCAACCCACGGTTTCAGCCTGGAGACCATGGTGCTTTTCCTGCCCGCCTTGGGATACTTGCTCTACCGGGAGACTAGCGGGATTGGAGCATTCGGACACCAGGGTGCCGTGACCACCCTGTTATTGGCCCTGGCCGGCCCGGTGACTGCCATCCCGTTGCTGATGTTTGGTTATTCGGCCCGCAAGATCCCACTCTCGATGCTGGGATTCATCCAATATATCACCCCCACCCTGCAATTCCTGTTGGGTGTATTTGTTTACCTGGAGCCTTTCCCACCCGCACGCTTGGTGGGTTTCAGCATCATCTGGCTGGCATTGCTGGTGTATTCGCTCGAGGGGGTGCTATTCAACCGCAGGCCGAAGTCAGGCGCTCCCCTGGTCGAGCCTTTGTAACAAATCCCAGGCAAGCATATGAATACGCTGCAGGGCATCTCCCTGCAGGCGATCGGGGGTATCAGTCAGGCGGTGCCACTCGGGCATGTTGGACGAGCCCTTGCGGAAGCCGATCAGGCAGACTGCTTTATAGCCATGCTTCAGCAAGATGCTGCACTCAGTTGAAGCCCCCACGAAGGGTGTGCTGACCTGCCCCACGCCAAACTCCTTCCCAGCTTCCTTCACCAGCCTCTCAAGCTCGGCAGGGATGGTATGGCGGCTCAGGTTGCCCTCCTCCCTGATGTAGCTGATCGCGTCCCCAATCCCCACCATCTCAAAGTCGATAAATATCGCCTGCTTAAGCTCCGCGCCCTTTTCTTTTAGTAACGTGAGCATGCCATCCCCACTGGATTCCTCACAACCTGTGAAAGCCAGCCAAACCTCGGTGTTTTGCAGGGGTTGAGACCTGAGGCGTTCGGCGAGCGCCAGTAGCGTGCCCACGGATGAGGCATTATCATTCGCACCTGGGGAATACCGCCCCAGGTCTGCGGTGACACCGGTGAACCAGGCGATAAAATGAAATCCAGCCAGGATGCCTCCTAGCCAGGCGAAAATCGGGTACGGGGTGAGGCCTGCCAGGAGATATACCGGGATGGCGGCATACACTCCTCCAATGGCAATGATGGACACGATACCGAATAATCTCACCATGAAATCGGAGGCAAACCAGAACACTGCCCGGTGACTATCCAGGTGGGCTACCAGCACCACGCGTTGCCTGGTACCCTGGCGGGGTGGGATGGTGGCGATGACGTTCTGGCTGGGCCCGTGGGGTAGATTGTTGTGTAATGGGTAGTCTTCGCTGGTGAACTTGCGCCAGACCAGGTATCCACTGAAACCGAAGACGAGCATGGCGATGATCATTGCGGGGACCTTACCGACGGGTTGGCGCAGCAGCCAAAAGGCGGCATGACCAACCAGGGCCAGGCCGAAGGCCAGGGCAACGAAAAGCCAGATCGATCGTTCACCGGAGAATGGCTGAAGCTGGATGTCGACGACTCCCAGAGCTTTTAACTGTGCCTGCACATACTCGGCAGCTTGTTTTTCGGCCTCGGTGGCCGAGCCGCGCGGGTTGGCAGCCAACTTGCGAGCCTGGACCAGGGCGCGTTGTGCGTAGGTGGAGATATCTGGAGTGTTGGTATCCATGGGGTATGTGGGTGAATGAGAGTGACGCCCCTCACAGATTTAAGGCTATGAGGGGCGTTGGATCAAGGCTTGATTTCCAGGGTTGCCCCGGCACTGTTCCCCTGCACTTCAGGGAAGTACAGCATCCAGGCCCGCGCAGGCAGCACCTGGTATGCTCCTGCTTGCAAGATGGTCAGCGTATAAGTGAGCTGGTAGGTGCCGGCGGGAAGGTAGGCAGCCGTCCAGCTGATGTGATCATCGTAGATCTGGGCAGGATTGAACAGCCACCAGCCCCAGCCGTATTTATACGGGTTGCGTGGGTCATACAAAGGACCCGGCTCACCCGTCTCACCCAGCTGAACGGTTTGCAGGCTGGTATTGAGGATCTCCGAGCCGGCAGGGATGTAATCATCGATCACAAAATGGTAAGCATCGTTCGGCAGGCTGATGGTCAGGCGCACGGTCAGCAGGTCACCCACCTGGGCAGTCGTGACGGGTGTGGCAGTCGCCAAGTCCGCCTCGTGGGTGAAGTAATCGCGGCTGACGACCATGCCCCGATCAAGGGGTGCGACATCTTTCACTGGGCGTGAGACCTGCAGGGCGGCAGTGTAATACAACCGGCCTGTGCCAGCCTCACGCTGGATCACCAGGGAATTGGGGTCTTGCGGGTACAGGCTGCTCACTGGCAGGCTGGTTACCACCGGGTTGAGCTGAGTTTCGCCGCCTGCCTCGCCACTGGCAACCTGGGTGCCGTTCAGGCTGGCACTGAAAGCGTAATTACTACGCAGCTCACCTGTGCCTTTCATCACTTCATCCATAGCCAGCAGGATCCAGGTGCTCTCGTAATTGGAACGCCAATACCCCGAAGCATCACGGTTAGACATGAGGTAATTTACCGCATCCGGCAGGAGTGTAGAAGCAGGCTCAACCTGTGCCAGCGCATACATCACGATGGCCGAGTTGGAGAGGGTGGAGGTCATGTTGCGCCAATCGGGATTGGCAGCTTCCCAGTGCACACCCGTCGCTGAGCGGATGGCGGTGGATTGCAGGTCAGAGATCATGGTTGGCACCGCGTCACTGGACGACGATGACAGGTCAAGCGAAAGCGTCAGGAAGGCTTTTCCCCACGGGCTAAGCTGGTCGCGCACCTGGTAAAGCTGGTTGGCGCTGGCCAGGTCACCCGCCCCGGCTTCCTTTAGTGCGAAGTTCTCGAAAGCCAGCCGGTCGAGCTGCCAACCATCGGTGGGTATGTTGGGTGAGATCATATTGGCCTTGATGTAGGCTACGGCAGCGGAGAAGACAGTCTCGGGTACACTGATGCCCGCCTTTTTGGCGCTGGCTAAACCGAACAGGGCGTACGTGGAAACGTAGATGTCACTCTCCGTGCCTTGCCACCAACCCCAGCCCCCATCGGTGTTTTGCAGGGACACCAGGTGCTCCAGGCCCTGGTCGAGCGTGCGGTCCAGGCGGGCCTTTAGATCGGGCGAGTCAATGCCGAAAGTTTGCAAGGTGCTGTACGTGACCAGGTTGGGCAGGAAGCTTGAGAGCACCTGCTCAGCGCAGTCGTACGGGTAATCTTCGAGTGCATCCAGGGCATCCAACATGGCAGCTGCCAGGGATGGATCGAGCTCCACGTTGAGCGAGCCGCTGGTCGCGTCGAAGGTCACGGGCAGGCTCACCAGCTCGAGGCGCTGGTCGGCCTCAGCCAGCATGCCTGAGGTGGCAAACGTCTGTGGGGCGGTGTAATGCAAGACCGGCAGGGCACCCTTGGCTACCCTCACTGCATCCTGCAACCCGCCCGCCTGGGTGGAAAACAACAAGCTGGCACTGGATACATCTTCAGCAGTCCCCCACCATTCCAGGCGCACCTTGCCATTAGCCGGCACGCTGACCGGCTGGGTGAGGCTACTGGGGTCATCCAGCTGGAAGCCAATCGCTTGCAAGGTTGCCGTACCTTCCAGTGCATTGGAGGTATTGTTCTGCACGATGGCGGCCAGCATGGCATGGTCTCCTGCCACCAGGAAACGCGGCGTCACCGGGCGGATTAACAAATCCTGGCTGGTGATCACCTGCAGCTGCGATTCGCCGACCAGCGTATCCTTGGTCACGCCTCGCACCAACACCTGCCAGGTAGTCAGGCTGTCGGGCAGGTTCATGCTGACGGTGGCATTGCCATTGGCATCCGTGACAATCTGGGCATCCCAATAGGCTGTATCGGGGAAATTCTCGCGTGCTACCGAGGTGGGTGCTTCACCTCCCCCACCCCCACCCATACCACCCGGCATGTAGCGCAGACGTTGCCCGGAGGCTGCCAGGCTGATGCCGGTGCGCACACTGATGGCTTGTTCTCCGTAGAAAGCCGACATGATGTCAGACTCGCTCGGTACTACCAGACTGAGCACGGCCAGGTCAACCACCGAGAGGGAGAACTCACCCTCGACAGGGTTGCCACCGGCATCGCTGATGTGCAGGGTGAATGTCACCGGCTCACCCGGCGTGGTGCGCTCGGGCTGGCTGGTGAGCTTTACATCCAGATATTCAAAGGAGGGGTCTACCGGCAGGTTGACGTAACCCTGGCGGAAATCGGCGTTACCCTGCTCATCCTGCCCGAGCAAGGTGACGGCAACCGCCACGTTGGGGGCATCCTCCTGGCTCAAGGCCAGCGGGATGTTGCTGCCACCGGGTTCCAGGTTCAGGATCTGATAGCGCATGATCGTGCCGCGTTCGACGGTCATCAACCCTAATGCGGTGCTGTTAAACGGATTGGGGATAAATACCTGGGCGGTATCGCCCGGTTTATACGAATCCTTGTCTGCCACCAGGCGCAAGCGCTGGTTGGGTAAGGAAGGCCAGACCCCCTGCCCAGCCCCACCCACCCAGACGAGCACCTGGGTGAGCGTGCCACCACCTTCGACATCGAGCTGGTAGGTGCCTGGCTCGGGAGGGGTAAATGCCAGCCGCCCGTTGCCATCAGCCGCGGTGGTGAGGTCAGCACTGGCGATGGGGGTGTATTCAGGGGTATAGGTTGGGAATTGGTAACCCAATGTGTCGGGTGAAGGGTCGTGCCGCACCCATATCACCCGTTGGAATTTAGCGGAGAGCGTGCGTGCACCAGCAGGATCGCCGTTCCAGTCTGCCACCAGCACGCTGAAGCCGGCGCTGGCGCGCGCCTCAAAAGACCACGCATCGGGATGGACCCCGATATAGTATTCCGCCGGGTTGACGTAAATTGAGCTGCGGGCGCTGACCGGTAGACCGCTCTCGTCGGTGAGAGTGACTTCCAGGGTATATTGCTGGCGGCCTGATGCCGCCGGGGAGGGGATCTGCAGGTTGAACAAACCGTCGGCATCCGTCTGGGCTTCGCCCTCGGTCACCGGCACGCCAAGCGAGCCATACGTTGAGCCGTGATAAAAAGCATCCAGCCAGTAGGTATTTACCGGGCCCACCTGGTAGTTGTTGATACTGAAAGCTGCATCCCTTTGATACAGCACCCAATGCAGGGGCATGTTTCCGGCGGGAGCATCGAAAAAGTAACGCGCACTCACCTGGGCTGCCAGGGTGGTGCCGCTGATAACATCGGTGTCCTTGAAAGCCACTTGCAGGTTGATCTCCGGCTTGCGGTACTCGGCCACCTGGAAGTAAATGCCCGAGTAGTTATCGGGGTTGATCAGGCCATAGTACCCGGGTTGGGCATCGGAGGGCAGGGTGTATTCACCATGCACGCTGCCAAAAGCCGATAGCGAGAGGTCGAAGCTGGCAATCTGCAGGCCCATGGGGTCGTTGAGAACTAATTTGTAGGATCCAATATCAGGTAAACTGTATCGCCCGTTGGATTCCTGGCGCAAGATCAGCCGGAAATAGATCGTATCCCCCGGACGGTAGATGGGCCGGTCGGTGTAGATGTAATCATCGAGGCCGGATGGGAAATAATTTGCACGGATGCTGAAATCCCATGGGCCGATCCCATCGCTCCAATTGCTGGCAACGAATCCAAAATTATCTTCACCGAGCTGTCCCAACACCGCGAAGGAGGTATTGTATGGGTCCTGGTAGGCAGTAATCTCCGACTGGAACACCCCACTGAAATCGGTTGCGCCGCTGGCCATTACTTGCCCTGACGTGTCATAAACCGTCACGGGTAAATCGACCGCGGGCAGGTCCGTATCCAGGTCCACAGCCCAGACGAAAGCTTCGGTGGGGCTGAGCTTGAGGGTGGCCTGGTAATGGCTGATGGCCAGGACGATATCGCTGGTGAAGCCCTTATTATCGGGAATATCCAGCTGCATAAAGTACAGGCCTGGCGCCTCTGGCTGCCCATCCTGCCGCACCGGGATGCTGACGGTGGTGGACTGGTTGCGGGGCACTTGCGGGTGGAAGGTCCAAGACACCGCATCGGCAGGGGAGAATGTCTGGCGGTACTGGTACCCGTTGTTGCCATACATCTGCACCAGGTCGTCAATGGTCATGGTACCCACGCTGATTGGCAATTCCGAAAGGTTCGTCACCTGGGCAAGCACCCCATCGTCCATGGTGGTGAGGAAGGTGGTATCGGAATTGTAGGGGAATTGCACCGTCGGATCCAAGGCCGCACTGGTGAAGTGCAAGACGTACGGTTGGCCCAAGCGACTGCCCCACAGGTCTGTAAGATCAGGTGAGACGGTGAGGCTATAGGTAATGGACGGATCAAAGCTGCCATAAATGTTCAGCACCATCTGCTCTTCATCCATCCACGCGCCCAGGTTTGGTACTGAGGGTGTGAAACTGAGGTAATCTGCGATCTTATCGGTGCTGACCAGAGAAGTGAGGAACAGGCGCACGCTATCGTAATTAGCCTTAACCCCGCCTTCAGAAGGCTCACTGCCGGAGATGGTCAATTCTGACAGGGTAAACCAGCTTACGCTGATCTCCTCACCGAGACGGGTGCCTCCCAGCGCAGCTGCGTCCGCGCTTAACAGGGCGTTATACCTGGTATCGCGCTGTAAGTTAGCCGTGGGGGTGAAGGCGAAAGTGGTGAAATCGTCATTCCAGCCTGACTTGCCATCCACCTGGTCACCGTCCTGGGTTTTCAGGGAGAAGTTTGTTTCTACACTGCTGGCGTCCATCGAATAGCTGAAATTAATCTTGACGCTTGCATCCAGGCGCACATGATAGGCATTATCAAGCGGTGCGATTGAGACCAGCCTGGGTAAAACCGTGGTAAAAGACCGGTCAGGAGTGGACTCAAGCGGAGTGCCGTTGGTGCTGGATAGTTTCGGGTTGATGGCCATGCGATAGGAGACCCCGCCCGAGAGGGCTGGCTGGGGATAAAAAATATAAGTGCTGGTATTGACCCATTCTCCCTTACCATCCACGCTGGGGGTGAGGGTGAAGCCGGCCGGCAGGCTGGCCGGGTCAGCTCCCAGGGGCACCACCGGCAAGTTGAAGGCCGCCATGATGGCCGAGGTGGGGTCTACATCGTTGGCACCCGGCGCAGGCAGGCTCTGAACCAGGCTCAGGTTTTTACTGGTTGTGAAGGCGAGACTCACCGGCCGGAGCAGTGCCATGCCCTTGGCCGATTTGGCACTGGTATCCAGGTTGATTGTTACCGGGGTATCGGCCTGGAAGGCTGAGCTGGGGGTGAAGGTGAGGCTGGAATCATCGGTCCAGGTGAAGCTGCCGGCGAGCGACGGATCTATGCTCAGGGCCTCTTCGACGGAAGGGTGGTCCATGGGCTGGTTAAAGAAGATTTTTATCGGGTTTTTCAGCCCGATTTGAGCCCCAGGCAGGGGGTCGGTCTCTACCACTGTGGGGGGGAGCGTCGGCGGAGGCTGGGTCGGTGTGGCCGTTGGGGCCAGGGGAGCAGGGGTTGTGGTGGGTGTTTTTTTACCACAGCCCCCAAGCAGAAAGGCGACGCTCGCCAAGACCAGGATGGGTATTATTAAACTAAAAATTGGACGCTTAGCGGATTTCCCGCGTAGTGACTGGGAGGAGCGCATGGGTTTCTCTCCTTACGGAAGGGGATTCACCTTCCCATATTAAATTGGATTATAACATTCACATAATAGACGTCTCAGCCGGGCAATTTGTTCACATCAATCCCTGGTCAAGATCCGCCAGGATATCTGGCAGGTTCTCGATGCCCACCGAGAGGCGCACCAGCCCGTCGGTGATGCCCTGGTGGAGGCGGTCTTCGCGCGGCACGGGACCATGGGTCATGCTGGCGGGGTGCTCGATGAGTGTATCGACGTTGCCCAGCGAGACAGCCAGGGTGGCCAGTCGCACCCTTTCCATCAGGCGGATGCCAGCTTGCATGCCGCCCTTCAGCTCAAATGACAGCATCCCCCCATACGCATGCATTTGCTGGGCTGCAATGGCATGGCCAGGGTCATCTTCCAACCCCGGATAGTAGACTTTGGATACCCCCGGGTGGCTGGCGAGGAAGCGCGCCACCTGCATGGCGTTATCGCAATGACGCTGCATGCGCAGCTCAAAGGTCTTGAGCCCCAGGTTAGCCAGCCAGGAATCAAATGGGCTGGGGATACCCCCCAGCACCTTGACGAACGTGTACAGGGATTTATGCATGTAGTCGGGATGGATGCTGACCACTGCGCCCCCGGTGAGGGCGCCATGCCCCGAGAGGAACTTGGTAGTGGAATGCAGCACAATATCCGCGCCCAGGCTGAGCGGCCGCTGGCAGAACGGAGTGGCGAAGGTGTTGTCGACCGCCAGCCAGGCACCATAGCGGTGGGCGAGGTCGGCCACCATCTTCAAGTCAACCACGGCCATGGTTGGGTTGGCGGGTGTTTCCGCGTACGCCAGCCTGGCATGCGGGTGGGCAGCGAACGCCTCTTCCCAGCCTGCCTGGCTGGTATCGTTTATCCAGACCACCTGGATCCCAAGCGTGGGAGCAATATCCTTCAAGAAGGTGAACGTGGCGCTATAAACCGCTTCCTGGGCGATGATGGTTTCGCCTGCCTTAAGCAATGAAAATAGCACGGCGGTAATAGCTGCCATGCCCGAGGTGAATACCTGGCCAACCACCAGTACTCCAGGATCTGCCTCGGGCTGCGAGCGGATTAAGTCGATACCTTCCAGCACGGCGATCTTGCGAGCCAACTGGTCCAGGTTGGGGTTGCCGAGGCGGGTGTAGTAATAGCCCGGTTGGGTGCGCGCGACAATGCCTGCCCCGGTGGCAACATCCGGGAAATTAAATGTGGAAGTCTGGTAGATGGGGGTGACGTGCGTGTGGTGAGGGTTATCGTCCTCTCCGATGTGTGTCACCAGGGTACTCAGGCTGTGATTGGGGGAAAACTGGTACATTTGTTGCTCCTCGTTTAGTATTGGAACCCACGGGAATGATTATACGTCTTAAAGCAGGTCTACCCGCTTGAGCGAGGAGCTATATATCATTTAGTGAAATTATCGCATTTTACTCACATTTATCCGATATGGTAAAATCTACCTATGAATTCAACTTCTGCCCCTTATCCGCCGATGGCTCGTAAACCATCCAACCCAACCAGGCCCAGTGCCCTGGGCCAGGCCTTGCTGGCACTGATGATCGGCATGGCCTTGTTGGTTGCACTGGTAGCGCTGGTCCCTGGGGTGTATAGCTACATGTATGATGGACGTATCTACCCGGGTGTGAGGGTGGGGGGCGTGGACCTATCGGGCCTGACAACCCAGCAGGCCTCCAGCCTGCTGACCCAGCGATTGGATTACCCCACGCGGGGGAAGATCGCCTTCCAGGAAGGAACTACCCTGTGGACGGTGAGGCCGGCTGACCTGGGCCTGTTCCTGGATGCCCAGACCACTGCCCTGGCTGCCTATAACCTGGGCCGCGCCGGGGGGCTGGTCGAGCGCCTGGGTGACCGCTGGAATGCCTGGTCAGCGGGGGTTGACCTGGCGCCGTTGTTCGTTTTTGACCAGCGCGTGGCTGAGGATTTCCTGCAGGGCCTGGCAAAGAAGATCGACCGTCCCATCATCGAGGCCACCCTGGGGGTGAACGGAGTGGAAGTAGTGGTCAATTCGGGGCAGGTCGGGCGGACCCTGGATGTATCCAGGGCGCTGGCCAGCCTGAATACCCAGCTGCAGTCGATGACGGATGGCCTGGTGCCCCTGGTGGTGAACGAGACCCCTCCGGTGATCCTGGATGCCACCGCACAGGCCGAGCTGGCACGCAAGATATTATCTGCACCGCTGACGATCCAGATCCCCAACCCTCAGGAAGGTGACCCAGGACCCTGGTCTTTCGAGCAGGCAGCCCTGGCCCAAATGCTGACCATCCAGCGGGCGAAGACAGACAAAGGTGAGGTCTACCAGGTGGGCCTCAGCAGCGAGGCCTTGCGGAATTTCCTGGTGAATATTGCCCCAGGGTTATCGCGCACACCGCAAAATGCCCGCTTCACCTTCAATGACGACACGCGCAAGCTGGAGCTGATCCAATCGGACGTGATCGGGCGGGG
>Ga0316620_10001048_pt1 | contig 11638 bp, 9 predicted proteins | sample OWC_Aug_M1_C1_D5_FD_207651 | JGI IMG/M metagenome (GOLD analysis project Ga0316620, IMG submission 207651) | Wetland soil microbial communities from Old Woman Creek delta, Ohio, United States - OWC_Aug_M1_C1_D5_B | ecosystem: Environmental > Terrestrial > Soil > Wetlands | place: USA: Ohio... | reverse complement strand
CGTGACCATTCAGAAGCAGAATTCAGTCACGGGATATGTCCTGAATGCGCAAAGAAACTGTACCCTGAATTTTTTGATAAGAAGTAAGGGAAAAGCACCGCTGAATTGTTTTCTGCGATTACTTTATGATTAGGTTCTCGACCGTGATCGCGCCATTGGTGACGGTAAGAGAGCCCTGAAGGGTCGAGTATGAAGAGGCGGGAGGCGGCTCGCTGAAAGCGCAGTCATATCCGCCGCGCAGAAGTACGGAGACCCCTGCCCTGTCGAAATCAGTGTTCTCGGTCAGGATCCCCTCAACAACTTTGATAATATCGTCATTCTTCAGCGAAGGTTTATTAAACGCTATCTGAAGCGAGTCTTCAGGCGTACCCCCGATGTCTGCCGGCGTGCAGAAATTTGCGGTGCAGGTTTTCGGCCCGTCCATAAGCACCGAGGTGGCCAGATCTGCTCCGCTGCAATCGCCGCTCCAGGAAGTAAAAACATATCCGCCGCCTGCCGCCGCCGTCAACGGCAACGATTCTCCGCTTGTGTACCAGCACCCCGACGAGCAATCCGGACTGACCGTTCCCGATACAGAGGGACTAACCGCCGTAGTCAGATTGTACTGGGTGGTAAAACTTGCGGTATATGTCGTGACAGAAGGAGAGACGGTTATCGTATGACTCGCGAGCCCTCCGTCGCTCCACGAAGCAAAGACGTATTGAATCCCCGTCAATCCAGGCTGGGTTGTCGCTACGCCTATATTGTGACTCGAACCTTCGTCCCAGCCGAAGGTATAAGGAGCCTGGTAAGAGCTGCTGTCGACGACCACTTGCAGGCCGCCCGGGCTGGTGTCGATCGTGACCGGGACGACGCAGGTGTAAATGCGGAAGTCGTCGATGTACCAGCCGTGGAAGCCGCCCAATGTAAGCGAATCCGTGCCGATCCCGAACCTGAATTTCACATTTTGTCCGGACAAGGAACTCAAATCGAGCCGGCTCGACATGTAACCGTTGCTAGTGCCGACGAAGGCAGACCGGCCGGCAAAGGGATTGTCATTAGCAGTATCCGGAGGATCAGTCGGGGGCGCAAGAGTGCCGCTGTAACCGTTTTCGATAATCAACGTCCCCGCGTCCGTCCATGTCGCTCCGCCATCGGTAGAGTACTCAACCACTCCTCCGTCGAAATCTGGGGCTTCGAAATCATATGCATGCCTGAAATGAAGATAAGCCGCGGAAGGAAGAGTAACACCTGAATTCATCGAGGCGTATGATTCAGAGAGGCAGCTCTGACAGTCAAGGTCCTGCCCCCATATGCTGTTGACGCCGCTCGTAGCATACTCGGCCCAAGGGATATTCCATGTGTCAAACCCGGTGACAGGCGAGTGCGTCCAGTTATCTCCACCGCTTTCGAAGTTGTCGGAAAAAAGGTCCTTCGGCACCAACCCGGCGCCACATAGCGGTGCCTCGGGCGCGGCGCACCCCGCCAGCTGCAGGTTCATCTCGACCGCATCGACCGCGTTCTTCACCTGCAGGCAATCGTATGCCGTAATGCCGGAACTGCCGGTCAGATTTTCGCAGGTCAGTTGGAGCGCATAATAGAGGTCTTGGTAGTCACTGCCTGAGGTGAGCAGGTTCGTCTGTGCCTCGTAATAGATCTTCGCCACCTTGTCGGTCCCGAGGCCAGTCACGGTCTTTCCGTTAAAAACGCCGCCGGGCTCGGCTGAACTTCCGTCGACCATGAGATAAGCGGCTTTGTTGTTCACTGCGCTGTTGAAATGGCTGTACGTGCCCTGGTCGGCGGAACACGAATAATTGGTGCTCGTCATCCTGTCAGGGGCCGGATTCCAGTTTGCGCCGTCGTATATCGTGGCATTCTGCATATCTCTCAACGGCCCATTAGGAAGGCTTTGACCAATCCACCATCTGTGTGCCGGGGTCGGATAGCCCCATTCCATAGCCGCAGTCAGTTCGACAAGCTTTCCGAAGACATCCGACAGGGACTCGCTGACCGCGCCGGACTGCATGTAGTTGAAGAGTCTCGACGTATGCTGGGTCACACCGTGGGTCATTTCGTGGGCGACGATGTCGAGGGCGGAAGCGTATCCAGCGCCATAAACCATCTGCTCGTGAGTTGTGTCCCAGTAAACATCGGTGAGAGGACACGGACGTATTCCGTCACAGTAGCGGACGGTACTGATCAACTGCATGCCCAAATTATCGATGCTGTCCCGACCCAGGACGGTGGAATAGAAGTCATAAGTAAGTCCAGCGTAATCGTACGCGTTGTCGACATCGGTATCAGCTGTCGCAGGGTCCCCTTCTGAGCGGGCCAATACACCCGGGAACCCGATATCTCCGGGTAGCAGACTTGTCGGGGTATTATTGTCATCGTAAATTCTCCTGTCCTTCGCAAACCCGGTCTGATTGAAATGAAGCGCAACTCCGCCGCTGTGCGCATCGACAAGGACGAGTTCGTCTATAGGCCGGCTGTCGACCGTCCTGATTTCGACGCGCCAGACGAGTTTATTCACATTCGGTCCGCTGACGAGCAGCGACGGATTGTAGATCCAAAGCTCCGGAGTAGTCGCGGTCAGGGCTGCGCGATCAAGATGGTAGTTCTTGCTGGCAAGCTGAAAGGCCTTCTCCGCTGCGGCAGAAGAGTCGATCGAAGGCGTCGTATCCGCAGCAACATGAGGCGAGGTCTTGCCGCTTACGCTCACTACCCCTCCCGAAGAATCCGTCTGGACGATCAACTCACCGCCGAATACGGGGATATCGCCGATCTTCTGCTGAAATCTGACGAAAGAACGGCCCCCTCCCTCTGTCTTCGCGCACTCCAAGGAAAGTTCCCGCGATTGATCAGTCAGCCCGAACAATTCACCGTATCTCCCCAGAAAATCCCTCGCCCGAGTTTCAGCCCCCTTGCCGCCCGCCGAAAGTGCGCGTATCTGCGACGACTGTGAAGAGGGGGCCGGTTGCTTCAGATGAAGAAAACGGACTAGTCCGGTTGCTGAATGATAGGAGACGTCGACCTGGCCGCGTGTCGAGCGAGACAACTCATCTATCAACGGTGAGGCTGTTCCGCCGGCCAGTGCCGGAGGGGCGAAGGCCATCAAAAACATTAAGGAGAGCACCGCACCTGCATACGATGTTCTGCAGAAACTTTTGAGAGAACTGGGCATTATCCTTTTCAAAAAAATAACGACACTCGTAAGATTTTTGGACGTGATTACAATAATTAGAAATTATATTTTTTGTCAATTAATCAGGGCGGTAGGTACAGACTTTGTAGAATCTATCTCAAAATCGAGTTGCCTTTGCTAAGTTTGTCATACCCGCGTCAGCCCCGGCTGATCCGCCGAGGTGGAGAGGCGGGTATCCAGAACTCCTCGAATACACTGGATTCCCGTCTTCACGGGAATGACGGCGAGAGGAGCACTTTTGAAGAAAATGCATTTTGAGATAAGTTCTAGTGAAAATGAACGACCTCTGACTGTCTTTGCGTATTACCCTGCAGAGCCCTCACCGGAGACGGCTTTCGGCCTGATGACGACGTTGAGCCTCCTTCTCCAGCCGGACTTCTCCGTAGACCGGGTCTTCTGGCTGTCGGTCATCTGGAGCGCGTCGATCAGCTTCAGCATTTCGTAAAAGTTCCTCTCGTCGTTCCGGGGAATATAGAGTTTCACTCTCAAAATGCCTTTCGGATCGATAATGAATACCCCTTTTTCCCCGTACGGTCCGCCTGCATATTCCGAAGACATGCCATATTCGCCCGCAATCTTCCTGTCCGAATCATCGACGATCGTCAGATTATGTTTCAGGATGTATTTCTTAAGAAGGTTCCTTCCCGTCGACAGGCCCTCCGTGCTTCCATCTCCAAGCGCGATGACCTTAGTTTTACGCTTGCAGAGAAGGTAATTGATCGTACGGGTCTTGAATACCGGGAGAACGTCTGCGGGACCCGTAAAAATGATGACCCATCTGCCTCTGAAATCATGAAGAGTGATCTTGTTGCCCGCAATTTCCGTCTCGAAAAAAGGTGCGGGTTCGCCGAGTGACGGACCCCGGGTAACCTTTATGTCATCTTCCATTTTTTGTCCCTCGCGCTCGTCAGGAAAAACTGAAGTCACCTACTTTTAATTATAGGGAATGCATCGGCGTTGTCAAGGTCAAAATGCCGACAACATATAATCGTTCACTTATGAAATAACAGCGAGAAAGATTCCGGACAAGCCGGAATGACCCTTATTGAGTATAAGGGATTTTTTACTTCATTCCACATAAACAAAACGCGTCGGGTCTACGACTCAAAGAGAATCTTCCTCTTGTGCCTTAATTATCACCCCGCAACTGAAGGGCCCCGCCAAGAGGGGGGAGAGGGGCTTCCCGGGGGGGAATGGGAAGCCCCTCAGGGGGAAAAGGGAAATCAGAAATCCTTGGAGGAAGACCGCCTCAGGAATGCCGGGAGGTCGATGGCATCCTCGTAATTGAAAATCTCTTCCTTCGGGGCATTGGCATCGTGATGCGTGTTCAGGCTCTTGGCCAGCACCCTTTCAGATCCTTTAAAGCTGAGCGGCTCTTTTACAGGCGCCCATTTCTTGATCTGCGGGAGCTCGACTTTTTCCTTCTTCTCGTCGAACCCCGTCGCTATGACCGTTACCCTCACTTCATCTTTTATGTCGGGGTCGATTACCGCGCCGAATATCACATTGACGTCCTCGTGGGCCGAATCGTGGATCAGCGCCGTTGCGTCCTGCACCTCGCTCAGCGAGAGTTCGAGGCCGCCGGTAATGTTCATCAAAATTCCTCTCGCCCCTTCGATCGACGAGTCTTCCAGAAGCGGATTCGAAATAGCCTTTTTGGCTGCCTCAAAAGCCCCTCCTTCGCCCTTGCCGGTTCCGGTCCCCATCACTGCGCGGCCCACGTTGTCCATGATGGTCTTCACGTCCGCAAAGTCGACGTTGATAAGGCCGGGCACGAGAATGATGTCGGATATCCCCTGGACCGCCTGCCTTAGTACGTCGTTGGCGATCGAAAAAGACTTCAGCATCGGCGTGCCCTTTTCCACTACAAGGCTGATCCTGTCGTTCGGGATGACGATCAGCGTGTCCACATGCTTCGTCAGTTCCTTTATTCCCGTTTCCGCGTTCATTAGCCGCTTCTTCCCTTCGTAGAAGAAAGGCCTGGTCACCACGGCTACGGCAAGGACACCCAGTTCGCGCGCGATTTCGGCGACCACCGGGGCTGCGCCGGTACCGGTCCCTCCCCCCATTCCCGCGGTGATAAATACCATGTCGCAGTCGTCCATGCAGTCCATGATCGCGGCCTTGTCTTCCAGCGCGGCCTGTCTGCCGATTTCAGGGTTGGACCCCGCGCCGAGACCCCTGGTAAGCTCCCGGCCTATCTGCACCTTCACCGGCGCCAGCGACGTCTCGAGCACCTGAAGGTCGGTGTTGATCCCTATGAACTCCACTCCCTGCAGGTTCGACGCGATCATATTATTTATTGCGTTGCCCCCTGCGCCGCCCGCGCCTATTACCTTGATCTTTGCCTTCTGCCCCCTTATTTCCTCGATTTCAAACATAGTACTCCCCCTTCCTTTCTGTTATTCAAATGAAAATGGTCTGCGTGCCTGAATATATCTCGTACCAGGTCCGTCACCCTGGAGAATACACTGCGCATGGCGTCCGTCTGAGCCGCCTTCCCTGCCTCGGGTTCCTGCCCGCAGGTTGCAAGACCGACGCCGGCTGCGTACGCGGGACCTTCCGAAACAACCGATCGGCCCTTTATCTTCCCGGGAGCGCCGGTCCTCACGGGGAGACCGAGCATCGCCTCTGCCATCTCGCCAAAGCCGTTCAAAAGGGAAGCCCCTCCCGTGAGCACGACGCCGCAGATCGCGTTTCCGTATCCGCCGCATTTTTTTATCTCGCCTTTGAGAAGATCGAGCGTCTCCTCACATCTCGGCTGAAGTATCTCCGCCAGATATTTTCTCGGAAGGGTCCTTCTTTGGCCGCCCGTCTGGGTGATCTGTATCTCCTCGGAAGAGGGGACGATACCCTCGTACGCGGCGCCTGCCTCCCTCTTCAGCTTTTCCGCCTCGTTCATCGTCACGTGGAGTCCCACCGCGAGATCGTTCGTGAAATGGTTGCCGCCCACCCCGATGACCGACGCATACCGAAGACACCCGTTTTGGAAGAGCGCGATGTCGGTCGTGCCGCCGCCCAGATCTATCAGGATGGTTCCCGCGGATTTTTCCTCTTTCGTGAGCACCGCATGGGCGGAGGCGAGCGGACTGAAGACGACCTCCGCCACTTCGAGCCCTGCCTTGCCGCAGCACTTCAGGAGGTTATGCATCGGCGACACCGCGGCGGTGACTATATGGACCCCGGCCTCCAGCCTTACCCCCGACATCCCGACAGGGTCGGTGATGCCGTCCTGTCCGTCGAGCGTGAATTCGGAAGGGACAGCATGCAGCAGTTCCCTGTCGAGAGGGATGTACACGGTCTTTGCGGAATCGATCGCCCGCCGCACGTCCGACGGACTCACTTCATCCCCCCGTATGCCCACGGCCCCCGAGCTGTCGAAACCCCTGATATGACCGCCCGATATGCCTACGGAGACCGACTTGATCCTTACCCCGGCAGACGATTCCGCCTCCCTTACCGTCTTTTTTATCGAATCGACGGTCTCGTCGATATTGATTACGATACCCTTCCTGAGCCCCGTTGAAGGGGATATCCCAAGGCCGAGCATGTCCGGCCCGGAATCGCGCAGGTCCGCGACGACCGCGCATACCTTTGTGGTGCCCACATCCAGACCGACGACGATGTTCTGCCTCGTCATCTGATCACCTCGTTGATAGGTTTCACGACGACCCTGTTGGCGAACCTCAGATCAATGTAATCGACGGGTATGTGCCGGTTCTCGATTTCCTCTTCAAGTTCGGTAAGCCGCGAGAGTTTGTCTTCGTAATCTCCTGCGCCCACCTTCACCACGAGCCCGTCAAGGTTTACCGCGAGTTCGTTCAGCCTGTGGGCGATGACCTCTATCCGGTTCTTCCTCTCCATAAGCCCCGTTTCCTTGATCGCCCGCACCAAACGGAGCGCCTCAGAAAAAACCTCCCTGTCTCCGAACGGGTCCCCGGTAATAATCGGAAGAAAAGGCATGAAACTCTCTCTCAGTCTTTCGAGCATCTTTCCTCTCTCGTCGACAATGAAAAGCCGTCCCTTCATATCGAGAAGCGCAAATGGCTCCGTCTCCTTCACGCGGATGATGATCCTGTCGGGGAACTCCTTCCTCACCGAGACCGACCTGATCCACGGAGACGCCGAAATCTTTTCGTAAATCGCGGCGCTCGACAACGTGATCAGGTTCTCACCCCCCTTGAGACCGGCAAAGCCCCTGAGTTCATCGTCCGAAAGGTGTGCGTTGCCGCTGAAGACGATCTTGCGCACGACAAAGTCGGACTTCGCCGAGACGAAGAGGAAGTATCCGAGGCTGACGACAAGCAACACCGGCAGCACGACGAAGAGGAACCTCTTCACTGCCATCAGTGAATGGGACCATTTCCCCCGCTTCACGACCGTGTTTTTTCTGACGTGCTTCTTAGTCCGCACCCGTGACGCCTCCGAGTATCTCTTCGAGGAGATCGATAAAGTCGAACCCGGCATTTTTCGCGATCTTCGGCAGAAGGCTCGTCTCGGTCATGCCGGGGATGGTATTGACCTCGAGGACAAAGGGCCTCCCGCCGGAAATGATCAGGTCGACCCTCGTCGCGCCGCTGCAGCCGAGGGCCATATGCGCCGCAAGCGCCGCGGATGCCGCCTTCTCGTATGTCCTCGCGGCAAGCCGCGGCGGCAGAATATATTCGGTCATGCCCGACGTATATTTCGCCTCATAGTTATAGAACTCAACGGACGGTTTAACCTCCACACCTCCGAGCACCTTGCCGTTGAGTATGCCTATCTGGACCTCTTTGCCGGCAATGTATTGTTCGACCACCACCCTGTCACCGTACGCGAACGCATTTTTGAGCGCCCCTGCTACCGCCGCACGGCTCTTTACGATCTCGACGCCTACGCTCGAGCCCTCAGTCGCTGGCTTTATCACCCAGGGCATTTCAAAGTGAATCTGTGAAAGGTGAAAGGTGAAAGGTGAAAAGTTAGCGGAATAAGATGCACGGTTACGCTTTTCGACTTTATCAATGTTTTTACTCTTCACTTTTAACTTTTCACTTTTAACTACCGTAAAAGGAGGCACCGGGACGCCGTGATAGAGGAAGGCCTTTTTCGATGCCTCTTTGTCCATGGCCAGCGCAGAGGCGAGGACACCCGAACCGGTGTAAGGGATCCGCATCACCTCTAGCAGGCCCTGGATCGCCCCGTTTTCGCCGTGGCCGCCGTGGAGGACGATAAAGGCGACGTCGATCCTCTCCCTCTTCAAAAGACTGCAGACATCGCCAGCAGTATCGATCGCCGCGACCCTGTATTTCTTCGCCTTGAGGGCGCGGTACACCGCCATACCCGACTTGAGCGACACCTCTCTCTCCGCCGACTTCCCGCCGAGGAGGACCCCGATCTTCTTCGTCTTCAGCACCTTCCTGTTCATTTCACAATCTCCATTCCTTCTCTACTCCCTTCCTACCACCCGTATCTCGGGTTCCAGCGTGATGCCGGATTTTTTCTGCACGACCGAGGCGACCCGGTCCATGAGTTCCAGATAATCGGATGCGGTGCCGGCTCCGGTGTTGATAAAGAAATTAGCATGCACCGGGCTCACCTCAATATCGCCGACCTTCAGCCCCTTGCAGCCTGCCTCGTCGATGAGACGGCCCGCGGACGCGCCTTCGGGGTTCTTGAAAACGCAGCCCGCAGATCTTTGGGCTATCGGCTGGGTCTGTTTTTTTTCGGTAAAAAAATTTTCTGTCCTTACGGCTACCGCCTCTTTTTCATCACGGCCAAGTTTCATGTTTGCGCTCAGCACGATATCGGTCGGGACTATGCCGGACCTCCGGTACCCGAAACCGAGGCCTTCGGCCTTAAACCGGTCCAGTCTTCCGGAGGCATCCATGATCGCAACCGACACAAGCGTGTCCTTCATCTCGCACCCATAGGAACCGGCGTTGCCGAATATGGCCCCTCCCACGCTGCCTGGGATCCCGGTGAGGCCCTCGACACCCGCATAGCCGCGCTCCTTGCAGAAATTCACTAGTTTCTGGAGCGGGACACCCGCCTCCACGAACAGTTCCGCATAGTTTTCGGCTTCCTTCAGCACCTCGATCCTTCTGAATTCCTTCAAAGACAGGACGACCCCTTCGATCCCGCCGTCGCGGACAAGGACGTTCGTGCCGCCGCCGAGCGTAAAAAAGGGCACATTCTTTTTTTTGAGCGTCACCATAAGGTTCCGTATCGAAAGAGGGTCCTCCGGCCTAAGGAAAACATCGGCGGGCCCGCCTATCAGGAGGTTGGTATACTCCTTCATAGGGATGTCGAACCCGACCTCCCCCTGGTAGATGCCCTTGAATATTTCGACCCATTCCTGTTCGCTAAGACGCATGTAATTTCTCCAGGGCCTCTTCGCCCAGTTTCCAGACATCGCCCGCGCCGAGGGTGAGCAGCAGATCGCCTCTCTTCATCTCCCCGATCAGCCTGCGCACCGCCGCGTCCCGGTCGGCGAAATACGTTACGTTCCCGCCGGCGAGGGGCTTAATCTTCTCGTACAGGGCCTTCGACGTAACCCCTTCGATCGGCTTCTCGCCTGCAGGATAGATGTCAAGGAGCAAAACGGAATAGTTTCCCGTGAACGAACGCGCGAACTCTTCTATCAGGTCGGCCGTTCTCGTGAAACGGTGCGGCTGAAAAACGACGAAAAGCCTCGCGTCTTTCCCCTGGTACCGGAGGTTCTCGGAGGCTGCAGCCAGCGTAGCCCGTATCTCGGTCGGGTGGTGTCCGTAGTCATCATAGACCTTTATCCCCTTCGCCTCGCCCTTGAACTCGAACCGCCGTTGTATGCCGCTGAAGGACGCAAGCGATTCCCGTATCTTCGCGGCATCCATCTTCAGTTCGCGGGCCACACCGATGCAGGCCAGGGCGTTCAGTACGTTGTGCGTCCCCGGGACCGGTATCGAGAACCTGCCGAGTCCGGCACCTTTTGCGATCACTTCGAAGCTCGTCGACATGAATCCCTTTTCGATGTCGTCGGCATAGATGTCCGCCGACGAAGAAAGACCGTAGGTCAGGAACCTCCGGTGTATGTCCGGCAGCAACTCCTGAAGATGCTCGTTTTCGGCACAGATGAACGATACCCCGTAGAAGGGCACCTTATTGATAAACGACAGAAAAGCGTCCTTGAGGCCCTTCATGTCCCTGAAGAATTCCATATGCTCCCTGTCTATGTTCGTCACGACTGCGATCGTAGGGGAGAGCTTCAGGAAGGACCCGTCGCTTTCGTCCGCTTCGGCCACAAGGAATTCACCCTTCCCGAGTTTTGCGTTGCTGCCGATCCCCTTCAGCTTGCCGCCGATGATGATCGTCGGGTCGAACCCTCCGCCGGCCAGAACAGTGGAGATAAGAGACGTAGTGGTCGTCTTGCCGTGGGCGCCGGCCACGAGGACGCTGTACTTCAATCTCGCAAGTTCGGCAAGCATTTCTGCGCGCGGGATTACCGGAACATTGCGCCTGTGGGCGCTCTCGATTTCCGGATTATCGAAGGGGACCGCTGATGACACCACCACGACATGCGCACTGTCGATGTTCTCTTCCCGATGCCCGATGTGGATCGTTATCCCCATATTACGGAGACGCTTCGTCGTGTCGGACTCCTTCATGTCCGAACCGGTGACTTCGTATCCGAGGTTCACCAGCACCTCTGCGATGCCCGACATGCCGATGCCGCCTATCCCCACAAAATGTATGACTCTGTATTTTTCAAACACTTACGTTCTCTCTTCTTTTTCTCGATGTGCTTAGTTTGTTATTAAGCCGGCAATTAAATATCGTCATGCCCGGGGTCTTTAGTCGGGCATCCAGGGTCTCTGTTTTTTCTGGATTCCCGCCTACATACTGCGGGAATGACAAATTGTGCATTTTCCCTGCCGAAGTATTAATTTTCATTTCCTACTTTTCACCGCCCGCTGTTTTTGCGAGGCTAACCGCAATGTCCACGATCCGTGCGCAGGCGTCGGGCCTGCCGAGCCCTCGGCTCGCCTTCTGCATCTCGGTCCGCGCGGACTCGCTTTCATAAAGCGTCCTTATGCTCGCCGCGAGCGTTTCTCCCTTCATCTCGTCCTCGAGTATCATGTATGCGGCGCCCATCTCCCTCAGTTTCACTGCGTTGAATTCCTGGTGCCGTCCCGCGGCATGGGGATACGGGATAAGGATTGCAGGCTTCCCCAGTGCGGTTATCTCGGCCAGCGTGGTCGCCCCCGCCCTCGAAACGACGACGTCGCCGATGGCGTATGCCTCGGCCATCTGATAGATAAAGGGGGCAACGGTGCCCTTTACCCCGGCCTTGCGGTATGCGTCCCGTACATTCTCGAAATCCCTGTCTCCCGTCTGGTGGAGGAACTGTATCCTGTCTTTGAGGTCGGTGAGGTGGTTCAGGGCGTCAACCATCGTCCTGTTTATCGACCTCGCCCCCGAACTGCCGCCGAAGATGAA
>Ga0316620_10001046_pt1 | contig 11642 bp, 9 predicted proteins | sample OWC_Aug_M1_C1_D5_FD_207651 | JGI IMG/M metagenome (GOLD analysis project Ga0316620, IMG submission 207651) | Wetland soil microbial communities from Old Woman Creek delta, Ohio, United States - OWC_Aug_M1_C1_D5_B | ecosystem: Environmental > Terrestrial > Soil > Wetlands | place: USA: Ohio... | reverse complement strand
GACTCTGATGCGGTAGTTGATCAAACGAGAGTCGAGGACGACGCTGTTTGGAATGAACATCCTCGTGTGGTCCCTTCTCAGAAGTCTAGTGTAGTTAAGAGTTATCTCCAGAACAATCCCTTCGACCTCTCCAATCTTCACGTAGTCGCCAACCTTGAAGGGTCGTGTGCCAAAGAGGTAGATTCCCGAAACAAGACTTCCGAGTGCCCTTGAAGAAGCCATGCCCACGGCAGCCCCTACTAGAGTCGTGATAGCGACTGCGGACTGGCCAGATATCTGACCCGTGGCTGTCAGAACCGCAACAAACGCGACTGCAAAGAAGATCAACCTAATGAAGAACACAACGCCGCTTGCGGCTTCCCTGGGCATTCCAACCCCTTTGAAGGCGACCTTTGCAGTTCTCACCATCATCGACTGTATCACATATAGCACCAGCAGGAAGATGGAGATTCCGATCACCTTCCCAAGCTGGTCTGTCAGTAGCCACCCCAGAAACGACTGCAGCCATACCACTATCTCGTTCAGAAGGTCGTTCTGCATCGCAGCACCACACTATCCAGAAACACTTGGTGCCCGGACGCCTGCTGGGCTTTGAACATTGTGCCGCTCTCTCCCGGCCATGCAATACTGGGGTATGCTTGCGGACAGGAGTTTGTTCACATAATGGGACCAACGGTGCCTCGGGGATCGCCTAGGCAGAATACACAAAGCCCACTAAGGACCGCAAGATTCAGTGAGCGTCGGACAAGTGCTTGCGGTGGAGCTGCTGTAGTCCACGCTGCCGATACACAGTCACATGTGGTGGTTCCTGTGTTTGTTTTTCCTCTGTCGTCTCTGTTTGCTAGCCTTTCGGCTCTGTGCTCTGTTGAATCCCATGCTAATGTGGCACCTCCAGTGTGGGTTCCAGAGAGAAAACCCCTGCAAGTGGACTTCGACAGGAGCAGGCCTGCGTCTTGATTGATGATGCGCCTCAATCAGACAACGAGATTCCAGTCTGCTTCCGCAATCTGCGCCACGCTGAGAGCATATATACGCCTATTGAAGAGGCCACAGACTGCCTCAGAGCCTCTGGACGTCCAGAAGCTCGTCATGTCCAGAACTCGGCATCTCAGTCACAAGAACGCCGTAACAGCTGCTGACACCTCTAGGAAGAGTAAAAGCGTCGACGTGGGAGCTGCCGTCCCTCAGGAAGTGATCTGATGCCTGCGGCTCCCTTGGTTCTTAGACTCAGCGAGATTACGTCGTCGGAGGCGAAGCTCGTCGGCGGAAAGGCTGCGAAGCTCGGCCACATGTCAAAGCATGGGTTCAGAGTGCCCGACGGCTTCGTAGTGACGACTGCCGCTCAGGACCTGACCATAGGAGATGAAGTCCTGCGCAGGATCGAACGTGAGTTGTCGAGAATAGACCCCGCGTCGCCTGTCTCACTGAATTCCGTTTCCGAGGAGATCCGACGTATCATAAACAAGACCACGTTGGACCCAAGTGTCGCTTCTGCGATAGAGAAGACGTATGAGAAGATGGGGATGGATCGGGTTGCAGTTCGTTCCTCGGCTACGGCCGAAGACTTGGACGAGGCATCATTCGCTGGTCAGTATGAGAGTTACCTCAACATAGAAGGAGTCAGAGGAATCCTCGAGTACACGAAGAGATGCTACGGCTCGCTCTGGACTCCTCGGGCGATAGCGTATAGAGTCGAGAAGGGGATTCCCAATCGTACAGTGAAGCTAGCAGTCCTCGTTCAGAGCATGGTAGATGCGCGCTCCGCGGGAGTGATGTTCACCAACAATCCCGCTTCGCAGGCTGAGAAGGAGATAGTGATCGAGTCGAACTTCGGCCTTGGCGAATCGGTAGTTTCGGGCGCTGTAGCGCCTGACAGATTTGTCGTGTCGAGACCCGATATCAGTGGACACCAGAGAGTCCTCTACTCCGAAGTGGGTGCGAAGGACTCTGCTGTCGAACCATCGGCCCCAGGGCAGCCAGGCACGAGGGTTAACAAGCTAACCCCAGAAAAGTGCTCAAGTTCCTCAATATCCGCTCGCGAGGCACGGACCCTTGCGAAGGTGGGAGTCTCCCTAGAAGCACTCTTCGGTGCGCCTCAAGACGTTGAATGGGCAATCGATCACGAGGACGCCATACACATTCTGCAGTCTAGACCAATCACTTCGACACGCATTGCGAAGGTCGACGATGACGAGATTGTTTGGAGCAGAGGCTACTCGGACGACTACTGGAATGACAATGTAACACCGCTCTTCTTCGACCTTCTAGGAGACCAGCTGACTCACATTGTGAATATCGAACTCAACCAGATCATGGGATACAAAGGAATGTCATCGAATCTCCTTAAGCTGCACAAGGCACACGTCTACTTCAATCTGGACGTTCTCCGCAAGAAAGTGGTCAACGAGATTCCGCCGTTCCTACGATCCGAGGACGTGCTTAACTACTTCCCAGAGGGGCATGGCGCATACGGCAAGGAAACCATGAGGAGTCTGCCCTTCGCTCTGACGAACCGTGTGCTTGCAGAGATACGAGTCACCCTCCTCGACGGCAACGGTGGGATGGGGAAGACAAGCCGCGTCTACACTGAGTGGACGCGTGATGTGTTCGAACCGTTTTGTTCACAATTCGACAGGAAACTCGAGTTCCTTAAACAGAGTGGAAACGCCCAGGAGTTCTGGGAGCTAGCCCGTGAGTTGGACAAGGTGATGATGGGCCACTTCCGACTTGTGAGGTACGGCATACCAGTTCACAACATAGGCATGAACCTCATGTCCAGCTACCTCCTGAGACGCTTTCTCGGCAATGAGGAGGGCACTCGGCTCTTCCCGCTCTTGGTCACTGGTCTAGAGCACAAGACGAATGAGACGAATCGGAGGATGAGCGAGCTTGTCATGCTAGCACGAAGGTCTCCCATTGTCAGTGAGGTCATTACTACGACGCCCTCAGATGAAGTCCTCGGGAAGCTCCGCGATTCGAACATTCCGGAGTGCGGCCCCTTTGTTGCGGAGATCGAGCGATTCCTTGCAGATTTCGGCGTACGCGGCTTCACAAGAGAGCCATACTATCCGAGATGGAGCGAACGGACCAGTCTGATATTTGATGTTGTGAAGCCAATGCTCGCTGGGCCCGAAGTTGTTGTTAAGGATACAGAGGCAAGAGTGCACGAACAGCGTATGCACGCCGAAAAGACCGCAGAGCGCAAGATCAGAACTCAACGACTCGGCGGCATCAAGTGGACATTGTTCAATGCCATACTCGGACTTGCCCGAACGTACATAGCATTCAGAGAGAATCAACGATTCAACCTCGATAGGTGGATTACAAGGAACAGAGCGGTCTATCTTGAGATCGGCAAGAAGACTGTCAAGATGGGTTTCCTTGACCGTCCTGAACAGGTCTTCTTCCTGCGGAGACGTGAGATAAAGAACATAATCGCCGGGTCAACGACTGACGAACAGCGTCACCTACTGAAGGAAGAGGTCAACCGCAGGGAGACTGACTTCCACGAGAACGAGGATGTCACGCCGCCCAAGTTCATCCGAGGCTCTAGGCTGTATAACGACGTCCCCGCTGACGTGGCAGACACGATGACAGGACTCCCTGCAAGTCAAGGAATCGTGCGTGCACCTATCAGAATCCTCGACAGCATTGAAGACATACCATCGGTGAAGAGCGGAGAGATTCTTGTTGTTCCGCGTACTGACCCCGGATGGACACCAGTGTTCTCCCTCATCTCGGGTCTCATCACTGAGATGGGGGGCGTGCTATCGCATGGTGCCGTCGTTTCCCGTGAGTATGGAATACCTGCCGTGACAAACATACGAAACGCCTGCAATCTTCTGAAGACGGGACAGATAGTCACAGTCGACGGCAACACTGGCACCGTACTAATACACCGAAACGAGGTGAGATGAGTGACGGAGCGGCTCACTCACAAGACACGTTCGAAGAACGCCAACTGGAATGAGTCTTACTACTTCGTGTTCTACGATCGCAAGCATGAGGTCGGCGGAATGAGCCGCGTAGGCTTCAAGCCCAATAGACCGGAGGGCATGACATTCTTGTTCCTCTTTCTACCCGATGGCACGGTCGCCGCGTCGTACACGACTGACGAGGGCAACGAGTATCCCTCTGCAATAAAAGTAGATGGCATGCATCACCAGCACATTCGCAGCGATAGGTGGAGCTACACCTTCAATGGTTCGATGGTAGTCGTTGACAACTCTGAGATACTTCCTCGTGTGAGAGAACAGCCTGACCTCATCAAGGACCTCGTTGATGTATCCATGAACCTCGACTTCGCCGGACTCAACGAGCCCTACGAGTACAGTGAACACATGACGGCCGAGTCGTTGAGAATAGGAAAGAACTCCGGAGACAAGCACTGGGAACAGATTGCCAAGATTTCAGGCACACTTGACATCGGCGAATCGCAGTACCGTATTACTGACTGTCTGGGACAGCGAGACCACACCTATGGTATCAGAGATTGGACTGGCATCGGCGAATGGTTCTACTTTGTCGTGTGGTTCGACGAAGCGCATGCGGTCAACCCTGCGGCAGTGATAACCCCGGATGGCAGGCTTGGGTCTGGTGGCTTTCTCTACAGAAACGGCCGTAATGTACCGATTAAAGACATTAGATTGCTTGAGCATCGCTTCAGACCCGATGGGTTGTTTCCTGTTTCGACGACGCTTGGGCTGACCGACGACGAAGGTGAGGAACATCTTCTCAAAGGACAGCCGGGGAGAATAGTACCGGTGCCATTCAAGGACGAGCGAGGTAGTGAGGCAGTCTTGGTTCAGTCACTTGGAACTTTCGAGCTCGACGGCGTCCGGAGCGGCTATGGCGCCTATGAGGTGCTGAAACGCGGCCATCAGCCATGAAGCCGCCGAGATTGGCTGACGGTACGACTTAGCAGCGGTCGCGCAGTTTCTGCAGGTCGATTCCACGGATAAGAGCATAGACCATGACAGTCGCCACAATCATCCCCAGTCCTGAGAAACCCCATACAATCCTGAGGCTGCCGCTGAGTGTCCAGACCAAGGCACCAAATGAGACTGCGAAAATGGACGTCAGACCCATGATCAGTTCGTATGTGCCTAGGGCTCTTCCCTTCACCTCCTCACCGACACACATTGCAGCCAGGCTTCTCTCAGCTCCGACCCAGATTATCAAGGGGACTGCCCAAGTGATGTTGAGTAGATACATCAAAAATGCACCAGAACCTAGAGCCCACACAATGTACGCAACTCCATTCCCGGCCAAACCAAAGAGGAGGCCACCCTTCAGGTTTCTGTCTGCAATGCTGCTGGCCGTGTACATAAGCAAGGCACTTGTGAACGAGAATGCGCTCCACGTCAGGCCATAAGTCACTGTGTCGACCTGCCAGTCAGATGTGCACAGATTGCCGAGGTACTGGATGGCGGCAGTGAAGAAGAAATAGAAGATCGCCATTCCTGCACAGAGTCTCCAGTAGTCGCCGCCTAGGTTTCTGAAGGATACTCTTGGCCCTGCTCTGGCCTTACGCACGGTGTCAGCCGGCAGGGACTCCTTGACCAATCCAATAGACAACACCATCGCTGATGCAGCGACCCACGCCGCCAGTCGGTAGAGATCCTGTGAGCTGAATCCGAGGCTCATCATGAATGCACCAATGAGAGGACCGAAGGCATCAAACAGCCAAAGAGGCATCGTGACCATCATCATCTTCCTGGCGGGATTCCGTCCGTGATCGGCGACAACCTCATCGGCTGGGATGGTCCTAGACATCACTCTGAACACGCTCACTCCGTACCAGATGAACCCGTACTGAAGAAGAAGCAGAGGCCACACGGGGAAGTATGACATCGCGAGAAGACCAAGAATCAGCGGAATGAACCCTGCGGCCAGTGTGCGTCGCCTTCCAACGAAGTCAGCGGCCGCACCAGAAGCGAAGCTGCCAATGAGACCCATAGCGGTGCCGACAGAGAAGACTAGCCCCATCTGCAGTGCATCTATCCGCTGCAAGAGGAATATGCTGTATTCCCACTTCCAGAGCGCAATCGAGAGCTGGGATATACCCACAACGAGGGCCACTCTCCAGAGGTTGGCAGTGAGACCAAGAAACGTCGTATGACTCTGCCCACCAGAAACAGATTCTTCTCGGCCTGACGATGTGTTCTCTGGCATCATACGGACATCACTCGGTGCGTCCAAGACTCCGTCTTAAGTTGCTATCGATAGAATAATCGTGAACGAGAGCGTATAGCCCAGTGTAGGTCATGCCCCGGTCGCAATCACGATATCCTCTCGACCCCGTATCTCTTCATTCGCTTTTCAAGCGTAGACGCATGGGGTTTCAGGTGCTCCGCTGCATCCCGCACAACGTCATCTGGACATTGGAGAAGCAGGTCTCTAGTTGCTCTCACATCTTTGCTCGACAACGCTTGCTCCAGAGGACACTTGGCCAAGAAGACCTCACCACTCCCGGTCTGAAACACGGGAAAAGCCCTGCAGCGAAGAGGACGCATATCGTATATCGAGCAGGTTGTTTCGATGAGGTAGGGGCAGGTCCCATCGTGCGTCCATCGTGTCACGTACACATCTGCAGCGACCCTCTCAAAGTCGTCTTTGTAGCCTGCAGCTCTGACCGCTAGTACCTCCTCTCTGGTCGCGACTGCCCCGCCCAACCTGCAGCAGTGTACTCCACACTGCGCACAGACCTGTGCAGGACTTCCTAGTCCGTTCCGACTACTGCCGTCCATGTCATCGAAACCGAAATGTGGAGCTGCAGATAAGCTATCCCCTTGGCCCATACTGGAGGTACTTCGAGTCTCAGGATACAACAAAAGGGCTATACATATTTGCCCTCTGTCTGAAGTAGAATCATAAAGACGCGCGATTCAACGCGTCTACAGGACAAGATGAGGCTTCGCTATGTCAGGAAAGGATCAGAAACGCGGCGGCAACATCGTCTACAGATCGTTCTCACAGAATCTCTATGCTACAGGACTGCATGGGGACAAGATAGGCATCAGACAAGATGAGGAATGGCGTTCCAAGAGCCGCCAGTTCACTCAAGACTCCGACATAATCGGAAAGATTGAGGAGTCGAAGCTCCAAAAGGGTGCCAAGAATCTCACGCCCAAGGAAAAGACCGGTTTCATAACGATTCGCAATTCAGTCTGGCGTGATGAGAAGAACGAGCTCGCTCGACGAATGGTGGTCAAGCTCTTCTCAAATAGCGGGAATTGGCTGGCCTCGGTAGAGGAGATGGTTGCCGATGAGTATGCACTCAGTTTCGCCTGTGACCGTCCTCTCTTGGTGTTCTCTGTCATGACAAAGGACACCGAAGTCGTCAGCTACATACGCCAGGGGAGGCGCGGTGCTCTTGCCACTGAGGACTACTCGTTCTACATTGTCGGGCCCGAGGGGGACTTCGAGGTATTCAGAATTGAAGGACAACGTCTAGCAATTGGCGATGAATTCGTGGTGCGTATGCTTACCTCCGACACTCCGATTGCCAAAGTCGGTAGCAGGTTCGGCGACATTGGGGGTGACTTTGTGGTCACGGTCAATGATGAAGTCCTCGCTGAGAATGAGTGGTTCTGCAGGGTTCTACAGTGTTTCGCAGTTGCCATCAAATACAGAGACGAAATCAGAGCTCGGTTGCAGAAGGGACTAAACGCGTGGGCCGAGGGAAAGGCGCGTCCCGTGCAGCACAGGTACGAACTGAGTCTTCTGGCAAATCCACGCAGGCTGACACTCAAACCAGCGGAATTCGACGAAGTGTGACATCCGCACTGGCCCATGGCCTAGCCAATGCGTTATAGTGAAGGTTCATCAGTAGAGCGCACGAGCCACTGAGCTAAACGACCTTTCTGCGTCACGGATGGCCGCTAGGTCATCAGTTGGACAGCCACAAAGCGTGCAGGGAGTAATGAGAGTGGACTACAAGCGAATGCTTAGACAGCGAAGACAATTGCTCAAGGCGTACAGTGACCAAGAAGAGCCCGTGTCTGGTGAGGCATGGAGATCAGACCAACAAAAGGGAATCCCTCCGCCGCCCCTCGAGAAACCACACGACAAGCAAGCGAAGCTCATCGACCTTGTTGCCGCTGCAAAGTTTACGATCGGGCAAATCCCGCTGCGGACCGCAATAGCGAACCGCGCAAGCCGGCGCGAATTCGCAAGGGACCCATTGACCCTGGAAGAACTCTCGTTTCTGCTCTGGGCAACGCAAGGCGTTCGCAAGATAGACCGGCACAAAGTATGGACCAGACGTGCAGTCCCGTCGGGAGGCGCACGGCAACCGTACGAAACGTATCTGTTGATTAGGAGAGTGCTTGGCGTGAAACCCGGCATTTACCGCTACCTGCCACTCGAACACAAGATACTGGTTGTTGCTGAGGGCATTCCTCCAGATTCGGAACTCAACGACAAGGCTTGGCCTCAGGAGTTCATAACGAAAGCGGCCGTAGTGTTTGTGTGGGCGGCAGTACCCTATAGGAGTGAGTGGCGATATGGCATCATCAGTTACAAGGACATTCTAATCGAAGCCGGACATATCTGTCAGAACCTCTACTTGGCATGCGAGGCCATAGGCGCCGGCACATGTGCGATAGCGTCCTACGATCAGGAAGTTGTAGATGCTCTTATTGGGGTCGATGGAGAGGACGAGATGACCGTCTATCTCTCGCCAGTTGGCAAGGTGACCGAAGCAGCTTCGGATGAATAGAGAGACATAGCAGTATCTGGCGGTTCCTTTCTCATCTCGACAACTTGAGTGCGAGGTGGATACATGTTTCGAAACGGAGTCGTTTCTACGACTGACTGCTCGAACCGTATTTGAAGAAAAGAAGATGTGGGTGCACCCGCGCTTCTGGGTGCACACCTTATGACTCTAGAGTCTAGCGACGCCTGTCGCGTCTGCCATAGCCGCGATCTCGGTCACCGCCACCGCCGCGTCGGTCTCTTCCACCACCACCGCCGCCGTAGCCTCGGTCACCGCCGCCACCATAGCCGCCGCCACCACCGCCACCATAGCCGCCTTCGCGTCGGCCGCCGTATCCACCACCGCCGCCACCGCCATAGTCTCTTCGGGGACGACGAAAGTCCTCGTGTTCCTCAGCAGACATGTCGACTTCGGTGTTGACTTCCTCAATGGGTGTTGAGGCATCAGCAACCTGTCCGAACTTGCCGATGTTGAGTCTCAGGTTTCCTCTGAAGAGGCCTGTGTATCCGTTGGTAAGTGTGTAGGTGTTACCAACCACCATCGACTCTATTGCGCCATCCCAGAGGGGCATCTGGACAGTACCAGTGGAATCGCCCACAACTGCATCCAATACACGGTGTGTTGCGCCATCGTCGCGCGAGGTAACCTCACGCTCCTCACCTAGCTGCACCACCTTGAATGTGATGGTGATATTCTTCATTCGTGGCTTGAGTTCAGCCACTGTAGCCTGAATTGGCTCGCTTTCTTCACTCATGTCAATTACTCTCGTATGGGTAAACGCAGGTTCCACAAGGGTAGGTGTTCTTCAAGAGATATGCGAAATGAATAACCACTCACCACACTCCGGAACAGAAGCAGCCTCTAGCTTGGTTTACCTGCGCGTCTTGCTGCGATGTTCTTCCTTTTTTAGCTTGTGTTCCCTGACAAATCGCACTATATGTCCCGGGTGCAACCTGCATGCGCCAAATGCATGCAAAGAGGGTTCATCTCCGCAGAACCCATTGTATACCGGTTCTGGAGCGTGAAACGATGGGTGTTCTGAGGAAGCTTGGGATTGTGATTCTAGTCTACATCATCGTTGGAGTGATCTGGTCCGCGCTCATACAGTTCGGGATAATCCCACCAGCGGGCGGACTGGGAGGGGCCCTGAATGTGCTCTACATCATCTTCATGCCCGTGAGCTTTGTCTACTTCATCATCCTTGGCTCGTTTGGGCTGCTATGAAGCAGCCCGCGAGTCCCGTCGCCTGATTATCTCAGTATCCTACACGTAGGTCTCTGCAGCGCCGCCGGGATGACCAGGTTCGAAATCTGGTTTCCGCTCACGTCCACCGACTGAAGTTCGGCGCAGGACTCAAGCGGGGCGAGGTCAATCTGTTTCAACTTGTTGCTCGCGAGATTCACCTTGGTCAGCTTGGGACAGGACTTCAGCGGTCCTAGGTCGATCGTGGCTATCTTGTTGCCAAGGAGATCGATTTCCTCGAAGCTGGACACCTTGCCCAGAGGAGATAGGTCGATACTCTGCAACTCGTTGTTCGCAAGGTTCAAAATCTTCAGGCTCTTGCATGAACTCAAAGGCGTCAGGGCCAGGGACTGAAGACCAACTCCGCCCAAGAACACCACCTCCAGCAATGTGCAAGTCTTCAACGGAGCGAGGTCTATCTTGGTCAATGGATTGCCGCTGAGATTCAGTTTCACCAGTTTCTTGCATGACCCAAGCGGCGTCAGGTCGATCCCCTGGAGCCGGTTCTCCGCGATACCCAGCGAATTCAACGACGCGCAAGAAGCGAGCGGCTTCAGGTCAATCTGTGTGAGAACGTTGTTGGCCAGTTCGAGCCGCTCGAGGGCTTTGCACGTGGCTAGGGGCTGAAGGTTCAGTTCCGTGAGATGACTCCAGCGCAGGCTTACAGTCTTCAGCTGCTTGGCCACCGAGGACAGAGGGGACAAATCCAGATGCTCAAGCCAAGTACTCGAGATGGTCAAGTCCTCGATGCCTTTCAGCGCCGAAATGGGCTTCAAGTCAATTGACGCAGCGTCAACCTCTATCGAAACCTCTGTACTTGCAGAGTCAGTCTCGAAGAACGTGCTTTTCCCATCATTCGTCTTGTAGGGTATACGAACACTCGTCATAGTGATCATGTCCATGATGTGCACATTGGTGCTATTGCTGTCCGGCTAACAAACGCTCCGTTATTTGTGCGTTTGGTTCAGTCAGCGTTCCACGACGTCGCTATCGATGTATCCGACCTTCGGGCCCCCCTTGCCCTCAAGAGATTGCGCTGCAGCCAATTGCGTTGGTACGCCTATTCATATTCAGTCAGGCGCTTCGAAGAGCGACATAATCCGGGAGAAGATCAACTTTGAAGGTGCTAGTTCTTCATGGCAGCCCTCGAAAGGGCGGCGACACTGATACGCTCGCTGGGAGCTTCCTAGAAGGGCTCACATTGGCCTCCCAACATGACATCACGCATGTTTACACAAACGAGATTGACGTCAGTCCTTGCCAGATGTGCGAGAAATGCGGCAAGCCACCTTACAGGTGCGTCATCGATGACGATATGCAGCCCATCTATGACGACTTCATCAGTGCGAATCTTGTTGTTTGGGCGAGCCCCATGATATGGGGCTACCTGACCGCCCAGATGAAGGCGGTGCTCGATCGGATGGAGGCTCTTGCTATCGTACCAGAACGCAGCTTCGAGGGGAAGACCTATGTCGCGATTCTAGGCTACCGTCATCACTATCAATCAGCTGCGGCATTCTTCGAGCGTATATGCAAGTACTATGGAATCAGACTACATTTCCTCGTCTACTGCTCGGTCAATCCCAAAGGCGGCAGGGATCTGCCTGCCGCTGACTCTCATGAGAAGCTAGCCGAAGCCTTCGAGCTCGGAGCGCAACTTGGCAAAGAAGACGGCGTCCAG
>Ga0316620_10001045_pt1 | contig 11643 bp, 9 predicted proteins | sample OWC_Aug_M1_C1_D5_FD_207651 | JGI IMG/M metagenome (GOLD analysis project Ga0316620, IMG submission 207651) | Wetland soil microbial communities from Old Woman Creek delta, Ohio, United States - OWC_Aug_M1_C1_D5_B | ecosystem: Environmental > Terrestrial > Soil > Wetlands | place: USA: Ohio... | reverse complement strand
ACCGGTTGCAGAGCGCCGGATCGAGGATTTCGACCGCCACTTCGGAAGCAGGCAGATCTCCCTGGATGCCGGTATCCGGGACCTTCAGAGGCATACCGAAGGCCGCGGCGACCTCTCTTGCAACCCCGAGGATGCTCAGGCAGTCCGGCCTGTTCGGGGTAACGTTCACTTCAAAGACAATGTCGTCACCCGCAGGTTCCATGCCTTCTATCTCGAGGCCTGCCATCGTCAGCCTGTCCGCAACCTCCCTCGGGGAAACCTGTACGTCGACAAATTCCTTCAGCCACTCAAGAGAGACTTTCATACCATTCCACCATGCTGCGACATTCCTAAATCTACCCCTGATGCTGTGAAGAAAGCAAGGGCGGATGGACTGAAATACGCCATAGTCGTCCTCCTCAGGCGGATCCGCCCGCGGCGGAAGGCTCCTTTAGGAACGACAGACAGATCAGCCCACCATGCCAGGAAAACATTTTGCTGCAGCCTGCGTTTACGTGAATCAATATTAAATCCTGCCGATTGTATGGCGTTTTTCAGCCTGTCTGCCCTCGCAATAGGCTTTTTATAAATATTCACGTCCACTAAAACTGCCTCAAAAACCTGATGTCGTTCTCATAGAAAAGCCGTATATCGTCTATCGCGTATTTCAGCATCGTCATTCTCTCGACGCCCATGCCGAAGGCGAACCCTGAATACTTGTCAGGGTCGTAGCCGGCCATTTCGAAGACCCTCGGGTTCACGAGACCGGAGCCGAGGACCTCCAGCCAGCCGGTTGTCTTGCAGACGCGGCATCCCTTTCCTTTACAAAAGACACAGCCGATATCCACCTCCGCGCTCGGCTCGGTGAAGGGGAAATAGCTCGGACGAAACCTGACCGGCGTTTCCTTTCCGAAGAAACTGTGGATGAAGAGCTCGAGCACACCCTTCAGATCGCTGAAAGAGATATCGGTATCGACCATAAGCCCCTCGACCTGGTGGAACATGGCGGTGTGTGAGACGTCGGCATCGCAACGGTAGACCTTCCCCGGAGCGATGATCTTTAGCGGCGGCCGCCGTTTCTCCATCACCCTCACCTGAACGGGCGAGGTATGGGTCCTCAGCACAACATCATCCGATACATAGAAGGTGTCCTGCATGTCGCGGGCGGGATGGTCTTTGGGAATGTTCAGGGCCTCGAAATTGTAATGATCAAGTTCGACCTCGGGACCGTCTTCTATGCCGAATCCCATCGAGACGAAGATATCCTTGATCTCGCCAAGGACCTGATTGATCGGGTGTCTCCTGCCGAACTGCGTGGATTTGCCGGGCAGGGTGACGTCTATCCTTTCGGTGAGGAGCCTTCTCTCTTTTTCGCCTTCCCTCAGAGAGAGTTCTTTGCCCTTTATCGTCTCTTCAATGATGTTCTTTGCTTCGTTGAGTCTTCTGCCGAATTCCTTCTTTTGCGCGGAGTCGGTGATCGAGGAAAGGGCCTTCATCCTTGCGGTGAGGAGCCCTTTTTTCCCCGTATATTTTGTCTTGATCTGCTGGAGGCCGGCGAGGTCCGAGACCCGTTCCACTTCGGACCGGAACTCTGCTTCTATCTGGGTTAGCGCGTTGAATAACTGTTTTGGCGAAAGAAGTTCATCCACCGGACTGTGCTAAGAAGCCAGTTGCGTCTTTACTTTCTCTGCGATCAGGCCGAAGGCCTTCGGATCGCTGTAGGCAAGATCGGCAAGGGCCCTTCTGTCGAGTGAGATCTCTGATTTTTTCAGCCCGTTCATGAACTGGCTGTAATTGAGACCCATCGCGCGGACCGCGGCGCTTATCCTCGTGATCCAGAGAGACCTGAACTCGCGCTTTTTCGCCTTCCTGTCCCGGTATGCATACTGGAGTCCCTTGTCGACGGCCTCGGTCGCAGTCCTGTACAGGCGGCTCCTGCCGCCATAATAGCCCTTCGCCCTGTCAAGTATTTTTTTCCTTCTTTGTCTTGTCTTGAAACCACCTTTTGCCCTCGGCATCTTCTCCTCCTCGAAAATCAGTTAAACGTGAAAAGTGAAAAGCCCTCCTACACATGGTGGAGTAACGATCTTCGATTCGTTACTTTTCACCTTTCACTTTTTACATTTCGCCGTCGTTACATGTACGGCAGCAGCTTTCTTATCCCGTCGTAATCGCTTTCGGAAACGAGTGTGGCGGTCCTCAGTTTCCTCGTCCTCTTGGACGGCTTGCTGGTCAGGAGGTGGCTTTTAAAGCCCTTCCCCCTCTTGATCTTTCCAGTGGCGGTCATCTTGAACCGCTTTGCCGCGCCCCTATGCGTCTTTAGCTTTGGCATCTCTTCCTCCGTAATAGTAAACGGGAATCGGCCACGAAACGATAGTCCGCAACCCTTATTCCCTCGTTAGAAACAAGATATGTAGTATACCTAAAAAAAAATTATTTGTCACGGTACACTTGCTACGTCTCACACCGAACAGGGAGACGCCGGCGGACCCTCAGATGTCGGATGTCCTGTCCGCTTCCCCGCCGTTATGCTTTGGGAGCGACGACCATCGTTATGTGGTTGCCCTCAAGCCTAGGCTGCTGCTCAATCTGGAATTTACCCACAAGCTGCTGGGTGATCTTTTCGAAGACCTTCATACCGAGTTCAGGCCGGACAATTTCCCGTCCCCTGAAATACATGACGACCTTCGCCTTGTCGCCTTCCTCGATAAAACGGTTGATGTTCCGTATCTTCAGTCCTAGGTCGTGCTCGCTCACCTGGGGCCTCACCTTGACCTCTTTTACATCTATCGTCTTTTTCTGGGCATGCTTTTTGTTGAGCTGGTATTTATATTTCCCGAAATCAAGGATCTTGCATACGGGAGGCACGGCGGTTGGAGATACCTCGACCAGGTCAAGCCCCCTGTCGGCGGCCCTGCTGAGCGCCTCTCTGACCGACATCACGCCGAGTTGCTCCCCCTCGATGTCGATGACCCTTATTTCTCTTGCCCGTATCTGCTCGTTTACCCGAATGTTCTTACCAACATCCCTGCCGCTTATGTTTGCACCTCCCTGGAGTTTATCTTTTCGAGAAGAAAAGATATTAATTCTTCCACACCGAATGGGCCCAAATTCTCCCCATTTCGCCTTCTCAGCATCACTATGTTTTCAGCTGCCTCTTTGTCGCCTATTATAACCGAATAAGGGACCTTTCGAATAGTGCTCTTTCTTATCTTATTCCCTATCTTTTCGCTGTCAATATCAAGCTCCACCCTCACCCCGCGGGCCACGAGTGCCGCCTTAAGGCCCTCGGCATATGCAGCGTGGCGCTCCGAGATCGTCAGCACCGACACCTGCACCGGAGCTAGCCAGAGAGGAAAGGCGCCGGCATAATGCTCGATCAGCATGCCGAAGAAGCGCTCGATCGATCCGAGAAGCGCCCGATGGATCATGAACGGGCGGTGCTGTTGGTTGTCCATGCCGATATAGTTCATATCAAACCGTTCCGGTTCGTTGAAATCGAACTGCACCGTGGAGCACTGCCAGAGCCGTCCCAGTGCGTCCTTGATCTTGATGTCGATCTTGGGGCCGTAGAAGGCACCGCCACCCTCGTCCATCTCGTAGGCGAGGTTCGCCTTGTCCGCGGCGACCTTGAGCGCCTGCGTCGCCTGCTCCCACATCCTATCATCGCCCACGGCCTTTTCAGGCTTCGTGGCGATGTAGGCGGTGAAATCCTCAAACCCGAAGGTCCTGAGCATCTTGACCACGAAATCCAGGACCCTTATGACCTCTTGCTCCATCTCCTCGGGCGCTACGAAGATGTGCGCGTCGTCCTGCGTGAACCCCCGCACCCGGAGCAGGCCATGCAGCACGCCGGTACGCTCGAACCGGTAAACCGTGCCCAGCTCTGCGTAGCGCATCGGCAGCTCCCGGTAGGAGCGGAGCTTGTTCTTGTAAATCTCGATATGGAAGGGGCAGTTCATGGGCTTCACGTAAAACTCCTGTCCTTCCACTTCCATGGACGAATACATGTTCTCCCGGTAGAAACCGAGATGTCCCGACGTCTCCCAAAGAATCGCCCGGCCGATATGAGGAGAATACACGAAATCGTAGCCGTTCTTCTGATGCTCGTCCCGCCAGAAGTCCTCGATCGTCTTCCGGATGAGCGCGCCCTTGGGGTGCCACAATACCAGTCCCCCGCCCACGTTGTCGGACAGGGAAAAGAGATCCAGTTCCTTGCCGAGCTTCCGGTGGTCGCGCTTCTTCACCTCTTCGAGGAAATTCAGGTAGTCCTTGAGGTCCTTGGGATTGTTGAAGGCCGTGCCGTATATCCGCTGGAGCATCTTGTTCTTCTCATCGCCGCGCCAGTAGGCTCCGGCAACGCTGAGGAGCTTAAACGCCGCTATCCTCCCGGTCGAAGGGAGATGGGGGCCCCTGCAGAGATCGACGAAACCGTCTTCTTCATACAGCGTCACCACTTTGCCCGGTATGTCCTTCAGGAGTTCGACTTTATACGTCTCACCCTTCTCCGTGAACAGGGCGGCGGCCTCAGCCTTCGACGCCTCTCTCCTGACAAAGGGCGAGTTTTTCCTGATAAGCTTCTCCATCTCTTTTTCGATGGAGGCGATGTCTTCGGGAGTGAAGGTCCTGCCGATATCGAAATCGTAATAGAACCCGTCCTGGATCGCCGGCCCTATCGCAACCTTCGCCTCTGGAAAGAGCTTCTTGACGGCATGGGCCATGACGTGGGAAGTGCTGTGCCGGAATATCACCTTGCCCTCTTCTGAGTCGAAGGAGATCGCCTCGACGAGGTCTTGCTCACCCAAAGAGTTTATGGAGTTGAGGTCGCGGGGCAGGCCGTTGATCTTGACCGCTATGGCCTTTGCTTTCTTGAGCTGCTTTTCTAATTCCGAAACATCGACGACATCCAGTTCTCTTCCGTCCTCTGTCCTGAGCTTAATGTCCTACCTCCGCGAAAATCGCTTATTTGCGTATACTCCCATTATAAAGGAAACGGAATATCTTACAAAATATTATTTTCTTATTTCAATATGCCTGCAGATCCCTGTTACGGATGCCGGTCTTTCCCGGACTCCGGAGATGCGGCCGTCTATAGTCCCTCCCGCCTGGCTATGTCCGTCGGCTGAGCGCGAAATGGTACAATACGGAACAATGGATCACACGACACTTCTGGGCATTGCGGCGGGCACCCTCACGACGATTGCATATCTGCCCCAGGTAATCAAAGTCTGGAAAACAAGATCGACTCACGATATTTCGACGGGTATGTTTATTACCTTGTGCCTGGGGCTGGTAATGTGGACATTCTATGGCTTATCCATTAACTCTATGCCGGTCATCATCGCAAACATCATTTCTCTTGTTCTCGCGTTCACCGTCCTGGTATTCAAGATAAGACACGGCTAACGATCACTTCCGCTCCTGCCGGCGGCTTCTGGAAGGCATCGGAGATTTCATACGCCGCTAATCCTGAGAGAGAAAAGAGCGGGCAGATTGACATACTCTAAAAAGGGGCATACGGTATAATTGAGATGGCAATACTGCCGGAATAAATGCTCAGCATCTTCACGAGGATTTGATTGATGGCCAACCGAATCAGCCAAGTCAAGACTGCTCTGTCGACGCAGTCCGCAAAAAAGACGGCCGTCGGGGCCGTCATATTTTTCGTCGTCTTCTCTTTGATCGGCTTTCTGATAGTTCCTCCTATCCTCAAGAATGTCCTCATCAATAAGCTTTCGGCAGGACTGCACCGGAGAGTTTCCATTCGGCAGGTAAAGGTAAACCCGTTCATGCTCTCCGCTACCCTGAGGGGCGTCCTGATAACACAACGGAACGGGCGGGACCGCTTCATCTCCTTCGATGAGCTGTATGTCAATGCCCAGCTCATGTCCATAATAAAGCGCGGAATAATCGTGAGCGAAGTCAAACTCGTCGGCCCCCATGTGACGATCATAAGAAACAAAGACGGCTCTTACAACTTTTCCGACCTTCTGCAACCGAAGCCCAAACAGAAGGCCGGAGGAGAAACGCCGCGGTTCTCGTTCAACAATATACAGGTTTCCCGCGGCAGAATTGAATTTTTCGATGGGCCGAAGGACACTTGGCATGCTGTTACGGACATGAATATCGCGATACCTTTCATCTCCAACCTGCCCCACTATGTGGACATCTATACCCATCCCGCATTTGAGGCCAGGGTCAACGGCACGCCGGTATCGTTCAAGGGGAAGACCAAGCCCTTCGAGAACTCCCATGAGACTACCTTCGACATCAAGGTCAGTGGCATTGACATACCCTATTATCTCGCCTATTCGCCTGTCGCCATCCCCTTCAGGATGCGGTCCGGACTGCTCGACACTGATGTCGTCGTCACGTATATACAATATACCGATAAGGCGCCTGTCCTATCCCTGGCGGGGAATATTGTGTTCAGGAAGATAGATATTGCAGACCGCGAGGACAATCCCCTGCTATCATTTCCGGCCTTCAAAATCGCCTTTGCTCCTTCTGACATCATCGCAAAAAAAATACATCTCTCAAGCGTAACGCTGCGCTCGCCCCGGCTGCATATCGCAAGGGACAAGTCCGGCCGTATCAATCTGCAGACCCTCTTGCCTGAAAAAGGACCGGAGGCAAAACCTGCGGAAAAGGAGCGCCCCCCCGTGTCGTTTGACGCGGACCGAATCCAGATGTCGGATGGGAGGTTAGATTTTTCGGACTCCCCGGGCCCCTCGGATTTCAAGACCGCATTACAGGGCATGGAACTCGACATCGATAACGTTAGCACGGCAGAAGACAAGAAAGCGCACGCTACCCTCTCTTTCGCAACAGAAGCAAAGGAGACCGTAAAAGCCACGAGCGACTTTTCGATCAGTCCCTTTCTGGCGGAAGGGACGGCAACTGTCGCGGCCGTGCCGTTGAAGAAATATGCGCCCTATTACTCCTCGCGAATACTTTTCGATGTCGAAGACGGACAGCTGGACCTCTCGACGCGATACAGGATCGAAAAGGCAGAAGAAGGCCCGCATATAGCAATCTCCGCGCTTTCCGCAGTGTTGAGCACGCTGAAGCTTAAGAAGAGGGGTGAGCGGGATGATTTTCTCAGCATCCCGTCGGCAGAGGTCAAGGACCTGTCCGCCGACACTTTAAAGAAAGAACTCATTGTCGGTGAGTTGTCGACGCGGGGCGGCAGTGCAAAAATACGACGTGACAAGGGGGGCGCGATAAATGTGCAGGCCCTTGTGGCCAAAGCCCCTCCTTCACCGCGTGCCGCTGAAAAGGTCGGGAAAGAGAAAGCCGCGCAGAAGAAAGAATGGCTGATCAAAATCCTGGATCTCGCGGCGGACGGTTATACGGTAAAGGTAGAGGACCTCGGACAGCAGGAGCCTGCTCATCTGGCAGCGGAAAGGATCAAGGTGAGGTGCTCCGATCTTTCAACGGCGCGCAACGAGAAAGGCCGGGCCTCTCTTTCGTTTGTCTTTAACAGGAAGGGTTCTGTTGCGACGAGCGGGTCCATAGGCGTGAATCCCCCCTCCGCGACTATGAAGCTCCGGGTGAAAGGGATAGAACTCACGCCTTTTCAGCCCTATTTCGCAGACCGGCTCAATATCACCGTGACGGGAGGGAGCATTTCTCTCAGCGGAGCTGTTTCAGCAGCCTATGCGAGTGGCGGCGCAGTGAAGACATCCTTCAAGGGGAGCTCGGCGCTGACCGGCTTTGCGTCTGTTGACACGTCAAGCGGCGACGATTTCCTGAAGTGGGACGCCCTTAACCTCGACGGCATAAACGCCGGCTACGCGCCCCTTCGTCTCAACATAGCCAAGGTGGCGCTGACCGATTTCTATTCACGCCTCATCATCAATAAAGACGGGTCGCTCAACCTCCAGGGAATCCTCAGGGAACAGGGCGGCAAGGAAAATCCCCCCGCAAAGGCGGTTTCCAAAAAATCCGTCGCCACGATCAGCAGCAAGGCGACCGGCATCACCTCCGGAGGGCAGCCGACCGCAATACCCAGCCCGTCCGCAGGGCCGGGAAGAAAGATTTCCGGCAGAGGAGATGCGGCAGGTGCCCCTCATGCGCAAAAAACCGGAAAGCTTATCACGATAGAGGCCGTTACTCTCCAGGGCGGCACCATAAATTTCACGGACGGACATATCGAGCCTAACTATAAGGCAAATCTGCTCGAGATCGGAGGCAGGGTTTCAGGTCTCTCTTCTGAGGAGAACAAGTTTGCGGACGTGGACCTGAAGGGGAAGCTCGAAAATTACGCGCCACTCGAGATCACCGGCAGGATAAACCCTCTCAGAGACGATCTCTTTGTCGACCTCAAGGCCGATTTCAAGGACATGGACCTGAGCTCGGTGAGCCCCTATTCAGGCAAATATGCGGGATATACGATCCAGAAGGGCAGACTTACGCTGAGTATGAAATATCTGATCGTGAAAAAGAAACTCGATGCGCAGAACAACATCCTGCTCGATCAGTTCACCTTCGGGGACAAGGTGGAAAGTCCGGATGCCACAAAGCTGCCGGTGAAATTCGCCGTCGCGCTGCTGAAAAACAGGAAGGGAGAGATCAACCTGGACATCCCGGTCTCGGGCAACATAGACGACCCGAAGTTCAGCCTCGGGCGGATCATCATTAAGATTATCGTGAACCTCCTGGTAAAGGCGGCCACCTCACCCTTCTCGCTTCTCGGCGCGCTCTTCGGACACGGGGATGAATTAAGCTATGTGCAATTCGATTACGCGCACGCCGACCTGAGCCAGCCGGAGATGAAAAAACTCGATGCCCTCGTGAAGGCCCTTTCCGACAGACCTGCGCTCAAGCTTGAGATAGAGGGTCATGTCGACAAGGAGAAAGACAGGGAGGGGTTGAGACAATACCTGTTCGAGAAGAAAATAAAGGCCCAAAAACTCAAGGACATGGTGAAGAAAGGGGAGCCGGCGATCCCGGTGGATGAGATCCAGGTCGGGAAAGACGAATACGCAAAGTATCTCAAGATGGCCTATAAGGCAGAAAAATTCCCGAAGCCGCGGAACTTCCTCGGGATCGCAAAGGACCTGCCGGTGCCTGAGATGGAAAAACTCATGCTGACCAACCTGAAGGTCGGCGACGACGACCTCAGGCAGCTTGCCTCTCAGCGCGCACTTAAGGTCAAGGAATATGTAATCAAATCCGGGCAGGTCACACCGGACAGGGTATTTCTGATCGAGCCGAAATCCCTTGCCCCGGAAAAAAAGGAGAAGCTCCTGGACAGCCGGGTCGATTTCAAACTAAAGTAGCCATCACCGTGAGGAGCGGCTCCAGGAACATGCTTTTCGAGGGTCAGGATTCTCATCCGGAAGCTTAAGGAGGATACCGAAATGAGATGGATCACGCGTGAGAAAGTGAAGGTGGACCGGGTCGCCTGCCCATGGCTCATCAAGAAATTCATCGACAAAGAGGCCGAGTTCTATTTCGTCCCCGCCGGTGAGGTTATGAAGGAGGCGGAGCACCTGGGCGCCATCCCGTTTGACCTGCCCGGGGTGGAACTTGGACATCACGGCCAGGAGTGCTCGTTCGAGGCCTTCCTCACGAAGTACGGACTGACGGACAACCCGGCACTGGCACTGCTCGCGAGGATTGTAAACGGCGCGGACACGGACAATACACGGTATCACCAGCCGGAAGGCCCCGGGTTGAAGGCGATCGCCGAAGGTTTTCGCTATCTCGGTTTCGGCAACGACCATGAGATCAACGCGGCGGAGTGGATCGTCTATGACGCGCTCTACGCATACTGCCGAGAAATGGTGAAAGAGGGGAAAGCGGGTGGCACCCTGCCGTAGCCTGCCGCCTCAATAGACCGGATGTTGAAAAGGGCAGTTCTCGACCATGACAGCCGCCTCCTTTTCGTCACGAGGAGCTTTCGCCTGTTTTCCTATGGTTTTCTGTCCGTCGTGCTGATGATCTATCTGGCCGGACTCGGACTGAGCGAAGCGCAGATAGGCATCCTGTTCACTCTCACGCTGATCGGCGATACGGTCATCTCCCTCTGGATCACGACATCGGCCGACCGGCTTGGCAGGCGGCGCATGCTGATCATCGGATCGCTGCTTATGGTACTGGCAGGGGGTCTCTTCGCAGTTACCGACAACTTCCTGCTCCTCCTTGCGGCGGCGACAATCGGCGTCATCAGCCCCAGCGGCTATGAGGTCGGACCGTTTCTGTCGATCGAGCAGTCCGCACTGTCTCAGGTCGTACCGGGCAGTCAACGGACGCAGGTATTCGCCTGGTACAACCTTATCGGCTCATTTGCCACCGCGCTCGGCGCGCTCTTTGGAGGCGGGCTGACGCAATTTTTGCAGAAGGCGGGAATGACACCGCTGGGAAGTCAGCGCATTATTGTAGCGGCGTATGCAACTGCCGGACTCGTGCTGGCCTTCCTGTTCACCCGCCTCTCTGGCGGCATCGAGGTCGCCGGTGCCAATATGCAGCAGGGTTCTTCAGAAGTAAAACGGCTTTTGGGGCTCCACCGCTCACGGGGCGTTGTCTTCAGACTCTCTGCTCTTTTCTCGCTGGACGCCTTCGCCGGCGGATTCGTCCTTCAGAGCATTGTGGCGTACTGGTTCTATGTCCGCTTTCACGTGCAGCCCGGGCTGCTCGGGGCTATCTTCTTCGGTGCGAACATCCTCGCGGGACTTTCCTCACTGATGGCGGCGCGCGTCGCGTCCCGCATCGGCCTCATAAAGACAATGGTCTACACGCATATCCCCTCGAACGTCCTTCTGATGCTGGTGCCCCTGATGCCGAACCTCCCTCTTGCAATCACGATGCTCCTGCTGCGCTTCAGCATCTCCCAGATGGACGTCCCGACCCGGCAATCATATACGATGGCGGTCGTCAGTCCTGATGAGCGCTCCGCTGCGGCAGGCATAACCGGAATCGCGAGAACGACAGGTGCTTCGCTTGCGCCGGCCATCACCGGTCCGCTCCTTGCGCAGGCGACGCTGCTGAATCTGCCGTTTTTCCTCGCCGGAGGCCTCAAGATCGTCTACGACCTGCTCCTCTACCGGAGCTTCCGGCGCATCAAGCCACCCGAGGAAGGCGCTTAAAATGCATTTTTACCATTCCGGCCGCCCTACCATTCATGCGTCTTGCGCCCCATAGTATTCACCGCCGTCTTGCCTGGTCCATCGACTAACTTTCGCCGGCGTGCTTTCCGTTGATGCAAGAGTTCCGATTCAAACATACTCACAGATGTTGAGACGCAATTTGTTCAGTCCATCCAGTACGCCTCACCCACGCTGAAAGTCAGTGTGAGTTTGTTTTGACTGAGAGCCCGCACTTATTTGAAACCGCAACTTTTGAAGAGTTTGTCCCGAAACATGCTTTTCGGAAGAAAGGCGGAAATTCTAAATTCCGGACATCCGGCACGTCTGACGAATTGACGAGCGGTTATAGTTTCTCGAGGCATTCAACAACTTCGGTTGTCAAGAAGTGGCGAAAGCAGATACGTCCCGAAGTCCGCACGTCCGCGAACCGGGTAAGAGGGATGCTCACGCTCATGGCTGCACCGACTAACGCTCACGAAGGTATTTTATCGAGAAATCTGATTTCCAAAAGAAACATGGAGTTAATTAAGCGACAATGACCGATTTAGTCATTCTTATTGTTTTATTTATT
>Ga0316620_10001044_pt1 | contig 11644 bp, 10 predicted proteins | sample OWC_Aug_M1_C1_D5_FD_207651 | JGI IMG/M metagenome (GOLD analysis project Ga0316620, IMG submission 207651) | Wetland soil microbial communities from Old Woman Creek delta, Ohio, United States - OWC_Aug_M1_C1_D5_B | ecosystem: Environmental > Terrestrial > Soil > Wetlands | place: USA: Ohio... | reverse complement strand
CATCGACGCCCTCCGCGACGTGCAGTTCGTCATGAAGGACGGGGTGGTCTTCAAGCAAAAGGGGGTGATGACCCCCGGGCCGTTCTTTCACGGCGGGCCGGTCAACGGGCTGGTTCGCTGAACGGCCGGCCCGGGCGGCGCTCATCCGCTGGATGAGGAGCGACCCGCGCGGCCGCGAGGCCCGGACTCGCCGCACCGTCCGGCCGCTGAGGTGGGCCGGGGCGGCCCCGGGTGCGGATCCTGCATCGTCCGGGTGCGCGGGAAGGAAGGCGTCGTGGGCGTCCGTTCCGCGAGGTCGGGACTGGACCGAAGGCGCAGATCCTGCGGTTCGCGCAAGCAGTGCGCGCGATCCGCCGGAGACCGCCCGACGAACGGCGATCGGCTGGGAGGAGCATGAGACGCTCGCGCATCCTGGGCATCGTCGTGGTGGCCGCGGCCCTGGCGGCCCTCTCGCTGTGGCTGGTGCGCACCGGGCGGCTGGGGGGAAGCCGCGGGGCGGCGAGGACGTTGACCCTCTACGGCAACGTCGACGTCCGGCAGGTGGAGCTCGGGTTCCGCGTCCCCGGGCGGCTCCAGTCGATGCGCTTCGAGGAAGGGCAGGAGGTCAGGGCCGGTGACCTCATGGCCGAGCTGGACCCGGTGAGCGCCCGTCAGGACCTGCAGGCCAGGGAGGCCGATCTCGCGCTCCAGGCGGCGATCCTCCAGAAGCTGCTCGCCGGGTCGCGGCCCGCGGAGCTGGCGCGAGGGAGAGCGGCGGTCGAGGAGGCGACCGCGGCGGCGAGCAACGCGCGGCTGGATCTCGAGCGCGCGCAGCAGCTCCTCGGCACCGGGGCGACCCCCCGTGCGAGCTACGACCGGGCGCTCGCCGGGAGCCTCCAGGCGGAGGCCAGGCTCGCCTCGGCCGGCGAGTCGTACCGCCTCCTGGTGGAGGGCACCCGCAGGGAGGACATCGCGGCGGCGCGGGCCGCGGTCCGGGTCGCCGAGGCACGGGTCGCCTCCGCGCAGACGTCGCTCGACGACACCCGGCTCGTCGCCCCGTCGGATGGCGTGGTGACCTCGCGGGTGCGTGAGCCGGGGGCGATCGTCTCGCCCGTCGACGTCGTCTACGTGCTCTCGCTCACGCGCTCGGTCTGGGTTCGGGCCTACGTCTCCGAGCCGTCCCTCGGCCTCCTGCGTCCTGGCCTGGACGTCGCCGTGGTCTCCGACTCGGCGCCGGGGAAGAAGATCAAGGGCCACGTCGGGTTCATCTCTCCGACCGCCGAGTTCACCCCCAAGTCGGTGGAGACCCCGGAGCTGCGCACCGACCTCGTCTATCGCCTGCGGATCATCGTCGACGAGCCGGACGCCGGGCTCCGCCAGGGGATGCCGGTGACCGTCCAGATCCCGCTGGCCCCTCCCGATGCCTGAGGCGCTCGTTCATCTGCGAGAGGTGACCAAGCGCTTCGTGTCGGGGCCTCCCGCGCTCGATCGGATCTCCAGCGCCCTCCCGCCCGGGGCGATCACCGGGGTCGTCGGCCCGGACGGCGCCGGAAAGACGACCCTCCTCCGCCTGATGGCCGCTCTCCTGCCGGCGGACGGGGGGACCATCGAGGTGTTCGGCCTGAGCCCGGCGACGGATGCCGAGCGGATCCACGCCTCGATCGGGTACATGCCGCAGCGCTTCGGCCTGTACGAGGACCTGAGCGTCGAGGAGAACCTCCGCCTCTACGCGGATCTCCGTGGCCTTCCACTCCCGGAGCGCGCCCGCGTCTTCGAGGAGCTCCTCGCGTTCTCGGACCTGAGGCAGTTCACCGCCCGACGGGCGGGAAAGCTCTCCGGGGGCATGAAGCAGAAGCTCGGTCTGGCCTGTGCGCTGGTCCGGCGCCCTCGCCTGCTGCTGCTCGACGAGCCGAGCGTGGGAGTGGATCCCATCTCCCGGCGCGAGCTGTGGCGCATGGTCAGCGCGCTCAGGGACGAGGCGGTGGGCGTCGTCTGGTCGACCTCCTACCTGGACGAGGCGGAGGCGTGCGACCACGTGCTCCTCCTCAACGAGGGGAAGCTCCTCTTCGAGGGCCCGCCGGCAGCGCTCACCCGGCGAACCGCGCGCCGGGTGTTCCGACTGACCGGCATCGAGGGCCGGTGCCGGCCGGTGCTGGCGGCGGCGCTCGCCGAGCCCGCCGTCGAGGATGGAGTCATCCAGGGCCGTGCCATCCGCCTCGTGGCGCGTGAGGCGACTGGACCTCCCTCGCTGCCCCCGGAGGCGGGCCCGCGGGCCACCCTCTCCCTCACCGCGCCGCGGTTCGAGGACTCCTTCATCGACATCCTCGGAGGGGGGCCGGGCGGCCGCTCCGCCCTGGCGGAGTCCGCGAGAGCCATCGAGCCGTCGCCCCGGCCGGTGGTCGTCGCCAGGGGGCTCACCAAGCGATTCGGCGACTTCACCGCCGTCTCGGACGTCTCGTTCGAGGTGCCGCAGGGCGAGGTCTTCGGCCTCCTGGGGCCGAACGGGGCCGGGAAGTCCACCACCTTTCGCATGCTGTGCGGGCTGCTCGTTCCCACGGCCGGCGAGGGTCGGGTCGCGGGCATCGATCTGCGGCGGGACACCGCCGGCGCGCGGAACCGCCTCGGCTACATGGCGCAGAAGTTCTCCCTCTACGGAGACCTGAGCGTCGCCCAGAACCTGACCTTCTTCGCCGGCGTCTACGGGCTCACCGGCGCGAGGCGTCGCCGGCAGATCGCGCAGATGCTCGAGGTCTTCGGCCTCGGCGACCGCCGGAGCATGGCCGCCCGGGAGCTTCCCCTGGGTTTCAAGCAGCGGCTCGCGCTCGCCTGCGCGGTCATGCACGAGCCCGAGGCCCTCTTCCTGGACGAGCCGACGTCGGGCGTCGATCCGATCACCCGCCGCGAGTTCTGGACGCACATCAACGGGCTGGTCGAGAAGGGCGTGGCGGTGTTGGTCAGCACCCACTTCATGGAGGAGGCCGAGTACTGCGACCGGATCTCGCTCTTCCACCGCGGACGCTCGATCGCCCTGGGCTCTCCGGACGAGCTGAAGGCGCGGGCGGCGACCCGAGCCATCCCGGAACCGACGATGGAGGACGCGTTCGTCGCCCTGATCGAGTCCCGGGGCGGGATGGAGAACGGGGCATGAGCACCCTCGACTCTCCCGGCGAGCGTTCGCGCTCGGGCCGGGCTGGCGCTCGTCGGCTCCTGGCGCTGATGCGCAAGGAGGCGATCCAGGTCGTGCGCGACCCGAGCAGCATCCTCATCGCCCTGGTGATGCCGCTGATTCTCCTCTTCCTCTTCGGGTACGGGGTCAACCTCGACGCGAGCCACACCCGGCTGGGGGTGGTGCTGGAGGCGCCGGGTCCCTCGAGCCGTGACCTCGCCGCCGCCTTCCAGGCCTCGCCCTACTTCGCGGTGCGGCTGGCGACGGACCGGCGCGAGCTCGAGGAGGCGCTGGTGGCGGGGGAGGTCCGGGGAATCGTGGTCGTGCCCGCGACCTTCGAGGCCGGCCTCCGGAGGAGAGGGCGCGCGCCCGAGGTGCAGGTGATCGTCGACGGGAGCGACCCCAACACCGCGGCGCTGGTGCAGGCGTACGTCCAGGGGGTGGTCTCCAGCTGGAGCGCTCTCCGGGCGGCCGAGGCCGGACGCAGGTCGTCGGCGGCCGGCGTCGCCGATCGTCTCTGGTTCAACGCCGCCCGGACGAGCGAGAACTTCCTCGTTCCCGGCTCGGTGGCGATCGTGATGGCCCTGGTCGGCACGCTGCTGACCGCGCTGGTGGTGGCCCGGGAGTGGGAGCGGGGGACGATGGAGGCGCTGATGGCGACCCCGGTCACCGCCGTCGAGCTGATCCTCGGGAAGCTGGTGCCCTACTTCCTGCTCGGGCTCGCCTCGATGACCGTGTGCACGCTCTTCGCGGTGTTCCTCTTCGGCGTGCCCTTCCGCGGCTCGGTGGGGGCCCTCTATGCGATCTCCGCGGCGTTCCTGGTGGCGGCGCTGGGGCAGGGGCTCCTCATCTCCGCGGCGGCCAGGAACCAGCTGATCGCCTCGCAGCTCGCGCTCCTGACCTCGTTCCTGCCGATGGCCCTCCTCTCGGGGTTTCTCTTCGAGATCGGCTCGATGCCGAGGGTCATCCAGATCGTCTGCCAGCTCGTCCCCGGTCGGTGGCTCGTCCCGAGCCTGCAGACGGTCTTCCTGGCCGGGGATCTCTGGCCGCTGTTTCTCAGGAACATGGCGATCCTGTTGCTCTTCGGGGCGTTCTTCCTCGCTCTGGCGGTGCGCCTGATGAGGAGGCGAGTCGCGTGAGGCTGGAGTCGAGACTGGTCTCCCTGGTGGTGAAGGAGCTGCTGGTGCTGCTCCGGGATCCCCGGAGCGTCTTCGTCCTGGTCACCCCTCCGCTGGTCCAGCTGATCGTGTTCGCCTTCGCCGCGACCCTGGAGGTGAAGAACGTGCACCTGGTGGTGCTCGATCGCGACGAGGGGGCCGCGGGGGTCGAGCTGGTGCGCCGCATCCAGGGCTCGACGACCTTCTCCAGCGTGGTGCCCGTCCATCGGCCGGAGGAGCTCCGGGCGGCGATCGACGAGCAGCGGGCCATCGCCGCGATCCAGATCGGGCCCGGCTTCTCCTCCGACGTGGCCGCCGGGAGGCCGGCGAGCGTCCAGGTCCTCCTCGACGGCCGGCGCTCGAACGCCGCTCAGATCGTCTCCGGCTACCTGGCGGAGATCCTCGCCGACTTCCTCGCCGAGGCGAGCCAGCGTGAGCACCGCGCGGCGACCGTGCCGCGCGTCGTGGCCCGGAACTGGTTCAACCCCAACCTCATCTTCCGGTGGTTCATGGTGCCGGGGCTGGTGGCGATGATCGCCCAGGTGATGGGGGTGATCGTGACCGCGCTCTCGGTGGCGCGCGAGCGCGAGCTCGGCACCTTCGACCAGCTCATGGTCTCACCGCTCCGGACCCACGAGATCCTGCTCGGGAAGATGCTCCCTCCGGTCCTCATCGGCCTGTTCGACGTCACGCTCTATCTGGTCGTGGCGGTGACCATCATCCAGGTCCCGTTCCGTGGATCCCTCCTGCTCCTCTACGGGAGCTCGCTCTTCTTCCTCGCCGCGGTGGTCGGGATCGGGCTCTTCATCTCCTCGCTGAGCTCCACCCAGCAGCAGGCGATCCTCGGCGCGGTCCTTTTCGTGACCCCGGCGACGATGCTCTCGGGGTTCGCCACGCCCATCGAGAACATGCCCGGCTGGTTGCAGGCCGTGACCCTGATCAACCCGCTCCGGCATTTCCTGGTGATCGCCCGCGGCCTCTTCCTCAAGGGGATGACGCTCGAGGCGGTCGTGGCCAACACCGTACCCCTGGTGCTCATCGCCGCCGTCACCCTGACCACCGCCGCCTGGCTCTTCCGCCGGAGGATGGAGTAGCGGGCCGCCCCACTCAGGGGCCGCGCCTCGTCGGGCGCCGATGGCTCGGGCGATGCACCGCTCACCGCCCGGGAAGGCGCCCGGCTGCGGCCTGTTCAGATGGCAGGGTGCAAGCCTCTCTGGAGAGACCCCGGGGAGGCGCAAGCTTTGCGCCCCGTCGCTGGAAGGAGTGTTCCATGGCACCGGCAATGAGGGTCGAGAGCCTGATGTCGACGGCGCTCGTCACGCTCCGGGAGACGGACCTGATCGCCAGGGCGGACATGGAGATGAAGCTGGGCTCGCTGCGTCACGTCCCGGTCGTCGACGAGAAGCAGAACCTGGTCGGCATCCTGTCCGCACGGGATGTGCTCCAGGCGCTGGCGAGGGGCAAGAAGCAGGTGCGCGTCGGGGAGTCCATGACCCGCCACGTGGTCACGGTCACGCCCGACACTCCGGTTCACGAAGCGATCGACCTGCTGCTCGAGAACGGGTTCGGGTCCCTCCCCGTGGTCGGAAGCGACGGACATCTGATGGGGATCGTGACCGAGACCGACTTCCTGCGCGCCTCCCGCCTGGCGCTGCCCGTCGACACCTCGGCTCCCCGGTGGGAGTGGAGATGAAGGGCGAGATGGCGCGGCCCGGCGCCACCGGCGCGGAGAGGCCGGGACGACGCTGGTCCTGGAAGATCGGCCGGCTCTTCGGCATCGACATCTTCGTCCATGCCACCTTCCTCCTGCTGCTGCTCTGGGTGGGGCTCACCCACCTGTTGCAGGGGGGAGCCGGGGCGGCGCTGGACGGTCTCGGCCTCATCCTGGCCGTGTTCGCCACCGTCGTTCTCCACGAGCTCAGCCACGCGCTGACCGCCCGCCGGTTCGGGATCCGGACCCGAGACATCCTCCTCCTCCCCATCGGTGGGGTCTCGAGCCTGGAGCGAATGCCCGAGAAGCCGGGTCAGGAGCTGCTGGTCGCGCTCGCCGGTCCGGCGACGAATCTGGTGATCGCGCTCGTCCTCCTCGGCATCGTCCGCGTCACCGGCGGCCCGCTGGGCCCCGAGAGCCTGCAGGTGGTCGGTGGCCAGTTCCTCACCAAGCTGATGTGGATCAACGTCTCGCTGGCCGCCTTCAATCTTCTCCCGGCCTTCCCCATGGACGGGGGACGGGTCCTCCGGGCGGCGCTCGGTCTCAGGATGAGCCACGCACGCGCGACGGAGGTGGCCGCCCGTCTCGGGCAGGCGATGGCGCTGCTGCTCGGAATGCTGGGGCTGTTCTTCAATCCATTGCTCGTGCTGATCGCGCTCTTCGTCTGGATGGGCGGGCGGCAGGAGTCCTCGCTCGTCCAGCTCAGGGCGGCCATCGCCGGTCTGCCCATCCGGAGCGCGATGATCACCGACTTCAGGGCCATCGGTCGGCGGGAGCCGCTCTCCAGGGCGGTGGAGCTGACCCTCGCCGGCTTCCAGCACGACTTTCCCGTGGTGGAGAACCATCGTGCGGTGGGAGTCCTGACTCGCGCCGACCTGGTCCGTGGCCTCTCCAAGGCCGGCAACGGCGCACCGGTCGAGGACTGGATGCACCGCGACTTCGGGACGGCCAAGCCCGGGGAGATGCTCGAGGCCGCGCTGAGCAGGTTCGGGGAGCACGAGCCGTCGACCATCGTGGTGGCGGGGGACGACGAGGTGCTCGGGATCATCACCCCGGAGAACATCAGCGAGCTGGTGCTCTTCGAGACCGCGGCCCACCCGGATCGCCGAACGTCACCGGGCCCGGTCCACTGATCGGCATCCCACCCGAGGGGCGGGATGAGGAAGGAGCCCAGCCATGAGACTGCAGACCGAGGAGTCGAGGACATTCTCCGGACCCGCCACCACGGCCTCGGCCCGGACGATCCCGGAGCTGCTCCTGGCGAGGGTCGCCGCCACCCCCGAGGCGCCGGCGTTCCTGCACCCCAAGGGGGAGTCGTGGGCCTCCATGACCTGGAAGGAGGTCGGGGAGCAGGTGCGGGCGGTGGCGTGCGGGCTCCGCTCCCTCGGTCTGCAGATGGAGCAACGCTGCGCGCTGCTCTCCAGCACCCGCCTGGAGTGGATCGGGGCGGACCTGGGGACGCTCTGCGCAGGCGGCGCCACGACCACCATCTATCCTTCCACCACCGCCGACGACTGCGCCTACATCGTCAACGACTCGGGAGCGGTCTTCGTGTTCGCCGAGAACGACGAGCAGGTCCAGAAGCTCTCCGCTCGCCGGAGCGACCTCCGGACGGTGAAGAAGGTGATCGTCATCGACGGGACGCCCAGCGGCGATGGGTGGGTGATCAGGATGGAGGACCTGATGGACCTGGGGCGGGAGGCCGATGCCCGCGACCCGGCGGCGTTCGAGGCCACCGCGCGAAAGGTCCGGGCCACGGACCTGGCGACGCTGATCTACACCTCGGGCACCACCGGCCGGCCCAAGGGAGTGGAACTGACCCACGACGCGTGGATCTACGAGGCGGAGGCCATCGATGCGCTGGGGCTGCTCACCGCGGCCGACGTCCAGTACCTCTGGCTTCCCCTGGCGCACATCTTCGGCAAGGTGCTCGAGGTGGCGCAGCTCCGGATCGGCTTCCTGACCGCGATCGACGGACGGGTGGAGCGGCTGGTGGACAACCTCCCGAAGGTCCAGCCCACGTTCATCGCCGCCGTGCCCCGCATCTTCGAGAAGATCTACAACCGGGTGATCGGAACGGCCCGTGACGCGGGCGGGGTGACCTACGCCGTCTTCAAGTGGGCATTCGGCATCGGAGCGCAGGTCTCCCGGCTGGTGCAGGCCGGCCGGAAGCCGTGGGGGCTGCTCGCGCTGAAGCACGCCCTCGCCACGCGGCTGGTGTTCTCCAGGCTGCAGGCCCGGTTCGGCGGGCGGCTCCGGTTCTTCGTCTCCGGCAGCGCCCCCCTCTCCCGGACGGTGGCCGAGTTCTTCCACGCGGCCGGGGTGCTCATCCTCGAGGGCTACGGATTGACCGAGAGCAGCGCGGCGAGCTGCGTGAACCTTCCCGGAAAGTACCGGTTCGGGGCCGTGGGCCCGCCCCTCCCCGGCACCGAGGTGAAGATCGCCGAGGACGGGGAGATCCTCATCCGGAGCCGGGGCGTGATGCGCGGCTACCACGGGCTGCTGGAGCAGACGGCGGAGACCCTGGACCGCGACGGCTGGCTCCACACGGGTGACCTCGGGAAGCTCGCCGACGGCTTCCTCGAGGTGACCGGCCGGAAGAAGGACCTGCTCAAGACCTCCACCGGCAAGTACATCGCTCCGTCGGATCTGGAGCTGAAGCTGAAGGTCGCCTGCCCGCTCGCGAGCCAGGTGCTGGTGCACGGGAACAACCGGCACTTCGTCTCCGCGCTCATCTCCCTCGACCCCGAATCGATCCAGGCCTGGGCCAGCGCCCACGGTCACGGGCAGCAGAGCTACCAGGACCTGGTGCGCTCGCCGGAGGTCTTCTCGCTGGTCGAGCAGTGCGTCACCGGGCTCAACGGCCAGCTGCCGCGCTTCGAGGCCATCAAGCGCTTCGTCATCCTTCCCCAGGACCTGACGGTGGAGAGCGGAGACCTCACCCCGAGCCTGAAGCTGAAGCGCCAGCTGGTGGAGCGGAAGTACCGCGCGCTCCTCGACGAGCTCTACAAGGATGCGGTCGCCCAGCTGTAGCGCCCGCGCCCCCTGGCTACGCCAGGTCCGCGGCCAGGGAGCGGCGCACGTCGTCGCTCAGCGGCGCCCGGTGGGAGTAGCTCGGGTGGTCCGCCACCAGCGCCGCGGGCTGGGCGAGATCGGCCAGGGCGCGGGCGGCGTCGCCCACCGGGAAGCGGAGGTACTGGACGGCCGAGATGCGGCGGCCGTCGTCGCGGCCCTCCTCGAACCGGGCGGGGATGCGCCTGGAGCCCAGCTCCAGCCGGAGGTGGCGGGAGAAGCCGGTCAGCCGCTGGAGCTCGGCGGCGACGGCCTCCTCGGCTCCCCGGAGCTCGATCATCAGCGTGGCCGACAGCTCGCCGGGCCCGGGCACCAGGTCGTTGAACCCCTCGAGCTCCTCGGCGATCCCCTCGGGGGAGGAGATCCGCTCGGTGCGGAGGATCTCCTGGATCTGGAACTTCACGGTCAGCCGGTTCTCGAAGATCAGCGTCATCACCGGCCCCAGCGCCACCCGGCGGTGCTGCTTGGCGGCGATGACCTCGCGCCGGAACTCGTCGCGCACGCGCTCGTAGACCGGCAGTGGCCAGAGGTCCTTCTCGGTGAGCGGATTCATGGCAGCTCCTTTCCGGGCTACGTCCCGGGCTCCGCCGGAGCGGGGACCGTGCCGTCCCCGAAGTAGGCCCGGTGCAGCAGGCGGACCGGGTGGTACGAGCGACGTCCGGTCTTCTGGGTGAGCTGCAGCCCGGCGAGCGGGCAGTCGCTGGAGACGGCATCGGGCTCGGCGGCGTCCACCGCCCGGGCGGCCTTCTCGGCGACCTTGAGCGACTCCTCGAAGAACTCGGTCTTCATCCCCCAGGTGCCGTCCATCCCGCAGCAGCGGTCCACCAGGGTGACGTCCGCGCCGGCCCACTTCAGCAAGTCTCGCCCGCGGTACCCGAAGTTCTGGACCCGGTTGTGACAGGCGACGTGGAAGGCGACCTTCCCCATCGGGGCCTTGAAGTCGCGAGGCAGCTTCTTCGCCCTGGCCTGCTGGAGGAGGAAGTCGCTGAGGTCCATCACCGCCGCGGCGAGCGCCTTCGACTCCGGGCCCGGCACCAGCTCTGGGTACTCGGTCTTGAGGAGCAGCGTGCAGCTCGGCCCGGGGGAGACGATGGTCTTCCCCGCCCGCACCGCGGGGCCGAGCAGGGCGAGGTTCTCGCGCGCCAGCGCCCGGGCGCCCTCCAGGTCCCCGCCGTCGAGCTTGGGCATCCCGCAGCAGACCTGCCGGGGGCAGTCCACCTTGCAGCCGGCGTGCTCCAGGACCTCCACCGCGTCCTGGCCGATCCGAGGGTCGTTGTAGTTGACGAAGCAGGTGGCGAAGAGCGCCACGTCGGCGGTGGGCTCGGCCGGCGTCGCCGGTCGCTCCCGGCGGGCCCACCAGTCGAGGAAGCTCCTCCGCGCGTAGTCGGGGAGCTGCCGGTCCTGGTGCACGCCGATGGTGTGATGCATCAGGAAGCGGTTGAAGCCGTTGTGGGCCGCGGCATTCGCCAGGGGCGCCACGCGGGTCATCAGCTTGCCCACCGTGTCGGTGGCTCCGAGGAAGCGCTCCCGGAGCCCGACGCCCTTCTCCTCGACGTCCACCATCTTCGCCCGGGCCATCAGCCGCGGGAAATCCACCGCGAACTCGTGCGGTGGGACGTAGGGGCACTTCGGGAAGCAGAGCTTGCACTGGTAGCAGAGGTCGACCACCTTCCGGTAGTCCGCGGCGTCGAGCCGGTCCACCGGGTTCTCGGTGCCGACCTGCACGTGCTTCAGCTTCTCCGCCGCCTCGTGCTCCTCGATCATCGGAGCGTCACCGAGGTGCTTGCCCTCCGCCTCCTCGCGCTGAGGGTCCTTCGCGTCGATGGTCTGGATCATCACCGCGAAGGACGGACAGAGGTTGAAGCAGAGCCGGCAACCGTTGCAGATCTCGAAGACCCGGTGGAGCTCCTCCTGGAGGTGCCCCCGCTCGAAGAAGCGAGGGTTGTCGTACCGCAGCGCATGCGGGTCGGACCCCTCCGGAGGCGCGCCGTCCACCGTGGGCTTCATCGCCGGCTCCTCCGGTCAGCCCTCGGCCTGCACCTGCTGCAGCCCCTTGGCGAAGCGCCCGGCGTGGGCCTTCTCCGCCTTGGCCAGGGTCTCGAACCACTCGGCGATCTCCGCGAAGCCCTCCTCGCGGGCCTGGCGGGCGAAGCCGGGATACATCTGGGTGTACTCGTAGGTCTCGCCGGCCACCGCGGCCTTGAGGTTCTTCGAGGTGTCGCCGATGGGCTCGCCGGTCGCCGGGTCCCCGACCTCCTTCAGGAAGTCCAGGTGACCATGGGCGTGGCCGGTCTCGCCCTCGGCGGTGTCACGGAAGAGCCCGGCGATGTCCGGACGCCCCTCCACGTCCGCCTCCTTGGCGAAGTAGAGGTAGCGGCGGTTGGCCTGGCTCTCGCCAGCGAAGGCGGCCTTGAGATTCTCGTGCGTCTTGCTTCCCTTGAGCGCGGGCATCGATGTCCTCCTGAAGGATCTGGTCTTGAGAGCGAAACGTATTTCGCCGGCGCGTGCGGAGGTCAACTGGATTGGCGGCGGCAAATGGGCACACCGACCGAGCGGTGG
>Ga0316620_10001043_pt1 | contig 11644 bp, 13 predicted proteins | sample OWC_Aug_M1_C1_D5_FD_207651 | JGI IMG/M metagenome (GOLD analysis project Ga0316620, IMG submission 207651) | Wetland soil microbial communities from Old Woman Creek delta, Ohio, United States - OWC_Aug_M1_C1_D5_B | ecosystem: Environmental > Terrestrial > Soil > Wetlands | place: USA: Ohio... | reverse complement strand
GGCTCGCCGTTCGCTGATCTGAGAAGTCTGCTGGGCGCCGCCGGCGCCCGCAGACGAAGGAATTGAACAGAGGAGTTTCAACATGGCAGTCCAGCAGAACAAGAAGTCCCCTTCGCGGCGCGGCATGCGCCGTGCGCACGATTCGCTCGGGCGCCCCGCCATCGGGGTGGAACCCACGACCGGCGAAGTGCACTTGCGACACCACGTGAGCCCGACGGGCTATTACCGCGGTAAGAAAGTCGTACAGGCGAAGGGCGAATAAGGTTGGCGGCTTACGCCGTGCCCGGCACTCGGGCACGGCTTCGTTGCGTCCAACGCCCGATGGAAACAACCGTAGCGGTCGATTGCATGGGTGGCGATCATGGCCCCCATGTGACGGTGCCGGCCGTGCTCGCTTACCAGCGGCGCCATGCCGACGTCGACGTCCTGCTCGTTGGGCCGCGCGATGCACTCGAGGCGGAGCTCGCCGCGCGGCGGGGCGCCCAGGGCCCACGCTTGCGGGTGCACCATGCCAGCGAGGTGGTCGCCATGGACGAGCCGCCGGCTGCTGCGTTGCGCTACAAGAAGGATTCGTCGATGCGCGTGGCGATCAACCTCGTCAAGAGCGGCGAGGCGCACGCCTGCGTCAGCGCGGGCAACACCGGCGCGTTGATGGCGATCTCGCGCTTCGTCCTGAAGACCCTGCCTGGAATCGATCGTCCGGCGATCGCTACGGTGCTGCCCAACATGCGCGGCGCGCACACCTACGTCCTGGACCTCGGCGCGAACGTAGATTGCAGCGCCGAGCACCTCCTGCAATTCGGAATCATGGGCGCGATGCTGGTCGCCGCAGTCGAGCACAAGGAACAGCCCAGCGTGGGATTGCTGAACATCGGGGTCGAGGACATCAAGGGTAACGAAATCGTGAAGCAAGCCGCCGAATTGCTGCGCTCGAGCGGCCTGAACTTCTACGGCAACGTCGAAGGCGACGATATCTACAAGGGAACCACGGACGTAGTGACCTGCGACGGTTTCGTCGGTAACGTCGCGCTCAAGGCTTCCGAGGGAGTGGCGCAGATGATGGCGTCGGCGCTGCGCGAGGAATTCCGGCGCAACCTGATCGCCAAGCTCGGCGCGCTGTTCGCTCTGCCGGTCATCCGCTCGTTCCGGCGGCGCATGGATTACCGGCGCTACAACGGCGCCAGCCTGCTCGGCTTGCGCGGAATCGTGATCAAGAGCCACGGTTCGGCCGACATCTTCGCGTTCGGGCAGGCGCTCGGCCGCGCGGTCGACGAGGTGCGCAATAACGTACCGCAGCGCATCGCACAGCGAATGGCGCAGCGAAACCAATCGGCACATACGGAATGGATGCAAGCCAGCAGCGAATGACCTACTCGCGCATCGTCGGAACAGGTAGCTACTTGCCGGCGCGCGTCATGCGTAACGACGAGTTCGCCGTACGCCTGGACACCAGCGACCAATGGATCAGGGAACGCACCGGCATCGTGCAACGCCACATTGCCGAAGAATCCCAGACCTCGAGCGATCTTGCCCTCGAAGCCAGCCGCCGGGCCCTCGAAGCGGCCGAGCTCGCGGCCTCCGACATAGACATGATCATCGTCGCGACTTCGACCCCGGATTTCGTCTTTCCCAGCACGGCTTGCCTGCTTCAGGCCAAGCTGGGAGTCAAGAATTGCCCGGCCTTTGACGTGCAGGCAGTGTGCAGTGGGTTCGTGTACGCGCTGGCCACCGCCGACTGCTTCATCCGCGCGGGAAACTACCGCAGGGCGCTCGTGGTCGGCGCGGAGGTGTTCTCGCGCATTCTGGACTGGAACGATCGCACTACCTGCGTACTGTTCGGTGACGGCGCCGGCGCGGTGGTGCTCGCCGCCGCAGAGCGCCCAGGCGTGCACGCGACAAAGTTGCACGCGGACGGCAGCCACGCGGGAATCCTTTCGGTGCCCGGCAATATCTGCGGCGGCCGCATCGTCGGATCGCCCTATCTGCAGATGGCGGGTAACCAGGTGTTTCGCCTGGCGGTGAAGGTGCTGGACGAATCGGCGCGCGAAACCGTGGCCGCGGCCGGCATGCGGCTCGAGGATATCGACTGGCTGATCCCCCATCAGGCGAACGTACGCATTCTCGAAGCGACAACCAGGAAGCTCGGCCTCCCAGAGGACCGGCTGGTCGTCACGGTCGATCGGCACGGCAACACCTCGGCGGCCTCTGTACCTTTGGCGCTCGATGAATGGGTGCGGGCGGGGAGGATCCGCGAGGGGCAGCGTGTGCTGATGCAAGGCGTCGGCGGCGGTTTCACCTGGGGCTCGGCACTGGTAACGATGTGAGGACGCAGGGCGCATGAAGCTGGCGATGGTGTTTCCCGGCCAGGGGTCTCAGGCGGTAGGAATGCTGCGGGCGTATGCAGGATTGCCCGAGGTCGACGCGGTGCACGCGGAGGCGGCCGCGACGCTCGGCACCGAGTTCGTCGCGCTGCTCGATCTGGGACCCGCAGAATCGCTCAATCTGACGGTCAACACTCAACCGGCGATGGTGACCGCCGGCTACGCGGCTTACCGCGCCTGGCGTGCGCTCGGAGGGCCGGTGCCCGAGGTCGTCGCAGGACACAGCCTGGGCGAATACACAGCGCTGGTGGCCGCAGGCGCGCTCGCGTTCCGCGACTGCCTGCCACTGGTGCGCTTTCGCGCGCAGGCGATGCAGGACGCAGTGCCCGAAGGACAGGGCGCCATGGCCGCGATCCTGAACCTGGACGACGAAGCCGTACGCGCGGCGTGCAGCGAAGCGGCGCAGGGCGAGGTGGTACAAGCCGTCAATTTCAATGCGCCCGGGCAGGTCGTGATCGCGGGGCACCGGGCGGCGGTGACGCGCGCCATCGAGGCCTGCAAGGCGCGCGGCGCCAAGCGGGCGCTTCCGCTCCCGGTCAGTGCGCCGTTCCACTCCAGCCTGATGCAGCCTGCGGCAGAGCGGCTGCGCGGATACCTCGACAAGACCCGGGTCACGGCGCCGGCAGTGCCGCTGATCAACAATGTGGACGTCGCGATGCCGCGCGATCCTGCGCAAATCAAAGACGCACTGGTACGGCAGGCAGCCTCACCCGTGCGCTGGGTCGAGATCATCCGTCACATGGCGGGCATGGGCATCACGCATGTGGTCGAGTGCGGGCCAGGCAAGGTGCTGTCTGCGCTGGTGAAGCGCATCGATGGCGGTATGCAGGGCATTTCTCTGGCCGATCGCGCCTCGCTCGAGCAGGCGCTCGCAACGCTCAAGCAGGCCTAGATATGCTGCAAGGAAAAACCGCTCTCGTCACGGGCGCCACGCGTGGAATCGGGCGCGCCATCTTGCTCGAACTGGCGCGACTTGGCGCATCGGTGGTAGGAACGGCGACCAGCGACGCGGGTGCGGCGCAGATCGGTGCGGCGCTGGCGGCCGCGGGCGCCAAGGGCGGTGGGCGCGTGCTGAACGTGCGCGACTCCGCGCAATGTGACCAGCTGATCGAATTGGTGCAGAAGGAGTTCGGCGACGTCCTGGTGCTCGTCAACAATGCGGCGGTGGTGCGTGACAACCTGGCGTTGCGCATGAAGGACGCCGAGTGGGATGAGGTCATCGAGACCGATCTGCGTGCGGTGTTCCGCCTGTCTCGCGCGGTGATGCGAGGCATGATGAAGGCGCGCTGGGGTCGCATCGTCAACATCACGTCTGTCGTAGGCGCGGCCGGTAACCCGGGGCAGGCGAATTACGCGGCCGCCAAGGCCGGCGTGGTCGGTATGACCAAATCGCTCGCGCGCGAGCTCGGCAGTCGCAACATCACGGTCAATTGTGTGGCGCCCGGATTCATCGATACGGACATGACGCGAGCGCTGAGCGACGAACAGCGGGCGGCACTGTTGCAGCAGATCCCGCTCGGCAGGCTGGGCCGCCCGGAGGACATTGCCGCCGCAGTCGGCTACCTCGCGTCGCCGGCTGGTGATTACGTTACCGGCTCAGTACTCCACGTGAACGGCGGTATGTACATGTAGGAAAGAGGATTTCTCCGGGACGGAGAGATCTATCCTTTTGGTAGAATACGGGCCTTCTTGGCCCCATAGGGAAGGAGCAGCAAATGGAAAACATCGAACAACGCGTCAAGAAGATCATCGCCGAGCAACTCGGCGTAAACGAGGCCGAGATCAAGAACGAGTCGTCGTTCGTCGACGATCTGGGCGCTGACTCCCTGGATACGGTTGAACTGGTCATGGCGCTCGAGGAGGAATTCGAGACCGAGATTCCCGACGAGGAGGCGGAGAAGATCACGACCGTGCAACAGGCCGTGGATTACATCAAGGCTCATCAGAAGAGCTAGCCGTAACCATAGACCGGGGCGCGCACATCGGACCCGGGTTGCGTGTCCCCCTAGGAGAAAAGTTGTCCCGTCGCAGAGTCGTCGTTACCGGGCTTGGGATCGTCTCGCCGGTAGGCAACAGCGTTGCCGAGGCGTGGGGCAACATACTCGCTGGACGTTCCGGCATTACGCGCATCACGCGCTTCGATCCTTCGCGGGTCGCCAGCCAGATTGCGGGCGAGGTCAAGGGATTCGACATCTCGGAGTACCTTTCGCCGAAGGAAGCCCGGCGCATGGACACGTTCATACACTACGGGATGGCGGCCGGCTTGCAGGCGTGGCGCGACGCGGGTATTTCGCTTGCGGAGGACGAGGCCGAGCGGGCCGGAGTCAATTTCGGCTCGGGCATCGGCGGTCTGCCGATGATCGAAGCGTCGCACGATGAACTGCTCAAGAACGGTCCGCGGCGCATTTCGCCCTTCTTCATACCCGGAACCATCATCAACATGATCGCAGGCAATCTATCGATCATGCTCGGGCTGAAGGGGCCGAATCTGGCGATCGTCACGGCGTGCACGACGTCCACGCATTGCATGGGCGAGGCGGCCAAGTCGATCCGCCATGGCGAGGCCGACATCATGATAGCTGGAGGCGCCGAATCGACCGTCACGGAGCTGGCCGTCGGCGGCTTCGCCTCGGCGCGCGCGCTGTCCACGCGCAACGACGACCCGCAGGGGGCGAGCCGCCCTTGGGACAAGGATCGGGACGGGTTCGTCCTGGGCGAAGGTGCGGGGGCGATGGTGCTGGAGGAGTACGAGCGCGCGAAGGCACGGGGAGCGAAGATCTATTGCGAGATCATCGGCTATGGCGTTTCGGCCGATGCGTATCACATGACGGCGCCCTGTGAAGACGGCGACGGTGCGTACCGGTGTATGCGCAATGCTCTGCGCGACGCAGGGATCGAAGCTTCCAAGGTCGACTACATCAACGCGCACGGTACTTCCACGCCGTTGGGGGACATCGCCGAAACCGTTGCCATCAAACGCCTGCTCGGCGAGCGCGCGGCCAAGGTGGCCGTGAATTCCACCAAGTCCATGACCGGGCACCTGCTCGGCGCCGCGGGCGGTGTCGAGGCGGTATTCACGGCCCTCGCCATCCTCAACCAGGTGTCGCCGCCGACCATCAATCTGCAGAACGCAGACCCCCAGTGCGATCTGGACTACGTGCCCAACGCGTCGCGCAAGCTGCCAATCCGCATTGCGCTGTCGAATTCCTTCGGGTTCGGTGGCACCAACGGTACACTCGTGTTCGCGCGCGCTTGAGCGTCGAGCGCAGGCTTAACATCCGTCTGTCGCCGTCCAGCCTCCTGGCCGCGGCCGTCATCGCCACGCACACTTTGGCGGGCGCCTGTGTGGCGCTTGCCTTGCCCGGGCCGGGTGCGATCGCCGTCGCGCTGCTGCTTCCGGCGCTTGGCCTCGCTGCGGCCTGGGACCGGGCGCTGCTGCGCAGCAGGAAATCGGTCACGGGCATGGTGATCGAGGGTCCGACCAGCCTGCGACTCAAGACGCGCGACGGAAGCGAGACCGAGGTGCGCGTGGCCGGCCGCAGGCACGTAAGCCGCCTTGCGGTGATTGTTCCGGTGCGCGGCTCGGTGCGGCGCACCATCGTGGTCGTCCGCGACATGCTCGACCAGGAGTCGTTCCGCACACTCAGGCTGTGGGCGCTGTGGGGCAGGGTTCCTGGCGGCGGGCCCGAGGGCCTTGCGGCCTGACCGGCCGGGTGGCGAACCAGCGAACTATTTGTAAGAGCGAGTGTCTGTGGCTGATAGATGTAGCGATCCGTTGGCGGGCCGGCAGGCGGCCCGCCGCGCTGGATCCTCGCCGGGCGGGGCCGGGACGTGAGCATTCACGACGTCGACCGGGAGCTGGTGGCGAGGGCCCAGAAAGGCGACAAGCGCGCGTTTGAACTGCTAGTCGAGAAGTACCAGCGGAAGCTCGCGCGGCTGCTGTCGCGGTTCGTTCGCGACCCGTCGGAGGTGGAGGACGTGACGCAGGAGGCCTTTATCAAGGCGTATCGAGCTCTGCCGGCATTCCGCGGCGACAGCGCGTTCTACACTTGGCTCTACCGTATCGGAATCAATACTGCCAAGAACTACCTCATGGCGCTCGGACGGCGGGCACCGACGTCGACCGAGATCGAGGCCGAGGAAGCGGAAGGATTCGAGGAAGCCGATCAGTTGCGCGACATCAATACGCCTGAGAGTATGTTGCTGTCCAATGAGATCGCAGCGACCGTGAATGCGACAATCGATGGGCTGCCGGAGGAACTGCGTACCGCAATCCAGTTGCGCGAAATTGAAGGCATGAGCTATGAGGACATCGCGCGCATCATGGACTGCCCTATCGGTACCGTGAGGTCGCGTATCTTCCGCGCCCGCGAGGCGATTGCGGAGCGGCTGCGGCCGCTGCTCGATACGAGCAAGGACAAGAGGTGGTAGAGCCATGAATATCAAGATTTCGGCCTTGATCGACGGCGAAGGCTCGCAGCGCGAGGTCGACGAGGCGCTGTCGGCGCTGGCGCGCGAACCGCAGGCCTGCGAGTGCTGGCGCATCTATCACCTGATCGGCGATGCGATGCATGGCCATGGCCTGCTGTCCCGGGAGTTTGGCGCGCAGCTCAGCGAACGCCTGTCCAGAGAACCTGCCGTCCTGGCGCCCAGGGCGATACGTAGCCGACGCGAGCGCAATCGGTGGGTAGCGCTATCTGCGGCGGCGAGCATGGCCGCCGTCGCGCTGGTCGGCTGGCTGGCCTACGGACCCAGGGGGACCACATTGTCGCCGGCGCCCCTGGCCGTCGTGTCACCCAAGGTAGCACCGGCGCAAGGTCCGGTCGCTGACGCGAGACCCAAGGTTCCGGCGCGAATTCCTCTACCCAGCGCGGCCAACGACTATCTGCTTGCGCATCAGATCTATTCTCCGCGGGTTACCCTGCAAGGATTGGCGCCCTACATTCGCACCGTCTCGGACGAAGTGGTGGAAAAGGGCAGCCGATGAGCCGGCGCATCGCCCGGGCGCTGCTCACACACTCGTTCGGCGCAATGCTTGTCGCAGCGGCGGCGCTGGCGCACGCCCAGAATTCCTCCGACCCCGTCGAGTGGCTGCGCAGGATCTATCAGGCCACGCACAATCTCTCCTACGTCGGCACTTTCGTTTACCAGCAAGGCGAACAGAGCGAGACTTCCCGCATCACGCGGCTCACGGGCGCACACGGAAACATCGAGAAGCTCGAGGCCCTGGACGGCGAGCCGCGCGAGATCCTGCGCACGAATGACGCGGTGCGCTGCTATCTCCCGAAGAGCCAGACCGTGAAGGTCGACCGGCGCTTCGATCATCGCGGCTTTCCGACTCTGCTGCAGGGGGAAATCGACGGGCTGACGCAAAACTACACCGTCGCCCTGGGGGATAACGAGCGCATCGCGGGCTACAGCTGCCAAGTCGTAGTGCTCACGCCCAAGGACAATCTGCGCTACGGCTACAGGCTTTGGGCCGATGCCGATTCCGGCATGCTGCTCAAGGCGCTCACGTTCGACGACGAGGGCCGCACGGTCGAGCAGTTCACCTTTACGCAGCTGACGATCGGCAAGGTGACACCCGCCGAAGTCAAGCCGCAGCGTACGACGGCGGCCTGGCACGTCGAGGATGCCGAGGTCGCGCCCGTAAATCTCGAGCGGGAGGGTTGGAGCGTCGGGTCGGTATTGCCCGGTTTTCGCAAGGTGGTCGAAGTCAGGCGCACCCTGCACAGCTCGCGCACCGTCGAGCAAGTGGTCTACTCCGATGGCTTGGCGGCGGTGTCGGTGTTCATCGAGCCGCTATCGGCTCAGGACAAGCCGGCCAGATTCGGTCTCGCGAACCTGGGCGCGACGAATATCTATACTCGCGAGGTGGCTAACCACCTCGTAACGGTGGTGGGCGAGGCGCCCGCCACCAGTGTCCAGCGCATCGCGGACGCCGTAAACTACCACCAGCCGCAGTAAGGATTCGGCGCAGCATAGCCTGCTGCCGGTCCATCCCGTAGGGGAAGGGAGATATTGCATGAAAGGGGTGAAAAGCGTCGTCGCGCTAGTGTTGCTCGTCGCGGGCGGCCAAGTCGCTGCGCAGGCGCGCGAGCTCCCGGATTTCACGCAGCTCGTCGAGCACCAGGGTCCGGCCGTCGTGAACATCAGCACCAAGCAGGCGGTCCAGCGCAGCGCACTGCCGCAGATCCCGGGTGTCGACGACGAAGAGCTGCGTGAATTCTTCCGGCGCTTTATGCCGCGTCGCCCTCCCGTCGAGCCTGGTCCGCGCTCCGAGACCCGATCTCTGGGTTCGGGCTTCATCATCAGCGAGGACGGCTACATTCTCACCAACGCCCACGTCATCGAAGGCGCCGACGAAATCGACGTGCGCTTCACCGACAAACGCGAACTCAAGGCGCGCGTGATCGGCAGCGACAAGCGCACCGACGTCGCGCTCATCAAGGTGGACGCAAAGGGGCTGTCCTTCGTGAAGTTCGGCGATCCCGCCCGGCTCAAGGTCGGTGAATGGGTGGTCGCGATCGGTGCGCCCTTCGGATTCGAGAACACCGTGACGGCGGGAATCGTTTCGGCAAAGGGCCGTTCGCTGCCCGAGGAAAACCTGGTTCCTTTCATCCAGACAGACGTTGCGATCAATCCCGGCAACTCGGGCGGCCCGCTTTTCAACATGCGCGGCGAAGTGGTCGGCATCAACTCGCAGATCTACAGCCGCACTGGCGGATTCATGGGCCTTTCGTTCGCCATCCCGATCGACGTCGCGCTCGACGTGCAGAAGCAACTGCGCGCCAAAGGGAGGGTGTCGCGCGGCCGCATCGGCGTCGCGATTCAGGAGGTAACGAAGGACTTGGCCACATCCTTTGGGCTAGAGGAGCCGCGCGGCGCCCTCGTGAGCTCGGTCGAGAAGGGCAGCCCTGCGTCGCGCTCGGGCATCGAGAGCACGGACATCATCCTCAGCTTCAACGGAAAACCGGTCGAATCGTCGGTTGACCTGCCGCGCATCGTCGGTGCGACGCCGCCAGGGTCGAAAGTACCACTCGAAGTGTGGCGCAAGGGTGCCCTCGTGCGGCTCACGATCACCGTCGGCGAGCTGAAAGAAGAGCGCATCGCGGGAGCGGAAGCGCCTCCGGCAGCGAAGCCGCCGGAGGTGACCGCGAACCGCCTCGGTATCGTCGTGAGCGAGTTGTCCGCGGACCAGAGCAGGGAGCTGGGTCTCAAGCACGGATTGGTGGTCACCGATGTGCGACCTGAAGCACGCGTGGAGGTGCAGCGTGGCGACGTCCTGCTGATGCTCGCGCATGCAGGCAAGCAGACCCAACTCGAGTCGGTGAAGCAGCTGAACACCTTGCTCAACGGACTCGCGAAGGACGCGGTCATCACGCTCCAAGTGAGGCGAGGCGGCGCCACGGCGTTCGTGACGGTGGCGGGATTCGAAGACCAGGGCTGAGCGTCTGACGTGCGTCTGACGCTGTATGGGCGCCGGTATTGCCATTTGTGCGAGGACATGGAGCGTGCGCTCGCGCCGCTGCGGGACGAGCTGGGCTTCACGCTGGAGCTCGTCGACGTCGACGGCGACGCCGCGTTGGAGCGTAAGTACGGCGAGTTGGTGCCCTTGCTCGCGGGACCGGACGGCCGCGAAATCTGCCACTACTTCCTCGACGTCCGGGCGCTTGCCGAACGCCTTGCGGTAAAATAACCGTCGTTCTCCAGAAGGGTGCCCGAGGCACCCTTTTTCATGACCGCGCAGAGCCACATCCGCAATTTTTCAATCATCGCGCATATCGACCACGGCAAGTCGACGCTCGCCGACCGGTTCATTCAGATCTGCGGCGGGCTGGCGGACAGAGAGATGGCCGAGCAAGTGCTCGATACGATGGATCTCGAGCGCGAGCGGGGTATCACCATCAAAGCCCAGACGGCGGCGCTCGAGTACCGGGCGCGCAATGGCGAGACGTATCTCCTGAATCTGATCGACACGCCCGGGCACGTCGACTTTTCCTACGAGGTGAGCCGCTCGCTGGCGGCCTGCGAAGGCGCCTTGCTGGTCGTCGACGCGTCGCAGGGGGTCGAGGCGCAGACGGTGGCGAATTGCTACACCGCCATCGAGCAAGGCGTCGAAGTGATACCGGTACTCAACAAGATCGATCTGCCGTCGGCTGACCCAGAAAAGGCGATCCAGGAGATCGAGGATGTTATCGGGATCGACGCGCACGAGGCGATCCAGGCGAGCGCGAAAACGGGCGAGCGCGTGCAAGACATCCTGGAGGCAGTCATCGCGCGCGTGCCACCGCCCAAGGGGCAACCCGAGCAACGCCTCAAGGCCTTGGTGATCGACTCCTGGTTCGACAATTATGTCGGCGTCGTGATGCTCGTGCGCGTTGTCGACGGCGCGCTTCGTCCGAAGGACAAGATCGTATTGATGAGCACGCAGGCGGCGTATTTTTGCGAGCAGATCGGCGTGTTCACGCCGAAGGCGCGCAACCGCGAGCAGCTCTCGGCGGGCGAGGTGGGATTCGTTGTAGCCGGTATCAAGGAGCTGCGCGCGGCCAAGGTGGGCGATACTCTCACGCACGCGGACAAACCGGCGACCGGGCCGCTACCCGGATTCAAGGAGGTGAAGCCCCAGGTCTTCGCAGGTCTCTATCCGGTCGAGGCAAACCAATACGAGGCGCTGCGCGATGCGCTCGAAAAGCTGCATCTGAACGACGCGTCGTTCCATTACGAGCCCGAGGTGTCGCAAGCCCTGGGTTTCGGATTTCGCTGCGGATTTCTCGGGCTGCTGCACATGGATATCGTGCAGGAGCGGCTGGAGCGGGAGTACGGCATGAGCCTGATCACGACCGCCCCATCGGTCGTGTACGAGGTCCTGCTGCGGGACGGGTCGGTCGAGCAGGTGTCCAATCCCGCCAAGCTGCCGGAGCCGTCCAAAATCGAGGAAATCCGGGAGCCGGTTATTGCAACGACGATCTTCGTGCCACAGGAGTACGTCGGTCCGGTGATCACCCTGTGCACGCAAAAGCGCGGCGCGCAGACGAATATGCACTACTCGGCGCGCCACGTGGTGCTGTCCTACGATCTGCCGTTGAACGAGGTGGTGCTCGACTTCTTCGATCGGCTGAAGTCAATCACGCGCGGCTACGGTTCGCTCGATTACGATTTCAAGGAATACCGTGCGGCCGACATGGTCCGGCTCGACGTCCTGGTGAACGGCGAGCGCGTCGACGCGCTTTCCAGCATGGTGCACCGTTCGGCTGCGCAGA
>Ga0316620_10001042_pt1 | contig 11644 bp, 13 predicted proteins | sample OWC_Aug_M1_C1_D5_FD_207651 | JGI IMG/M metagenome (GOLD analysis project Ga0316620, IMG submission 207651) | Wetland soil microbial communities from Old Woman Creek delta, Ohio, United States - OWC_Aug_M1_C1_D5_B | ecosystem: Environmental > Terrestrial > Soil > Wetlands | place: USA: Ohio... | reverse complement strand
GTGTACACGGGAGCTTTCCTCAACCGCTGTTGCGCAGCCCCGCGGCCACGCCGTTGATGGTCAGGTGGATGGCGCGCTTGGTGCGCGCGTCGGTGTCCCCGGCGCGATAGCGCCGCAGGAGCTCCACTTGCAGGTGGTTCAAGGGGTCGAGGTACGGGAAGCGGTTGCGGATCGAGCGCGCGAGGGTCGGATTGTCCGCGAGCAGCTCGTCGCGCCCGGTGATCGCCCCGAGCGCGCGCCGGGTGCGATGCCATTCGGACGATATCTCGCCGAAGACCTGCCGGCGCAGGGCCTCGTCGGGTACGAGCTCGGCGTAGCGCGACGCGATCGCGAGGTCGCTCTTGGCGAGCACCATGTCCATGTTCGACAGCACGCTCCTGAAGAACGCCCAGCGCTCGTGCATGGCGCGCAGCGCCTCGACCGAGGCGCCCGGGCGCGCGAGCCACAGCTCGACCGCGGTGCCGAAGCCGTACCAGCCGGGCAGCATCAGCCGGCACTGGCTCCAGCTGAAGACCCAGGGAATGGCGCGCAGGTCCTCGAGCCGCGAGGTGTGGCGCCGCGCGGCGGGACGGCTGCCGATATTGAGGTCGGCGATCTCCGCGATCGGCGTCGAGGCGCGGAAGTACTCCAGGAACCCCGGGGTCTCCTTCACCAGCGCCCGGTAGGCGCGAAACGCGATCGAGGCGAGCTCCTCCATCACGCGGTCGTCGCGCTCGGCGCTGCTGCGCGGACGCGCGGCGAGGCTGGCCTCGAGCGTGGCCGCGGCGAGCGTTTCGAGATTGCGCCGTCCGCTCTCCGGGTCCGCGTACTTGCTGGCGATCACCTCGCCCTGCTCGGTCAGGCGCAATGCGCCGTCGACGCTGCCCGGGGGCTGCGCCAGGATCGCCTCGTAGCTCGGTCCGCCGCCGCGGCCCACCGTTCCGCCGCGGCCGTGAAACAGGCGCAGCCGTACGCCGTGCGCGTGGCACACGCGCACCAGCCCGGTGGAGGCCTCGTGCAGCGACCAGGACGACGCCAGGTAGCCGCCGTCCTTGTTGCTGTCGGAGTAGCCGAGCATCACTTCCTGCTCGCCGCCGCGGGAATCGATCCATGCGCGGTACAGCGGCAGCTTGAGCGCGCGGTCGACGACCGCTGCGCCGCGCTCGAGGTCGGCCACCGACTCGAACAGCGGGATGATGTCCATGCCGAGCGCCGGGGGCGTGCCCGGGCGCAGCAATCCGGCTTCGCGCAGCAGCACGCCGACCTCCAGCAGGTCCGACACGGAGTCGCAGTGCGAGATCACGTAGCGCGGTACGGCGCGCGGACCGAAGCGCTTGCGCGCGTCGGCGGCCGCGGCGACGACCTCCAGCTCGCGCTGCAGCCGCTGCGAGTACTCGAGGTGGGGCGAGCGCAGCGGGCGCGGCCCGGCCAGCTCGCGCGCGAGCAGCGCGATCCGTACCTCTTCGTCGAGCGCCGCGTAGTGCGCCTCGACGCCGGCGCGCGCGAGCAGCTCGGCGACCACCGCCTCGTGCTCGTCCGAGCTCTGCCGCAGGTCGATCGGCGCGAGGTGGAAGCCGAACAGGCTCACCTGCCGGCGCAGTCGCGCGAGGCGCCCCTCGGCCAGGCGCCCGGCGCCTTGCTCGACGAGCGCGGCGGAGATCGTGTCGAGATCGGCCGCGAGCTCCCCTGCGTCGAGGTAGGGAGGGCGCTGCGCCGCCGGCTGCAAGGCGGGACGCAGGCCCGAGAGCGCCTCGGCGCCCGAGGCGAGGCGCGCATACACGCCGGCCAGCGCGCGGCGGTAAGGCTCGTCGCGCCGGTAAGGCGAATCGTCGCCCGATCCCGCGGCGAGCGCGGCGAGGGCCGGCGGCACCTTCCGGATGCGGGTCGAAACCGACAGCTCCTTGCCGAGCTGGTTAACCTCCTCGAGGTAGTGGCCGAGAACGAGCCGCGCCTGCTGCGCGAGCGCGTCGGCGAGCGTGCGCGCGCTGACGTTCGGGTTGCCGTCGCGGTCGCCGCCGATCCACGTGCCGACCGTGAGGAACGGCGCGAGCCACGGCGCGTGGGCCAGGCCGAACTGGCGCTGCAGGGCCCCTTCGAGCTCGGCGTAAAGCCGCGGCAGCTCGGCGAGGAAGGTCATGCGGAAGTACGCCAAGCCGTTGTTGATCTCGTCCGCTACCTCGAGCCGCGTGAGCCGCAGGATCGACGTGAGCCACAGCCGCAGCACCTCGCGCCGCAAGCCTTCGTCGCGCATCTTGTCCTGAGGAGCATCGAGCAGGCGCGCGATCTCGCGCTCGCAGTCGAGGATGCTCTGGCGCTGCACCTCGGTCGGATGCGCGGTGAGCACCGGGCTCACCTTCGCGCGGCCGAACCACGCGATCAGCTCCTCGCCGGCGAGGCCCTCGGCCTGCAGGCGCTGCAGGGCATAGGCCATGCTGCCGGGACGCGGCGGCGACCCCGCTTCGGCGTGCGCGCGTCGCCTGCGGTGCTGCTGCGCATCCTCGGCGATGTTGAGCAGATGCGAGAAGAAGCTGAAGGCCCGCACGACGTGCAGCGTCTGCTCGATGTTGAGCGCGTTGAGCAGCGCTTCGAGCTCGGATCTGGCGTCCTGCGCGCCGCGTTCCGCGCGCCTGAAGGCGACCGCCGTCTGCCGGATGCGCTCGATCCGATCGAGCATCTCCTCGCCGACCTGCTCGCGTATCGTCTCCCCCAGCAGCCGGCCGAGCAGCCGCCGGTCCTCGCGCAGCAGGTGCTCTTTCGCCTCTTCGGCGAAATCGGCGTTCGCATCCATGGTCGGGAATTCTACGCGCCGGCCGAGACGATCCAGCCCTCGCAGCGCGGGACGCGACGCGGCAGCCCGAAGTTCGCGCGCAGCGCGGCCCAGGAAGCCTGCACCGCGCACAGCACCGCGTCCAGCGAGTCGCCGGAACCGTCCCGCACCAGCGCCTGCCTCAGGGCGCGCGCGGCGAAGGAAACCCGTATCTGGAGCGGATGAGCGCCGCGCTCCAGCGCCGCGACGATCTCGCGGCGCGCCGCCCGGCGCGCCGGCGTCTGCAGCGCGCGGGAATCGTTCTTGTAGGAGGCGCGCGTCACCGCGCGCGCGAGCAGCCCCGGGTACGCTTCGAGCGCCACGCGGCCGCGGTCGCCGGAAGCGAGCCCGGGTACGTGCAGCCCGGCCGCGGCCAGGCGCGGCGCGCCCTCGTGGAACATGAGCGCGACCGGAGGGTTGACCAGCTTCATCGGGCTGGAGGAGCCCGCCGGACGGTCGGTGGCGCGATGCGCGTACTTGTGCCCGGCGGGGCGCGTCGCGCGGTAGGCGTCGAGCGCCGCGCGCAGCTCGGCGCGCGTCAGGCGGGCGCAGTGCGCGAGCAGCGACTTCCAGTACCCGGGCCAGCCGAGATCGCGCACCAGTTCCTGCGGCAGGCCGAACGGGAAGTCGAACCCGCCGAGCCACGGGCCGGGACGCGCGAGCAGGCTTTCGAAGGCGGCGAAATCGGCCAGCGGCTCGAGCGCGAGAATTCGAAGCGCCTTGCCGCGCAGATCCCCGTGGGCGACGGCGATCGGCTTCGCCTTGCGCGGCGCCGAGGTGAAATCGACGCCGATGATGCGCATCGCGAAAGCGCTAGTCGTGCGTCAGCGGCTTGGTCGTGAACAGGTAGTCCTTGAGCTCCTTGTCGAAGCTCGGGTCCTTGCGCCGGATCCACTCCAGCACCATCGCCGCGTGCTCCTTCTCCTCGTCGCGGTTGTGGGCGAGGATCGCCTTGAGCGTCTTGTCCTTGCACGCGTCGACCCTCTGGTTGTACCAGTCGACCGCCTCCAGCTCCTCCATCAGCGAGGTGATCGCGCGGTGCATGTCGCGCGTCTCGTCGGAGAGCTCCCCGACCGGCTCGTGGAAACCTTCGTTCGCCATGCAGTTCCTCCGTTTCGCTCAAGTGGCCGCCTGGCGCAGCGCGGCGGCAGACAGATTATAGGTGCGGCCGAGGCCGGCGACGAAACGCGCGTCGCGCGCTGCGACGCGCCAGAAGGAAAAGTCCGCCAGCTCGAAGGTGACCGCCGATTGCGGGAAGCGCGCGAGCCAAGTGCGCTTCAGGCGCTCGAACTCGTCGCCTTCGCCTGCCAGCGGCCCGGCCTCGCCGCGCAGCGTGACGCGCGCGAGCGTCTGCGGGTCCGCGCGCCCGTCGTCGGTCTCTGCGATGACGAGCGACACCCGCGGGTCCGCGAGCATGTCCTGGGTGTGCCAGGCGAGCCGGCTGACGCGCAGCACGATCGCCGAGAAATCGGCTTGCGGCAGGTACGAAACCATCGAAACCAGGGGCGCGCCCTGGCGCAGCGTGCCGAGCGCGGCCACGCGCTGGCCGCGGATCAGCCGTGCAAGTTGCGCCGTCTCCCCGGAATCCATTCGGGCGATTGTAGTATTCTCGCGCCACCGTGCGTTACGAACTGCTGATCGGCCTGCGCTACACGCGCGCCAAGCGCCGCAATCACTTCATCAGCTTCATTTCCCTCATCTCCATGGCGGGCATCGCGCTCGGCGTCTGGGCGCTGATCGTCGTGCTCTCGGTGATGAACGGCTTCCAGCAGGAGCTGCGCTCCCGGATCCTCGGCGTGGTGTCGCACGTCCAGATCACGGGCAACGACGGACGGCTGTCGGACTGGCGTCAGGTCGAGCGCGAGGCGATGCGTAACCGCCACGTGATCGCAGCCGCGCCGTACGTCAGCGCGCAGGGATTGCTGACGTACGGTCAGGCGGTGCGCGGCACCGTCGTGCGCGGGATCGTCCCGGAAAGCGAGGAGCGGGTGGCGGAATTCGGCGCCCACATGCGCGCCGGCAACCTGTTCGCGCTCAAGCCCGGATCGTTCGGCATCGTCCTGGGCGTCGACCTCGCGCGCGCGCTCGGGGTGTACCCGGGCGACAAGGTCGCGCTGATCGCGCCCCAGGGGCTGGTCACGCCCGCCGGCGTGATCCCGCGGCTCAAGCAGTTCACCGTGGTCGGCATCTTCGACATCGGCTTCGTGGAGGCGGACGCGGGCCTCGCGCTCATCGACCTGGACGACGCGCAGAAGCTCTACCAGATGGGCGACGCCGTGTCCGGCGTGCGGCTCAAGCTCGACGACCTCTTCGCCGCGCGCTCCGTGGCGGAAGAGGAGATGGCGCGTCTCGGGCCCGGCATCTACGCGAGCGACTGGACGCGAAGCCACGCGAACTTCTTCCGCGCGGTCGAGATCGAGAAGCGCGTGATGTTCCTGATCCTCGCCCTGATCGTCGCGGTCGCCGCGTTCAACGTGGTCTCGGCGCTGGTGATGCTGGTCACCGACAAGCAGGCCGACATCGCCATCCTGCGCACGCTCGGTGCTTCCCCGGGCTCGATCATGCAGGTGTTCATGGTGCAGGGGGCCGTCATCGGCGTGCTCGGCACGCTGATCGGCGTGGTGACCGGCGTCATCTCCGCGCTGAACGTCGAGACCGTCGTGCCGGCGATCGAGCGCTTCTTCAGGGTCCAGTTCCTGTCCAAGGACGTGTACCTGATCCCCGAGCTGCCCTCGCAGGTGCATTCGACCGACGTCGTCATCATCGCGCTGATGTCGCTCGTGCTCTCGTTCCTGGCGACGCTCTACCCGAGCTGGCGCGCCTCGCGCGTCAATCCCGCCGAGGCGCTGCGCTATGAGTGAGGCGGTGCTCGCCTGCGCGAGCCTGAAAAAGACGTACCTCGGGCCGTCCTCGGTGAACGTGCTGGCCGGCGTCGACCTCGAGGTGCGGCCGGGCGAGCGCATCGTCATCGTCGGGCGCTCGGGCTCAGGCAAGTCGACGCTGCTGCACCTGCTCGGCGGGCTCGATCTGCCCAATGAAGGGACCGTCACGGTGCAGGGCCGCGCGTTCAGCGCCATGGGCGAAGCCGAGCGCGGGCGCGTGCGCAATGAAACGCTCGGCTTCGTGTACCAGTTCCACCACCTGCTGCCGGAGTTTTCGGCGGTCGAGAACGTCGCCATGCCGCTCATCATCCGCCGCATGGAGACCGCGGAAGCGCACCGTCGCGCCGCGCGGGTGCTCGAGGAGGTGGGCCTCGGCGCGCGCCTCGAGCACCGGCCCGGCGAGCTCTCCGGCGGCGAGCGCCAGCGCTGCGCCTTCGCCCGCGCCCTGGTCACCGAGCCCGCCTGCGTGCTCGCCGACGAGCCGACCGGAAACCTCGATTCGCAGACCGCCGACGACGTGTTCGAGGCGATGCTGCGCCTGTCCCAGACTCACGGCACCGCCTTCGTCATCGTCACCCACGACCAGGCGATCGCCGCCCGCGCCGAGCGCATCCTCGAGCTGCGCGGCGGCGTGCTGCACCCCGTCGCGCGCGCCTGAAGCTAGCGCGCCCGCTTGAACGCCGGCCGGTCCGTGCATCGGCGGCACCAGCCCGCCGTGCGCGGATACTGCTCGAGCCCGAGCCCGAGAGCGACGCCCAAGGCAAGCGCGCTTCCTGCGGCGACGTCGGCCAGCGAGAATCCCCCGAACAGATAGTCGCGCTCCTGCAGCTGCGCCTCGAGCGCGCGCAGCTGCCGTGCGAGCTGCGACAGGCAATACTCGGCAGCCGCCTTGCTGCGGTCCTGCGGCCGGTACGAGACCGGCGTGTCCAGGCCGTGGTACAGGTACTGCATCAAGTAGGCGAAGAGCTCGCAACTCGCCCACACGGTCCAGCAAAGCGCGTCGGCATGCGCCTGACCGCCGGGCGCGGGCCACAGCTTCTTCGCGACGCCGTACTTTTCACCCAGGTGCAGGAGGATGGCGGCCGATTCGAAGAAGCGCTGACCGTCGTCGAGCAGCGCCGGCACCTTGCCGTGCGGGTTGATGGCCAGGTACTTCGGCGCCAGGTGCTCCTGCTTCTTCGGGTCGAGCTCTATGTACTTGAACGGCAGGCCCAGCTCCTCGAGCGCCCATGAGACGCGCGTGCCCGAGCTGCGCGGCCAGGAATGCAGTTCAATCGCCATATGCGCCCCTCCTCTGTTGACCCGCTATCGGGCGTCCCCGTTTCGAGTAATGCCGTCGCTCACCCCGATCCCACCGGAAGCGATCTTATCTTGGCCTTGCCTTTCCGCCGGATGTATTAAGGGCGACCGCGGCACGGATGAGCGCCTTGAACGCGCCCGCGTCGACCTTCTCCCCGTCGTGGATGTCAATCGCGCGCCTTGCGTTCCCGTCGAGGCTCGCGTTGAAGAGCTTGGCCGGGTCCTTCAACAAAGCCCCCTTGGCGAAGGTTAACTTCACTATCGACTTGTAGGACTCACCGGTGCAGATAATCCCGCCGTGCGACCATACGGGAGTGCCCATCCACTTCCACTCCTCCACGATGTCCGGATCTGCCTCTTTGAGGAGCTTGCGCATCCTGCTCAAGGTCTCCCCGCGCCAGTCCCCGAGCTCGGCGATTCTTTTGTCGATCAGCTCAGACGCCGACTGGCCCTCGGTTGAACCCGACTTCTTCATGTTCTTCTCCTAAAACTTTCAGAGGGGAAGTCGCCCCGGCAATTTGCAGAAGTTACAGCGACGCCCCAAGCACCAGTCCGTCAGCCGCCAAAGTGCCCCTCTACGTGTGCGGAGCCGCTGTGATTGATGCCCAACGTTCGAGCTAACCTGCCGTGGCGGGTCCGGTTGGGCGAGGGGTTGGGCCCCACCCGGCGATACTCAGTGTGACTTGCACCAGTCGATTGCATCTTCAAGGCGATCATCGCCCCAGAAGAGTTCAGATCCGTACACAAATGTCGGCGAGCCGAAGATGCCGAGTGAGCGAGCGACCTCTGTCTCCTCGGCGTACCGGTCGCGTACTTCCTGACTGTTCGCCCGTGCAACGATTTCGCCCGGGTTCTTGCCCAGATGCTCAAGAAGAACGGAGATGTGTTCGATCCTGCCCGGATCCTTGTTCTCCATGAACCATGTCCGGTACGCAGCCTTGGCAAAGGTTGGGCACCATCCGTCGATCGCTGCCAGGGTTGCGACGCGGTTGGCCAGTTCGTCGGCATCGTTCGGATAGTTTGGAATCGAAGTGAAGGGTATGCCGTGGCGCTGCGCTCGGCGTTCAAGATCCCGCCACATGTACGCGAGCTTGACCGGCTTCCCGACAAAGGGGCGGTTGTTCTGCTCAATCATGATGCTGCGTACGCTGAATGGGCGCCAGCGGAGAGAGATTCCTTCGCGCGCGGCGAGCGTGTCTGCGCGATTCACAGCCAAGTACGTGTACGTGCTTCCGAGAAACAGGAAGAAGTCGAGTTGCTTCTGCATGAAACCGCCCTCCGAGGCGCAGACGTGACGCGTTGTGGGGCCCAACCTTCAGCATCAGCCGCGCGCGGCTTTGTGCGCGTCGGCTGCATGCTGTTGTTAGGCATCATCGTGATGCAGAGATTTCTCAATTCGGCGATCAGGCACGAGCCACATAAGGGCTACTAGCACATAGAGCGCCTGCGCCACCGAGGACCACAGGAACGTTGAAATAATTCCGAGCACGTACAGGACGGGAGAGAGCTTGCCCTTCCAGTCGCCGCCGATCGCCGCCTTCAGTGGCGACTCTGGCCCCTGCGCGGCAATGATCGTCTGCTGGAGAATCCAGTAGGCGATGGCGGCCGCAAGGAGCACTCCGCCGTAAAGCGCCGTAGGCACGGCAGCGAAGTGATTCTCACCCATCCATCCAGTGACAAACGGAAACAGCGATAGCCAGAAGAGTAGATGCAGGTTCGCCCAGAGAATGCCTCCCGTTACCCGGGTGCAGGTGTGGAGCATGTGGTGATGATTGTTCCAGTAGATGCCGAGGTAAATGAAGCTGAGCACGTAGCTCATGAACACCGGGGCAAGTGGCGCGAGCGTTCCGAAACCGTCCCCATGCGGAACCTTCATTTCGAGCACCATGATCGTGATGATGATTGCGAGGACGCCGTCGCTAAACGCCTCGAGTCTGTTCTTGCCCACTTTCGCCCCGTGCCTGCCTAAAGGAACCGCCAGCGCACCAGCACTGCCGCTGCGACTGGCACCACAAACAGCAAGAGTAGGATCGGTAGCTCCTCCGCGACCGAGTAGCCGGCCTTCGAGACGCCAATCCACATGTTGGCCCCAGTAATCGCAAGCCATAGACTCAGGCCAAGCGCGAGCGCCCAGTTAGGTGCCGACGGAAAATGCTCGGAGAACAACTTCGCGATGATCAGAAGTGAGGCCATGAGCAACAAGCCTGAGGTGAGGAACAGTATCGTTCGCATATCGACGAATCCTTGTGTCGCCTAACGTCGCCGTTAACCGGCCGCCGAGCGGCAAAGCCGCGAGGGAACCCAACAGCGAGCGACGCCTAGCTGTTGGGTGGTCCGGTTCAACGGCTTGTTATGCAGCATGTTGCTTGAAGCGACGCCTGATTGTTCTCCTTCGACCCATTGCGGATCGTGCGACATTGCCGTGGCTATTTCGGTACCCTGCTCTTTATAGCCCACGCCCGGACCGCCAAGAGAATCTCGCCGTCCGGGCCAGTGGGGAGGCGACTTCGGAGCTTCTCGCGGAGGCGGCCTTGCGCATCAGGGGCCAGCGATGCGCAGTATCTTGGCGCTGATCCGGTCCCGCCCAGAAAGGGCGTCCAATAGTCATCGAAGTTCTCAAAGGCGGCTGGAATGTCGAGGCTTTGCACCTCGATATCGGCAAGGCCCGCTTCCTTGAATAGCGCTGACAGTGGGGCCGGACGACAGATCGGCGCCTTTATGCCGTCATCGAACTCCCGCGCGCCGGAATCCAACTCCCTTGCCGTATCGAAGAAGTGACGCATTACCTGCATGTGGCCGGCGTAGTCCCAGACGTACAAGGCAACGCTGCCGCCTCGCCTTACTACGCGCTTCATTTCCGCTACGGCCTTGCTCTTGTCCGCAACGAAGTTTAGAACGAGTCCGGAGACAGCCACAGAGACCTTGGCGTCTTCGAGCGGAAGCGCCTCGCCGTTTCCTTGCCTGCACTGAAAGCGGGAATCGCTGACCCGCGATCGCGCAATCTCGATGAATGCCTCGGAAGGTTCAATGCCAACGACACCACTCGGGGTAGACCTCGCGAGGATGGTTGAACTCAGGGCACCCGTCCCGCAACCTATGTCGGTCCAATTCGCACCCGGCGGGACAGACAGCCAATCAAGAAAATGAGGGGCAACGCGTCGGCTCCACCGGCCCATGTATTTTTCATAAGCGTCGCCGCTACCCCAAAGACTGCCCTTTGACTGAGCCATTGTCCTCCTTACTTTCGCAAAACCGGAATGTACGGTAACCAACAGCCGACTAGGCTGCGAAAGGGGGTCCGCTACGTGCGACAGGTCCTGCTCGCCAATCGCTGCCCTCGGGTTCGTGCCCCGTGGCGCTCCGATGCCGGCTAACGTCTCAGTTCAGCCGCCCGTGCAGGCGGGCGAAGCCCCGCCCGAACGGGTCGGCTGCAACTGATGGTTAGCAGTCTGCGTACGATCACTTCGTGGCCGCACAGACAAGGCATTCACCCGGCACCTCGAACCCACCAGGCGATTCGAAACTACGCATTGAGCCTTCTACTTCGTTCCACACGGACTCGCGTTCTTGGGGGGACAGGTGAGCCATCATGGCGTTGAATGCACCGAAGGCTTCTCGGGCGACCTGCACGTACTCTGCAGAACTGCCCATTCCATGGGGCACCGGCACAGCGCGAGCCTCGGGGTTGGCAAATCCGGCTTGACGGAAGACGCCTTCGAGCACCCCGGGACCGCCAAGGCTGAACGGTCCGGGTTGCCCCGGAACGGGAGGCGGGAGTTGCGCGCGCCGGCGGATGATGGAAGCCGGCAGTGCACCCCAACTGTTTCGATCGGGTGTGGAAAAGACAACGACGGCGAGCCGTCCGCCCGCTCTCAGAGCGCGGCGCCACTCGCGTAGCGCTGTCACGGGGTGCGGCATATACATCAGACCAAGCCGACACAGCACCGCATCAAAGGAAGCGTCAGGGAGATCTAATCTCTCGCCGTCCATGGCGCGGGTCTCAACCTGATTGAATCCACGTTCACGGGCGACCTGGAGCGCAAGCTCAACGATCCCTTCCGAGATGTCGGTCGCTAGCACGTAACCGCCAGGGCCAACTCGTTCGGCGGCGCTGACGGCCGGTTCACCTGCGCCGGCGGCGATGTCCAGAACGCGCTGACCTGGCTGAATCCGGGCCAGGTCGAGCATCTGGCGGGTAACTTCGCCGTACCAACGATCCAGAGTGGGATTCCAGCGTCGCCATGCCGCGCCGTCCTTGTTCCACTGCTCTCGCTGCGCGTTCTTGTACTTCGCTGCGTCGAATGAGGGTTGCTGTTCGGCCACGCAAGTTCTCCGTTCAGTTAGACCTTGATGTTGCTTCGCGGTGGGGGACTCAGACTGCTAACGCTATATGGATACGAAAGATGCCAGATAGCATGGTCCGCGCCGGGTGAGCGTGCGTCAACGGCCCTTCGAATCAATGCGTTAGCTGACAATCAAATTCAGGGGCCGTCGTGATAGATCGCAGTTTTCGGGGCAGCGCTCTGATCCGGCTCGACAATGCACCTTAGGACGGGACGAAGAGCGAAATCCTGCCGCGGCGGTCTCGATGTCGGCTTCGCTGCGCGCGGGTGAGCCGCTAGGCCGGTTCCTCGATACGCAGGACGCGCGCCGCGACGGCGTCCTGGTAGAAGCGCTC
>Ga0316620_10001041_pt1 | contig 11649 bp, 7 predicted proteins | sample OWC_Aug_M1_C1_D5_FD_207651 | JGI IMG/M metagenome (GOLD analysis project Ga0316620, IMG submission 207651) | Wetland soil microbial communities from Old Woman Creek delta, Ohio, United States - OWC_Aug_M1_C1_D5_B | ecosystem: Environmental > Terrestrial > Soil > Wetlands | place: USA: Ohio... | reverse complement strand
CGGCGCCAGAGCGCACCGCCCGTCAGCAGCAGGAGCACCCCCGCGCCGAGGGCGAGCGCGAGCCCGGGCGAGCGCTCCACCAGGGCGAGGAGATCCTGGAGCCAGGACGGGGCGGCGGCTTGCATGGGCCGGAAACATAACAGGCCGGGGGGCAGCCGCGGCGGAGCCGACGCCGCGAAGCAGCGCCCCGCCGTCCCGCTCCGCGCCGCCTTCGATTCGGGGATCCGGACTCTAGTGCAGCTCCACCGAGACGAGCTTCGAGACGCCCTTCTCCTCCATGGTGACGCCGTAGAGGAGGTCGGCGATCTCGATGGTGCGCTTGTTGTGGGTGATCAGGAGGAACTGCGAGCCCTTCGCGAGCTCGCGCACGATCTCGTTGAAGCGGCCGACGTTGGCGTCGTCGAGGGCGGCGTCCACCTCGTCCAGCAGGAAGAAGGGCGCCGGGTGCACCTGGAAGACCGAGACCAGGAGCGCCACGGCGGTGAGGGTCTTCTCGCCGCCCGAGAGGAGGTTCACGTTCTGCAGCCGCTTGCCCGGCGGCTGGGCCACGATGTCGATCCCCGCGTCGAGGACGTCCTCCTCCTCGGTGAGCTGGAGCAGGGCCTTCCCGCCGCGGAAGAGGCGCGGGAAGTTCTGCTGGAAGCGCTCGTTCACCGCCTCGAAGGTCTCGCGGAAGCGCTTGCGGCTGGTGCGGTTGATGCGCTGGATGGCCTCGCGCAGCGAGGCCAGGGTGCTCTCGAGGTCGTTCTTCTGCTCGGAGAGGAAGCGGAAGCGCTCCGCCAGCTCCTCGTGCTCCTCGATCGCGCCGAGGTTCACCTCGCCCAGCGCCTCGATGCGACGCCGCACGTCGTCGAGACGCGTCCGCCGCTCCTCGCGCGGGAGGGCCGCCAGCTCCGCGGCCGCCCGCGGCGTCAGCGCCGGCTCCTCCTCGGCGGCCGCTGCGGCGACGTCACCCGCTGCCTCCGGCTGCCCCTCTTCCTGGGCCGCCTCCTCGACCGGCGCCCCTTCGCCCGTGGCGGCGGCCGCCGCCGGCTCCTCCGGCGCGGCCTCGAGGACGGGCGGCGTCCAGCTCGCGAGCTCCACCGCCCAGCGCTCCCGCACCGCCTGCTCCAGATGCTCCAGGTGGAGCTCGCGCTCGCGCGCCGCGAGCTCGAGCTGCCCCGCCTCCTCCCGACACGCGCCGGCGTCGGCGCGCAGGGCGCGCACCTCCCCCTCCGCGCCGCGCAGGGTCTCGGCGGCGCGCTCGTAGGCCTCGCGCTTCTCGTCGTGGCTCGAGCGGGCGGTCTCCTCGTCGCGCAGGCGTGCGGCGAGGTGCGTCTCGGCCTCGCGGGCGCTCGCCGCCAGGGCCTCGCGCCGACCCTCCGCCGCGGCGATCTCCGACTCCCGGCGCTCGATCCAGCTCGCGGTCTCCGCGAGCTGCGCCTCGGCGCTGCGCCGCGCCTGCTGCAGGCGGTCGCGCTGGGCGACCCGGCCCGCGTGCTCCACCCGCCGCGCGGAGAGCGCGGCCTCGAGCCGCGCCAGCTCCCGCCCCGCGCTGCCGCCCCGCGCCACCAGCGCCTCGAGCGCGGCCTGCCGCTCGCCGCGCTCGCGCAGGGCGTCGGCGAGCTGCCCCTGGAGCCGCTCGCCCTCGCTGACCAGGCCGTCGGCCTCCGCCAGGAGCTGGGAGCGCTCGGCGCGACGGCCTTCCTGGGCCACGCCGAGCACCTTCACCCGCTCCCGCATCCGCTCCAGGTCCTTCTCGTGGCTGGCCACCGCGAGGAGCGAGGTCTGCTGCCGGCTGCGCGCGTTCTCGAGCTCGTCGCTCGCGGTGGCCAGGGCCACCTCGGCCGCGCGCCGCGCCGCCTCCCGCGCCACCACCTCCGAGTCGAGGGCCGCCACCTCCTGCTCGAGCTCGCGCACCTCGCGCACCCGGGAGAGCAGGCCGCTCGCGACCGACTCGCCGCCGCCCCGCAGCACGCCGTCCGGCGAGAGGACATCACCGATCGGTGTCACGAAGGTGCAGGGGGGATGGGCGCCGTAGACCGCCAGCGCCTCCCGCAGGTCCGGCACCAGGTTGACGCCGGAGAGCAGCGTGCGCGCCACCGGCTCGAAGCCCGCGCGGGCGCGCACCCGGCCGAGCAGCGGCTCGCCGAGGGGCACGAAGCCCCCCGGGCCCTCGTCCCGCGGCGGCGCCACGAAGACGCCGCGCCCCGCCGCCGCCACCCGCAGCGCCTCGAGCGCCGCCAAGGCGCCCTCGGCCCGCTCCACCACCAGCGCCTCGGCGCGCTCGGCCAGCACGGCCTCCACCGCGCGCTCCACCTCGGGATCGGCCTCCAGGACGTCGCGCACCAGGGCGCGCAGACCGAAGCCCTCGCGCTCCGCCGCGTCGCGCTCGAGCAGGTGGCGCGCCGCCGCGCCGAGGTCCTCGCGCCGCTCCACCACCTCGTGGAGCGAGGCCAGCCGCGCGCTGCGCCGCTCCCGCAGGTCGCGGGCGCCGTGCAGGCGCTCCTGGGCCGCGCGCGCCTCCGCCTGTGCGGCCTCGAAGCGCGCCTGCGCCGCGCGCAGCCGCTCCATCGCGCGGTCGCGCTCCGCCAGCAGGTTGCGCAGCCCGACCGCGATCTGGTCCTCCTCGCTCCGGGCGGCGGCGCTCTCGCTGCGGCCGATCTCCAGGCCCTCGTCCGCCGAGCGCAGCCGGCGGTCGATCTCGGCGCGCCGCTCCTCTCGCGCCGCCAGCCGATCCTCGTGGCGCGCCACCCGGGTGGCGACGTCCACCAGCGCCGTGCTCGCGGCCTCGCGCTCCCGCTCCAGACGGCGCACGGCCTCGGCCGCCGCCTGCGCCTCCGCCTGCGCCGCGGCGATCGCGGCTGCCTCGGCCTCGAGCGCGGCCTCCAAGCGCTCGAGCTCGGCGGTCGCGTCGCGCGCCTCGCCCTCGGCTGCCTCGCGCTGCTCGCGCAGCCGCGCGAGCTCCTCGCTGCGCGCGGCGTTCATCTCGGCCAGGGCCTCGCGCTCCCGGCGCTCGTAGCCGATCCGGCTCTCCAGCTCCTTGATCTCGCCGCGCAGCCGCACCAGGACCTCGTTGCCCTGGCTCAGCACCCGCTCGCGCTCCGCGAGCTCGAGGCGCTCCCGCTCCAGGGCGAGCTCCCGCTCCGCCAGGCGCGTCTCCAGCGCCGTGGCGCGGTCCCTGCGCTCCGCGAGGCGGGCCTGGGCGTCCGCCACACCCTGGACCAGGTCGCGGCGCTCGTCCGCGCAGAGCGAGAGGTCGAGCAGGCGCTGGGTTTCGCGCAGCCGCTTGTAGCGGGCGGCCTTGCGGGCCTGGCGCTCGATCGAGCCGATCTGGCGCCGGATCTCCGAGAGCACGTCGTTCACGCGCAGGAGGTTTCCCTCGGTGGCCTCGATCTTGCTCTCGGCCTCGCGGCGGCGCGCCTTGTACTTGCTGATCCCCGCCGCCTCCTCGATCAGGTAGCGGCGCTCCTCGGGCTTGGCCGAGACGATGCCGGCGATCTGGCCCTGCTCGACGATGGTGTAGCCCTTGGTGCCGATCCCGGTGTCGCGGAAGAAGTCCTGCACGTCGCGCAGGCGGCACGGCACCTTGTTGATCAGGTACTCGCTCTCGCCGGTGCGGTAGATGCGGCGCGCCACCTGGATCTCGGCGTAGGCGGCGAAGGCCGGCGGCGCCGCGCCGTCGGAGTTGTCGAAGCTCAGCACGACCTCGGCCATGCCGACGGGCGCACGCCCCTCGGCTCCGGCGAAGATCACGTCCTCCATGCCCTTGCCCCGCAGGCGGCGCGGCGACTGCTCGCCCATGCACCAGCGCATGGCGTCCACCACGTTCGACTTGCCGCAGCCGTTCGGGCCGACGATCCCCGTGATCCCGGGCTCGAAGGCGAAGACCGTCTTCTCGACGAAGGACTTGAAGCCGTGGATCTGCAAGGACTTGATGCGCACGGAGCCTCGACGTCGCCCGCCCGCGGCTGCGCCCGCGGGCGACCGCGCGGTCCGGAGGTCATGGAGGAACGGGGGGGACGGGGGCTTAGGTACCACCGCCGACGGGGGCTTGGCAAGCCAGACCGGCCCCCGAGGACGCCGGACGCCCCGGGCCGGGCCGGGGCGGCGGCCTCAGCCGGCCGCCCGTCGCTCCTCCGCCTGGTACTGGAGCCGGTAGAGGCGGTGGTAGACCCCCCGGCGCGCCAGCAGCTCGTCGTGGCGTCCCACCTCGACGATCCGGCCCTTGTGCAGCACGTAGATCCGGTCCACGTCCTGGATCGTCGAGAGCCGGTGCGCGATCACCAGGGCCGTCTTGCCCTGCCAGAGCACCCGCAGCGCCTTCTGGATCAGCGCCTCGGTCTCGGTGTCGATCGAGCTCGTCGCCTCGTCCAGCACCAGCACGTCGGCTCCGTGCAGCAGGGCGCGCGCGAACGAGAGGAGCTGGCGCTGCCCGGCCGAGAGGTTGGCGCCGCGCTCGCGCACCTCGGTGGCGTAGCCCTGGGGCAGCCGCTCGATGAAGCGGTGGGCCTCCACCGCCCGGGCCGCCCGCTCCAGGGCGGCGTCGTCGAGGTCCGTGCGGCCGAGGCGGAGATTGTCGGCGACGGAGCCCGCGAAGAGGAAGACGTCCTGGAGCACCAGGGCCACCCGCCGGCGGAGCTCGGCCTGCGGCATCTCGCGCAGATCCTGGCCGTCCAGCAGGATGCGGCCGCTGCGCGGGTCGTAGAAGCGCTCCAGGAGCTTGATCACGGAGCTCTTCCCGGCGCCCGTGGCGCCCACGAAGGCCACCTTCTCCCCCGGCTCGACCCGGAACGAGAGCTCGCGCAGCACCAGGTCCCCGCCGGCGTAGCCGAACGAGACGTGGTCGAACTCGACGGCGCCTCGCCGCGCCGGGGCGGCGCGCGCCGCGACGGCGGGGAGCCCGGGATCGAGCACGGCCGGCGCGGTGTCGAGGAGCTGGAAGATGCGCTCGCAGCTCGCCATCGAGGACTGCATCACCGAGTACTTGGCCGAGAGGTCGCGCAGCGGCTGGAAGAAGCGGCGCATCCAGTCGATGAAGACGTAGAGCGTCCCGGCCGCCACCAGCCCGCTCCCCACCCAGAGGATGATCCCGACGCAGAGGCCCTGGGCCATCTCCACCACCGAGAAGAGGGCGGCGTCGTAGCGGATCGAGAGGAACCAGGCGTCGCGGTGGTCGGCGTTGAGACGCGCGAAGTCGCGCAGGTTGCGGTCCTCGCGGGTGAAGAGCTGCACCACCTTCATGCCCGTCACCGTCTCCTGGAGCGAGGCGTTGATCCGGGCGATGCGCACCCGCACCGCCCGGAACGCGTCGCGCACCCGGAGGCGGAACACCACGGCGCAGATCGCGAGGAACGGCACCACCAGGAAGGTCACGGCGGCGAGCCGGGGCTGCACCAGGAAGAGCACCACGGCGAAGCCGATCATCTTCAGCAGATCGGTCACGAGCGCCACGATCCCCGCCGAGAACATCTCGGCCACGTTCTCCACGTCGTTGGTGGCGCGCGTGACGAGGCGTCCGACCGGGTAGCGATCGAAGAAGCCGAGGTGGAGGCGCTGCACCTGGGTGAAGACGTCCTTGCGCAGGTCGCGCATCGCGGCCTGACCGGTCTTCGACATCACCACGGACTGCGCGTACTGGAGCGCCGCCCCCGCGCTCATCGCGACGAGGTAGAGCAGGCCGAGCCAGACCAGCGGCGGAATTCCGGCGGGCGGGACGAAGATGCGATCCGCCCAGCCGGCCGGCGAGGCGCCCGGCGCGGGCGCGGCGCCGCGGGCGGCGGGCGCGATCACGCGGTCGATCCCGGTCTTCACGATCCAGGCCGGCGCGATCTCCAGCACGAACATCGGCGCCACCAGGATCAGGGTGAGCGCGACCTGCGTGCGGTAGGGCGCCACCCAGCGGTAGAGACGCCGCAGCAGGCGCGCGTCGTAGGCCTTGCCGAGGGCCTCCTCCTCGTGGAGCGCCTCCAGCGCCGAGGGACGCGCCGCCGTCCCGGCCGCCGCGCTCACGCCACCGCCTCCGCCTGGCGATCGGCGTCCTCGAGCTCCTCCTCCAGCGCCTGCTGCCGCGCCAGGCGGGCGTAGGCGCCGCCGGCCGCCAGCAGCTCGGCGTGGCTCCCGCGCTCGATCACGCGACCCTCCTCCAACACCACGATCTGATCGCAGGCCCGCACCGTGCTCACCCGATGCGCCACCACCAGCAGGGTGCGGCCTCGGCCGGCCTCCTCCAGCCGGGCCTGGATCGCAGCCTCGGTCTCCGCGTCGACGCTCGAGAGGACGTCGTCGAGGATCAGGATGGTGGGCTCGAGGGCGAGCGCGCGGGCGAGCGCGGTGCGCTGGCGCTGGCCGCCCGAGAGCATCACCCCACGCTCGCCCACGATGGTGTCCCAGCCCTGCGGCAGGTCCGCCACGTCCTTCGCGAGCTGCGCGCGCTCGGCGGCCTCCTGCACCTGCGCGGGATCCGTCTCGGGCAGGCCGTAGGCCACGTTGTCCGCGATCGACATCGAGAACAGGAAGGAGTCCTGCGGCACCATCGCGATGCAGCGCCGCAAGGTGCCGAGGGGGATCCGGTTCACGTCGATGCCGTCGATGAACACGTGGCCATCGGGCACCTCGAAGAGCCGTGGGATCAGCGAGACCAGCGTGGTCTTGCCCGCGCCCACCGGGCCCACGATCCCGAGGCTCCCGCCCGCCGGAACGCGCAGGGAGAGGTCCCGAAGCGCCGGCTCCCGCTCGTGGCCGGGGTAGCGGAAGGTGAGGCCGCGGAACTCGATCTCGCCGCGCAGGCGGCCGAGCGGCACGGCGTCGGGCCGGTCGGCGATCGAGGGCTCCTCCGACAGCACCTGATCGATGCGCTGCATCGAGGCGAGCCCGCGCTGCACCAGGGTCGCGACCCAGCCCAGGAAGAACGTCGGGAGCGAGAGCTCGTAGACGTACATCGCGAAGCTGAAGAGCTGGGGCAGCCGCATCCGCCCCTGCATCACCTCGCGGCCGCCCACGAAGAGCACGATCCCCATCGCCGCTGCGGGGAGCAGGCTCAGGATCGGCACCATGCCCGAGTTCACGCGCACCAACCGGAGCTGACGCCGGTAGAGATCGTCGCTCGCCGCCCGGAAGGCCGCCGCCGAGGCCGACTCCATGGCGTAGGCCTTCACCACGGCGATCCCCGAGACCCGCTCCTGCAGGAAGTTCGAGAGCTCCGCGAGCCCCTCCTGCACCGCCAGGTTCGCGCGGTAGAGCGAGCGTCCGAAGCCGCGCGCGACCAGCAGGAACGCGGGGTACGGGATCAGCACGCAGAGGGCGAGCCGGGGATCGAGGACCAGCATCGAGACCAGCACCGAGGCCAGCAGGATCGGGGTCTGGAGCAGGTTCAGCAGGCCGGGGCCGAGCAGCAGACGCACGGAGTTCAGGTCGTTGGTGCAGCGGCTCATCAGGTCGCCGGTCCGCCAGCGGAAGTAGAAGGACTGGGGGAGGCGCTGCAGGTGCGCGAAGAGATCGTTGCGCAGCTCGTACTCGACCTCGCGGGCGGCGTTGAAGACGACGGTGCGGGTCCAGTAGCGAAGGGCGCCCCGGGCCAGGGTGACGCCGATCAGGATCGAGCAGCGGCGCGCCACCTCGGACGCGCCGAGGCCCTGCTGCGCCGCCGCGAACGCCCATCCGACCAGCAGCGGCACCGCGACCACCAGCGCGACGTAGCCGAGGGTGGCGACGGACCAGCCGGCGTAGCGCTGGCGGTTGTGGGCGAGATAGGGCCAGAGGCGTCGCAGCCCCGCCCGTGCCCCGCTCGCGCCCGCGGGCGCGGCGCCCGCCGCGCTCATCGCCGGTACCAGGCGGCCACGCGCTCGCGGTTCACGCCGAGGCTCCAGGCCGCCGCCGCGACCGCGTTGCGCAGCCAGGTGGCCAGCAGCCCACGCTCCAGGTAGCGACGCGCCGAGGTGACGGCCGGCGTCCGCAGCCGGGCCAGGCGACCGTGCCGCTTGATCCCCGCCACCAGGTCGAGGTCCTCCATCAGCGGCACCTGCGGCACGCCGCCGAGCGCCTGGAGGACGCTCCGGCGCAGGAAGAGCGCCTGATCGCCGTAGGGAAGCCCGAAGAACGCGACGCGCAGGCGAGCCCCCCACTCCACCAGGCGAAGCCCCGGGGATCGGCGGTCGAAGCGCAGCCGGAAGGCGCCACCCGCCACCGCGGCGTCGGCGAGGGCGAGCCGCACCTGCTCCGCCCAGCCGCGCGGCAGCCGGGTGTCGGCGTGGAGGAAGAGCAGGGTCTCGGCGTCCGCGGCGGCGGCGCCGGCAGCGAGCTGGCGCGCGCGTCCCGGCGCGCTCGCGACCACCCGGGCGCCGGCGGCCGCCGCCCGCGCACGGGTCGCGTCGCGGCTCCCGCCGTCCACCACCACCACCTCCACGTCCGGGGCGCGTGCGCTCGCGATCGCAGCCTCGATGCGAGGCTCCTCGTCGAGCGCGGGGATCACCACGGCGATCCGCACGCGGCGACGATAGCCGATTGACAGGCCTCTCCCCCCTCCCGTATTGATCCCGCGTGGCCACCCCCCGCCGCCCGAAAACGCCCGCCTCCGACCCTCCTACCGAGCCGAGCGCGCCGAGCTACGCGCGCGCCGGTGTGGACCTCGATCACGACGAGGGCTTCGTCGACGAGATCAAGGAGATCGCGCGCTCCACCTTCCGGCCCGAGATCCTGTCCTCGATCGGCGGCTTCGCCGGCCTGTTCAAGACGCCCGACCGCTACAAGGATCCGGTGCTGGTGGCGAGCGCGGACGGCGTCGGGACCAAGCTCCAGCTCGCGGCCCGCCTCGGGCGCTTCGACACCGTCGGGATCGACTGCGTCGCCATGGTGGTGAACGACCTGGTGGTGCAGGGCGCGGAGCCGCTGGTCTTCCTGGACTACGTGGCGATGGGCCGGCTGGACCGCGCGCGCGCCGCCGAGACGTTGCGCGGCGTCGCCGAAGGGTGTAAGCGCGCGGGCTGCGCGCTCCTCGGCGGGGAGACGGCCACCATGCCCGGCGTCTACCGGGAGGGGGACGTCGAGCTGGTGGGATTCGGCGTGGGCGTGGTGGAGCGGGACCGCGTGATCGACGGCTCCAGCGTCGCCGAGGGCGACGTCCTGCTCGGCCTGGCCTCGAACGGCTGCCACAGCAACGGCTACTCCCTGGTGCGCTCGGTGGTCGAGGCGGCGGAGAAGGCGGGGAAGCTCGACCTGCTGACGGAGCTCCCGGAGCTGAACGGGACGCTCGGGAGCGCGCTGCTCGCACCGACCCGCATCTACGTGAAGCCGATCCTGAACGTGCTCCGGGACTTCACCGTGAACGGGATCGTGCACATCACGGGGGGCGGCTTCGACGGCAACGTGCCGCGGGTGCTGCCGAAGGGCGTGCGCGCGCGCATCGACCCGGGCGCCTGGCCGAGGCCCCGCGTCTTCGACGTGCTGCAGCGGCTCGGCGAGCTCGAGGAGCGCGAGATGCTGCGCGTCTTCAACTGCGGGATCGGCATGATCCTGATCGTGCCGCGCACCCAGGCGGAGGACGTGGCCGAGCGCCTGCAGGGCCTCGGCGAGCGCGTGTATCGGATCGGCGAGATCGAGCGCAAGGCGCCCGAGGACCCGCCCCTCCTGCTCCAGCCGGGATCGCGCGCCGCGCGCTGACGGCGGCGGGGAGGAATCCGGTGCGCGGACTCCAATCGGCACGCTCGTCGGCCGGGCTGCGGGCCCGGCGCTGGGACGCGGTGGTGCTCGGCGGAGCCCTCCCGGGCCTGGTGGCGGCCGCCCGGCTCGGCATGGAGGGCCTGCGCGTCCTGGTGGTGGAGGAGGAGGCGGCGGCCCGCGGCTTCGCCGGCCTGCGCGAGCCGTTCTTCCTGCCGGGGACCGCGGCCGGTGGCGTGCTCGATGCCTGCCTGCGCGCCCTCACCGTGCCGCTGATCGACCGCAAGAAGCTCGAGCCCGACCCGATCGCCTTCCAGGTGGTGCTGCCGGAGGCCCGCATCGACGTGGGCGAGCCCCAGGTGACGGTCGAGGAGTGGGTGTCCTGGGGGCTCGCGAAGCCCGAGGAGGCGCGCCACGCGGTGCGAGCCCTGCAGGAAGCGGCGGCCGCCGAGCGGGGGGCGATGATCGAGGCGCCGGTGGTGAGAAGCGGCGGCCTGCGCGGGCTCGCCCGCGCCGGCGCCGCCCGCCCGACCCGCCATGGCCGCGGGCTGCCGCTGGAGCTCGCTTCGCCCCCTGCCGCGCTCGCTCCGGTGCTGGAGGCCGAGGTGCGGGCGCTCTCGAATCTCGCCGCCGCTGCGCCTCCGCCCGAGGCGCGGGCGCGGCTCCTCGGCGCCGCCCTGGAGGGCGGAGCGGGCTTCGCCGCCGCCGACGGCTTCCTGCGCGGGCTCCTGCGCCGGCGCATCCAGGCCCTCTTCGGCGAGTTCCGCCTGCTGCCAGGCCGCTTCGACCTGGTGGCGGTGGGCGAGCATCCCGGCGTCGCGCCCCAGGGCGGGAGCGACGTCTGGCTCGGGCGCGCGCTGATCTTGAATGCCCCGCGCGCCCTGCTGGCGCGGGCGCTCCCGCAGGAGGGCGCCGCCCCGCCGGCGTTCCTGGACGCAGCGGCTCCGACGCACCGCCGTGTCGGACTCCATCTGCGGGCGCATCGGGCCGTGCTGCCCGAAGGGATGGCCCGGCGCGTGATCCGGGTCGGCGATCCGGCGCAGCCGCTCGAGGGCACGAACCTGGTCACGATCGGCGTCTTTCCGGCCGGCGGCGCCTCGGACGCGGTGGACCTGGCGGTTTCGGCGGTGGTCCCGGCGCCCGCCGATGCCGCGGAGAGCGCTCGGGTGGAGGCGGAGCTGGAGGCGGCGGCGCGGGCCCTCCTCCCCTTCTCCGACGGGCGGGTGGTGCGGGGCCCGGCCTCACAGGCGCGCTGGGACGACGATGGCTGGCTGGCCGATCCCGGCCTCGGCGAGGGCTGGCCCGGCGAGGTGGAGATCCGCGCCTCCTCCCGCCCTCCGGTCTACGCGCTCTGCCGGGAGGGGGTGGCGGCCCTCGGCAGCGAGGGCGATCTGCTCCTCGGCTGGCGCGCCGGCGACGCCATCCGCGCCGAGCTCGGCGGCGGCAAGGCCTCCTAGCCCGCGCGCTTCGCTTGCCGGTTGCGAAGGCCTTCGCTAAACCCGGGCGGCCGCGAGGAGATTTCCATGGCCCAGGAATGCCAGATCTGCCACAAGCGACCGTCGTCTGGCCACAACGTGAGCCACTCGAACCGCAAGACCCCGCGGCGCTGGAACCTGAACCTCCAGACCGTGCGTGCCCTGGTGAACGGCGCCGCGCGGCGGATCCGCGTTTGCACGCGCTGCATCCGCGCGGGGCGCGTGACGAAGGCCGCCTGAGCGCGCCCACCCCGGAGCGCGCCCCCCAGACCGCGCGCCGCGCCTTCTCCCGGCTCGCCCGCTACGCCCGGCCCTATGCCTCGGTCATCGCCCTGGCGATGCTCTGCGGGCTCTTGCAGGCCGGCGCCATGAGCCTGCGGGCCTGGCTGTTGAAGCCGATCCTCGACGAGGTCCTGGTCTCCGCGCGCTCGGCGCCGGCCGGGCAGCCGAGCGCGCTGGAGCACTGGCTGCAGCGCCTCGGCCTGGCGCACGTTCGGCGCCACCCCGGGGCGGCACCCCCTGCCGACGCTCCGCCCGCCGC
>Ga0316620_10001040_pt1 | contig 11665 bp, 7 predicted proteins | sample OWC_Aug_M1_C1_D5_FD_207651 | JGI IMG/M metagenome (GOLD analysis project Ga0316620, IMG submission 207651) | Wetland soil microbial communities from Old Woman Creek delta, Ohio, United States - OWC_Aug_M1_C1_D5_B | ecosystem: Environmental > Terrestrial > Soil > Wetlands | place: USA: Ohio... | reverse complement strand
CGGATAATGTCGGCGGGTCGGGCGCTGCCCGCCCCGCTGGCCTGAGAACATGCCCGACGTGCGCGAGCCCTGCTGCGGTCGACTCGACAACCTCGAGGAGGAGATGGTCAACCTGCGCGCCATCCTCGAGGTGGTCTACCACGTGCCGGCTGATTTCAGCCTGGAGCAGGTCGATGTCTGCGGCCAGTGCTGGCCGGTGGCCGGCGCGACCGGCGGCGACCACCTGGTGTTCGTCGACTTCAAACGTCGCTTCGACCTCGACCGCCGGGTGCGCCGCGCCCGCCGGGCCGGGCGCGAGGACGTCGCCCACGGCCTGGAGCACAACCGCGACCGTCTCGGTGTGCTCCTGGCCGACGTCGCCGGTCACCAGATGACCGACGCCCTGGTCGCGGCCATGCTCCACCAGGCATTTCTGGTCGGGGTGCTGTACGAGCTGGAGCAGTACGGTGAGATCACGCCGAGGTTGATCGAGGTCCTCAACACCCGCTTCTACCAGTCCTCGAGCGTCAGCAAGTTCGTGACCATGGTCTACGGCGAGATCGCCGAGGATGGGACCTTCCGCTTCATCCTCGCCGGCCACCCGCGGCCGATGATCTTCTCGGCCGAGTTCGACCGCTTCGTCAGCATCGGCGAGGACCGCCTGGTCTCCTTCCCGCCGATCGGCGTCTTCCCGAGCGAGAGCGACGTCGATCGCGACATGAGCTCGCGCTCGCCCCACTATGCCCGCCGCTACACGGTCAACGAGGTCAACCTGATGGCCCCGGGCGACATCCTGCTGCTGCTGACCGACGGCATCCTGGAGCACGAGCGGGACGACGAGGAGTTCGCGCCGGGCCGCCTCGAGGAGGCCCTGCGCGCGGCCAAGCACCTCCCCTCGGCCGCCATCCTCGACCACGTCCGGGCCGAGGTGTTGGCCTTCGCACCCCAGCAGGACGACATGAGCCTGGTGGTGATCAAGCGGCGGTAGGCGAGCGCGCCCCTTCCACGCGGACGCTTGCCCACTGGGGCTCGACGCCAGCGGTCCACCGGTCGCGACCTGACGAGCAGCCTACCTCCGTAGCGTGTGCACGCCCTGGCCGAGTGCGGCCTCGACCGTCTCCTGGAGGGCCTCGGACTTGGTCGGGTGGGGGTGGACGGTGAGGCCCACGTCCTCCAGGAAGGCGCCCATCTCGAGGGTGACCTCGCCGGTCAGCTCCGACACGCCGCAGCCGGCCGCGGCGATGCCGAGGAGCTGGCTGGAGTCGCAACAGGTGCCTGGTCCATGGTTCTCGCTCTGAGTGGCCTCTCGCTTGGGAGCCGGCTTGAGGCGACGCGGTGAAATGCACGAAATCAGCGAACTGGCACCTTGGTTAGACCGAGGCGGGTGCCGGGTTGTTGCGTCACTGCGCGCCCTCCACCACGAAGAGGTGCGATGTCATTCGCTGGTAGCAGTAGGCGTAGGCGCTGGCGTCGTCCGAGAACGCTGCCCCCCAGCTGTTGAGGACACCCGTCCTGTCAGCCGGGGCGACCTCGCGAATCAGCTCGCGGCGGCCGGAGGCGAGGTCGAGCCTTTCGAACCGGAACGGTACATTCGTGTCGCGGAAAGCGAAGACAGAGCGCCCATCTGCGCTCCATCGGATCACCAGGTCATCCTGGGTCAGTCCGGGCACGGGCTCCGCTGCTCCGCCTTCGGCGTCCTGAATGAACCATGTCTCACCCGCCTTTGAGTACAGGATGCTCCGGCCATCCGGAGAAACCATGCAGTTCGCGGTGGCTTCAGGCGTGACCGGACGGGGCGGGCCGCCGGAGACGTCCTGCGCATAGCAACGCGAAGCCTTGCCGGCTTCGCTGCCGCACACCAGCACGCTCTTCCCATCCGGGAACCACCCGGCCGACTGGAGGGTTTCCAGATCGCCACGGGGGAGGCGCAGCGTCTCTCCGGGACCGGTCGGGTAGATGATGAGCTGCGGTGGCGTGGCGATGATGGCGATGGCCTGTCGTACGTCCGGCGAAAGGCCCCAGGGACGTCCTTCTCCGAGGCGCACGACGGGGCCGCCGTCGGTCTTTCGCAGGCAGACCGAATAGTTGGGTCCGGCGGTGGCGGCCTGCTCGACGAAAAGCAGCGTGTGCCCGTCCCGCGAGAGATGCGGGCCCCCCGAGTGATCGAGCCAGGAGAGATTGCGCTCGCTGCTCGCGGCGGGGGCCAGGACGGAAAGCTCGTCATGAATGTCATCGCGTGTCACGAGCCAGCGCCCGGAGCTGGAAACATCGTGCATCGTCAGCCCCCCGGCACTCGTAAGGGCTACCCGCCGGTGTCCGGAGAGATCGACGCCGAACAGGGTCTGAGCGCTCCCTTCCGTGCTAGCAGTGAAGAGGACCTCGTCGCCTGTCTGGGACCAGGAGAGGCCCTCCTCCCCCCAGTAGTCGCCCGAGAGAACGGTGCGCTTTCCTGCCCGGTCCACGACGATGACCGACCCGCGGTCGTCCCACGGCGCGGGGTGTTCAAAGAGAGCGATCCGGTCGCCCCGGGGCGAGACCCGAAGGTCGCTCAGATAGCCCGCCGTCTCGTAGAGCACCTCGCCGATCGGGAATTCCAGCCGGTCCTTCCCTTTCGCGATCCGAACGATGGCCAGCCCGGAGCCGTCGGGCGACCAATCGGCTTGACGGACATCCTCAAGGATTTCTCGGGGCGCCGTGTCCCCGAGAGAGACCCGCGCGAGTGTGCCGGCGAAAAGCCGATGCACGATGAAGCGGGCGTTTGTCAGGACGGCCAGCTCCCCCTTGGACGAGATTGACAGGAGATGCGTGCGTGGGAGGCCGAGTGGCCGTGGTTCGGGGTATTCCGGACGGATCGTGAATAGCTCCGGAACATTGCCATTGAGCGCCGCGCTATAGACAATGGTCTCGCCGTCCGGCGCGAAGGCGGCCTGGAAGATCGCCTGCGGACGGAAGCTCATCTGGCGGAAGCTGATCTCCGCGGTCGGGCTTCTTCCAAGCCAGTATCCCCCGGCCACGCCCAAGACGGCGGTGATCCCCGTGACACTGGCGAGACACCAGGAGCGGGCCCGGCGGCTGCCTCCTGGGGCAGTGGGTGCCTGAGCCGCCGCGGAGGATGGGCGGGTGATTCCCTCGAGGTCGAAGGCGATGTCCCGGGCCGACTGGAACCGCGCCTCCGGTTCCTTCTCCAGACAGTGCCGCACGGCGCGGTCCAGGGCGGGAGGGGTGATGGGGGGCAGGGGAGGCGGGTCCTCGTTCAGGATTGCGGCCAGGGTGTCCATGGCCGAGCTCCGCTCGAAGGGTCGCTTGCCCGCGAGCATCTCGTACAGAACGACCCCGAAAGTGAAGAGGTCCGTCCGCATGTCCACGGCCTCTCCCCGCACCTGCTCAGGCGCCATGTATCCCACAGTTCCCATCACGGTCCCGGGCACCGTACCACCGGGGGCGCCCTTCTCGGTCTTGGCCTCTTCCAGAGGAACCTGAATCCGGGCCAGGCCGAAGTCCAGAATCTTGACCAGCCCGCCCTTGGTGAGAAAGACGTTGGCCGGTTTGAGGTCTCTATGAATGATGCCTTTCTCGTGGGCCGCGGCCAGCCCCTGGGCGATCCGCCCGGCGATCTCCACGGCCTTGGAGACCGGCAGTGGACCTTGGTCCAGCCGCTTCTGGAGCGTCTCACCCTCCAGCAGCTCCATGACGGCGTAGGTGAGGTCGCCCTCGAGGCCGTAGTCGAAGATGGAGAGGATGCTGGGGTGGTTGAGGGCCGCTACGGCTTTGGCCTCCCGCTCGAACCGCGCCATGGCTGCTGGGTCGCCACTTAGTGACTCGGCGAGCACCTTGACGGCCACCTCGCGGTTGAGGCGGGCGTCCTTGGCCCGATAGACTTCACCCATTCCCCCCGCGCCGAGGGGAGCGAGGATCTCATAGGGACCCAGGCGGTCACCGGTCCGCATCATGATCGCCCCTTCGGCTTGACCAGCTCTTCGTGCGGCGGGTAGCCGTGGAGCGATTCAAGATCCATGCTGGGGATAGGGAATTCCTTCCGTACGACTTGAGCGTACCACGGGGCCGAGGTTCAGATTCGACCCGAGATCGGCTCGACACGGCGTGCCAGCCACTTGAGGGATAGGTAACAGGCTCACGCAGCTCGTGTCTCTTGGCCCTGTCGAGTCGGCCCGCTCGATTCAGGTCGCGCAATGCACGAGATGAGTGAACCTGGAACCCATGCGCATCAGGCGCCGTCCCCGAATCACCGAATGTGCGAACCTGGCACACTTCTGAGCGTGTGCACGCCCTGGCCGAGGGCGGCTTCGACCGCCTCCTGGAGGGCCTCGGACATGGTCGGGTGGGGATGGATGGTGAGGCCCACGTCCTCCAGGAAGGCGCCCATCTCGAGGGCCAGGGTGGCCTCGCCGATCAGCTCCGATACCCCACGGCCGACCGCGGTGATGCCGAGGAGCTGCCTCGAGTCGGCGTCAGCGATGGCCTTGACGAAGCCGTCGGTGGTGTCGAGCGACATGGCGCGGCCCGAAGCCCGGAAGGGGAAGGTGCCGGTGAGCACGCGGTGGCCCTGCTCCCGGGCCTGGCGCTCGGAGAGCCCAGTCCAGGCGATCTCGGGGTCGGTGTAGATCACCGCCGGCACCGAGACCGCGTCAAAGGCCGCGGTCTGGCCGGCGATGACCGCCGCCGCCACCTTGGCCTCCTGGTAGGCCTTGTGGGCGAGCATGGCGCCGCCCACCAGGTCGCCGATGGCGTAGATCCCCGGCACCCTGGTCTGCATGCGCTCGTTGACCGAGACAAAGCCCTGGTCGTCGAGCGCGACCCCCACGGTCTCGAGCCCGAGCCCGGCCGAGCTCGGCCGCCGGCCGACGCTGACCAGGACCAGGTCGGTTTCAAGCCGCTGCGACTGGTCGTCGGAGCCCCGCACCTCGAGCAGGGAGGGCTCGCCGGGAGTGAAACCCGTTACCTGGTGGCCGAGGAGGATGGCGATGCCGAGCTGTTTGAGTCGTCGGCCGAGGGCTTCGCCGACCTCGGGGTCGAGGGCCGGGGCCAGCTCTGGCAGGGCCTCGACCACGGTCACGCCGGCGCCGAGCTTGGCAAAGACGGTGGCCAGCTCGAGCCCGGAGTAACCGCCGCCGACCACGACCAGGCGCTGTGGCACCCGGGTCAGCTCGAGGGCCTCGCGGGTGCCGATGACCCTCTCGCCGTCCAGCGGCAGCTGGGGCAGGGCCATGGGCACGGACCCGGTGGCCACGATCGCGGCCTCGAACTGGACCTCGCTCCGGGTGTCTTCAGTGTGCACGGCGAGCGCGCGGTCGCCGATCAGCTCGGCCCGGCCGCTCGTGATCTCGACCCCGTTCGTCTCGCACAGCTGGCGCACCCCGGCCGCGAGCCGGCGCACGATGCCGTTCTTCCACTTGACCATCCGCGCCAGGTCGACCGTGAGCCCCTCAACCTCGATGCCCATGGCCGCGGCGTGCTGCGCCTCGTGGGCCAGGTCCGAGGCGTGGATGAGGGCCTTGGAGGGGACGCAGCCGTGGTTGAGGCAGACCCCGCCGAGCGCCTCCTTCTCGACCAGGATGACGTCCTTGCCGAGCTGGGCGAGGCGGATGGCGGCCACGTAGCCGCCCGGGCCGGCGCCCACCACCGCCACCTGACAGCCGCGCCCAACCGAGCCGACGACCACGGGTTATAGCCTCACCAGCATGCGGGTCGGGTCCTCGACCAGCTCGACCAGGCGGCTCATGAAGCGGGCGGCGGCGGCGCCGTCGATCCAGCGGTGGTCGAAGGACACGCTGAGGAACATCTGCTGGCGGATGGCGATCGCCCCGTCGACCACGGCCGGCCGCTCCTTGATCGCGTGCAGGCCGACGATGGCCAGCTCGGGCTGGTTGATGATCGGGGTCGCGAAGACCCCGCCCAGGGGGCCGATGTTGGTGATGGTGCAGGTCCCGCCCCGGAGCTCGTCCAGGCTCAGCCGGCGGCTACGGGCGCGCTCGGCGAGGTCGGCCAGCTCGCGGGCGATGGTGATCATGTCCTTGGTGTCGGCGCTCTTGAGCACCGGCACGATCAGCCCCTCGGGCGTGTCGACCGCGATGCCGATGTTGTAGTAGCGCTTGAGCAGGATCTCCTGCCGCTCCTCGTCGACGCTGGCGTTGAACGCGGGGAACTCCTTGAGCGTCGCCACCAGGGCCTTGACGAAGAAGGGCAGCAGGGTCAGCCGGACCCCGTCGCGCTCCTCGACCTCGGCTCGCACCCGGCGGTGGTGGCTGACGAGCTCGGTGACGTCAGCCTCGTCGACGTGGGTGACGTGGGCCGCGGTCTGCGCGGACGCCTGCATGGTTTGGGCGATGACCTTGCGCAGGTGGGTGATGGGGATGCGCTCGACCGGGCCGTAGCCGGTGGTCTCGAGCGCGCCACGAACGGCCGGCGCGACCGCTGCCGGGGTGGGTCGCTCCACCGCAACCGCCGGCACCGCCGGCTGACCCTTGGCCGTAGCTGCCCGCGCCACGTCGTCGTCGGTGATGCGGCCGCCGCTGCCGGTGCCCTGAACCGTGGCCAGGTCGATGCTCAGCTCGCGTGCCCGCGACCGGGTGCGCGGGGTGGCGAGCGGCCGCCGCGCCGGCGTGGGCTTCGGCCCGGGCTCGAACGGCGACGCGGCCACGTCCTCGGGCTCGGCAGGCGCGGCCGCCGCCGCGGCCGGCTTCCCGCCCGGGTCACCAATGCTGACCAGCGGGTCGCCGACGTGGATGGTGGCGCCCGCGGCCACGTGCAGCTCGAGCACCGTGCCGGCTCGAGGCGACGGCAGCTCGACCACTGCCTTGTCGGTCTCGACCTTGAGCAGGGGCTGGTCCTCGGCCACGCTGGCGCCGGCCGTCACCAGCCACTCCACGAGCAGTCCCTCGTGGATGCCCTCGCCGACGTCTGGGAAGGTGAACACGAATGCCATCGCTGTCTCCGAGCAGTCTGGTCTCCCCGACCGGTGATCGGGGTCTGGGCTCTTAATCCGTGCGTCTCGAGCGGGGGACAATCCCCGCGCTGCATCCCCGGTCTAGAAGGCGAGGGTCTTTTGCACCGCCTTGACCACCCGTTCGCGCGACGGCAGGTAGTGGTGCTCGAGCCGGGCGAGCGGGAAGACGGTGTCGAAGCCGGTCACGCGCGCCACCGGCGCTTCGAGCTGAAGCAGCGCGTGCTCGCCGATCAGGGCCGCGATCTCGGCACCGAAGCCGTTCGAGCGCGGCGCCTCGTGCACCACCACCGCGCGGCCGGTCTTGACGACGCTCGCGAGCATGGTCTCGCGGTCGAGCGGGTTCAGGCTGCGCAGGTCCACGACCTCGGCCGACACCCCGTCGCGGGACAGGGCCTCGGCCGCGTCCAGGCACACCCGGACCATGGCGCCCCACGCGATCAGGCTGACGTCCGAGCCCTCCCGTGCCACCGCGGCCCGGCCCAGGGGCACCGTATAGGGGCCGCGTGGCACCTCGCCGCGGAAGGCGCGGTAGATCTTCTTGGGCTCCAGGAACAGCACCGGGTCGGGATCGCGGATGGCGGCGACGAGCAGGCCCTTGGCGTCGTACGGGTTGGAGGGCAGCACCACCTTGAGGCCCGGCGAATGGATGAACAGGCTCTCGTAGCTCTCGGAGTGGTGCTCGGGCGGGTGGATGCCGCCGCCGTAGGGTATGCGCACGACCATGGGCAGCGAGAGACGGCCCCGGGTGCGGTTCCTGAGGCGGGCGGCATGGGCCAAGAGCTGGTTCACCGCCGGGTAGACGAAGCCCATGAACTGGATCTCGGCCACCGGGCGCATGCCGGTGGCGGCGAGGCCGATGGAGGTCCCGACGATGGCGCTCTCGGCGAGCGGGGTGTCGAGGACGCGCTCGGGACCGAACTGCTCGAGCAGCCCCTCGGTGGCGCGAAACACGCCCCCGTCCCGGCCCACGTCCTCGCCCAACACGAGCACGCGCGGGTCGCGCGCCATCTCGTCGTGCATGGCGTCGCGCACGGCCTGGACGATGGTCAGCTTGTCGCTGGTGGGCTCGGGCACCGCGTGCAGGGTGCGCCCGCCGCCGGCCACGTCGCTGGCAGGTCGCGGCGACATCAGCGCACCTCCGCGCTGAGCTCGGCCATCTGCTCGGCCAAGTTGGACGGCAGCTCGGCGTACATGTGGCGGAAGATGTCCTCGGGCGCAGGCGGCGTCATCGCCTCGAATGCCTGCACCTGGGCCTCGACCCACTCTTGGGCCTCGCCGGCCAGGGCCTGCTCGCGGTCCTCGTTCCACTCGCCCAGGGACTCCAGGTAGCGGCGCAGGCGCAGGATCGGGTCGCGTCCCCTCCACAGCGCGAGCGCCTCAGCGGAGCGATAGCGGGTGGAGTCGTCGGCCGTGGTGTGGTCGCCGAGGCGGTAGGTCACGGCCTCGATCAGGGTCGGCCCGTCGCCGCGCCGTGCCCGATCGAGGGCCTCCACGGTGGCCACGTAGACCGCGAACACGTCGTTGCCGTCGACCTGGAGGCCGGGGATGCCGTAGGCGTGGGCCTTCTGGGCCAGGGTCGCCGACGCAGTCTGGGCCTCGACCGGAACCGAGATCGCCCACTGGTTGTTCTGGATGATGAACACGCTGCGGGTGGAGAAGACGCCGGCGAAGTTGAGCGCCTCGTGGAAGTCGCCCTCCGAGGTCGAGCCGTCGCCGCCAAAGGTCACGGCCACCGCGCTCGAGCCCTGGAGCTTGAGGGACAGGCCGACGCCGACGCCGTGTGGCCACTGGCTGGCGATGGGCACCGCCATGGGGAAGCAGCGCACTCCCTCGGGGAAGCTGGTGCCGCGCTCGTCGCCGGCCCAGCCGGCATAGATGAGGTGGGCGGGAACGCCGCGCCGGATCATCAGCCAGTTCTCGCGGAGGGCCGGAATCAGCCAGTCCTCGTCGGCCATGGCCTCCGCTACCCCCACGCTCACCGCTTCCTGGCCCGCGTTGGGCGGCCAGGTGCCCATCCGCCCCTGGCGTTGCAGCTTCATGGCCTTGTCGTCAAAGGCCCGGGCGAAGACCATGTCGCGGTACATCTGCCGCACCCGCTCGAGGCCGAGGTCGGGCATCAGGTCGTGGTCCGCCCGGCCCTCGGGATCGAGGATCGCCAGGCGCTCGGTGACCGCTTCGTAGACACGCTCTCGAGGCATGGAGTACACCTTCCAACGCGTTCGGCCATCTCGAGAAACGCCCCGGGTCGGCTGGATATTTCGGGCCCCAGCTGACTCCCGCGGCCAGCCGTTACCGCCAGTCGCCGATCAGCTCGAAGGCTGCCCAGTGGAAGGGGTGGGACCAGTCCTGCCCGGCTGAGCTCGCGCCGTCGCCGAGTGCCGCCCGGCCGTGGATGAGGTCGAGTTGCGCCGTCTGGAGGGCGACGTCCTTGGTCTGGCCGGCCTTGAGGGCGCCATAGAAGGAGCGCATGAAGGCCGCAGTCGAGAGGTCGGCGACCGACCACAGCGAGGCCAGCACGCTGCGCGCTCCGGCGTACTGGAAGGCGCGGGTGAGACCGAGGATGCCTTCCCCGGCCACGTCCTGGCCGAGGGCAGTGCTGCATGCAGACAGGGTCACCAGGTCGGCGTCGAGCCGCACCTGCTCGAAGATCTCCCAGGCCTGCAGCCGGCCGTCGTCTTCGCCTGACGCGCGGTCCCGGGGCACGCTCAGCGCCAGGGCCGAGTCAAGCGGGAAGCGCTCGTCGACCAGGCCGTGGGTGGCGAAGTGGACGATGGTCCAGCGCTTGTCGAGAGCCCGGACCCGGCTCTCGGTGGCGTCGGCCCCGAGCCAGATTGCGGCCGTGTCCGGGAATGTGCCGGCCAGGATCGCGACCTCGAGCCGAGTTGCCGGCAAGGGGGCCAGGCGACCGCCAGGTGGCTCGGACCCGCGCGTTGGCGCTTCCCCGAACGCCGCCGGATCGTCCTGACCGTAGTCCGGGTCGCCGAACGCGGCCACGCGGACCGCGCTCCGAGCGCGCCGCTGTTTGACAAGCTCGGCCAGCACCGTGGCCGAGGCGACCACGCTCACCGGCCGGTCCTCGACCAGCCACCGTCCGGCCGTGGCGTCGCTGCCGGCCAGGGCGGCAAAGGGCAGCAGGTGCAGGGCGCCGATGGGGAGGACGACCACCCGCTCGGCTTCGGCGAGACGACCCGCGACCGGCGCTACCAGTGCTTCGGCGAGCCGGACCGCGAGCGGTCGCAGGGCCTCCAAGCGCCCGCCGCCGCGCCCGGCCTGGATGCGGCCGCGGAAGGAGCCAACCATCTCGCCGAGGGCGGTCTGGTCGACCGCGATCGGGTACACGGCGAGGCCGTGCGTGCCTGGGCCGAGCGCGAAGAGGAAGCTCCTGCCGTTGCCCTCGGCAAAGGCCAGGAGCAGGGTCGAGGGCTCGAGGACCGCGGCTGTGGCGGCGAGGTCGAGGGGCTCGGGGTACTGGAGGGCGGCCAGCTCGGGCGCGGCAGCCCGAATGCGGCCGCGGATCTCGAGCTGCCCCCGCCGCACCTCCTCGAGCTCTTCCTCCAGCCGCGATCGCTCCTCGGCCGGCGCATCTCCGGGCAGGATCGCGAGCTGCTCCAGCAGCCGCCGGTAGCGCACGTTGGTCTCGCGCCGCTCGAGCTCGAGCCCAGCCGGCAGGTCGCGCGTGAACACCAGGTCGCGTTCGGCGAGCATGGTCAGGAAGCCGCGAGCGCGGGAGCGCTCGAGGACGTGGAACGACTCCTCGGGTCGACCCAGGTTCACCAGCAGGTCGAGGTAGTCCCGATACACGTCGATCATCGACTCACGGAAGCGGATGAGGTCTTCCTCCGAGCCCCCGAGCCGACCGGCCTGACCTTCGAGGGCGTCGACCGCCCGCGCCAGGCAATCCGCAGCCTCGTCCCGGCGACCAGTCGCGCGCAGCGTGGCCGCGAGGAGCTGTCGGAGCTCCGCCTCGAGGGTGCTCCCCGGCGCGAGCTCGACGACCAGCTCGAGGCCGCGCCGGCTCAAGCCCTCCATCTCTGCCGCCTCACCGCGATCGCGCGCCACCAGCGCCAGCTGGTGAAGGGTCTTCGCCCCGTGCAGGCTGTGCGGTGCCTCCTCCTCCTGGAGCTGGAGCGCGCTGACCAGGAGCTGCTCGGCGCCGTCGAGGTCGCCGCGCTCGCGCAGGACGGCGGCCAGGTTACCCCAGCCCTGGGCGAGCTCTAGGCTCGCGGGCGCGATCCTGGTCTTGAGCTCGACCGCGCGTCGTTGCCATGCCTCGGCGGCCGCGTCGTCGCCCTGCTCCAGGAGCGCGCGGCCAAGGTTCTCCATGATCGTCGCCACGTGGACGTTCTCCGCACCGAGATTCGCGTAGACCTCGAGCGCGCGGCTGAACCAGCCCTGGGCAGCCGCAAAATCGCGGCGGTTCTCTGCGACGTGGCCCAGGTTGTTGAGGCTCATGGCCTCGTCGGTCGACCCGGGCGCGAGGCGCTGACGGATCCCCAGCGCCCGGCGATGGCTGGCCTCGGCCAGGGCCAGGTCGCCACGCTCGGTGGCGATGTTGCCCAGGTTGTTGAAGCTGGTGGCCACGCTCAGACTGTCAGGCGCGATCTCCTGCTTGACTTCGAGGGCGCGGCGGTGACAGGCCTCGGCGCCGGCCAGGTCGCCGCGGTAGAAGGCAACCACTCCCAGGTTGTTGAGGGTCTGGGCCAGGGCAATGCTCGGCTCGGC
>Ga0316620_10001039_pt1 | contig 11672 bp, 7 predicted proteins | sample OWC_Aug_M1_C1_D5_FD_207651 | JGI IMG/M metagenome (GOLD analysis project Ga0316620, IMG submission 207651) | Wetland soil microbial communities from Old Woman Creek delta, Ohio, United States - OWC_Aug_M1_C1_D5_B | ecosystem: Environmental > Terrestrial > Soil > Wetlands | place: USA: Ohio... | reverse complement strand
GTTTCGGCGAAGGCAATCGCTACGGTCTGATCGGCGCGAACGGCTGCGGCAAGTCCACCTTCATGAAAATTCTGGGCGGCGATCTCGAGCAAAGCTCGGGCCAGGTCGCGCTGGATAAGGGCGAGCGTCTGGGAAAGCTGAGCCAGGACCAGTTTGCATACGAAGAAAAACGCGTGCTGGATGTGGTGTTGATGGGTCACGCCGAAATGTGGGCGGTGATGTCGGAACGCGATGCAATCTACGCCAATCCGGATGCCAGCGAAGAAGACTACATGCATGCCGCCAATCTGGAAGCGGCGTTTGCGGAGTTTGACGGCTACACCGCCGAAGCGCGTGCCGGCGAACTGCTGAACGGTGTGGGCATTCCGCAGGAATTGCACAACGGGCCGATGCAGGCGGTCGCACCCGGTTTCAAATTGCGCGTGCTGCTGGCGCAGGCCCTGTTCTCAGATCCGGAAATACTGCTGCTGGACGAGCCCACCAACAACCTCGATATCAACACCATCCGCTGGCTGGAAGACATCCTCAACGCGCGCAACAGCACCATGGTCATCATCTCGCACGACCGCCACTTCCTCAACAGCGTGTGCACGCACATGTCGGATCTGGACTACGGCAAAATCACCACTTACCCCGGCACCTATGACGACTACATGATGGCGTCCACTCAGGCGCGCGAACAGCAATCGTCAGACAATGTGAAAGCCAAAGAGAAAGTGGCCGAACTGAAAGCCTTCGTCGCGCGCTTCTCGGCCAATGCATCGAAAGCCAAGCAGGCGACCTCGCGTGCGCGCCAGATCGACAAGATCAAGATCGAAGATATCAAGCCATCCAGCCGCCAGTATCCGTATATGGTGTTTGAATACGACGAGCGCGAGAAGCTGCACCGCGTCGCGGTAGAGGTAGAGAAGCTGAGCAAGGGTTTTGACCGCCCCTTGCTTTCCAATGTCAATTTTAGAGTCGACGCGGGCGAGCGCGTTGCCATCATTGGCCCCAACGGTATCGGTAAAACCACGCTGATGCGTTGCCTCGCGGGTGATCTGGACGTCGATTTCGGCACCATCAAATGGACAGACAAGGCCAACATTGGCTACTTCGCGCAGGATCACAAGCACGATTTTGAAAAGAATGAAGTGCTCACTGACTGGATGACGCAGTGGCGCCGTCCGGGCGATGACGATCAGGCGGTGCGCAGTGTACTGGGGCGCCTGCTGTTCTCCGGCGACGATGTGAAAAAAACCGTCAAGGTGCTGTCCGGCGGCGAAAAAGGCCGCATGATGTTCGGCAAGCTGATGCTGCAGAAACATAACGTGCTGCTGATGGACGAGCCGACCAACCACCTCGATATGGAATCAATCGAGTCGCTTAACTCCGCGCTGCTGGAATTCAAAGGCACGCTGATCTTCGTCAGCCATGACCGCGAATTTGTAACTTCGCTGGCGACGCGCATTATCGAAATCAGCCCCAAAGGCATTTCCGATTACCACGGGACATACGAAGAATATCTGCGCGACCAGGTAGCCGCATAGAATTAACCGCGTACTTTAATCCACAGATTACACAGATACGCACAGATATTAATGAGCTTACAGATCTTGATGTGATAGTAAATTGCCCATCAGGTTGTTATTGTTTGTTTAATTTTGCGTAATCTGTGTAATCTGTGGATAAACGCTATTATCAGGATATCTAGGACATTCTTTGCAAAAAACGGGAGCAATCGGCGTATTCGATTCGGGAGTGGGCGGCCTGTCGGTGCTGCGCCATATCCGCCAGCTTTTGCCCAATGAACGCCTGATCTACGTGGCCGATTCCGCACACGTGCCTTACGGCGAAAAATCCAGGGAATACATCGAAGCACGCTCGCTCGCCATTGCGCGCTTCCTGCAACAGCAGGGCGCAGATGCGATCGTCATCGCCTGCAACACCGCCTCCGCCGCTGCCGCGGCAAGCTTGCGCAGCCAGTTTGATATTCCGGTCATCGCGATGGAGCCCGCCGTCAAGCCTGCGGTGGCGGCAAGCCGCAGCGGCATAGTCGGCGTGCTCGCCACCACAGGCACGCTGGCGAGTGCTCGCTTTGCCGCACTGCTTGCGCAATATGCGGGCAGCGTGGAAATCATCACCCAGGGATGCCCCGGGCTGGTCGAGCAGGTAGAGCGGGGTGATCTCGGCGGTGCAGACACGCGCAGGCTGATAGAACGCTATACCGCACCGCTGCTTGCGGCAGGCGCGGACACGCTGATTCTGGGTTGCACCCACTATCCGTTTTTAATCCCGTTGATCAGAGAAGTGGTGGGCAGCGAGATTGCGCTGATCGAGACGGGCGCCGCGGTTGCGCGGCAACTGCAGCGGCGCTTGCGCGAAGAGCTTCCCGGCAGGTTGTCTGGTTCACAGGCGAGCGTTCAGTTCTGGAGCAGCGGCGAGGTGGAGCAGACCGGACGCATTCTTCCTGCGCTATGGGATGGCGATGTCGAAGTTCAACGCCTGCCGCAGGAATTTGTTTAAACACGTGTAGGTCGGGTTAGCGCAGCGTAACCCGACTTGTCGAATTCTGTCGGGTTACGCTGCGCTAACCCGACCTACTGTTCTTAACAACTCATCAAGTTCATAAATCGGCGGCAGGCATTGCGTGCCCTGGCATAGCCAGGCGGTGGTCCGGTATGCGACGGGTTTGTTGAACGCGTCAGGCAAATCAACCATCTTTTCAGTCAGCGCAAAAATCATCACATCGGGCAGGTAGCGGCTGCGCAGCGCCTGTTGCCAGCTTGCCACGTCATCACCGCGCAACACCAGCAAACTCGCGGGCTGCAGGTGTTCCGCCAGCGCGGTGCACAGGCTGCTGTGGTAGCTGCCTGCCTGTTCCAGCGCCGGTAAAAACAGCTTCAGACAGCGTTCGGCGGCAGCGGAATATTTTGTATCACCCGACAGCAAAGCGAGTCGCTGCAGTGCCTGTGCGGCAATGCCGTTGCCGGAGGGCGACGCGTTGTCCTGCGCAACTTTGTTGCGCTGAATTAATATTTCGTGGTCATGGCTGGTGAAGAAAAACCCGCCGTTCTGTTTGTCCTCAAAGCGTTCAAGAATTGCGTCGGCAAGTTGTATGGCAAACGCAAAATCGCTGCTGTGGTACTCGGCCTGCAGCAATTCAAGCGACGCGCTGAGCAGGAATGCATAGTCGTCCAGGTAGGCGTTGAGGTGTGCCTTGCCATCCTTGTAGGTCGCCAGCAGCCTGGCGTCTTTCCACAGGGTGCGCTGCACAAAATTCAACGCCTGCTGCGCTGAGTGCAGCCAGTCGGGTCGGTTGAATACCCGTGCCGTGCGCGCCATGCCGGCGATCATCATGCCATTCCACGAGCCCAGAATTTTCTCGTCGCGTCCGGGGTGTATGCGCTGCTCGCGCGCGGCAAATAATTTTTTCTGCGCGCTGGCCAGCCTTGCTTCGGCTTGTTCAGTAGACAGTGCCAGGTCTTGCGCAATATCGGCAAGTGACTTGCTGACGCGCAGATTCCACGCATGGTTTTCAAAGTTGGGTGCGCTGTTGAGGCCGTAATAGGGTGCGGCCACGGCATACTCGTCAGCGCTTAACAGCTTGCGCACTTCATCGCGCTGCCACACATAAAACTTTCCTTCCTCGTGTTCCGAGTCGGCATCCAGCGACGAGTAGTAGCCGCCCTCGGGCGACTGCATTTCGCGCATCAGCCACGCGGCGGTCTGCTCGACGATGCGTGCAAACAGCGGATCGCCGCTGCGCTGCCACGCATCGCAATACAGGCTCAGCAACGGGCCGTTGTCATACAGCATTTTTTCAAAGTGCGGAATGTCCCAGCGCTCGTCGACGCTGTAGCGGCAGAAGCCGCCGCCAAGCTGGTCATAGAGGCCGCCGTGCGCCATCTGCTGCAGCGTAAACAGGACCGTGTACTGTGATGCTGCATCGGCCGTGGCATGGCTGCGCCGCAGCAGAAAATCCAGTTCGGCCGGGTGCAGGAATTTCGGCGCGGCGCCAAAGCCGCCAGTGATGGGGTCAAAGTTGCTGTTCAGCTGCTGCATTGCAAGCGCCAGCGGCGCGGCGTGCAATTGCACCTCACCTGTGCCGGCCTGCGGCAGGTTGTCTGCCAGCGCAGCTACCAGCTGTTTGCCCTGCTCGGTGAGCTCTGCGCGGTTTTCCGCATAAAAATGCGCGACGCGCAGCAGCAGGCCGGGGAAGCCGGGAAGGTTATAGCGCGGCTCCTTGGGAAAATAAGTGCCACCAAAGAAAGGCGTGCCCTCCGGGCTGAGAAACATCGTCAGCGGCCAGCCGCCATTGCGGCGCGTAAGCATGGAGTGAGCGGCCTGGTAAATCTGGTCGAGGTCGGGCCGCTCTTCGCGGTCCACCTTGATGTTGATGAAATGCTCGTTCATCACCGCGGCGACTGCGGCATCTTCAAACGATTCGTGCGCCATCACATGGCACCAGTGGCAGGCGGAATAGCCGATCGACAGCAGGATAGGCTTGTCCAGCTCGCGCGCAATGCGCAGCGTGTCGTCATTCCATGCATACCAGTCCACCGGATTTTCCGCGTGTTGCTGCAAGTAGGGGCTGGTTTCCTGGGCGAGGCGGTTAGTCATGGATATGAGCAAGCCAATGGTGTGCTGAATGATTTAAAACGATAGCATTGAATTGGGTCGAAACTTCTGAATTACCCTGTTGCCGGCAGTGATGCTTTTGAGTCTGCGCATTACGCAGCGGTGTCGTTGCAGTTCATCGCCAGCAAGATGCAATAGAGGCCTGTAAATTCAAACCCCGCATCACTCACGCCTTCTTCACAAACTCCGATTTCAGTTTCATTGCGCCTATGCCATCGATTTTACAGTCGATGTCATGATCACCTTCTATCAGGCGGATGTTTTTGACCTTGGTGCCGACCTTCACTACCAGTGATGAGCCTTTGACCTTGAGGTCTTTGATCACGGTGACACTGTCGCCATCTTGCAGCGGGGTGCCGTGGGCGTCTTTTATGTTAAGCCCGGTGTCGGCCGCTTCGCTGGCGGCTTCTTTGGTCCACTCGTGTGCGCATTCGGGGCAGATCAGCATGGCGCCATCTTCATAGGTGAAGGTGGAACCGCATTGTGGGCATGGGGGCAGGGTGGTCATAGTGTTATCCTGTGATGAGTTGTGTGGTGTTTAAATAACAAGACCCGCTGCAACTGCAAGCGGGTCTGCGTGTTTCAGTAAGGCCGCACGAGCTTACTTGCTGTGGATCAGCGCCAGCTGCTTGGCGATGATGTCGTGATTCAGCCACAGCACCGGGGCGGCAGGCTTTGAGGCCTCATGGAACATCAAGGGGCCGGTGCCTTCGAGTACCAGCGCGCTCAGCAGGTCGGTGATCAGCGCTTTGCGGTCGATATGCATTTGCGTGATGTCGTCGGAGGTGCCTATCATCAGATCGGCGAGTTCCGCGTCGTTGTCCATCGGCCACGCTTCGAAGTTGCGGAACTTCTTCATCGTGTCGCTCTTGTTGTAATCCTCAATCCGCTTCAGCAGGCTCTCCAGTGAAATGCCGTCCTGCAATAATGCCTGGCAGGCTTTCCATTGCGCTTCCGCCCACGCGCCGCCGCCCTCTTTTTTCAGTGCAGTGAGCAGCGGGAACAGCGACAACTCCACGCCGGCGAAGATGTCTGAGGAATTGGTGCGGATTTCCGGGCAGTTAAACACGGTGGCCTTGATGCCCTGTGCCCAGGCTTTTTCGGCAACGCTTTCCAGGCGCATTTTGGCCTTGCCCTGGGTGTAGTTGGTGTAGGTCTGCCACTGGTACTGGCCATCGATCAGAATCTCGGTGCCGTGGTAGCCGTAGGCGGTGTAGCGCACCTGGCCGCCGGTTTTTTCGATGCGTGCGCGGATCGCCGCGCTGGCGTCGATGAGATGCTGGAAAGTATTGGCGGTGACCTCGTCAAAATTCATCATGATCAGCTTGCCGAGATCGCTGTCCAGCAGCGCGCGGGCGGACATGAAGCGCTCGCCGCGGCCCTTGTAGATGCGGTTGGCGATCGCCAGGAACACCTTCACCTTGGGGATGCCGCCGGCCATGGTGTGCGCAAAAAATACGTTTTTGCCGTCCGGAATCATGCCGTCCAGCTGGGCCATCACTGTTGCGACGGAATCCTTGAAGCGCTTGACCCCGACCTCGCGGCACTTTTCGATGTGCTTCCAGTCGAGCTTGTCTTCCTGCCAGCTCTTCAGCGTCAGATTGCCCAGCATGTCGGTCGGCGTGGGTTCGCCTGCCGGGGCATCGAGATCGAAGCCGGCCATCAGCGGTATGTTAAAGATATGTCCGCCGAGATTGGACTCGGCTATTGCCAGTTCCTCGTCGTTCAGCGGGCGCAGCGCATTGTTTTCGTCGCGGCGGCCAACGGTGATGCCGACTATGGTCATCCCTGCCTTGCGTGCCTCGTCTACCAGGCCGTTGGCATATCCGCGCCCAAACAGTTCGCCGAACAGCACGAAGATGTCTCCCCTGCGGAAGATATTGCTCTGCGGAATGTCTCTCAACGGGCTTAGTGCGGTCATAACAAGTGCTCCAAATCAATAATTAACTAACAAGGGGTAAGCCCCTGAACAATGCGGCATTATATATCGGACGCTTTGCTACGCCTGGATTTACTATGATCCAGGCCCAGTGTGGTGCGCGTTCTGTGGCGCACCTCGCTCAGCAGCGCAACATTTTCGTCCAGCGATTCGCCATACGACGGCACCATTTCTTTCATTTTGTGCTTCCAGTCCGCAGACTTGATCTGTTTTTTAAAGCAGCGCTCTATCACTTCTATCATCGCCTGCACCGAGATGGACGCGCCCGGAGACGCGCCCAGCAGCGCAGCGAGGGTGCCATCTTTGGATGAGATGATTTCTGTGCCAAATTCGAGTTTGCCTCCTTTATCGTCGCAATGCTTGATGATTTGCACGCGGTGGCCGGCTGATTCGAGAGCCCACTCATTCTCTTTCGCGTCTGCATAGAAGCTGGCCAGGGCCGCCACCCGTTCCTTGTGCGATTGCAGCGCGCCCTTGACCAGATAGCGGGTCAGATCGAGATTATCGAAAGCGACCGACATCATCGGTTTTAAATTGCCAGGCTTGACCGAACCGAACAGATCGAAGATGGAACCTTCCTTTAAAAACTTGGTGGTGAAGCCGGCGTAAGGCCCGAAAATCAGCGCGGGCTCGCCGTCGATGATGCGCGCATCGAGATGCGGGACGGACATGGGCGGCGAACCCGAGGGCGCCTTGCCGTAAACCTTGGTGTGGTGGCGTTTCACAATCTCCGGATTTTTGCAGATCAGCCATTGCCCGCTGACAGGGAAGCCGCCGTAACCCTTGCTTTCCGGCAGACCGGTTTTCTGGAGCAAAGGCAGCGCGCCACCGCCTGCGCCAACAAAAACAAACCCTGCATCTATCGTGCTGGTCGCATCGCTATGTTTGTCTTTAACGCTGACCTTCCAGCGCCCGTTTGCCTGCTGTTTCAAATTTTCAATCGAGTGCCCCAGCATCAGTTCAAAATTAGGCTGCTTTTTAAGCGCCTTGACCATGTGCCTGGTCAAAGAGCCGAAGTCGATGTCCGAGCCGTGTTTCATCTGGGTAGCAGCCACAATCTGTTTTGGGTCACGGTGGGTCATCACCAGCGGCATCCATTTGCGGATTACAGCAGGGTCCTCGCTGTATTCCATTTCTTCAAACAGGTGGTGCTTGCTCAGCAGCTCGTAGCGCTTGCGCAGAAACGCAACATCCTTTTCTCCCCACACAAAATTCTGGTGGGGGATGAAATTGATAAATTCATGCGGTGCGGGCAGTACTTTCTGTTCTACCAGGTAGGACCAGAATTGCAGCGATGCCTCAAAACCGGCATTGATCGCCAGCGCCTTGCTGATGTCGATACTGCCATCCGCTTTCTGCGGCGTGTAGTTTAATTCGCAGTAACCGGCATGACCCGTTCCCGCATTGTTCAGGCTGTGTGTGCTTTCACTCGCGACTTTGCTGAGGCGCTCCACCATCATGATCTTGAGCGACGGATCGAGGTGTGCAAGCAGCGTGGCCAGGGTTGAACTCATCACGCCTGCGCCGACGAGCAATATGTCTACTTTATTCTTTTGCATCGTATATTTTGCTTTATATTGTAAATGCGAACTAATTTTTAATTGTAAAGCACAACGCAATGAGCTACTAGCTTATGCGTCGCTTCGGTTAAAATAAAACTGTAATAAAGTTCCGGGCTGCTGTTGCCCGAATCATTAATCCATTATTGGTTCAGCCCCATGAAAACCTCGCGCCGTTACACACTCACATTGTCCTGTCCGGACCGGGTCGGCATCGTTGCCGCGGTTAGCGGATTTTTTGCGCAACATGGCGGCTGGATAGTCGAGGCAAGCTACCACGCCGACACCGATACCGGACGCTTCTTTATGCGCCAGGAAATTCTCGCCGATAGCCTGCCATTCGATATGTCAGCTTTGCGCGCGCACTTTGGAGTGGTTGCACAGGAGTTTGCGATGGACTGGCAGCTGAGCGACTCGGCGCAGAAAAAGCGCCTCGTCATTCTGGTCAGCAAACAGGATCATTGCCTCAACGATCTGCTGCACCGCTGGCGCAGCGGTGAGCTGGAGGTCGAAATACCCTGCGTGATTTCCAACCATGAAGATTTGCGCGGCTTCGTCGAGTGGCACGGCATCCCGTTCCACTATGTGGCGATGACGGACAAAGCCGCTGCATTTGAGAAAATCGCAACGCTATACGAACAGTGCCGCGGTGAAACCCTGGTGCTGGCGCGCTTCATGCAGATTTTGCCGCCTGATTTTTGTCGCCGCTATGCGGGCCAGGTGATCAATATTCATCACAGCTTTCTGCCGTCATTTGCCGGTGCCAAACCCTATCACCAGGCTTTTGAGCGCGGCGTGAAGCTGATCGGTGCAACTTGTCATTATGTCACCGCAGAGCTGGACGACGGCCCCATCATCGAGCAGGACACCGTGCGCATCGATCATGGCGACAGCGTGGAAGATATGGTGCGCTATGGCAGGGACATTGAAAAAACGGTGCTGGCGCGTGGCCTGCGCTATCACGTGGAAAGTCGCGTGCTGGTATGCGGCAATAAAACGGTGGTGTTCAAGTAGCTGATTATTGGGATGCAAAATTCCAATAAAACATCAAACCTGAATGGTTTCTGCAACGGGTGTGATATCAGAATATTTACAGCAGATATTGCCACCCTGGGCTTTTGCCCGGTACATGCCAATATCAGCATAATTAAGTAATGCGTTGATGTCGCTGCTGTCGTTGGGGTAAAGGCTAGCCCCAATGCTGCCCGAAATTTTAATACTATGGCCATTAAGATAAAATTCTTTGCTTAACGAAGATAATATTTTTTTGGCGATAATCGCGCAGTTATTGATATCGTTAGCATCGATAATCATCGCGAACTCATCACCTCCCAGGCGAGCAATGGTGTCTCCTTCTCGCAGGCAATGCATCAGTCTTGTCGCCACGTTCTGCAACAGCAAATCTCCGATAGCATGACCCAAGGAATCATTGACCTGCTTGAATCGATCCAGGTCGATGAAAAGAATGGCAGTCAATTCGTTGTTGCGGTGAGCCCTTGCGATTGTTTGTGCAAGGCGGTCCATGAATAGCAGGCGATTAGGAAGACCTGTCAACGGGTCGTGATAGGCGAGATGGCTGAGTTGATCTTCTCTGCGTTTTTGCTCGGTCAGATCATATAGGCTGGCAATAAATATCATGCGTCCCGATGCGTATATTTCGCTGAGTTCAATATCGAGCGCAAAACGTTCGCCATTAGTACGCTTTCCAATTTGCATAAAGAACGGTACATCGATAAGAGACTTGATATTCTCCCCCGTCAGCTTGCCGTTGCTGTATTTAAACAGGCGCTCGGCAGCATGATTGCATGACTCGATATCGCCTTTTGCGTTGATCACAATAATGGCGGTGCCAATATTTTCCATGATGCGCATCGAGAGTAATTTACTCTCCGACAGTAAATTGAGCTGGCGTCTGAAATAGAAAAGTACAAATCCAAAATTGACCAGAGTGAGCACAATTGCCAGGGCTTCAGTAACCTTCAATTGCTCAGATTTTTTGTGCGCTGTATTTTCAATTTCACCTGTGAGTCTGTCCATCAGCATAAGCAGGCGCTGATTGTCACGCATGACTACAAATAAGGCTTGCTCAAGCGTGCCATTTGAAAAATTGGCAGGGCTTGAAATGACAGGCAGTAGTGCCGACTGCATGGGTGCCCATATTGCGTTTGCCTGTGCTATGAGTTCAATTGCATTTTTTGATTTGGTGGACGTTACTGTAATGGTTGAGCCGTCTTTATCAACCAGCTTGCCTTTGTTCAAGTTGGTGAGTGTTTGTTCGAACAACGAATAGCTCAGTGACAGATCTTGCAGGATGTCTGATGTATCCAGGCTATTTTGTTTTGCGAATTCTAATCTCAGCAAATCTTTTTCAATCCGCTGAGAGAGCATCCGCTGTCTGCCAGACAGGTTGATTGCAATGGCATCATAGCTACTCTCGGTAGCATTCAAGAAACTTAGTGATATGGCAGTTACTGCTAATATTAAAAGGATGCTGAAAGAAATCGCAAGCGCATGCGATTCCTCATTATTTGAAGTTAATTGCTCATTGTTATTGGGTGTCTTCATTCCAATCCAGATCACAGCAGAGTACCTGGGTGTTCTGGCCTAGTTTGATAGTGACTGAGAGGGTGACACACATATTTGCACCGGCTATGGAGAGATATGGACGACTAATCTGCACTTCGCCGGGATTACTGATTGCTCTGCGAAAGTAGGGGCGGCGTGACCAGATTGCATCTCTGGCATCAAACAGTGGGCTGAAGCGAGGATCGTTCCATGTGCTGCGGCGCGGCGAAGTCAAATTTGAGCCAATTTGTCTTCCTTCCCGGTTTAACAAATAACAACGCTCAATTTTTGCTTGATTAAGAAGTTCAAAACATGCCTGTTCTGTCGTTGCGCCACTCTCAATCAGTTTGGCAGATTGCTGAAATTTGATTAAATATTCCTGTAATTCCCGGTGATACTTTTCTGTATTCCGCTCGGTAAAATTTTTAAAACTTTCACAGAGTTTAGGCAGTAACTCTGTATCCTGTTCCGGGTTGATGAGCAAATTCTTAGGCTTGCCAAAATAGTATCCTTGCACAAAGTCGACACCTGAATCCATTGCGATCAAGGCTTCCCGTTCAGTCTCAATACCTTCCATGAGCGCCAGGCTGCCTGAATCGTGGAGCAGGCTTACAAGGTTAGGTATTACCCGTCTGACATTAACGTTGTATGCTGCCTGGGCGATCATGGAGCGGTCCAGCTTAACAATTTGTGGTGCAAGCCGCCAGATACGGTCAAAGTTTGAGTGCCCGGCGCCAAAATCATCAATGGCAACCAAACAGCCCAGATTTTTATAATAATCTACCGCTTCTGCCAGCAGTGATTCATCGTGTATATTCGACTCTAAAATTTCCACCACGATACGATGCGGTGAAATTTGATAGCGCTCCAGTAAATCGCCAAAATAGGAACCATACTTTTTTCCAGAAACAGTTACTTGCGGATTGATATTGATAAAAATCCAGCTGGAATCGTCGGCCATCGGCAAAAAATTTCGTAAGTGCAGATTC
>Ga0316620_10001038_pt1 | contig 11673 bp, 10 predicted proteins | sample OWC_Aug_M1_C1_D5_FD_207651 | JGI IMG/M metagenome (GOLD analysis project Ga0316620, IMG submission 207651) | Wetland soil microbial communities from Old Woman Creek delta, Ohio, United States - OWC_Aug_M1_C1_D5_B | ecosystem: Environmental > Terrestrial > Soil > Wetlands | place: USA: Ohio... | reverse complement strand
CGCTCGGCACGCACCTCGTCGACGGCTCCGCCGTCCAGCTCGTCCGTGCCTGGATCGGCGGGCTCGAGCCCAGGCCACCTGTCTCGGCGCCGCTCGTCGAGCGCTGACCCCGCAGTCCACCCCCCCCAGCAGGAGAGAACCGCCATGAAGCGCATCCTCGTCGCCCTGTCCACGCTCGCCGCCCTCACCGCCGCCGCCGAGACGCCCAGGAAGCCCGACCCGAAGCAGGTCGCCCGCGGCAAGTACCTGGTGACCATCGGCGGGTGCAACGACTGCCACACCCCCCTGAAGAACACGCCGAACGGGCCGGCGTGGGACCAGGAGCGGATGCTCTCCGGCCATCCGGAGACCCTGAAGATGCCCACCGCCCCCACCGCGGCCGAGCCGTGGGGCCTCGCCTTCGGAAGCACCATGACCGCGTTCGCCGGACCCTGGGGGGTCTCGTTCTCGCGCAACCTGACGCCCGACCCGGAGACCGGCCTGGGCACCTGGACCGAGAAGGACTTCATCGCCACCATCCGGAACGGCCGCCACCTCGGCCGGGGCCGCCCGCTGCTCCCGCCCATGCCCTGGTTCAACTACCGCGAGGCCACCGACGAGGACCTCCGGGCCATCTTCGCCTACCTGCGCTCCATTCCCGCGGTGAAGAACCGCGTGGAGGAGCCGCGCCCACCGTCCACCGAGACCGCGTCGGCTGCACCGGCCAGTCGGTGAGGCCCCGGGCCTCCGGCACAGATGCGTGCGCCCGGGGGCGGAGCAGTCCGGGGGAGGCGCAACCCGCGCCGCGCTCCGTTTCATCGGTCCGGAACGGCCGGGTGTCTCGCCCGGGAGGACTCGATGCAGACCGAGCGTGCGTACGAGGGACGTTGCCTGTGCGGTGCCGTGGAGCTGCGCGTGGTCGGGAGGCCCGCCGCGATGGGGTTCTGCCACTGCGGCTCGTGCCGGAGGTGGTCCGCCGGTCCGGTGAGCGCCTTCACGCTCTGGCCTCCCACGGCGGTGAACATCACCCGGGGGCTGGACCAGATCGGCTCCTTCCAGAGGACCGAGCGCAGCATCCGCAAGTGGTGCCGGAGCTGCGGCGGGCATCTGCTGACCGAGCACCCCACCTGGGGCGTGGTCTACGTGTATCCGGCGGTGCTCGAGGCCTTCCCCTTCGACCCGATGCTGCACATGAACTACGCCGAGACCGTGCTGCGCCTCCGTGATGGGCTTCCCAAGATGAAGGACCTGCCCGTCGAGATGGGCGGCTCGGGGGTCGTCCTTCCCGAGTAGGGCCCCCGCGGCCGCGGGGCACCCCGAGGTGATGCGCTCGGGCCCGACCCCGGTTAGAGCGGGCGGCCATGCACCGGGCCCCCTGGGAGCTGTTCGACGCCGCGACGTTCGGCACCTACCTCGGCACCGCCGCCGCGCTGGTGGCCGCGCCCGGGCCGGGGCAGGCGCTGGTGATGGCCCGCACGCTCCAGGGCGGGTTGCGGGCCGGGCTGCTCACGAGCGTGGGGCTCAACCTCGGAACGCTGGCCCACACGGTGGCCGCGGCCCTCGGTCTCTCGGCGCTGCTGCTCGCCTCGGCCACGGCGTTCACCGTGGTGAAGCTGGTGGGCGCGGTCTATCTGGTGGCGCTCGGGACGCGGATGATCGCCGGGACCCTCGGCGCCCGGCCGGTGGCGGCGCCGGACCGCGCCGAGGCCCGGACGCCGCGGGTGCAGAGCTCGCGCCTCCTGGCGCACGGCGCGCTGACCGGCCTGCTCAACCCCAAGGTCGCGGTCTTCTTCCTCGCCTTCCTCCCGCAGTTCGTCCGGCCCGAGCGAGGCCGGGTCTTCCTCCAGTTCGCGGTGCTGGGCCTGGTGCTGGCGACCCTGGGCGTCCTGGGAGACTCGCTGGTCGCGGTCCTCGCCGCGCGCACCGGCCGGAAGGTGGCCGCCGGCGCCTGGCGGGAGCGCATCACCGGGGGCGTGCTCGTCGCCCTCGGGATCCGCCTCGCCCTGGTCCGGCGCTAGGAGGCGCTCAGGGCGTCACGGTGACCGGCATCAGGTTGTCCTCCGGGAGCCGATCGATCAGCTCGTCGAGCGGGTCGATCCCGGCCCGCACCGGAAGCCCGTCGGTCACGAGGGTGACGGTGGTCCGCGGGCCGTCGAGCTCCCGTGGCTCGAGCGCCAGCGGCTCTCCCTTGCCGTCCAGCACCCCCACCGGGATCCAGTCGTGCACCGGGACCTCGTGCTCCGCGCCCAGCGCGTCCGCCTGGACCTTCCGCGTCTCCAGCTCCAGCGTGACGTCGTAACGGCCGTCGCCGCGCTTCCTCGCCCGGGCGGACACGACCCGGTTCTCGTAGAGCGTGATCTGCTCGAACTGGTCGGTGAGGTAGTACTGGAACCGCTCCGGCGTGTGGCGTCTGAGCGCCGCCAGCAGGACGCGCGAGGTCGGGTACGGGGGGCCGCGGTCGCCGTACTCATCCACCACCTCCCGGAGCGCCTGGTTCACCCGGTCCTCGCCGATGAGGTCCTGGAGCGCGTACATCACCAGGCTCCCCTTGGAGTAGTGGATGTAGCCCTGGTCCTCCACTCTCAGGAGGGGCAGCTCCTTCTTCCGCTCCGCGCTGCGCCCCGAGAGGTAGCGATCCAGCTCGTAGCGCAGGAACCGCCGCATGACCTGCGGCCCGTAGGCGTGCTTCATCACCATCAGCGCCGAGTACTGGGCGAGGGTCTCCACCAGCACCGTCATCCCCTGTGCGTCCGCGCTGAGCACCTGATGCCCCCACCAGTGGTGGGCGACCTCGTGGGCGGTGACGTAGAGCGGGTAGTCGATCGCGTCCGGCCGGCCCTTCTCCACCTCGGCGATGAACCCGATGGACTCCGAGAAGGGGATGGTGCTGGAGAACGACTCGGCGAAGGTCGCGTAGCCGGGGAACTCGACGATGCGGAGCACCGGGTGCTTGTACGGCCCGAACGCCCGGGTGAAGTAGTCGAGGGAGTCCTTCATCCCGCGGCGCATGCTGGCCAGGTCGTAGGTGTGCGCCGGGTGGTGGGCGATCTCCAGCGCGACGTCGTTCCAGCGGTCGTGCTCCACCGCGTAGCGGGCGGAGAGGAAGGCCAGGTAGTGGAAGATCGGCCGGTCCTCCACGAAGTGGAAGTAGCGGCGGCCTCCCTCGACCCACTCCCGCTCCAGCGAGCCCGGGGCGACGACCCGCTGGTCCGGGCTGGTGCTGACGGTGGCCTCGAACCGGATCCGGTCCGCGTCGTGGGTGATGTAGTTGTTGGCCGGGGCGGCCGGGTCGTCGAGGTCGAGCGCGCGCTCCCGGGGGCCGAGGCCGTGCTTGCGCCGCGCCTCGTCGTCCGACAGCTCCTTCTGGGAGGAGTAGCCGAGCCCGGGCAGGTACTCGCCGTCGATGAAGGTGCCGTTCTCCACGATTCGGGTGTCGCTTCCCTCGTTCTCGAATCCCCGGTTGGCGTAGGTGAGGTGGTAGGCGAGCTCGGTCGTCGCGCCCGGGGCGAGCGGCCGGGAGAGCCGGAAGGCGTGCAGGCCGGCCTCCCGGTCGGAGACGAGCTGCTCCTGTCCGCCCGGGAAGCTCAGGGCCTGGACGGTGGCCCGGGGGTTGAGCCGCACCACGATCTGCTCGATGGGCTGCCCGGTGCGGTTGGTCAGGGTGTCCACCCCGTCGATCTCCACCCGCCGCTCGGCGGGGAAGATGTCCACCCGGGTCTTCACGGCGGTGACGCGGGGCTGGGGAAGCGCGCCGAAGCGCTGCTTGTAGCGGCGCTCGTATTGCGCCTGGGCCTCCTCGCGCGAGAAGCGGGTCCGGTACTCGTTGCGGAGGTTGGTGTTCCAGAAGATGAAGGCGCCGGAGCCGAGGGCGACCGCCAGCGCCGCCCCGAGCACCGTCGCGGTCCGCCGGTCGAGGCGGGCCCGGGCCTGCTGCCAGCGCTCGCGGAAGGTCTGCGGCGTGCCCCGGACCCAGAAGAGGTACGCCACCACGGCCAGCGCCAGGGCGACGGCGGCCCAGTAGAGCTCGAACCAGAAGAGCGGGGCGACGAAGTGCCCGTACCCGTTCATGTCCGAGTAGGGGTGCGCGGGGACGCTGGCGTAGCGGAGCAGGTGGTGCTCCACGCCCAGCACCGGGAGGAGCAGCGAGAGCGCCAGGAAGGCCACCATGGCGAAGTGGCCCACGTACTTCTGGTCGATCAGCACGTGGACCAGCACCGCCAGCGAGCAGAGGCAGGCGAAGAGGACGAAGGAGATCCCGTACAGCGAGCGGAGGTAGAGCCCGAGCTCGAAGTGGAAGAAGCCCTTGGCGGCCTGGATGGCGACGCCGGCGGCGATCACCACCAGGAGGAGCAGGGCCACGACGGCCACCAGCGCGGTGAGCTTCGAGGCCACCACCGCCCAGCGGGGCGTGGGGAGCGCGTCGTAGATCTGCCCCATCCCCGCGTCGCGCTCCCGCCACACCAGCTCCCCGGCGTAGAGCGTGAGCACCACCAGGATGAAGACGGCGAACGAGCCGGCCACGATGGCCAGCACCTGGCGGGTCACCGGGTAGGTCGGCGTCCCGTACAGCTTGCCGATGTCCGGAGCGGTGGAGGCGATGAACAGGACGCCCGCCAGGACGATGACCCCGAAGAAGACGCTCTTCACCGTCTCCCGGAGCTGCAGCCCCACCAGCGCCCGGAACACCCCCCGGGTCGCCCGGGGCGAGAAGTCGAGCCGGGCGCCGGGGATGCCCGGTGGGGCGCCGCGGCGCTCCGGCTCCTCCACCGCCGGGCGCGAGGCGGGGGCGCTGGCGATGGAGAAGGAGAATCGCCGGTAGGTGAAGGCGAGGAGCGACAGGGCCACGCCCGTCCAGAGCAGGCGGTTCCAGAGGAGGTCCCCCCGAAGCCCGAGGAGCCGGGTGTTCTTCTCGGCGATGGACCAGTAGTGGGTCACGCTGTCGATGGCCATGAGCCCGAACGGGTCCACCAGCGCCGCCATGGTCCGCCGCTCGACGTCGCCGGTGAGGTTGATCCCCACGAAGTAGCCGAGCAGGGCCACCACCGCGCCCACGTACACCGGCAGCATGCGCCGGGTGAGCACGGCCAGGGCGAAGAACACCGAGGCCATCAGGACGATGTCGGGGATGAGGACCAGGAGGTACGGGACCGCGTAGGCCGCGAGCCGCTGGGGCCCCACCCGCGAGGCCGGCATCCAGGGGAGGATCGAGGCGAGCCACGCCCCGAGCCCGATGCCCAGGGAGAGGACCAGCATCACCCCCAGCGCGCCGAGGAAGCGGCCGCCCAGGTACTCGGCCCGGGTGATGGGGCGGGTGAAGAGCAGCGGCGTGGTGTTGGCGTCGATGTCCTGGTGGGTGGCGCGGCCGGCGATCGCCGCGTTGACCACCACGGTGAAGCTGGCGATCAGCGTCATCAGCATCGCCAGCGACCAGGGGGAGTTGATGTTCACCTTGCCGCCGGTGCCGAAGTCGACGGTGGCGCCCGGGATGGCCCCGCCCGCGGCGAGGATGAAGAACGCGGCGAGGACCAGGAAGACCCCGAAGTAGACGTAGGTCGAGATCCTCCGCAGCCGCTGGTGGAGCTCGAAGCCGGCGATCGCCAGGAGCATTCAGGCCGCCTTCGAGGGCTCATCCGCCCCGCGGCGGACGGCGAAGTAGACGTCCTCCAGCTCCGGCTCCGCCGGCCCGAAGCCCGGACCGGGCGCTCCGTCGGCGAGGACGCGGACCCGCGTCCGCCCGCCCACCAGCCGGGTGGAGATGAGCTGCAGCGACTCGCCCAGCCGCGCCACCTCGGACCTGTCCACCGTGCGCTCCCACAGCCGCCCGCGCAGTCCGGCGATGGCCTCCGAGGGCTGCTGGACCAGCCGGAGCTCGCCCTGGTGCATGATCGCCATCCGGCTGCAGAGGTCGGAGACGTCGCTCACGATGTGGGTCGAGAGCAGGACGATGACGCTCTCGCTGATCTCAGAGAGCAGGTCGTGGAAGCGCACCCGCTCCTCGGGGTCGAGCCCGGCGGTGGGCTCGTCGACGATGAGCAGCCGAGGGTCCCCGATGAGCGCCTGGGCGATGCCGAAGCGCTGCTTCATCCCGCCGGAGAAGGTGCCCAGCGCCCGGTGGCGCGCGTCCCAGAGGTTGGTCCGGTGGAGGAGCGCGTCCACCGTGGCGCGCCGGAGCGCGCGGTCGGCGAGCCCCTTCAGCCGGGCGAGGTGGTCGAGCAGGTCGACGGCCGTCACCTTCGGGTAGACCCCGAACTCCTGGGGCAGGTACCCCAGGAGCTTCCGCACCGAGTGCTTGTCCCGGAGCAGGTCGAGGTCGCCGAGGCGAACCGACCCGGCGTCGGGGTCCTGAAGCGTGGCCAGGGTGCGCATCAGCGTCGACTTGCCCGCGCCGTTCGGACCGAGCAGGCCGAACATCCCCGGACCGACGGTGAGGGTGACGTCCCGGAGCGCCTGGACTCCGTTGGGGTACCGCTTGGAGAGGTTCTCGATGACGAGGTTCATCCGGCGGAGGACGCCAGACCGCCTGCTCCATTTCCAGCCGTCTCCCGGGGTGGATCGTCGAGCGCTGGTGGGATGCCGGGCGCCGTCCGGGCGGTCGGGAGGCCCGGGGCTGCAGCGTCAGCGGAACCGGAACCCGAGCACCCGCCCGTCGGACGCGAGCACCCAGGCCACGTTGCCATGCACCAGCGGCCGGGTGCGGAGCGCGCTGTCCACCCGCGCCGTCGCCGGCGAGCCGGGCCGGGCGAGGTCGATGGCCAGGAGCCGTCCCTCGCGCCCCGCCGTCGGGACGAGCACCCGGTCCTGCCACTCGGCCACGCCGCCCAGGAGGGGCGCGGGGAGCGACGCGCGCCAGGGCGGCCGCTCCCCGCGCGCATCGATGCCCAGGAGCGAGTGGTCCTCGAGCCCGACCCAGACCCGGCCCAGGGCGGCCGTGGGCGGCGAGACGATGCGCTGGCCCACCGGCACCACCCGCCGCTGCGCGCCCGTCCGCGGGTCCAGCACCAGGAGCCGTCCGGCCTGCTCGGCGGTCCAGAGGCGGTCGCCGTCGAGCACCGCCCCGGTCGCCTCGCGCACCGGCGCCTTCCAGCGGAGCGAGCCGTCGTCGCCGGAGAGCAGCAGGAGCGCGGCAGGCCCGATGGCCAGCACGCCCCCCTCGAGCGCGACCAGCCCCCGGGGAGGAGTCCGGGGGCGGACCCCGAGCGAGGCGTTCCACCCCCGCCGGAGCGGCATTCCCCCGGCGCGCGCCGGGAACGAGCGCAGCTCGCCCTCGCGCCCGAGCAGGAGGAGCCGGGTCCCCACCGCGGCGAGCGCCGCCACCGCCGGCTGCCCGCCCGCCCGCCAGCGCTCGTGCCCGGTGTCGGCGTCGAGCGCCACCAGCGTGTCCCCGCCGGTCACCGCTCCCACCACGCCGTCGTCGGTGACCACCAGCGGGAGCTCGATCTCCTCGCCGGTCTCCACCGTCCACAGCGCCCGGCCATCGGCGTCGAGGCGGACGACCCGGCCGGCGTCGTTGCCGAAGACCGCGCCGTCACCGAGCGTGGTGAGCCCGGTGCGGCTCGGCGCATCGCCCGAGGCGGCGAAGACGGGCAGGAGCGGCGAGCTGCACCCCCCGAGCAGGAGGGCGAGCACGAGCAGGGAGCGGGCAGCCGGCGCTGGCGGAGCCACTGCCGTCACGCTAGACCAGAAGAGGATGAGTGGCCGCGGTCCGGGACTCACGCTGATGATTCTGGGGGTGGGCCTGATCGTGGCCGGGCTCCTGGTCTGGTCCGGGGGCCTGTCCTGGTTCGGGCGGCTGCCGGGTGACCTGCGCTGGGAGGGCGACCGCTCCCGCGTGTACCTGCCGATCGTCTCGATGATCCTGGTCTCGCTGGCGCTCTCGGTGCTGGCGTGGATCTTCCGCGGCCAGCGGTAGCAGCCGCCCCGGGGCGGTTCAGGCCACCTTCATCCCCTTGGGAATCACCACCACGCCGCCGGAGGTGACGTGGAAGCGCCGCCGGTCCTCGGCCTCGTCGTAGCCGATGGTCATCCCCGCGGGGATCTCGACGTTCTTGTCCACGATCGCGCGCCGGATGCGGCAGCGCCGTCCGACGGTGACGTTCTCGAAGAGGATGCTCTCGCTCACCTCGGAGAACGAGTTGATCCGCACCTTGGGGCTGAGCACGCTCCGGTGCACGTGGCCGCCGGAGATGATGCAGCCGTCGCAGACCAGGCTGTCGGTGGCGTAGCCGACGCGCTCGTTCTCCACGTCGTTGAAGACGAACTTCGCCGGCGGGTACGAGCGATTCTGGGTGTAGATGGGCCAGCGGTCGTTGTAGAGGTTGAACACCGGGTCCACCCCCACCAGGTCCAGGTTGGCCTGGTAGTAGACGTCGATGTTCCCCACGTCGCGCCAGTAGCCGCGCTCCTTGGGCTCCTGGCCGGGGTAGCTGTTCTGCGCGAAGTCGTACACGAAGACGCGGGAGTGCCTGTAGAGCTCGCTGATGATGCTCTTGCCGAAGTCGTGCGCGCTCCGGTCGTTCGCCGCGTCGCGGACCACCTCCTGCACCAGGGTCTCGGTCTCGAAGAGGTAGTTGCCCATCGAGGCCAGGCACATCCGGGGATTCCCGGGCATGGGCGGGGGGTGCTTCGGCTTCTCCAGGAAACCCTGCATCCGCCCGTCGGGCGCCACGTCGATGATCCCGAAGTCCCGGGCCTCCTCCATGGGCACCGGGATGGCGGCCACGGTGCAGTCCGCCTTCTGCTCGAGGTGGTACTCGAGCATCTTCGACACGTCCATCCGGTAGACGTGGTCCGCGCCGAAGACGAAGATCTGGTCCGGCTCCTCGTCGGTGATGAGGTTCAGGTTCTGGTAGATGGCGTCGGCGCTGCCCTTGTACCAGTCGAGCCCGGTCCGCATCTGGGCCGGCACCACGTCCACGAACTGGCCCAGGAAGCTGCTCAGCCGCCAGGCCCTGGAGAGGTGGTTGTTCAGCGAGTCGGACTTGTACTGGGTGAGCACCTTCATCTTCAGCACACCCGAGTTGGCGAAGTTCGACAGGCAGAAGTCGATGATCCGGTAGCGGCCGCCGAAGGGGACCGCCGGCTTGGCCCGCTCGCGGGTGAGCGGCTCGAGCCGGGTTCCGGCGCCTCCGGCCAGGATCATCGCCAGCGTCTTCCCCATCGCTCCGTCCATTTAGACACGGCAGCACACGGTGTCGAGGAGGGGCCATGGCGTGACGCCTGCCTGATCGGCCCTTCGGTCCGTGGCGGTCCGGTGACGGCTTTGCCTAGAGTCCCGGGCCGCCATGGACGTGCCCCGGCCCGAAGCGGCCCCTGGAACCCTCAGCCGTCGGTCTCTCGTCAAGCGGGGCCTGCTCGGGGGCGCCTTGCTCGCCGCCGGGGGCGCCGGCTTCCTCGCCCTCCGGGGTGGCGCCCCCGTGTCGCTGCCGCCCGACGGGCTCCTGGTCTTCACCCCGGCCCAGTTCGCGGTGCTCGACGCGGTGGCCCGGCGCATGGTGAGACCGCGCCCCGGCTGGCCGACCGTGGATCAGATCGGGGTGGCCCGGGCGGCGGACCGCATCGCGGCGCGGGTCGAGCCGAGCGCGCAGAAGGAGCTGCGCCAGCTCCTCGGCCTGTTCGAGAACGGGCTCGCCGGCTTCCTCTTCGGCGGCCGCACCCGGCCCTTCACTCGCCTGGACGGTGAGGAGCAGGACCGCGTCCTCGCCGAGTGGCGGGACAGCCGGCTGGCGGTGCGGCGGACCGGCCATGCCGCGCTGCGCACCCTGGTGCTCGCCGGCTACTACCAGTCGCCGAGCGTCTGGCCCGCGGTGGGCTACTCGGGGCCGCCGGGCATCTTCGCCGACGCGGCCTCCCAGCCCGAGTGGCGGGGCGGGGATCAGCCCCGTCCCGACGGCAACGGCGTCTGGCACGGGGAGACGCTTCCATGAAGGCGCCCGGGCGGATCCTGACCGGCCGCGACCACCCCGTGAACACCACCCTCCACTGCGACGTGGTGGTGGTGGGCTCGGGGGCCGGCGGCTCGGTCCTCGCCGAGCGGCTCACCGCCCGCGGCCTCGAGGTCATCCTGCTGGAGGAGGGCGGGTACTGGACGCGCCACAGCTTCGACGGGCGCGAGGACCACTCGTACCCCCGGCTGTACCAGGAGATGGGCAACCGGGCGACCGACGACCAGTCGGTGCTCATCCTCCAGGGCCGGAGCGTGGGCGGCGGCACCACGGTGAACTGGTGCACCTCGTTCCGCACCCCGCGCGAGGTGCTCGAGCGCTGGCGTGACGGGTACGGGGTGAAGGGGCTCACCGAGGAGGCGCTGGTCCCCCACTGGGAGGCCATCGAGAAGCGGCTCCACATCGCGGAGTGGCCGCTGGAGCGGATGAACGCCAACAACCGCGTGCTCTGGGACGGGTGCGGGAAGCTCGGGTACGCGCGCGGGCTCGTCCGCCGCAACGTGAACAACTGCGCCAGCCTCGGGTACTGCGGGCTGGGCTGTCCCCTCGACGCCAAGATGTCGATGCTGGTGACGCTCATCCCCGACGCGGTGGAGAAGGGGCTGACGGTGCAGGCCAACGCCTCGGTCCGCCGGATCCTCACCGGGAGCCGGCGGGTGGGCGGCGTCGAGGCGATCCTGCTCGACCCCGAGACGGACCGGCCGACGGGCGTCACCCTCACGGTGAAGGCGAGGACTGTGGCGGTGTGCGGCGGGGCCATCAACTCGCCGGCGCTGCTGCTCCGCTCGGAGCTCGACGGCAACGGCAACGTGGGGAAGCGCTTCTTCCTCCACCCGGTGGTCATCATGAGCGCGCTGATGCCCGAGCCGGTGGTGCCCTGGAGCGGCGCGCCGCAGGCGGCCTACTCCCGGCACTTCAGCGAGCGCGGCGCGGGCAAGGTGGGGTTCCTGCTCGAGGTCCCGCCCATCATGCCGCTCATCGCCGCCACCGTGTTCCCGGGCATCGGCGATCAGCACCAGGCGCTGATGGAGCAGCTCCCGTACATCCACAGCACCATCGCCATCTGCCACGACGGGCTGCTCCCCGACGACGTGGGCGGCACGGTGAAGCTCCGCGACCCCCTCGAACGCCGCGTCTCCATCGACTACCCGCTCCGGCCGTTCCACTTCGAGGCCTTCCGCGCGGCGTGCAAGGAGATGGCCCGCATCCAGTTCGCTGCGGGGGCCCGCGAGGTGCGCTCGCTCCATTCGGTCCCGGTGCGGATCCAGAAGGCGGCGGACATCGACGCCGCGCTCGACGCCGCGCCCTGGGAGGCAGGCCGGGTGCGGGTGGCCACCGCGCACCAGCTGGGCGGCTGCGCGATGGGCGGGGACCCCCGCACGTCGGTGGTGGACAGCACGCTCCGCTACCACGGGCTGGACAACCTCTTCGTGGTGGACGGCTCGGTGTTTCCGACCTCGCTGGGGGTCAACCCCCAGGAGACCATCTTCGGGATCGCCCGCTGGGCGAGCCAGTTCGTCGCCGCGGCGACCGTCTGAGCGCGGGAAAGGGCCGAGGCCCCGGGGAGCGGTCGCGGTCGCTCTCCCAGGGCCTCGGGTTCGGCCGTCCCCGGCCGCTCTGCCGAGAGAAATGGGGCCCCGGAGTCGCGGCGGTCTCCCCACGAGTCAGAGCGCAGGAGGGGCCCATGCGCTCGATCCGCCACGCCCCCGGGGTTCCCCCCCGAGGTTCCCGCTCTCCGTTCAGGCCCTCGGTC
>Ga0316620_10001037_pt1 | contig 11676 bp, 8 predicted proteins | sample OWC_Aug_M1_C1_D5_FD_207651 | JGI IMG/M metagenome (GOLD analysis project Ga0316620, IMG submission 207651) | Wetland soil microbial communities from Old Woman Creek delta, Ohio, United States - OWC_Aug_M1_C1_D5_B | ecosystem: Environmental > Terrestrial > Soil > Wetlands | place: USA: Ohio... | reverse complement strand
TGAGCATCTTGCCCTTGGAGCTGAACAGGTAGCGCTCGGTGAGGGCGTAGCCGATGCCGTTGACCACCGCACCCTCGGTCTGACCCTCGGCCAGGGTCGGGTTGAGGGCAGTGCCGCAGTCCACCGCGGCCACGTACTCGAGCACCCGCACCACGCCCGTCTCCTCGTCCACCTCGACCTCGGCGAAGTGGGCGGCGAAGGGCGGCGGCGAGCGGTGGCTGATGTGCGAGGCGACACCCATGATCTGGTGCTGGTCGGCGGCGTAGAGGGTGTGGAGGGCGACCTCGGACAGGGTGCGGACGGTACGCCCGCGGGCGTCGACCACCGCGCCGCGGTCGAGGTCGAGCTCGTCGGCGCTGACCCCGGCCATGGCGGCGGCCGCGGCCACGATCTGGCGCTTGGCCTCGAGCGCCGCCTTCTCCACCGCCTTGCCCGAGAGGTAGGTGGTGGAGGAGGCGTAGGCGCCGACGTCGAACGGGGTGAGGTCGGTGTCGGAGGAGTAGACCACAACCGCCTCGGCCTCCACCCCCAGCACCTCGGCCGCCACCTGGGCGAGCACGGTGTCGCTGCCGGTGCCGAGGTCGGTGGCCCCGACCAGCAGGTTGAAGGATCCGTCCTCGTTGAGCTTGATGCTGGCCGCGCCCATGTCGATCTCCGGGATCGACGAGCCCTGCATCAGGCAGGCCATGCCGAGGCCGCGCACCCGCGGCCCCTCGCGCTGCCGGCGTCCCCGCTTCTCGGCCCAGCCGATGGCCGCCGCGCCGCGGTCGAGGCACTCGTCGAGGCCGCACGAGTCGATGTTCATGACCACGCCCTCGCGGCCCTCGCCGAGGGCGGCGAAGATGGGCGAGGTCTCTCCCACCCGAATGTGGCGGGTGCGGTAGAACTTGACCAGGTCCTCGCCCACCGCGCGCGCCATCTCGTCGACGATCACGCCGAGGGCGAAGTAGCCCTGGGTGGCGCCGTAGCCGCGGTAGGCCCCGCCTACCGGCAGGTTGGTGTAGGCGGTGGTGGCCTCGAAGCGCAGGTTAGGGACCTTGTTGAACAGGGGGATGGTCTTGGAGCCGGTGTTGCAGGCCACGGTCAGGGCGTGGGAGCCGTAGGCGCCCGAGTTCATGATCGCGCGCATGTCGAGGGCGGTGATCTCGCCCGAGCGGGTCATCCCGGTGGTCAGCTCGACGACCTGCGCATGGCGCGTCCGCCCGCTGACGAAGACCTCCTCGCGGGTCATGGCCAGACGCACCGGACGACCGGTCCGCCAGGTGAGCATGGCGCACAGCGGCTCCAGCATCACCTCCTGCTTGCCGCCGAAGCCGCCGCCGATGCGCGGCTTGACCACCCGCACCATGCGCACCGGGATCTCGAGGGCCTGGGCCACGATCCGGCGGGCGTGGAACGGCACCTGGGTCGAGGTCCGCACCACCAACCGGCCGACGTCGTCGAAGTAGCAGATGGTGATCGGCGGCTCGAGCATGGCGTGCGAGGCGCAGTGGAGGTGGAAGCGGCCCGTGAACCTGAGCTCGGCCTCCGCCAGGGCGCCCGCGGTGTCGCCCACCTCGACCTGGACGTGGGCGGCGAGGTTGCGCGCCGGGTCGAACTCGACCGGGATCACTGCCCGCGCGTCCGGCTCGTCGTGGATCACCGGCGCGCCCGCCGCCAGCGCCTCCTCGGGGTCGAAGACCGGCGGCAGCTGCTCGTACTCCACCGCGATCAGCGACAAGGCCGCGAGGGCGATCTCCTCGCTCTCGGCGGCCACCGCCGCCACCCGGTCGCCGACGAAGCGGACCTTGCTGTCGAAGGTCGTGAAGTCATAGGGCGAGGGCTCGGGGAAACCCTGGCCGGCGGTCGTCCGCATGACCCGCGGCGTGTTGCGGTGGCAGAGCACGGCGAGCACGCCGGGCAGGGCCTCGGCCTGCGCGGTGTCGATGCTGGCGATGCGGGCGTGGGCGTGGGGCGAGCCCAGCACCTTGGCGTGGGCCAGACCCGGGATGTCGCAGTCGTCGGTGTAGCGGGCCTGACCGCAGGCCAGCCCCAGGGCATCGACCTTGAGCACCGAGCTGCCGACGACGCGGTGGGGCCTGCGCTCACTCATCGCCGCCCTCCTTGAGCTCGCGCGCCGCGCGCCGGATGGCGACCAGCTTCTTGGCGTAGCCGGTGCAGCGGCAGAGGTTGCCGTCGAGGGCCTCGAGGATGTCCTCGTCGGACGGATCCGGGTTGCGCTCGAGCAGGGCGTGGGAGCTGAGGATCGAGCCCGGGATGCAGTAGCCGCACTGGACCGCGCCCTCCTCGGCATAGGCCCGCTGCAGGGGATTGGGGTGATGCACCGTGCCTAGGCCCTCGATGGTCGTGACCTCGTGGCCGGCGACCCGCGCCGCCAGCACCAGGCAGGAGTTCACGGGCTGGCCGTCGAGCAGCACAGTGCAGGCGCCGCAGTCGCCCTCGCCGCAGCCGAACTTGACGCCCCGGTAGCCGGCGCGGCGGAGGACCTCGAGCAGCAGCTCACCCGGCTCGACGTCGAGGCTGCGCAGCGCCCCGTTGATGGTCAGCTCGATTCTCATCGGCCACCTCCGGAAGTGGCCCGGCGCGCAGCCTCGAGCAGGGCTCGCCGGGCCAACGTCGCGGTCAGCGTGCGCCGGTAGGCCTCGCCGGCGCGCGCGTCACGGGTCGGCTTCACCTCGCTCGCCGCGGCCTCGCCGGCACGATCCAGGGTCTCGGGCCCCAGGCGCGAGCCGCTCACCAGAGCTTCGACCTTGCGCAGGCGACGGCAGCGGGGCTCGATCGCCCCGACCGCGAAGCGGCAGGACCGACAGCGGTCGCCCTCCATCTCCAGGTAAGCGGCCACGTCGAGCCACGAGTACTCGACGGCGGACTGGGCGAACTTGAGGAAGGCCGAGCCCGCGCCCGGCGGCGGCATCGGGAGCACGATCTCGGTCAGCAGGGAGGAGTTGCCGAGCACGCTCGACGGGTGCTTCTCCACCACCAGGTCCTCGAGCCGGAGCTCGGGCCCGGCCGGCCCGGCGAGCTGGACCCGGGCGTCCAGCACCAGCAGCGCCGGCGGCAGGTCGGACCACGGGTAGAGACCGGCCACGTTGCCCCCGGCCGTGATCAGGTTGCGCAGGGGCGTGGACGCGGCCGCGCGCGCCGCCTCCCAGAGACCGCCGCCGGCCCAGCGACGCACCAGCGGCGAGCGGTCGAGCTCCCCGAGCGTAGTCGTGGCCCCGATCCTGAGGCCTTCCCCGTCCTCCTCGATGGAGCGCAACGGCAGCGACCACAGGTCCAGGATTCCGGTCACCTTGGGTGATCTGAAGAGCGCGGTCGCAGTGCCGCCGGCCATGGGCTTGATCGCCCCGCCGGCCTCGCCCAGGCGCGCGACCGCCTCCTCCACCGAGGCCGGTCGGATGATCTCGCGGACGTTGCTGAGCATGGCCCCTCCGCACCCGGTCAGTGTCCGTCAGCGAGCGTAGCATGCACCGGTCTGTGCCCGAGCCCGTGTGCGTCGCCGTTGTGGTTGCCGAGCGTCACCCGTCCCCCAGATTCCTCATCACCTCAGGCCGGGGGGGCGAGGCCGCAACGACAATGGGAACGGCAACAGGATCGGGCTCGGGCATTCTCAGGCGCCGTCGCTCGCACCGTGAAGAACCTGTGACACACGCCACCGCTGCTCGCCTTACGGTGGACCAGGCGCACGGCACAGGATGCAGTGCCGGCGCGGGGTGAGGACCATGAGCAACACCAGCAGCTCCCTGCCCGAGATCCCGCTCGCCATCGTCGGCTGCGACTTCCGCACCGCCTCGTCCCAGTGGCGCTCGCGGCTGGTGCTCGACGACGGCGAAGCCCTGGCTGTCGCCGCCGACTTGGAGAAAGGCGGCTGGGCCCAAGGCATGGTCGACCTCAACACCTGCAACCGCAACGAGTGGATGGTCTGCGCCACCGATCCCCGCTGGGCGGCCGAGCTGCTGCGGGGCAAGATGCTCGAGCGCCTGGGACTGTCGAGCGGGATCGAGCCCTACATGCTGGTCGGCGAGGAGGCAGCCCGCCATGTGTTCCGGGTGGCCATCGGCCAGGAGTCCCTGGTCGTCGGCGAGCGCCAGGTCGCGGGCCAGCTGTTCAAGGCGCTGGAGATGGCGCGGGCGCGCGACACCTCCTGCCGGATCCTCAACGGCGTGGGCTCGATCGCCGGACGCCTGGTGCGCATCGCCATCCGCCGCGGCTGCATGGGGTCCAACGCCAGCGGCGTCCACAGCCTGGCCCTGGCCTACGTGCGCAGCCGCATCCAGGGCGCGGATCGCAGTGAGGTGACGGTGATCGGCCTGGGCTCGATCGGCCGCCGTGTCCTGGGGCTGCTCGAGCAGGACCCCGGGGTCGTGCCCCGCGCCTGCAACCGGACGGTGAGCGACGACTCCGCGATCCGCGTCCACCCGCTGGCCGAGCTCCCCTCCCTGCTCGCCAGCTCCGACGCGGCCATCGTCGCCACCGGCGCCCGCCAGCCGGTCATCGGACCCAAGCTCCTCCCGGAAAGAAGCCCCAACCGTCCCCTGCTCATCGTCGACATCGGCATCCCCGAGCAGGTCGTCCGTCACGGGCTGCCCGAGGGGATCGAGGTCGTCGGCCTCGACGAGCTGACCGCCTTCCACGAGCCCGGCCACAAGTCGGTCGCCGACACGGGCGACTGCGACAGCGCCGACGAGCTGGTCGAGCGGGCGCTCGACGAGCTGCGCCGCTTCTGCAACGAGCCCACCTTCGCCGAGGTCCTCGACGCGGTCCAGCAACGCCATCGCCGGGTCGCGACTGACGTCATCCCGAGCATGGTCGCTGGCAAGTTCGGGCACCTCTCCGACGAGGATCGCGCCCAGCTCCAGGCCGAGCTCCGCTCCGTGCTCCTGGCCTACGACAGCGAGGTCTTCAAGGCCATCCGCGCGGCGTCCAAGAACCTTCGCGAAACAGAGGCGTGAAGCGGTATCCTCGTGTCATGGGCCGACGCCCGCGGACCTACCACGTCATCTTCGCGTTGACTCTGGTCGCGCTGATCGCACTCGGCATGTGGTGGACGGTGTACATCGTCCAGTCAGTAGAGTTCGAGCACCAGGCGCGGATGAGCCGCCTGCGCAACCTGGTCGACACGGCGGCGCTGATCGCCGGCCACTCCCCCAACCCACCCCGCCTCGGACGGGTTTCGGAGGCTGCGCCCATCGAGTGGGTCTACACCGCCGACTGCGCCGCGGACGACGTCTCCGCCGCAGCCCTGCCCTTGTACCCCCACCTCAGCGTGCGTGCCTCGACCGAGGCCGTGCGCGAGGTGCAGCACAAGAACCTGCGCCGGCGGGTCATGATCGTCGGCGAGGGCACGCTCCTGTTCGTGCTCCTCGGGGTGTGCACGGTCATGCTCTACCGCCTGGTCCGCAACGAGCAGCAGGCCAACAAGCGGATGCAGGACTTCGTCTCCTCGGTCACCCACGAGATGAAGACTCCCTTGGCCGGCATCAAGTCCCTGCTCCAGACCATGGCCGCCGGCCGCGTCCCCGAGGCCGACAGCGCGCGCCTCATCGCCATGGGGCTCAAGGAGACCGACCGGCTCGAGCACTCGATCGAGAACGTGCTCCTGTCCGGCAGCCTGCGCACCGACCGCTTCCACATTCGCCTCGAGCCGGTGGAGCTGCGTCAGCTGCTGGACGCGATCGTCGCCCACCGCCTGGCCACCGTCGTCGACCGGCCCAACGTGCTCGTCCTGAAGTGGGAGATCCCGGCCGACGCTCAGCCCATGACCACCGACCCGCGAGCGCTGCGGGTGATCCTCGAGAACCTCATCGACAATGCCCTCAAGTACGGCGGGAGCGAGGCGCCGATCACGCTGCGGACGCGCCGCGAGGGCGAGTTGATCCTGATCTCGATCGAGGACCAGGGCATCGGGTTCGACGAGGCCGCGGTCGAGGAGATGTTCGCGCCGTTCGTGGGCGGCGAGCGCGGCGGCAGGGTTCAGCACGGAACCGGCCTCGGCCTGACCATCGCCCGCACCCTGGCGCGGCGCATGCGCGGCGACATCACGGCTGCCAGCGCCGGACTCGATCAGGGCAGCGTGTTCACGGTGACTCTGCCGCGGGGGGAGGAGGAGGTCGCGCCATGACCAGGATCCTCGTGGTCGAGGACGACGAGCTGGTAGGGGCAATGGTCCGCATCAACCTCACCAGCGAGGGCGCCGACGTGGTCTGGACCAAGAACGGGCAGGAGGCCCTCGGCCTCGTGTGTGACGAGGTCTTCGACCTCATCCTGCTCGACATCGCCCTCCCCGGCAAGGACGGCATCACCCTCCTCGGCGAGATGCGCAGCGCGGGCCTCGGCACTCCGGTCCTGATGATCACTGCTCGCGCCGACATCGATAGCAAGGTGGAGGCACTTGAGCTCGGCGCCGACGACTACCTGTCCAAGCCCTTCGATGTGGCCGAGCTGATCGCGCGCGTACGCGCCCTGGTGCGTCGCTCCCAGGCCCGCCGCGAGGTCCCGGCCGACCGCGTGATCAGGTTCTCGGACTACGAGATAGACCTCGAGACCAGGGAGGCCACCACCACCCAGGGCAAGGTCGTGCTCTCGGAGAAGGAGGCCGCGGTCATGGCAGTGTTGGTCGGCGCCGGCGGGCGGCCGGTGTCCCGCGACGAGATCCTCGACCGGGTGTGGGGCGAGGACGCCTTCCCGACCAACCGCACCGTCGACAACTACTTGCTGCGCCTGCGCAAGCTCTTCGAGCCGTTGCCCGACCGGCCCCAACACATCGTCACCGTGCGCGGCGTCGGCTATCGGTTCGTGGGGTGATCCAGGCTCACGAAGTGACGCCGGTCACAGCGCCAGAGGCCACGCTGACTCACACTCAAGGTGCGTACGTTTCGCCTCCTCCTTCCTCGAGCCCGCCCCGGGCTCACTTCTTTTTCTCCCGACCGCTGACCTCGGCCGTGGCCGCCGCCGCTCCCCGGCGCGGGTGTGTTGTGTCGCGCGCCCGGTCCTGTCACCATCGTGGCCCATGGAGGCGGAATGAGCGAACCTGATCAGCTCCCGCTGACCCCGCCGGCGCGGCGGATCTACTGCAATCGGACCCTCAACCTGCGCGCCATCGGCGCCATCGGCTACGACATGGACTACACGCTGGTCCACTACAAGGTGGAGAGCTGGGAGGAGCTGACCTACGGGCGGCTCAAGGAACGGCTCGCGGTCGAGGGGTGGCCGGCGGGCGATCTCGGCTTCGACCCCCACCTGGTCGTGCGCGGCCTGGTCATCGACACCGACCTCGGCAACATCGTCAAGGCCAACCGCTTCGGCTATGTCACCCGTGCCTTTCACGGCACCCGGCCGATGAGCTTCGAGGAGCAGCGAGCGGTCTACCGCCACACGCCTGTCGACCTCTCCGAGCCGCGGTTCGTCTTCCTCAACACCCTCTTTTCCCTGTCCGCCAGCTGCCTCTACGCCCAGCTCGTGGACCTCCACGACCGCGACCGCTTCCCCGATGTGCAGGGTTACGCCGACCTCTTCCGCAGGGTCGGCACCCACTTCGACGCGACCCACATCGAGGGCAGCCTCAAGGCCGAGATCGCCGCCAAACCCGAGAGCTTCGTCGAGCTCGATCCCGAGGCGCCCCTGGCCCTGCTCGACCAGGTCCGCGCCGGCAAGCGCCTGATGCTGATCACCAACTCCGAGTGGCCCTATGTACGCGACATCATGGCCTTTGCCTTCGACCGCTTCCTGCCCGGCGGCGTGACCTGGCGCGACCTCTTCGAGCTGGTCATCGTCGCCGCGCGCAAGCCCGAGTTCTTCGCCCACGACCTGCCCCTATTTCGGATCGTCGACGAGCACGGGCTGCTCGAGCCGGTGCCGGCCTCGATTCCCCGGCCCGGGCTGTACCTGGGCGGAGACGCCACCCGCGTCGAGCGCTACCTCGGCCTGTCGGGTGCCGAGATCCTGTACGTTGGCGACCACATCTTCGACGACGTCCGCATGTCCAAGAGTGCCCTCAGGTGGCGCACGGCCCTGGTGCTGCGCGAGCTCGAGGACGAGATCGACGCCCTCGAGGGGTTCGCCGCCACCGAGCGACAGCTGGCGCAGATGATGGCCGAGAAGGAGCGCCTCGAGGCCGAGCACTGCCAGGTCCGCCTCGCGCTGCAGCGGCTCCAGCATGCGTACGGACCCAAGCCGGGCGCGCGGCGCGAGCAGCTCGCCACGCGCCTCGAGGAGCTGCGGTCGCAGATCGAGGAGCTCGACAGCAAGCTCGCGCCCCTGGCCCGCCAGGCGGTCGAGGTGGGGGACACGCGCTGGGGTCCGCTGCTGCGCGCCGGCAACGACAAGAGCCACCTCGCCCGGCAGGTCGAGCGATCAGCCGACATCTACACCTCCCGCGTCTCCAACTTCCTCCACGCCACGCCCTTCGCCTACCTCCGCTCCGCCCGTGGCAACATGCCCCACGACCCGAGCACGGAGGCCTAGAGGCCTCGTCGACGATCTGGGTTGGACCTCCCCCCGGACCGCCGCCCTCGCCACGGCGTGGTGCGAGCCCGAGCACGTTGCCGTTGCTGTCACCGAATGTGCGAAGCTCCGCGACGCATCGACAACGGTAACGGAAGACGCAAGCGGACACGGCTCGCACGTCACGCGCTCCCTGAGTCGACAGAACAGACTTGTACGACCTGTACCGGACGATCCGTCGGTGTTCGGACGCGGGCCTGCTAGACTCGCTCGACGCCCTCTGGGCGAGACCGGGAGGCGATGGATGCGACTTCTCACCCGTTCCGACTTCGACGGCATCTGCTGCGCCGCGCTCCTCAAGGAGGTCGGCGTCATCGGGGAGATGGTGTACGCCCACCCTAAGGACCTCCAGGATGGCAAGATCAAGGTGACCGGCGACGACATCCTGGCCAACGTCCCCTACGTGGCGGGCTGCGGCCTGTGGTTCGACCACCACTCGAGCGAGAGAGAGCGACTCGACGGCCAGGACCGCTACGAGGGCACCTGCTGGCCGGCGCCGTCAACCGCTCGCATCGTCTACGAGTTCTACGGCCGGGAGAACCTGGAGAGGTTCGACGAGATGGTCAATGCCGTGGACAGGGTGGACTCGGGCCAGCTGACCCGCGAGGAGATCCTCGAACCCAAGGGCTGGGTTCTGCTCGGCCTGCTCTGCGACCCGCGCACCGGGCTCGGCTATCGCCGTGACTTCCCGGTCTCGAACCTCGACCTCACGAAACAGCTCGTCGACCTCATACGCAGCCAGAGCATCGACCAGATCCTCGGCCACCCCGACGTCAAGGAGCGCGTGGACTACTACTTCGCGTCGCGCGCCGAGTTCGAGGGAATACTCCGCTCGCGCTCCCGGGTGGACGGTCCGATCGTCATCACCGACACCCGCGGCGTGACCAACATCCCCCCGGGCAATCGCTTCCTGATCTACGCCCTCTATCCCGAGGCGAACATCGACGTCCGCCTGATCGACGGCAAGCAGCGCCAGTTCGTGTCGATCTCGGTCGGCCACAGCATCCTCAACCGTAGCTCCAGCGTCAACGTGGGCTCCCTGATGCTCAAGTACGGCGGCGGCGGTCACCATGCCGTCGGCACCTGTCAGGTGCCCTACGACGACGCCGAGCGAGTCCTGGCCGAGCTCGTGGCGGCGATCAAGGAACAGAGTTAGGAGCGGCGCTCAGCTCCACGACCCGCGCCCTCGCCTCTTCCGCCAGCCTCCGCCGGTCGTCGAGGGTCAGCCTGGCGGTCGGGATGGCCCCGCCGACAACAACCCGGATCGTGCCCGGCCGGCCGTAGAACCTGTCCGGCGGGACCACCGCCGCCGCGCCCCTGATGCCGACCGGGACGACCGGGACCTGGGACTCGATGGCGGGGATGAACGTCCCGCTCTTGAACTCGCCGATCGCGCCGCTGCGGCTGCGAGTGCCTTCGGGAAAGGCCATCACGCTGCCGCCCGAACGTATCAGCTCGGTCGCCCGACGGGCGCTGGCGAGCGCACCGACCCGCTTGGAGCGGTCAACCAAGATCATGCCCGTGGCGGCGATGAACCAGCCCAGGAAGGGTTGCCTGCGCAGCTCTTGCTTGACCATGAAGTGGAGGTCGCTGGGCAGCGCGGCGAACACCGCCGGGATGTCGAGGATCGACCCGTGATTGGCGACAAAGAAGAGCGGCCGGGTCGGGTCGATCCACTCGCCACCCTCCACCTCCAGCCGGGCGCAGGCAAAGCGGAGAATCCCCGGAGCCCAGATCCTTCGTGCCAAGACCAGGGGCAGCCGACGCCGCCCGCTGACCGCCGTCAGCGGCAGGACCAGGCTGATCCCGAACCCAGTCCAGGAGAGCATGACGGCGGCCTGGATCGTGTTGGCGATCCTCCACAACAGGGCGTTCACGACGGGTCTTCCACTGCGGCCTCACGTCCCTCCGTTGCTCACGGCGTCAGAACCTCTGGCGCCTCGTACCGAGCCCGGCCTCGACGACCACCAGAGTGGCGCGGATCCCGCGGACCACGGCCTCCCTGCCCGTGGTTCGCAGCAGGCTCTAACCACGCCCAGCCCCGAGGTGCTGGTCGAGGCCGACAGCCCCTGTCCAGGGAGTCGGACACGGTCAACCCGTGGACATTCTACGTCACCGCCTCACGCCTCTCCCCTCAACCGGCGCGCACCGAAACACCGTGTCCATGCCCGATGGGAGGGCTGCGGACCGGCAGGCGCGGGGCCTGCCACCGCAGAGCTGAGCGCCCGCGCCGCGGCGCACGAGAAGAAAGAGGCCCGCGCTCGGGCGCGGGCCTTCTCGTTGGTTTCGGTTGGAGAGCTAGAACTCGATCCGGAAGCCGACCTCGTAGCGCCGGGGGCGGGTCCAGGCGACCGGAGTGCCGACCGAAGTGGCCTGCAGCTCCTCGCTGGCGAATTCGTACTCTCGCTCGGTGCCGAGCACGTTGATCACCGTGCCCACGACCTCGAGGTGGATCTCGCGGATGGCGAAGCCCTTGCTGACCTGGAGGTCGAAGCCGTACTCGGTGGCGCCCTCGACCGCGCCGGGCGGGGTCAGGTTGATGTCGCCCCACTGTGGGGAGTGGGCGCAGTAGGACACCTCCTCCTCGCTGATGCCGGCGGCGTCGAGCTCCTGCTGGCTGGCGAGGAGCACGTTGTTGCAGTTAGCAGTGATGCCGTACACGTTGTGCGAGCCGTAGTAGCCGTCGAGGCCGATGGTGAAGTCGGCGGGCAGCATCAGGTAGCCGTTGACCTTGATGCGGTGCTTGCGGTGGTCGGACATGTAGCCGTACTTGTTGTAGTAGGTGAGCGGGAACACGTCCCACAGCGGCTCGTCGAAGCCGCCGGCCGGGTCCTCGGCGCTCGAGCCCTTGGACTCGGAGTAGGTGTAGCTGGCGAGGAGGTGGAACCAGTCGCGCTCGCGCGACTCGAACTTGAGGATGTAGGCCTCGTAGTCGCGGCGGGCGTAGTCGATGTTGGCCACCACGTACTGCCCACCCGCGCAGGTGGTGGCGTCGCTCCAGGTCTCGGGGTCGTCGTAGGACGGCGGCGGCACCGAGTCGTCCCACAGCCAGGTGTTGGCGGCGCAGGTGTCGCCGAACATGGAGCGGGTCTTCTTGTCGACGTAGGAGATTTCGACTGAGGTGTTCTTCAGGATTTGCTGCTCGACGCCGATGATCAGCTCGTCGGCGTAGGG
>Ga0316620_10001036_pt1 | contig 11679 bp, 8 predicted proteins | sample OWC_Aug_M1_C1_D5_FD_207651 | JGI IMG/M metagenome (GOLD analysis project Ga0316620, IMG submission 207651) | Wetland soil microbial communities from Old Woman Creek delta, Ohio, United States - OWC_Aug_M1_C1_D5_B | ecosystem: Environmental > Terrestrial > Soil > Wetlands | place: USA: Ohio... | reverse complement strand
CGCCATCTCTGGACTCAAGCTCGATGGACACCGCTTCATCCCGCAGGCCCTGAAGCAGGGCAGCCGTTTCATCCTCTGCGAGAGGCCGGTCGACGCACCTACCGGCGTGACCGTCCTGCAGGTGAAGGACAGCCGCCAGGCCCTGGGCATGATCGGAAAAAATTTTTTCCGGAACCCCTCGTCCGCCCTCTGCCTGGTCGGGGTGACGGGAACCAACGGGAAAACGACGATTACCTACCTGCTGGAGTCCATCTTCAGGCAGGCGGGGTATTCACCCGGCGTGATCGGAACGATCAATTACCGCTACCGGTCGAAGGTGCATGAGGCGGCACACACGACACCGGAATCCTTCGACCTCCAGGGGATGCTCCGGGAGATGCTCGATGCGGGAGTCAGCCACGTGGTGATGGAGGTTTCCTCACACGCTCTGGACCAGAAAAGGGTGGATGACTGCGAGTTCGATGCGGGGATCTTCACGAATCTTTCGCAGGATCACCTCGACTACCACCAGACGCTGGAAGCCTATTTCCAGGCGAAGAGACGCTTTTTCAGCGAGGTTCTCGGCCAAAGGATTAAAGGGCGGAGACAGGGAATGATCATAAACGGCGACGACCTTTTCGGCAGGCGCATCCTGCAGGAGATGCCCCCTTCCCAGGTCCTCTCCTTCGGACTGGAGGGCTCCTGCGACATCGGGGCGGCGAGATTCGCCTTCTCCCTGGAGGGGATCGATGCGGAGATCCGCACACCACAGGGTACTTTCCCGGTCAAGGCGCCTCTTATCGGGCGATACAATCTCTACAATATCCTCGCCGCAGCAGCAGCGGCCCATTCCCTGGGCATCGAAAGCAGGGCCGTCCGGGCAGGGCTTTCGAATCTCGGGACGATTCCGGGCCGTCTTGAGAAGGTCAGTGTCACAGGAGAGCCGGCTGTTTTCGTGGACTACGCCCACACGGAAGACGCACTGAAAAAAGTTATCGACAACCTGCTGCCTTTCAAAAAAGCCCGACTCATCACGGTTTTCGGCTGCGGGGGGGACCGTGACCGGGGTAAACGTCCCCTCATGGGGAAGGCGGTCGTCACGCGGAGTGATCTTTCGATCCTGACATCAGACAACCCGAGGACGGAAGACCCCCTAGCCATCCTCAGGCAGATCGAGGACGGCGTCGAAGCGGAAGGCGTGACGAAATATGCCATCGAGGACGTCCGGAAGGGTTTCGCCGGAAGGGGTTATGTCGTCATCCCCGATCGCCGGGAAGCCATCCGCGAAGCCATCAAACTCGCCGGTCCCGAAGACATCGTGCTCGTAGCCGGGAAAGGGCATGAGACCTATCAAATTATCGGGACCGAGAAATTCCCTTTTGACGACAGGGACGAATGCCGGGAGGCGCTGAAAGCATCCGGACACGGGAGGGGCCGATGGAAAAAGAGTCTCTCCCGCAGTTGAATGTCGAAGATATTCGCAGGGCCGCGGGGGCCGTCATGACCCCCGGCCACCGGGAAGGGAAATTCCTGGGGGTTTCCACGGATTCGAGACACATCGAGAAGGGAAACCTCTTTGTGGCTCTTGTCGGAGAACATTTCGACGGCCACGATTTTTTGAAAACGGCCGTCACGGCCGGGGCAGCGGGCCTTGTCATCCAGCGGGACCGGGAGGGCAAAGCCAACTCGCTGCCCGCCGATGTGACGGTCCTGCGCGTCGAGGACACGCTGAAGGCCCTGGGGGATATTGCCCATTACTGGAGGACAAAATTCAAGGTCCCTGTCGTGGCGATCACGGGGAGCTCGGGAAAAACCACGACGAAAGAGATGGTGGCGACCGTCCTGGGACAGACGAAAGCAGTCCTCAAAAACGAAGGGAACCTCAACAACCGGATCGGACTTCCGTTGACCCTTTTCAGGCTCCATGCCCGACATGAGGCGGTTGTCCTGGAGATGGGAACAAACAGGCGGGGGGAAATCCGCCGGCTCACGGAGATCGCCGAACCGGGCATCGGCATCATCACGAATGTGGGCGCCGCCCACCTCGAAGGGCTCAAGTCCCTGGAGATGATCCGGGAGGAAAAGGGGGACCTCTTCGACACCATGGCCGGCCAGGGTGTCGCCGTCATTAACATCGATGACCCGAACCTCTCTCCCTGGGAGGAGCGCTGGGCGGGTCAGAAGGTCACCTTCGGCATCCGGAGACCGGCCGATGTTTATGCGGAGCACATCACCCACGAGGGGGAGAAAGGGACGATCTTCACGCTTGTGATGGGGAAGACCTCCCGGGAAATAACGATGGCCACGATCGGGACTCATAACGTTTATAATGCCCTTGCCGCCGCGGCTGCGGCACGTTCCTGCGGCGTCCCTTTTGACAAGATCTGCCGGGGACTCATGGCTTTCAAGCCTGTTTCGGGCCGGATGGAAGTGCACCGGTTGAAAAACGGCGCCTTTCTCATCAACGACGCCTACAACGCCAACCCGGCTTCCGTTGGGGAAGCGCTGAAGACGCTCCGGGAACTGAGAGGGGAGAGCCGCAGTGTCGTCGTCCTCGGTGACATGCTCGAACTCGGTGATCAGTCGGAAAAACTCCACGAGGACATCGGCCGGATGATCGGCGAGACAGGCGTGAATAAGGTTTTTCTTCGCGGGCAGTTTGCCAGAGCCGTGGCCCAGGGGGCCATGAAGAAGGGCCTCCAGGGTGACCGGATCCATTTCGATCTGTCCCCCGTGGAGATCACGGAATCCCTGAAGCGCGGTCTCAGGGAAGGAGACTGGGTCCTCGTTAAAGGGTCCCGCAGGATGAAGATGGAGGAAGTGGTTCAGGAGATCGTTCAGAAGATCGGTCTTGAAAACAGAAAGACTCCTTTTGTGGGTTTGCGGATCGCTCTTGAGCCCGGAGGAGGTCGGAAGAGTTGATTTTTCACCTTTTATACCCCTTGCATGAGACCTATTCCTACTTCAACGTGTTCCGCTACATCACGTTCCGGACGATCTACGCGGCCATCACGGCCCTCTTCATCTGTTTCGTGCTCGGTCCATGGCTGATCCGGAAGTTGGAGACCCTCAAGGTCGGGCAGCCTATCCGCGAGGATGGGCCAAACTCCCACATGGCCAAAAAGGGAACGCCGACGATGGGCGGCATTCTTATCATATTTGCCAGCGTGTTATCGACCCTGCTCTGGGCAAACCTGACGAACCACCTGATCTGGCTCGTGGTCATGGTGACGGTGGGATTCGGCATGATCGGATTCATGGATGACTATCAAAAACTCACCGCAGGCAACAGCAAGGGCATCTCGGCCAGAAAAAGGCTCAGCCTGGAGTTTCTCATTGCCCTTTTCATCAGCATCGTCCTCTTCATCCGGCCCGATTTCAGTTCCGCCGTCACCATTCCCTTTTTCAAGACCATTCTCCCCAACCTGGGACTTGCCTACATTCTTTTTTCGACTTTCGTGATCGTCGGGTCGGCCAATGCCGTCAACCTGACCGACGGGCTGGACGGGCTTGCCATCGGTCCCGCCACGATCTGTTTCATGACCTATCTGCTCTTTGCCTACTTCGCCGGGAACATCAAGATCGCAGGCTACCTGCAGATCCCTTACGTGCCCGGCACAGGGGAATTGTCCGTCTTCTGCGGGGCCATGGCGGGGGCCTGCTTGGGCTTCCTTTGGTTCAACGCCTACCCGGCCCAAGTCTTCATGGGGGACGTAGGGTCCCTATCCCTGGGAAGCGCCCTGGGGTCTTTGGCCATCATGACGAAACAGGAACTGCTCCTGGCCATTGTCGGAGGGGTCTTTGTTCTCGAGGCGATCTCCGTCATCTTCCAGGTGGGATACTTTCGACTCTCCAACGGGCGACGCATCTTCCGGATGGCGCCCATTCACCATCATTTTGAACTCAAGGGCTGGGCGGAGCCCAAGGTGATTGTCCGATTCTGGATCATCTCCATATTGCTCGCGCTCGTCGCCATCAGCACCTTGAAGTTGAGGTAGAAAAGGAGGGCATGGAACTCGCCGACAAAAGGGTTCTGGTCATCGGACTTGGCAAGACGGGCCGGTCCACAGTTCGGTTTCTCGCCGGGAGAGGCGCCTCGGTGGTGGCCACAGACGAAAAACCCCTCACCGTAATGGGGGATGTCGCCACGGCGCTATCGGGTCTCGTGACGAGGCTTGCCTTCGGCCCTCAGGATGCGGCCATCCTTTCGGGGGTGGATCTCATCATCCCTTCACCGGGGGTGCCGCCGACGAACCCGCTCCTGACGGAAGGCGTTAAACGCGGGGTCCCCATCCTCGCGGAGCTCGAGGTGGCTTTCCGGTTTCTGAAGCGGCCCGTGATCGCCATTACGGGAACGAATGGGAAAACGACGTCGACGACTCTCATCGGAGAGATCCTCCGGGCTTCAGGCAGGAAAGCCTATGTCGGAGGAAACATCGGTGACCCGCTGATCGGATATGTCGACAGCCCTCAGGAAGAGGACTTTGCCGTCGTGGAGGTGAGCAGCTTTCAACTGGAGTGGATCGAAGAGTTCCGGCCGATGGTGGCGGTGCTCCTGAATGTAACCTATGACCACATCGACTATCACGGCACCTTCGAGGCCTACCGTAAGGTGAAGGAAAGGATCTTTGAAAACCAGGGCCCCGATGACTTTGCGATCCTGAACGCCGATGAACCCTGGGCAAGCCCTTTGGCGCGGCGGCTCAGGTCCAAGGTGAGTCTCTTCAGTTCGAAAGCAGAGATTACCAACGGCATGTTTCTTCGTGGCGATGAATTGGTCCTGCGTGAGAACGGAAAGGACCGGGAAATTTATCCCGTCGGAATGATCCGGATCCCGGGGACTCACAACATGGAAAACGTGATGGCATCCATCCTGGCCTGTCGTGTCTGCGGGTGCCCGCGGGACGGGGTCATCAAAACGGTCAGTGCCTTCCGGGGGATTGCCCACCGGATCGAGTTTGCCGGGGAGAAAAATGGGGTGGCCTTTTACGATGATTCGAAGGGGACGAACGTGGGCGCCGTCGCCCGCGCCCTGGAGACCTTTTCGCGGCCCGTGATTCTCCTGCTCGGCGGTCGCGACAAGGGGGGGGACTTCGATACCCTGGCCGCTTTCATCCGCAAAGGGGTCAAGAAGATCATTCTTTTCGGCGAAGCGAGGGAGAACATCCAGCGGATGATCGGCGACATCGTGAAAACGAGTCTGGCACCGACCCTGAGGGAGGCGGTTGAGAAAGCATACGCCGACGCTTCGACCGGTGACGTGGTGTTGCTTTCACCTGGTTGCGCGAGCTTCGATGAATTCAAGGACTACAGGGAACGGGGAAATTTCTTCAAGGACATGGTCCGGAAGATCATTGCAGGCGAGATTCCCAAGGGATAGAGAGGGTGCGGGGATGTCCGAAATGACACCGAGAGGGAGGCGACAGGATTTCTTCATCATTGCCAGCACGCTTGTCCTCATCGCTTTCGGGACCGTGATGATCTACAGCTCGAGCTACATCATCGCCACGCAGAAATTCGGCGACGGCTACTACTTCCTGAAAAAACAGATCTTCTTTCTGATCCTGGGATTGACAGCCATGATTTTTCTCTCGAAGCTTCCCTACGCTCACCTCCGGAAGGTTGCTTATGCGGGCCTTCTCGTGTCGACGGTTCTGCTCATCGCTCTTTTTATTCCCGGGCTGGGGGTCAAGTTGGGCGGCGCGAGGCGCTGGCTGCGACTGGGTGTGCTTTCCTTCCAGGTGTCGGAGTTTGTGAAGGTCTGCATCGTCATTTTCCTCGCTCACTTCCTAGCGAAGAAGTCCGATCGGATAAAGGAGTGGCAGATCTTCCTGCCGCCGCTTCTCATCGTGGGCGCCATGGCCACCCTGGTCCTCAAACAGCCGGATTTCGGAACGGCCGTTCTGATGATGGGATTGTTGCTCTTCCTGCTTTATCTGACGGGGTGCAGGATCCTTCACCTGTCGATCTTATGCACCGCTTTCATCCCCGTGGTGATTTTTCTCGTCTGGCAGAAAAGCTATCGCTTGGCCCGCTGGAAGACGTTCCTCGATCCGTGGCAGGATCCGCAGAAATCGGGTTTCCAGATCATCCAATCCTTCCTGTCCTTCGGCTCCGGGGGTGCCTTCGGGGTGGGTCTCGGGGACGGCATGCAGAAACTCTTTTACCTCCCCGAGCCGCACACGGATTTCATTCTCTCCATCATCGGCGAGGAAACGGGGCTCATCGGCATTGCCGTCGTGATCACGCTCTTCGCGGTTCTGGTATGCCGGGGATTCATGATTGCCTTCAGGGTCCCCGATCTCTTTGGAAGCCTGCTGGCTTCGGGGCTGACGATTTTGATCGGCATGGAGGCCTTTATTAATATCGCCGGGGTGATGGGGCTTGTCCCCACAAAGGGCATGGCCCTCCCCTTCGTTTCCTACGGTGGAACGTCATTGATTATGAGCCTGGCTCTGGTAGGTATCCTGCTGAATTTGTCCACCTATCAGAAATCGAACATCCGTGAGGCTCCGAAGTGAAGGTGATCATTGCAGGCGGAGGCACAGGCGGTCACCTCTTCCCCGGCGTGGCCGTGGCTGAAGAGTTTATGAGGCGGGACGGCACAAGCAAGATCCTCTTCATCGGAACGATAAAGGGGATCGAGGCAGCGATCCTGCCGGGTTTGGGATTCGAACTGGCCACCCTGGACGTGGCGGGCATCAAGGGCAAAGGATTCCGGGACATGGCAAAGGCCTTCTGCAAAATCCCGCAGAGCCTTGGCCGATCCTTCAGGATCATCCGGGACTTCGGACCCGATATCCTGATCGGTGTGGGTGGCTACGCATCGGGCCCGGCGGTCCTGACGGCCCACTGGATGAGGGTCAAGACAGCCGTCATGGAACAAAATGCCCTGCCGGGGATCACCAATAGGCTATTGGGGCGCTTTGTGGACCGGGCCTTTGTGTCCTTTGAAGAAACAAAAAAGGCCTTTCCCGAAGACAAAGTCCTTTTAACGGGAAACCCCATCCGGGCGGATTTTTTGAGGGATATGGAAAAGAATGAGAAAAAGAGGGATCGCTTTACAGTCCTCGTCTTCGGCGGAAGCCAGGGAGCTCACCGGATCAACATGATTTTTCTCGAAGCACTGAAGTTCCTGAAAACGGACGGGACAAAGCCCCTGATCATCCACCAGACGGGGGGTGCCGATTTCGAGACGGTGAAGCTGGCTTACGGGCAACTCGGCGTGGAGGCCGACGTGAGACCCTTCATCCAGGACATGCCGCAGGTATTCCGGTCCGCCGATCTCCTCCTCTGCCGGGCCGGCGCAACGTCCATCGCAGAAATCACGGCCAGCGGAAAGGCGGCCATCCTGATCCCCTTCCCCTACGCCGTGCATGACCACCAGACGAAAAACGCCGAGGTCCTTGCCCGCGCGGGCGCCGCGATCCTGGCTCCTGAGAAGGACCTCACCGCGGAAGGGCTGGCGCGAATCATTGACGACCTCCACAGCAACCCCCGGCGACTCCGGGAGATGTCGGAGAAATCCCGGGCTCTGGGCAATGTCCGCGCCGCGTCGGACATCGTGGACGAGTGCCTGAGGCTCGTGGCGGCATAAAGCAAAAAAGGAAAAAGAAGATACAATGCAGAATCACAAACAGCGCGATTTGATGCAACGAAAGATCCAGCATATCCATTTCGTCGGTATCGGCGGTATCGGCATGAGCGGCATAGCCGAGGTCCTCCTCAACCTGGGTTACCGGGTGAGCGGCTCGGACCTTCAGGAGACGGACCTGACGCAGAGGCTCGCGTCCATGGGTGCCCATGTTTATTACGGCCACCGCCAGTCCAACCTTCACGACGCGGACGTGGTGGTGACATCCACGGCGGTGAAGGCCGACAACCCCGAGGTGCTGGAGGCTCACTACCGGAGCATCCCGGTGATCCCGCGGGCGGAGATGTTGGCGGAGCTCCTGAAGATGAAGTTTTCCATCGCCGTTTCCGGGATGCACGGCAAAACGACAACCACCTCCATGATCGCCACTCTCCTCGCCCACGGCGGGCTCGACCCCACCGTGGTGATCGGCGGGAAGCTGGCCAGTATCGGCAGCAACGCCCGTCTGGGCAACGGCGAAGTAATTGTGGCCGAGGCCGATGAGAGTGACGGTTCCTTCCTGAAACTGGGCCCGTCCATTGCGGTCATCACGAATATCGACCGTGAACACCTCGACTATTACCGGGACATCCAGGACATCAAGGAGGCCTTTCTGAAGTTTGCCAACCTCGTCCCCTTCTACGGTTCCACTATCCTGTGCATGGACGATGAACACGTCCGCGATATCCTCCCGGGGATCAAGCGCAGGACCATCACCTACGGAATCACCCGGGCTGCGGACTACCAGGCAAGAAATATCAGCACCAAGGGGGCCGCTTCACGCTACGACATATACTACCGCGGCGAAAAGCTGGGGGACATCCAGCTGAACGTGCCGGGTCTTTTCAATGTCTACAACTCCATGGCGGCCGTTGCGGTCGGCCGGGAGCTCGACATGGATTGTCCCAGAATCCATGAAGGGCTCAAGATCTTTGCCGGTGTCCACCGCAGACTCGAGATGAAGGGGCGGGTCAACGACATCACCGTCGTGGACGATTACGGCCATCACCCGACGGAGATCGTGGCGACCCTCGCGGCAGCAAAACAGGTCTGGAGGGACCGGCTCATCGTCGTCTTCCAGCCGCACCGCTACACCCGGACCAGGGCCCTCTTCAAAGAATTCCTGACGGCATTCTACGACGCCGACATCCTCGTCATCATGGACATCTATGCCGCCAGTGAATCCCCCATTGAGGGTGTGAACAGCCAGAAGCTATTCGAGGGCATCCAGAACAAGGGGCACAAGCAAGTGAAATATCTGGCCGGGCCAGACCGGGTGGTGGATTACCTCCTGGAGACGGCCAAACCGGGCGACGCGATCATCACCCAGGGCGCGGGGAATGTCTGGAGGGTGGGAGAGGAATTTCTCAAAAAAGCGAAGGAGAAATACCGGTAGGACGACATGAAGGAAGCGTGGCGGGAAAATCTCCAGAAATTGAAGGGCGTGAAGGTTCTTTTCGATGAACCCATGGTTCTTCACACTTCCATCGGCGTGGGCGGCAGGGCAGACGCGCTCGTCTACCCGGAAAACGCCGGGACCCTTCAGGAAGTCGTCGCGATGCTGACGGGACGCGAAGTCCCCTTCGTACCCGTGGGTAACTGCACGAACCTTATCGTAAGAGACGGTGGATTTCGCGGGGCCATCGTCGCCCTGAAGCATTTGCGGACGCTTTCGCTCTCGGCTCGTGACGGAAAGGAAGCGGTGATCTATGCCGAGGCCGGCCTGTCGCTCTCCGAACTCGTAACCTTTGCCGTACAAGCGTCCCTCACGGGCATGGAATTCTGTGCGGGTATCCCCGGTACTGTGGGCGGCGCCGTACGGATGAATGCCGGCGCTTACGGGAGTGAAATGAAGGATATCCTCTCCAGGGTCTCAATGATTAACGGTCATGGCCGCGTCCGCTTTTTCGAAAGAGCAGCGCTTTGTTTTTCCTACCGGAACCTCGAGATCCCGACAGGATCTCTGATTACCGGCGCCGATTTCCGTCTCGTCGAAGGTGACCGGAAGTCCATCGAGGATCGGGTTTCTGAAATATTGAAGACGCGCTGGTCCAAGCACCCGCTCCAGTATCGAAATGCGGGGTCCATCTTCAAGAACCCTCCGGGCATGCCTGCGGGGCGGATCATTGACGAGGCGGGTCTCAAGGGCCTGCGCGTGGGAGACGCCGAGGTTTCAACCCAGCATGGGAACTTCATCGTCAACCGGGGGCGGGCCACGGCAAAGGATATCCTGTCGCTCGTCGAAGTTGTGCGTCAGCGGGTTTTCGAGGCAAGAGGCGTCTCGCTCGAGATGGAAGTCAAAGTTATCGGGGATGACGAATGAAATCTCTCAGGGCCAGGATAGAGGTGCGCAAGAACCGGCTCAGGCGGCGGTCGCAGAAGATCCTCTATGAGATCTACAAGGTGACCCTGCTCATGGCGTGTGTTATTATCGTCAGCGCCCTGCTCATCTTCACATACAACTTCATCGTCGTGTCCCCCTACTTTCAGCTGCGGGAAACGGTCGTGAAAGGCGCGGAGAGAATCTCCCGGGAAGAGATCCTGAGTCTGGCCGAAATCAAACCCGCCCAGAACATCCTGACGGTGAACCTGAAAGCCATGGCACGGAGGATTCAGAATAATGTCTGGGTCAAGGATGTCTCCATCAAGAGGGACCTGCCGAGCAAACTGATCATCGAGGTGAGGGAGAGGCAGCCGATTGCGCTTATCAAGAAGGACGAAGCGTTTTACTACATCGAACGTGACGGCGTCATCTTCACCAAGCTTGGAAAGGACCAGCGGACCGATCTTCCCATTCTTACCGGGTTCTGCCGGAAGGGAGAAGACAATCGGGATCGGATCCGGAAATCCATTGACCTCCTGGAGTATCTCTCCGGTTACGACGATATCTCTGGGCTCAAGAATGTGTCGGAGATCTACGATGACCGTGTCTTCGGTCTCTCCCTCTTCACCGAGAACGGGATGTGTCTCCTGCTGGGTTTCGATGACTATGAAAGAAAGCTCCAGCGCCTGAAGCCGGTCCTGGCCGACCTGACCAAGCGCGAGACCCGTGGGTTCCTGATCATCGATCTCAATAACCCCCACAAGGTCACCGTGCAGGGAAAGGAACTTCCGACGCCGGCGAAGAAGGCAAAAGGCGTGAGGGCTTAAACCGAAAACCACCGGGGACGCGAGGGGTCCCCGAATACCAAAAGGCTGGAAAGACCCATGGCAAAGAAAGGAAACATCATCGTTGGCTTGGACATCGGAACAAGCAAGATCTGCACGATTGTCGGTGAGATGACCAACACGGGGCTACAGATCATCGGAATGGGCACACACCCTTCCGAGGGACTGCGAAAAGGGGTCGTCGTCAACATCGAAAGCACCGTGGATTGCATCCGAAAATCCATCGAAGAGGCGGAATTCATGTCCGGATGCGAAATCAGTTCAGTCTTCACCGGGATTTCGGGCGGCCACATCAAGGGGTTCAACAGCCACGGGATTGTGGCGGTCCAAGGGCGCGAGGTGGACGCGGCGGACGTGAAGCGGGCCATCGAAGCCTCCAAGGCCGTATCCATTCCCCTGGACCGTGAGATCCTGCACGTGCTCCCCCAGCACTACATCGTCGACGAGCAGGACGGCGTGAAGAACCCAGTGGGCATGTCGGGTGTGAGGCTCGAGGCAAAGGTACACATCGTGACAACGGCCATCGCATCCATGCAGAACATCATCAAATCGGTTAACCGCGTCGGACTCGATGTGAACGAAATCGTACTGGTCCAGCTGGCAACCAGCGAAGCGGTCCTCTCCCCCGATGAAAAGGAACTGGGTGTGGCCCTGGTGGACATCGGGGGGGGAACAACCGACATTGCCGTCTTCCACGAGGGGAGCATCAAGCACACGGCCATCCTCACCGTCGGCGGGAATTATCTGACCAATGACATTTCCATCGGGCTTCGCACCCCTGTCATCGAGGCGGAAAAAATGAAAATCAAATACGGGTGCGCTAACACCTTCATGATTCCCCAGAATGAAACGATCGATGTTCCCAGCGTGGGCGGTCGGGAGGCCAGGCGCGTGTCACG
>Ga0316620_10001035_pt1 | contig 11684 bp, 10 predicted proteins | sample OWC_Aug_M1_C1_D5_FD_207651 | JGI IMG/M metagenome (GOLD analysis project Ga0316620, IMG submission 207651) | Wetland soil microbial communities from Old Woman Creek delta, Ohio, United States - OWC_Aug_M1_C1_D5_B | ecosystem: Environmental > Terrestrial > Soil > Wetlands | place: USA: Ohio... | reverse complement strand
GGGAAGCACTCTAGGAGTGCACTGATGTGCGGGGCCTGCGCGAGTTTCCTGCTTTGCCGCCAGACTTCCGCCGCACTTCTCCTGACGGCCGGAGCAAACCTGGTCGGCAACTTAGCCGGATTCACGGATTTCTCGTCCTCCCTGAGGGGCAGGTCAATTAGTATCGGAACCGCTCCGGGCGGGCAGTGATTCACGTCACATGACGAGTGATCCGTGAACGAGCAGCATCTGGGTGATCGGGAGAGGCCGGCAAATAGCTGGTAGCATTGGCATTTAGCTATTGGCAATTAGTTCAAAGCCAACCGAAAAAACTTCTTCCTGAAGATTTGTCAGTGAGATCGGGTTGATAAAGCTAGTGGAATCTTAGTGTGCTCAATAGTTTGGAGGATACTGTGCTCAATAGCTCCAGGATGACGTCCCGTTTTATCTGCGCTTTCCTGGTGGTTTCTTCAGTTTCGCCTGGTTCCGAGGACCGAAGTTCGCTGCCGGAGCGACCGATCTTTACCTGCCGTGCGCCCGCCGCATGGGAATGCGCATACTATCGCTTCCGTGCTGTTGAAAAAGACAAAATTTGCTGACTCGCGCGAGCAGAAGCTCGCATCCAATCGGAGGATGTCAATTACACCAAAAGACGCGGGCCGGCCGATCTTCGACCGGCTCCTGCTCACCGTTCCAAAACAGGTCCCAGTAAATCTCAAGAGCACTCTTGATGCCGAGGCAGATGAAATCCGCAAAGCCTGGACGCAAAGCATGCGGGTCCATCCTAAGTAAGAGCCTTGGCGGCTGGGCAGAAGCAATCAGTAACTGACGAAAGCAGAAACCAACCCACGACGAACGGCCAATGTGGTTCGCTTCAGGAAATTTGCCTGGGCGCAATGGGCCATGCTGGGGCTTTATTCCGCGGCAGCACCGGCAGTTTGGAAATCGATCGCCGGTGGCGTTCCTGCATGAAGGCATTCTTTCGGAATGGTTCCGACTCGTAGGCCGAACGGGGCCCGGAGAGCGAACCATGCTATTCTAATGACTAAGCTGCGGTCCCCCGTCTTTGTTCCTTCGAGACGCCGCGAAGCCGGAAAACGCAGAGCGGCGCTATCAAGAAGCGCTTGAAACAAGACGGGCGGGGCCGGCTAAGCGGTTTGCACGCATGAGCGTGCCTTCCTGAGGTTCCCATAAAAACTGATGATTTCTGTAAGTAACGTTTCCATGCGCTACGGCGCCAAAATACTGTTTGAAGATGTGTCCACGGCCTTTACGCCGGGCAAGCGCTACGGCCTGACGGGGCCGAACGGCGCCGGTAAGACCACGTTCATGAACCTGCTCTCGGGTGAGTTGGAGCCGCAGAAGGGAAGCCTGGCGCGTCCGCGGAAGCTTAGCGTCATGAGCCAGGACCAGTTCGCCTTTGACGCGTACCGCGTGATTGACACCGTCATCATGGGGAACCGCCGGCTGTGGGCGGCGCTGGAAGAGCGCAACCGGATCTACGACAAACCGGAGATGACCAACGAAGACGGCATGAGGCTGGGCGAACTGGAAGGCATTGTGGGTGAAGAGGACGGTTACAGCGCGGAAAGCGACGCGGCCATTCTGCTGCAAGGCCTGGACATCGCCGACGAGCTGCACGAGCGCAACATGAGCGAACTGCAGGGCGGGCAGAAAGTGCGTGTGCTGCTGGCCCAGGCGCTGTTCGGGCATCCGCAGGCGCTGCTGCTGGACGAACCCACCAACCACCTTGATCTCGATTCGATCCACTGGCTGCAGGACTTTCTCAACCGGTATGACGGTGTGCTGGTAACCATCTCCCATGACCGCCACTTCCTCAACAGCGTGTGCACGCACATCGCCGACATCGATTACGAAACCATCATCACTTATACCGGCGGCTATGACGAAATGGTGATGGCCAAGACGCAGATACGCTCCCAGATTGAATCGCAGAACGCGCAGCGGGAAAAGAAGATTGCCCAGCTCAATGAATTCATTGCGCGCTTCGCCGCGGGTACCCGCTCCAGCCAGGTGCAGTCGCGGCGCAAGGAAGTGGAACGCCTGCAAGTGACGGAACTGGCCAAGTCCAACATCCAGCGGCCTTTCCTGAAGTTTGAGCAGAAACGGCCTTCCGGGAAACACATACTGGAATTGGAGGGCGTGAGCAAAGCGTACGGCGAGAATCCGGTGATCAAGGGCTTCACCGCCAGCGTGCTGCGCGGAGAGAAGATCGCCCTGATGGGCCGCAACGGCGCCGGAAAGACCACGCTGTTGAACGCCTTGCTGGCCAATTCGCCCACAACTCCTGAAGCTGAGCTGCGCAAGACCAGCGGCTACGCGGGTCCTCTGATCGACGAAGGAAAAGTGGTCTGGGGACACGAAGCTTCTGTCGGCTATTTTCCCCAGGACCACCGCAGCCTGATCGAAACCGGTAAGACAGTCTTTGACTGGCTGTACCAGTGGGACCCGTCCGTGTCCAACGAAGAGATCCGCGGTCTTCTGGGCCAGATGCTGTTCGCTCGCGATGAGGCCAACAAGAAGACTGACGTGCTTTCCGGCGGCGAAGCGGCGCGCATCCTGTTCTGCAAACTCATGCTGCAGAAACCCAACGTCCTGGTGCTGGATGAGCCAACCAACCACCTTGATCTGGAATCCATCAACGCCCTGAACATCGCCCTGCAGCGCTACCAGGGAACCGTGCTGCTGGTCACGCATGACCATGACCTGATTGACGAAGTGGCAACGCGCATATGGCATTTTGACCAGGGTGCGATCGAGGACTTCAAGGGCGCCTATGAGGAGTACCAGACGGTGAAAGCGTAGCGTACCATTGTCACATGATCGGAATTCCTGAACGCACAGAAACCGCCGAGTATTACTTCAAATACATTGACCGGATCAAGCACGCCGACATCGTCAGCCGTCTCGAACGGCAGATGGATGAAACGCAGGCGTTTCTCCGTGGCATCACGGAAGAGAAATCCCTTCATCGCTATGCGCCGGAGAAGTGGAGCATCCGCCAGGCATGGAGCCATGTGAACGATACGGAGCGCGTCTTTCTGTTTCGCGCTTTGTGGTTTGCCCGCGGTTTTGAGACGCCGCTACCTGGCTTTGATCAGGACGTTGCGGTTGCCGCGGCCCGGGCGGATGAACGCTCCTGGGCCAGCCATGTGGAGGAATTTCGCACCATCCGCCAGAGCACGCTGGCATTTCTGTGCAGCCTGCCCGAAGAGGCCTGGATGCGCAGAGGTGAAGCCAGCGGCAATCCGTTTACGGTGCGGGCGCTGGCGTACATCATTGCGGGTCACGTGGCGCATCATGTGGCAGTGCTCGAGGAAAAGTATCTTTAGCAAGCCGCCGGTGCGGTCACGCCGGGCTGCTTACTGCTGTGACGAGGCGATCATGTAGCCCACGCCGCGCGCGGTGCGGATCAACGGCTTGTCGAAACCATGATCGACCTTATGGCGCAGGTAGTTGATGTACACGTCCACGATATTGGTAAGCCCCTCGAAGCCAAGGTTCCAGACATGCTCCACCACCATGGTGCGCGTGACCGTGCGGCCGGCGTTGCGCATCAGGTACTCCAGCACGGCGTATTCCCGTTGCGTAAGCACAATAGGCCTGCCGGCGCGGGTCACCGTGCGCCGCGTGCGATCAAGTTCCAGGTCTTCCACCCGCATCACGTCCAACAGTTCCTTGGGGCGGCGCAGCAGCGCGTGCATGCGGACCACAAGTTCTTCGCAGGAAAATGGCTTGGTCAGATAGTCGTCGGCCCCGGACTCCAGGGCGCATATACGGTCGGCCAGGTCTTGTCGCGCGCTCACGATCAAAACGCGCACGCCGGAGCGTGCTTTGCGGAGCCGGCGCAGAAGCGTCAATCCGTCAAGCTTGGGCAGGTTCCAGTCGAGGACCGCAGCGTCGTAATCAATCTCCGTCAGAAGTTGCAGTCCGTCCAGTCCGTCATTTGCCAGGTCAACAGCGAAATGGTCTGATTCCAGACCTGTGGCAATCATGCGTGCGACCTTGGGTTCGTCTTCAATGACCAGGACGCGCAAGATTCAAACCTCTCACTTCCGGCGGAAGGGAGCTGCCGTCCTCCGGGCGAGGCGGCCGCACATTTCCGTCCTAAAGATGTAGCCAGTGGTTTGCGCCCGATGGTTGAGGACGATCTTCTTCTGGTCACTGGCGCCCGGAGCAGAAATCTTGGGCAGCGGAGTATAACACCGGCGGTAAAGGAAAACCTAAGTCAAAGCCCTTAAAAGACAAGAACCCGCCGGCAGCTCCGCGGAAAAATCAAAACCGCGCTCAGAAAAAATCGGCCCCCGCGTTGGGCTCGGGGGCCGGGAGGCTGACTCATGAAGGGAATGCGTTTCCGCCCAACTGGAATACTCCATTGAATCCGCTGGACGTGATTTGGAACTCCTGCCCTCCGGGCCACATGTAGGGGCTCGCGAACTCGCTGATCAGGGTTCCCAGATTGCCCACCTGTTTGCCGCTGCCATCGCCCGCGACCCAGGCGATGATCTCCGGCGTGATCGCGGCGATGCCGGCGATCAAGCCGATGATGATGCCGGCCGCAATGGCGGCCGCCAAGGGCAGGAAAACAGCGGCGATCGCGATGAGAATGATACCGATCACCGCAACGATGCCCTCTGTGATGTGGATCCAGGTTGCGACGTCGGTCCAGTGGTTCTGGGTCGGCGGCGCGGCTTGCTGAAAAGCAAGCGTTTGCGTGCCGTCAGGATTGTTCTGCAGGCTGATCGTCAGATAGCTGGTGTTTTCCACATAGGTGTCGATTCCTGAAGAGATAGGAATGTGGACCATCGTGTAAACCTGCAGCTGATTCTGGCTGATGGAAATCTTGAGAGAGGTGATCTCCGGATTGTAGCTGGTGGCGGCCACCGTGACCGCCTTCATGGGAATGTTCTTGGTATTAACGACGGTGACATTGTCCGAGCCCAGGGCGAAATAGGACGAATCAACCCCGTTGCCGATAGACGGAGCCAGCGCCGGTATCACCATGTTCGTGAGAAACGCCGCAGTGCCCAGAGACAGTCCGGCTTGAGCTCCCTGAGGAATGGAACCGGGTGAGACTTCGAAAACGTTGTTGGAGCTGTCGTCGTTATTCACCATGGCCAGCACCGCGAAAACCGCGTCTTGAATGTTGCCGTCCACGGAATCGAGATAGGCGTAGCCCACGCTGGTCGGCTTGAGCCACTGGAACGCGGCGTTGTCGGCCTGCATGTTCAGGTTCACGGTGTTGAACACGGCGTCAATCATACTCAGGTTGTTGTTGAAGAACAGGGCGAAGGCTTCTGCGAGCAGCCCCAGTATCTCCGGATCGGTCACACCTGGAATCGAGGGATTGGTGGCGCTGCTGGGAACGGTCACGGCCGAGGCGCCTGAGGGCGGCTTCTTGTTGAGGTAGAGGTTTTGCACCGCCGAGGGCAGGCTCGCGTTCCCTCCCGAGGCAGTGTCATTAGCCTGGTTGTCGGCGTATTGATAGGTGGTGGAATTGACCACGGCCGTAACCGTCGCCTGGGTATTGAAATTCGTCTTGCCGGCAGCCGTCATGCCGGACTGAACAATGACTTGCCCCACTGCAAGCGGCTCCTGCGGCGCCGAAGTCAGCACCACGGTAGTCACGTTGGCGCTTCGCGACGCGCTTTGGGCCGGAATGGTCCACGGCGTCACTGTCTGCGAGAGATATTCCAACGCCACCTGAATGAGTATGCTCCCGTTGTTCAGGGGATAGTTGGTTGTGCCGTTCAGGGTCTTCACCGCGGCCGTGCCGGTGCTGATGGGAACGTTCAGGCAGATCAGCGAGCCGCTTCCTCCGGGCGCGATGGTCCATGCGCCGAAGTTACCGCTTATTTGCACGTCGGCGATGGAGCCTGTCAGGCTCTGCTGGAACGCGGTGGGATATGAGTTGGGCCTGGCGAAGCAGGCGTTTACCTTGGGAGCAGGGATGGCAAATACCGTGTCCCACCCCAGGGTATCGAACGGCGTGAGCCCTGCAGCGGCTTTCATGGCCTGGAGACCGCGTGGACCGAGTGGTGCAGTGTGGCCAAGGCCGTATTCAGGAGCGCCGAATACGCCCGGGATCTGGAAACGTAATGGAGTGGCGGCCTGGGCCGGTTTGTTGGACGGTGATTGGACTTTTGGCTCTTCTAGAGTTGGCATAAGTTCTCCTTTTTGCAGTTTTTTGTGCGGAATGGGTGGTGAGTTCGACCGTGTTTACCCGGCTTGCATGACCAGCGCACCGTCAAAACTCACGTTGGACGCGGTGAAATTCTGCATGCCCGCAAACTGAACTGAGGCTGGAGGCGCCGCGGACAGGGTGTTGGAGCCCACCTGTCCTCCAATCAGCCCGGCCATTTTGTCGGCGACAACCGCGGCGACTGTGTTCGCAATCGCGTAAGCCAATGCTCCTCCAAACAGGTACCACCAGGGAACTGAGGTGTCATGGTGTACGCTGGGATTGGAATCCCCCTGAAAGCTGCAAGTACCGGCGTGTTGATCAAAGACAAATTGATTCGTGGCTGTCGCCGTGAAAGTCATGGAACAGCCGCCATACAGGTTGCATTCGCCATTGGCGGTGGCGGTGATGGCTCCATCCCCAGGCGCGAGTGAGAGCGAAGTGATCTGAGGATCGTAGGTGATTGCTCCCACCTGCTGCCCCCCAAGTTGAAGAGACGAGCCCTTGGCGAGCGACAGCCCGGCCGGTGTGCCGTTGACCACGAACTGCCCCGCTGATGAACCGGGAAACACCGAAACCAGCGACGGCAGAGTCACATTCGCCAAAAACAGAGGCAGCCCGATGGCGAACGCGGCGGGAACATTGCCGGCAAAGAGACTTGGATCTATTGTCGTGGGCAGCGATGAAGCTGCTCCGCGAGTGGAAAATATCACCAGATATCCCGATGCCCCGGATGCCACCTCGTAGTAGGCGAAAGCACAGTTCCTGGGCGCCAGCCAGCTGTTCGTCCCCGACGGGACCGGACCGACGGAGGCGAATGCAAAAATGATGGCGTTAGCCTGCTGGGCAATGCCGTTGGCCAGGCCGTTCAGCAGGATGCGCTGCAGGGAAAGATCCGTGATGGGGACAGACTGGGCGAATGCGAACGGAGTCACCAACCCTTGCGCCGCAGGCTGGCCCAGTTGGCCCGCTTGCTGAATATCAAACAAGAGCTGCTGCGATGCGCTCGGACCGCTCGTTCCCACAAGCTGCAAAGAGAACTGCATGATCGGCTGATAGCCGGCAAGAGAATAGGAATCTCCGCCAGGGCAGGTAAATGTGCCGCTCGTGATCGGCAGCAGAACATGGATGAGTTGTCCCGAGCCTCCAGGAACTATCTGCCAGGGACCGAACTGCGCAGAAATCGTGAAAGTTCCCAGAGCGCCGCTGACTTGAGTATCAACGGACGGCAACAGCTGGCTGGCGTGTTGCGCCATGGCATTGTTCGCATACGCCGTGCTTGCGGCAAAGATCGTGTCCCAGCCATTCATGTTCATGGCTGTCCTCCTTCCATCGTGCTGAAGTCCAGGTCTTCTCTACTGACCGGCAGCGCGGGAGGAAAATGCAATCTGGGTGCCAGCGGGTAGGGGCAGCACTTGCGCGGAGCAAGCGATGACCTGCAAAGACTTAGGAATTGCGCTCATGCACGATTCCCGGGACGAGCGCGTGAGAGGCGTAGACAAACGTCTACTCTGGAATAGACAATCGTCTTTAGCCCGAGAGACCGTGACGCTCGCGCGCCGGATTCACAGTGATAACGGATGGCCACGCGCGTGATGCGCGAACCGCCGGAAGGCGTCTGTCTGGCGCGGATGTTGGTCTGGTAGCCCTGGCCCCGGTATAGTTTCAATGTAACTTCAGCAGCAGCCGGAGGTACTTGACAAGTGGCCGATGCAGCTTTTCCGGGCGCGAAACTGTTGTCACCCGCCGAATTCGCCAAGGGCAAAATCCGGTCCGTTCAGGAGTACTCGTTTCTTGCCTGGCGGTCGCTGATCAACCTTTTCAGGCGGCCAATTTACGTGGCAGATATGATCGAGCAGGCCAACATCATCGGCGTTGGCTCGTTGCCCATCGTACTGGCTGCCGTCTTCTTCACCGGCGCCGCGCTGGCGCTGAACACCGCCACCACTCTGAGCCGCTTCGGCGCCCTGGGATTGATTGGGCAGTTGGTCTCGATCGGCATTGTGCGCGAGCTGGGCCCGGTCCTGGCGGGACTGGTGGTATCGGGGCGGAACGCCGCGGGCATGGCCAGCGAACTGGGGTCCATGGTGGTGACGGAACAGATTGACGCCATGCGCGCCCTGGGCACCGATCCGACAAAAAAGCTGGTAACGCCGCGCGTGGTCTCCACCGTCGTCATGCTTTTCTTCCTGACTATCCTCGGGGATTTCATGGGACTGCTGGGCGGCTGGTTTGTCTCCAGCGGGCTGCTCCATCTGGATTCGCATCAATACTGGACGAACGCTTATCAGAACCTGGTTTATGAAGATGTTTTCACCGGGCTGGTAAAACCCGTGGTTTTCGGGTTCATCATCGCAACGGTCGGTTGCTACTTCGGCCTCTCGACCAAGGGCGGAACGCAGGGCGTCGGCCGCTCCACCACAGAGGCGGTGGTTGCCGCCATGATCCTGGTCATCGTGGTTGACGTGGTTGTCACCCGTTTCCTGATGATCGCTCTGGGAGCCTGAAGAGCGCTCGCACGCCTTCTACTTCGTAAAGACCAGGATCTGGTCGTGTTCGCCCTTGGCATCCCTGGTGTGTGCCTTGACAGTGAAGCTCTTTCCGTTGGCAGCCAGCGTAATGTCTTCCGTCACGCTTGAGCCATCCGCCATTTGCCCCTCCGCCGCTGTCTTGTGCGATGAAATGCGATGGTAGGTGACCTTGCCGACCTCTTGGCCGTTGACCTTCAGCGGAGCGGCAGCGTCGGGCTTGCCGTCATACGTTTCTGTGTACTGTTTGCCGTCTGCGCCGGTTCCGGTCACGGCGTACTTGACCGCATTGGCGCCGCCGGCCTCGATTTTGATGGTTTCTTCTTTGGGCGCGGGGCCATGAAATTTTGACTTTGCAAGGTTGAGTTTCCATGTCCCGGCCCAGGAATCCGCAGGTTGTGACCCGCTCTTGGAACTTGTTTGGGACTGCCTGGCCTGCTGAGCGTTCACCGCCAGGGCGCAGGCGAATACAACAAGGAAAAGCGCCAGCTTCTTCATGTGGTTTCCTCCACCCTTGAAACATTATGGATGGCCGAATGAAGGTGTCAAGGAAGCGGCCTTGCTCCGGCGAGGCAGCGGTTGCACCTGCCATGTGACCGGCATCACTGCCCCTGTGCGCGCGCCCAAACCAAAATAATGGGTTGTATCGGCACAGACTGCCTGTGACATCCGGATGCCCTCAGGTCAGAGTTTCTGTTCTGATGCAGCATGGATCCGAACCGAGGAGGAACCATGAGCAGCCAGTTGCTGGTCAAACCGCAAGAGCAATTAGAAGCGCAGGCGACCGCCGGACCGGACAGAGCGGCTGTACCCGTTTTGTCACTGGTGCCGGCGCAGCGGCAGATGTTTTCGCAGAGCTTTGTGGAATTCAGCACCACGGACCGCCGGAGAAAAAGATGGACCACAACATCTTCCTTCATCGTGCAAGGCTTGATTGCAGCTTTTCTTGTGATCCTTCCCCTCTGGCTTACCGATAGCTTGCCGGCCCAGCAGTTGGCCACGTTCCTGGTTGCTCCGCCGCCACCGCCGCCGCCTCCTCCTCCGGCCGCGCCGACCCTTAAAGTGACTCGAGTGGTAAGCCAGATCATGAACGGGCAGTTGCTGGCTCCCAGCAAGATCCCTCAGCAGGTCAAGATGATCAAGGAAGAGGAAGCGCCGCCGCCCATGGCAGGTGGGGTGGCCGGAGGCGTGGTGGGCGGAGTTCCCGGTGGGCAGATGGGCGGGGTCATTGGATCGCTGGTCAGCGCAACGGCACACACTTCAGCGCCGGCGGTTGCCACCCCTAAGCGTCTCCGTGTCTCTACCGGAGTCTCCGAGGGGCTGCTGTTACAGAAAATCGAGCCGGTGTATCCCACCATCGCGCAACGGGCGCGCGTGCAGGGCTCGGTACAACTGAAGGCGATCATCTCCAGGCAAGGCACGATCGAGAACCTGCAACTCGTCAGCGGCCATCCCCTGCTGGTCCAGGCGGCGATGGACGCGGTCAAGCAGTGGCGTTTCCGTCCTTATGTTTTGAATGGAGAGCCGCTGGAAGTGGAAACCATCGTCAATGTGAATTTCCACCTGAACTGAACCTTGAAAGCTGGAAAGAACCCCGGGCCGCTGGCTGCAGCGGCTCTTTCTTGTTTAAGCGGCTTCGCGCGTTCCGGCCGCAAGAGTCGAGGTGCAGAAAGCGCAGCGCCTGGCGGCGATTGGGATTTCGCTCAGGCACTCCGGGCACTTCTTGCTGGCAGGATCGGCCGGCGCGGCGCTGCGCGCCTTCCAGGCGTTCATCGGCGCCACCATGAAGAAATATACCGCTGCGGCAATGAGCAGGAAGGCGATCAGCGCATTCAGGAAAAGACCGTAGGAAATCACGGCCCCGTTCAAGGTGGCGTTCAATGCCGAGAAATCCGGTTTGCCGACGATGGCGGCAATCAGCGGAGTAAGAACGTTGGTGACGAATGCGGTCACCACGGCCCCGAACGCTACGCCGATGACCACGGCCACGGCAAGGTCAATGACGTTGCCGCGCAGAATGAACTCCCGAAATCCTTTGAACACGGTGCGCCTCCGCAACGGACGAAAGGCCTCGTCTCTGAGGACACGGATGGCGGCGGATCATCCAAAGTTGCCCGTAACAGCGCCATTAGGGCGTAAAGCCCTTACTATGCCCCGGCGGCCGAGGCTCCTGATCCGATTGGCGATGTGCAGAAGGCGCAGCGACGGGCGGCAACCGGCACCTCGCTCAGACACTCCGGACATTTCTTGCTGGCAGGGTCGGCAGGAGCGGCATTACGCGCGGCCCGCGCTTTCCATGCATTCATGGGCGCCACCATGAAGAAGTACACGGCAGCGGCGACCAGCAGAAAACCGATCAGGTCATTGAGAAACATCCCGTAGGTGATGTCCGTGCCGTTTATGTGCAATTTGAATGCGGAGAAATCCGGTTTGGAGACAACCGCGGCAATCAGCTTGTTGATCACGTTGGTCACGAACGACGTAACCACCGAGCCGAACGCAGCGCCAATGACCACGGCCACGGCCAGATCGATCACGTTGCCGCGCATGATGAATTGTTTGAATCCCTTGAGCATGGAGACCTCCCGAGTAGCTGCATCATACAAAAGCAGTCAGCAGGCGGCAATCAGCAATCAGCCCATGCGCTCTTCCTCTGAAATCCCGAGCGCGAGCGAGGGGATCCCTACTCGCTTCCATGGCTGCTTCGCGTGACTACGGCCAGCTTCCCGGAACTTCATAGCGTGCGGCAGTGTCAATTGTTTCAGCGCGCGCGAATCCAAATGGTTGCCAGACGGCAGCCTGAGAGGAACTTTCATGTCCATCAATCTTGGATCGCGCAGCAACGGCCCGAGCGCGGAGATGAACGTTACGCCGCTGATCGATGTTCTCCTGGTGCTCTTGATCATCTTTATGATCGTGCTGCCGCACCACTACGCGGGAGAGAAGGCGGACATTCCACAGCCCAGCTCTGATGC
>Ga0316620_10001034_pt1 | contig 11685 bp, 7 predicted proteins | sample OWC_Aug_M1_C1_D5_FD_207651 | JGI IMG/M metagenome (GOLD analysis project Ga0316620, IMG submission 207651) | Wetland soil microbial communities from Old Woman Creek delta, Ohio, United States - OWC_Aug_M1_C1_D5_B | ecosystem: Environmental > Terrestrial > Soil > Wetlands | place: USA: Ohio... | reverse complement strand
CGTGTATTCATAGGAATCGAAGAACATGTAGGCGATGTTGTTCCGGCCGTGGCCGTGGAGCATGCAGGCGTCGTACGGATTGAGCCCGAGGATCCAGTTCAGCTGGTCGCTGCCGAAAGCCCTCAACCCATCGGCGAATTCCGCGTCATCGCCGAAAGACCTGGCCGCGAGCCGAGCCGCCGCGGCCATCGATCCGAGCCTGGCGTTCTCGCCCTGCCACCATGGCGCGGTTTCGGTGTCGTGGGGGAAGAAGAAGGACGTCCGGCGCGTCGATGCGCCGTCCTTCGATTGGACGAGCTGACGGCTGTAGCCGAAGGGATTCGCGACCTCTCCCGTCACGGCCAGCTCGAACGCGAGCGACTTCCGGACCGTGTCAAACGCTTTCGCCTTGGCCTCCGGGTCCGCTATTCGCGCGTATTCGAGCAAGGCGACGACGGGCAGGCCGGCATCGACGGGGTGGAAGAAGGGTCGGTCGCCGTCGTCGGCACGCCAGTAATCCTTATAGGCGGGGCGTCCTTCACCCGGGGACCAGGTCGCAAGCCTAGCCATGAGCGACGCGGCCCGCCTGTCCGCAGACTCCTTGTAGACCGGCTTCCCGGTAACGCTGTAGAGCGGGACCGCGGCGATGAGCGCGCAATAGTCGTCGACGATATTCTCTTTGCCGTCGTTCGTGAAGAGCAGGTTGTTGCGCTCGAGGAAGGCGAACGCGTCCTCGGCGGCCTTGAGGTAGTCGGCAGCCGTGAACTCGCCTTCGCCTCGGCCAACACCGTAACCCTCGCTCCCGGGCGCACCGGCGGCACCGCCCCGGGCCGCGGCCATGGCCAGGGCGGCGATGCAAAGGCCGGCCCCCTCCCTGTATCCGGCCTCGAAGGCCGCGTCGCCCGCGATCTTCTCCCGGCCGTAGTCGCGGAACTTGTCCTTAGTATCCGGGGTCAGGATGATATGGCGCTCGGCCTTTGGGGTGATCCGGCGGTCCTCGGGCCTTTTCTCCGGGCCGCGGCCCGAGACCGTGATGTAGAACGAGCCTCGGGGGTCCTTGATCCTGACCAGAAAGTCGGCGCCGTAAAGGGCCTCGTCGAGGAGGCGTTTCCGGTACTGCTTGAAAGCCGGCTCTTCACCCGCAGGCCCGCCCCGCTCCTCGAGCTCGCGCAAGGCCTGGAAGAGGACCCAGGCGGTGAGCGAGACCTGTTGGGGGTTGAAATAGCTCGAATAGGAGAGGTGGGAGAGGTGCTTGCCGTAGTCGCCGGTGGCGTCGAACCAGCCGCCGTGGACGTCGACGATACCGGGGCGCCCTTCGAAGGTCATCGCGCGGTCGGCCTTGTCCCACAGGCCTGACGAACGCTGGCCCTTGAAGTAATAGATGACGTCGGAGAGGGTATTGCGCACAAGCGCGTTCTTCTGGACGAGAAGAGGGTGGGAGCGGACGATGCCGGCCGCGCCGGCCTTTGAGGAGCACTCGATGATGTAGGTCCCTTCCTCTTTAACGGCACTCCAATCGATCGTCCAGAAGACCCAATCTTTCCATTTCGCGACCGGCCCGACGTCGACCGGGCTTCCCGCGAGGACGGTTTCGCCTTTGGGATAGCGCTTGACGGTGAAGGAAGTGAACGTGTCGCCCGCGCGGCCCTGGATGACGGCCTTTTTCGGGCCGAGCGGGCTATAACCGACTTGGTTGGTCAGGATCTTCGCGCTGGAGACGCCGGGGCTCTTGACGGAAGAGGACGTGCAAGCGACGGCGACGAGGAGGAGCGCACAGATTACGGATATCGCGCAAATCGTGGACGCGAACGAGCAGATAACGTGGGTTTTCTTATCCATGGGCCGTGCCTCCGCGCTCTACTTTTTCGCTTCGAAGAGGGTCCATGGCTGCGCTTTAAGGTCTTTTAAATAGGGCTTCTGCCAGGCGAATTCGCGGTGCCGAGCCAAGAAGTCCGCCGCCACGAAATCCCGCCCGCAGAGGTGACCCATATGGGCCCACATCTTCATTTCTTTGACCAGCGCAGTCGATGTGACCTTGCCCTGGACCGACCCGGCCGGGGAGAACGGCGCCCAGTTGAACTCGGGCGTTCCCTTGGGATCCTCGTCGACGTGACCGCACAGGGTGTTGCTGTTCGATCCGGATTTCCCCGTGGCCATATCGACGTGGTCGGCCTCGAAGAGCTTGCCGTCCTCGACGTCGATATAGCCCTTGTATTCTTCCATGAGCTGCTCCCAACGGGCCTTCCTTACGAGCACGGATTGTCCCTTATCGGCCGGATCGAACGTCGTCTCCTCGGCGATGACCTTCTCGTCGCCGGGGAAGTTCGAGCCGATGAAGTAGCCGTCCGCCGTACGCCACAGCTTCTGGTTCTTCAGTCCGAGTTCGTACTTGGCGATCTCGCCCGTCTTTGTATCGCCGACGAGCCAGTCGTTGGCATACGCGCCGTTGTTGTCGGCGGTCATGATGCGGACGAAGTCGTCGATAGAGACCGCGTACTGGGCCGCTTTCCTGGCCCGCACGAATTCGGGCGTGCCCTCCTCGCGGAAGCCCTTGAAGGTGCCCATGGTCGTTTCCGTGTAGACGAGGCCCGCGCCGTTCACGACGAAATCGTCACCGCTGTGGATGGCCCCCGGCATGCAATCCATCAGGATGCGCTGGCCCGCCGCCGGCACGATGTCCGCGATGACGTTCCAGCGAGACCCGATGATATAATCGACCCAGTTGTTGTGTCCGACGACGATCCCCCCGCCCTCCGTCCAGCTCCCCGTCGCGATGAACGCGCTGCAGTAGCCCGGGGCCTTGTTGTCGCCGGCCCCCTTCTGGGCCATCGCGTCGAGGTAGGGGACATAGTACCAGGCGAGCTCGATCCAGCCGTTGAGGGCGGTGATGTCGATGCGGTCGTAGGCGGAGCGGGGGAGACGGGCGCGGAGCCCGGCGGCGATGCCATCGATCTCCTCCTGGTATTCCGGCTCGAGCTTGGGCCAGAACATGCGCTCGGCCGCGCCCCTGAAAAAGGCCCAATCGCGCTTCGTCGACCCTTCGAGGAAGTGAGCGAGGGCTTTGAGGAGATCGTCGATCTCGGAAGCGAGAAGCCACCCGTGCTGGAATCCGATCTCCCGCGGCGTTCCCTCGAGGTGGACGTTGATCCAGCCGTTCGTATCGATGCGCGACGCCTTAGCCAGCTCGGACGGCGTCGGCGCGGCGGCGGGCTGCGCTCCGGACGCGGACCTCTTCTTCACACACGCCGTGGCCGAAATGAGAAGGACAATGGACAGCGTCAGTGCAATCGGGACCCCAGAGCGCTCGCGGATCGTTCGGCGCATTAGCCCCTCCTTATCGAACCTGGCTCAGCTCAGGTGTTCTGGAAAGCTCTCGGGCCGAGAATACAACGGACCAGCTGAGATTTCAAGGTTCGCGGGCCGGCCGTAGTTCCGAAATCCTGAAGCGGGATACTCAAAACCTGGAGGGAATTTGACCGACGGATGGCCACGGCGTTAACAGGCGAGTTCCAAGACGGCCCTGAGAGCACCCGGGTGTTGCAGAAGTGGCCTTGACGGACGCGGGCTCCGTCGGCGGGGAGTCCGGGGCCGATCGGGACTCAGTCGTCCTTTGAGTAATGGTAATACTGCCGGGCGTAGTAGCCGTCTTGCTCGATCAGGTCGACCCCGTTCAAAATGACCCCCAAGCACTTGAGCTTGAGGGCGTCGAGTTTCTGCTTGGCCTGCTTGAGGGCGGGAATCGGCGTCTGCCCGGCCCGGGCGATGAGGATGATGGCATCGGCCATGGGTCCTAGGGCCAAAGCATCTGAAACCGCCAGGACAGGGGGCGTATCGAACAGGATGAAATCGAAGTTTCGTTTAAGATAGGCGACGAGGGTGTCCATCCTCTCAGAAGTTAGGAGTTCGATCGGATTGGCCGGCAAGGGCCCGCTCGTGATCAGCTGGAGGGTGGAATGCGGCACGGGCAGGAGGATTTCCGCTGCGTCGATATCGGAGCTCAGATAACGACTGAGCCCCGGTCCGGCGGCGGTGCTAATGCCGAAGATCTTCCCCTGTTTCGGCTTCCGGAGGTCGGAGTCAATAATGATGACCCGGCGAGAGGCTTCGGCCAAGGCGATGCCCAAGTTGGAGATCGTAGAAGACTTGCCTTCCATGGCCAGGGGGCTCGTAAAGAGGAAGGTCTTGATCCTGCCGGGCGGTGATGAGACGAGGAGGGTCGTCCGAAGAGAGCGAAAGCTCTCGGCCTGGATCGACTGCGGCTCATGCTGAGCGATCAATTCGAACCGGCTCCTCAAATGCCCAGAGTCAACGCCCCTGTCCTGAAGGCCGTCCCATCCCGTTAGGCGAGTCCCTTTCCCTCTCTTCTTCCGACGGGCCTTTTCGGTCCGCTCGCTATTCCCGCCGTCCAGCCCCCGGATCATCGAAACGATCTTCTTGAGCTCGGCGCGGGGTCCTCTGGACTGGGAATCCGAATCGAAGGCGGGGATGATCCCGAGGGTGGAAACCCCGATGGTCTTTGATACATCATTCGACGTTTTGACCGTATGGTTGAGGAACTCAAGGCCGAGGGCCAGTCCGACCCCCCCGGCCAGTCCGACAAGGAAACCCAGGAGGACGTTCTTCCGCCTGTTCGGCGATGTGGGACGCAAGGGGTAATCGGCCTTGTCGACGATCCAGACGTTCATAGCATCCAGCCCCTTGAGCTGGGAGGAGATATCGGTTTCGCTCTGCCGCTTCGACAGGGACTCGAGGAGGGTCTTCTTGTTGTCGAGGTCGATCCTGAGACTGTTATAAATCACGGAATTGCTGTTGGCTGTATACGCCTCGTTCTTTTGATCGTCGAGGAGCTTCTGGAGGGATTGTTCTTTCCTGACGGCCGCTTGATAATCATTGAGGGCGTTGCGGACCAAGTTCTGGGTTTCGTTCTGGAGGGCCTCCCTAGCCGAGTCGAGTTCCTTCTTGAGCCGAATCATATCGGGGTATTCGGGTCTGGTCGTGACCAGACGCGTCGTGTAGTCGCGGTTGAGATTGTTGTATTGTTCTCGCAATATCCGGATCATGCTCCCGGCTGGGGCATCGGGGACCTCCCCGATGGGGGCCATCTTGAGCCCGGTGTAGATATTGAGCTTGTTCATCCTATCGATGGTCGCTTCCGTCAAGGCCTTGTTGACGTCCGAGATCTTGGATACGGTCGGGGCTTCCGCGGCCGTCAGCGGAAGAATGTCCTTTTCAGAACCGTACTGGTTGAGCTCCTTCTCTTTCGCTTCGATTTCGGAACGGAGCGCTGTGATCTGGGAGCTCAGGAATTCCGTGGCCCTCTCGGAGGCCAGATATCTCTTCCTGACGATCATGTCAACGTAGCCGTCAAAAAGAGCATTCAAGGCCTCGGCGGCCAGCTTCGGATTACGGCATCTAAACTTGATATCGACCAGTCGGGTCCGTTCGGCGGACGATACGGAGATGTTGGCCAAAAACTTCTGAACGAGCTTTTCGCGGAAGATGGGATCATTCGGATCGCGGGGGGTAGCCCCTTTTTTGGGCTTTCCCGCGAAATCCGGGTTCTCATAGAGCTTGAGCTTCTCGATGACGTCGGCAGCCAAACTCCGGCTCTGCAGGAGACGGGCGTGGCTGGACAGGGTGGTCCCCGGGCCCATCGTCTGGACCTCCTCGAACGGCAGGATGTTTGGATCGTCCTCGATCCAGACAGTCCCGCTGGCGGTGTACATCTTGGGCAGCATGAGACTGACGACGGCGGTTGCGGCAACCACGGCGAAGAGAAAAGCGGAGACGATCCATTTCCATTTGAGGAGAACGTGCCAATAGTGCTGGGCTTGGGCCAGGAGCCCGTTGTTCGACCCGGCGCTTGATTCCTGTGCCATGCGTGCTCCTCTGGGCGGCGTGCAGACTATGGGACGATGACGACATCGCCCTCCTCGAGGACGATATCGGAGACCTTGTTGCTGATGATATTCTTAAGATTCACGGGTATCGTCAACTCTTTCCCGGTCTTTTTGTCCTTCCTTTTGACCGTGATCCGGGACCTCTTGGCCCATTCCGTCGTTCCGCCCGCCTGGGCGATGGCCTGGAGCAACGTGATCCTTTTCGAACTCTGGTAAGAAATAGCGCCCGGCGTCCGGACATTGCCGTAAATGAAGACGTTGAGCGTTTGATCCATCGGGATCGTGACCACGTCCTTGGGTTGGAGCTCGATCCGGCTGCCGCTGATCATCAGATCGTCCAGCTTGACGCTGATCCGGGTTTGCTGGCCGTCGGCCCCTTGTCGATAGACGTAAAGCTCGTTCATGGCCTGAGCCGTCAGTCCCCCCGCCAGGGCGATGACCTGGAGAAGGGTCGTAGGGCCAAGGAGCTCGTACATACCGGGTCTACTGACGGCGCCGATGACGGAAACCTTCTGATATTCCTTGATGAACACGGTGACATGGGCGCCCTGGGTATATTGGGCGTCCAAGAGGGAGGCCAGCTTCTGCTCCAGCTCCTGGGCGCTCAGCCCCGCAACTTCCACACGGCCCAGCAGCATGAGCGTCACCGATCCGTCCTCCGAGACCCGGACCGTCTGATTCAACTCCTTGAGCTCGAAAACGGTGATCTCGAGCAAGTCTTTGGCGCCGATCCTATAATCATAGAGCTGAAGCGGCTTCGCTTCCTGAAGGGGGAATCCAGCCGGAGAACACAGCACCAACAGACAAAGAGCCAGGGCCAGTCTCGGTGCCGATTCATGCCTGAGCTTCATACGCATCCCTCACTCTGTCACGATTATAGCTCGCTTCTCTTGGAGAATCCAGCCGCAGGAGTTTCACTGGACAAGACCGCCTAAGGGCGTCGAAACCGTTCGTCTGGCTGCGCCGTAAGTGAGGTTGAGGCCGATGAAGCCCCGCCTGGCGGTCAGGCCTGTCGTCTCTACAGCCCGGCTTTCGGCCGACGCCCGAAAGAGGATTCTCAAGTCTCGAGCCAGCTGGATGTCCACCCCGAGCATGTGATTCACGAACTTGTTGCTTCCCAGCGGCTGAACGCCTCCTTCTCCCGTATCAAGTTGTGGATATTGGGTGAATCCGATAGAGAGATCATAGGAAGCGGAGACCTTCCTTGTGAGACGCCGCATGATCCCCCCGCCATACCTCAAGGAGATATAATGTGTCGCCCCGGGCAGGACGGAATACTGGAAGTCCCTGGAAAAAAATATCCGTCCCGTGGTCTTCTTCAGGATTCCCATGGACAGGTCGGCGTTGCCCGCGAAGCCCGAGTCATCACGGAAGGAGGGGTCGATGATATCGAAGCGCTTGTAGCCCAGACTGAATCCTCCCTCCAATCCCGCCACGGCCCTCCTATCGCTGACGTTGGGCAGAAAATCGAGCCCTCCAAAAACGGCATAGGTCCGCGTATCCCTGAAATTGGGCCGGGCCTCCGTAAAAACGTGATTCCCATATTGGCCGTCCACATGGAACCTGAACCGGGAACTCGGCTGGACATAGGTCAGGAAATCGATAAGATTTTCTTTCCTATTGAGGGCTTCGGCAAGGTTGACCCCTCCATATACAACGTTCCCGATGTCAAAGCGCGCGCCTTTGTAGAGCACGGCCAGGGAGACCGCCTTGGAGGCCTGCCAGAGGACGAGCCCGTTCAATTCGTTGCTTTTCTGGTGGACATAGAAGTCTAGCTCGCGGCTGAGGCTTTGATGGAGTTTGTCGAAATTCACGCCCGCCCGGATATAGATTCTATCGAAGGCGAAATGGACCTGACCGCTAAAGGTATTGTTCAGGGCCCTTTCGTTAGGTGTCCCAAGGAAGAATTGGTACTGGGGCTTATCAAAGACGTCGACGACAATATTCCTCCCGATGGGCCAAAGCAATTGAATCGGCACGCCGATATAACAGGTGAGGTCAGGCGTTGTCCCGGGGCGGTAGCCGAAATAAACGTCGGAATTGTAGCCAACGTCCGCGAGCTCGAACATCGCGTTGGCTCTCAATGACCCAAATCTCCAGCGGGCGTCCTCGACCACCTGGGCGAGGCTTGCGCCGGACCAGGTGTTTCCCTGGCCCCACGCCGCCCTGGGCCGCACGGTGACACAGACCACCAGGGCCATCATCACGAAAAGAACAGACGATCGTTTTATCATATCCGCCGGTCCCATATCATCGCGGATTCGAAGGCAGTCGGCAAGTCGGATGCCTAATAGGCCCCGATCCCGAAGAGGACGACGGGCACCGTCTTGAGGAGGATCTTTGCGTCCAGCCAGAGGGACCAATTGTCGAGGTACTCGAGATCGAGTTTCATCCAATTATCAAACGCGATGTTGTTCCTCCCGTTGACCTGCCACAGGCACGTGATCCCGGGCTTCATCGAAAAACGCCGTCTATGCCAGTCCTGGTACTTATCGACTTCATCGGGCACCGTAGGCCGCGGGCCGACGATGCTCATGTGACCGATGAAGACATTGAAGAGCTGAGGCAGTTCGTCCAGGCTGAACTTCCTCATAAACCGCCCGACAGGCGTGATCCAGCTCGTCTTCTTATCCCGGAATTCCGGGGAACTCATGGCGTTGAGGTCGGAGACATTCGAGAGCACATCGTGTGCGCCCAAGCGCATGGTCCGGAACTTGAAAAGAGTGAATCGCCGGCCGGACAGGCCCAGGCGTGCTTGTCTGAAAAAGACGGGTCCTCGAGAGGTCGTCTTGATGAGAATGGCCAAGACGAGGAAGAGAGGGGACAGGAGGATGATGCCCACCCCGGACGTAGCAAAATCGAAAATGCGTTTCAGGAGAAGCTCCCACTCCTTAGCGCGGGTGGTCTTGAAATGAAGCAGGGGCATGCCGTCGAGTTCCGTTACCGAAGACCTCGCGAGCTTCGTGTCGAAGAGGTCGACGGCGACCGTGACAACGACCCCCTCGGTCTCGCAATCGTCGATCGCACCTTGGAGAGCGTTCAGGCGGGATCGGGGAACAACGAAGACGACCTCGTCCACGGCGTCCCTGTGGAATATCCTGGGTATGTCCTCCAGGGCCCCGATGACATCAAGCCGGCCGACCTGACGGACGCCGCGGCCCGGCTCGTCATCCACGGCCCCGAGCACCTCGAAGCCCCATTCCGGACGCTTATCGATTCTTCTTACGAACTCGATCGCCCTTCTCCCGGTCCCCACGACCAGTAGCCGCCGGGTATTAAGACCCTGGCGCCGGACATAATGCGCGCTCATGTAGATCGCCGTCTTCTCGACCCAGATGAACAGGAAGCTGAGGCCGGTGAACAGCAGGAAGAACAGCCGGCTCATGAACGTCAACTTGAAAAGGAAGATGAACGTGCCCAGCATCAAGAAGGTCATGACCGCGGACTTGATGAGGCCCCAGAGGATCTCGAGGTAGCCGCGCGTCCTCATCGAGAGGTACATCCCGTTGGCATAGAGCGTCAGGCACCAAAGGGGGATGGCGATGATCAAGGCGACGAGGAACTTGGGGAGGGTGATGTCCCCTTCTCTGACGAGGTGCCGCAGGAGGAACGCGAACAAATAGGCCACGCAGACGACAGCGGCGTCGACCAGGATTAGGAACCGGCGGAAAACGGCTGCCTTTTCCTTCACCATCGCCTTAAACCCCCGCACCTCGCGGATCGCCTACCATATTCTACCTATTCTCGACCTTTCGCAATACCCGCGCGGGGTTTCCCGCAACAATCGTCCACGACGGGACGTCCTTGGTGACCACGGCCCCGGCCCCGACGATCGCCCCTTCACCTACGGTCACACCGGCGAGGACGGTGGCGCTGGAGCCGACGGATGCCCCTTTCCTGATGAAGGTCGGGACGACCTTCCAGTCGGCCTCCGTCTGCAATCCGCCGCCATCGGCCGTCGATCTCGGATACATGTCGTTGATAAAAGTGACGTTATGACCGATGAAGACATCATCCTCGATGGTCACCCCCTCGCAGATGAAAGTATGCGAGGAAATCTTGCAATTGCTGCCGATGAAGGCGTTCTTCTGGATCTCGACGAAGGTCCCGACCTTGGTGTCGTCGCCAATCGTACAGCCGTAGAGATTGACGAAGGCGAAGATCTTGACGTTCTTTCCCAGCTTGACGTCGGGCGATATCCTGCAGAATTCCATGGGTGCTCCCTTTACAGCTCGATCCTCTTGCCTCCCTGCTTGAGGGACAGGTCCGCGGCTTCCAGGAGTCGCACGACCTGGAGGCCGGCAAGACCGTTGTTAAAAGGATCTTCGTTCATGTCGAGACAGTCGACGAAGTACTGGGCTTCTGCTTTAAGGGCCTCGGTCGCCTCGAGTCTCGGGATATAGACATCGCCGGACCTGTAGCTGACGAGCAGATCGTGGATGCCGTTCTTGCTGCCACCCGCGCTCCTGACATCGACACCTCGGTCGTAGATCTTGACCTTCTCGTCGGCATCGAGATCGTCCCAAACGAGCATCTTCTTGTCGCCGCTGATCAGGGTTTTGCGGATCTTGACAGGGCTGAGCCAATTGACATGGAAGTGGGCGATGAAGCCGTTGCCTTCGAATTCGATCGAGACGTAGGCGATATCCTCGAGGCCGCTTTCGAAATGAACCGTGCCGTGCGCCGCCAGCGCGACGGGCTTCCTGTCGATGAGGTGGGCCATGATGGAAAAGTCATGGGGCGCCAGGTCCCAGATGACGTTGATATCGTGCTGGAACAGACCCAGATTGATGCGGACCGAATCGTAGAAGAGGAGCTTGCCCAGTTCGCCGGAACCGATGACCTGCTTGATCTTCTTGACGGCCCCCGTGAAGAGGAAGGTGTGATCGACCATGATCGTGAGCTTCTTCTTCGCCGCGAGGTCGACGAGTTCCTGGGCTTGGGCACTCGTCGTGGTGAAGGGTTTCTCGATGAACACGTGCTTCCCCGCGAGGAGGGCTTCCCTAGCCATCTCATAGTGGGCGAAAACCGGCGTGACAATGGCCACGGCATCCACATCCGTGGACCGAATCAGGTCCAAGGGGTCCTTCATCCCTTTGATGAACGGATAGTGGCCCTGAGCGAGGCCGAGGCGCTTGTCCGAGATGTCGCTGACCGCGACCAGTTTAACGCCGGACGCAGCGTGAAAATTCCGGGCGACATTAGGTCCCCAATAGCCGTAGCCAATGACACCAACGTTAAGCATTGTCCCCGCTCCCGTGGTAGCGAAAAAATCCCCCACTGTCGCTTCTTGGCGAAAGGTTGACAGCCGTCATGATGCTAACACACATGGTACCCTCACGCAAGCGTGCTGTTTTGATAGAATTCCTTGACCGTATCGGCGACGTAGGCGATCTGCTCGTCGGTCAGTTCCGGAAACATCGGCAGGGATAGGATCTCGCCCTGGCATGCAGAAGCGACCGGAAAGTCAGACGGCCGATGCCTCAGATAGTGATAGGCGGGCAACAGGGGCAGGGCGGTCGGATAGTGGATGCCCGTGGCGATGCCCCTGGATTTGAGGAAGGCCGCCAGATCGTCGCGCCGGGTCGCTCGCAGGACATAGAGATGGAAGATATGGAAGGAGTCCGGCCGGATCTTCGGACATTGGACCTCGTTCAGGTCGTCCAAGAGGGCGTTGTACTTCAGGGCGTGACTATTCCTGGCCCGGTTCCAGTCGTCGATGTGCTTGAGCTTGGTGTGAAGGACGACGGCCTGAAGGGCGTCCATACGACTGTTAATGCCCTCGATCTCGTGGATGTGCTTTTTG
>Ga0316620_10001033_pt1 | contig 11687 bp, 8 predicted proteins | sample OWC_Aug_M1_C1_D5_FD_207651 | JGI IMG/M metagenome (GOLD analysis project Ga0316620, IMG submission 207651) | Wetland soil microbial communities from Old Woman Creek delta, Ohio, United States - OWC_Aug_M1_C1_D5_B | ecosystem: Environmental > Terrestrial > Soil > Wetlands | place: USA: Ohio... | reverse complement strand
CGCGCCGGGAACTGAAATGCGCTCCTCCTGGTCCACCCCCGCCTGGGCGGGCATCCTCAGGACCGCGCGGTGCACCGCGCCCGACGAATCCGTGACCGCCACGGTGAGCGCGAACTGATAGGCGCCGAACCGCGACGACTGGCGCGCGGACACGACCACCTCGTGCGACGCCGAGTCGTACGACCACGTGGCCGCCACCTCGGGATAGCCGGGGCGGTGGAGCCACTGGTCGAAGAACCATCGCAGGTCCTGCCGCGACTCACGCTCCATCTCGGCGCGCAGGTCGTCCGTGACCGCCGTCGCGTTCTTGTGCTTGGCGTAGTAGGCGCGAAGTGCGTCGAAGAAGGCGCGCTCACCCACCTGCGCGCGAAGCATGTGCAGCACGAAGCCGCCCTTCTCGTAGCTGTTTCGGTTGAGCAGCGCGAGATAGTTCGTCTCCTCGGTGTCGACGACCGGCCGCTTGGTGACCGCGACGGTGTCGGCGAGCACCGCACGGCGCACGCCGGCCATCTGCTCGCGGAACGCGCTGTCGCCGCGCGCGGCGCGCGTCCAGAGCGCCGCGAAATACGTCGCGAAGCCCTCGGACAGCCACAGGTGCGCCCACTCACGCTCGGTCACGGCGTCGCCGAACCACTGGTGCGCCGTTTCGTGCGCGATGAGACCGTCGTTCATCGTCCCGCGGCGGAACGCGCCGTCGGAGTAGAAGATCTCGCTGGCGTTCTCCATTCCGCCAAACCGCGTGGACGACTGGAGGTGCGCGAGCTTCTCGTACGGAAATGGCCCGACCAACCGGCCGAACAGTTGCACGATCTCCCCCGCTCTGGCGAACGGTCCCGGCAGCATGGACCGCTGCTCGGGCGCGGTGTACACCGACTGCGGCACGCAGCGCTGCAGCTCGGCCAGCCCACACGCGGTGTCGCCGAGATCGAACCGCTCGAGCGGCGCCGCCGCGATCACCATCAGATACACCGGAATCCGTCTGTTCTCCCGCCACACCGTTTCCGTGCGGTCGCGGCCGCTCGCGTCCCGCACCGGGCGCGAGCTCACCAGACGACCGTTCGCGACGACCGTGCGCGACGATGGGGCGCGAACCCGCCACGTGACCGTCGCCTTGTCGCTCGGATGGTCGATGCTCGGAATCCAGTGCCGGGCGCGGTTCGGCCAGTTGTCGCCGAAATACGTCCAGCGCCCGGCGCTGTCCTGGCGGACGATCAGCCCATCCGTCACGGTACCGCCGTAGTCAATGGATATCGTGAAGGTAGGCGTCGCGCCACGGCGCGGCGGCAGCGGTATGACGACGGATTCCGGCGTGCGCACGAATTTCACGGCGCGGCCATCCACGGTCACCGAGCTCACGTTCAGGTCGAGCAGGTCGAGCGCGAGCGTATCCGACCGCATGGTCCGAGTCACGCGCAGCGTGGCATTCGCCCGGATCGTCGCCCCGGTGTCGGGCAGGTCGATCGTGATCGCGTAGTCGGAAACGTCGAACGCCGGATTGTAGGGACGCGGTTGCTGCGCGCGCGCCGCGCCGGCCGTGACGACCAGACTCAGCGCAACCGCCCGCGCCGCCAGCGCCAAGACACAAGCGCGCTGCGTCATCTCAGCGCCCGAAGAGCTTTCCGAGCAGTCCGCCCTCGGCCGGCTGCGCCCCGCCGCGTTCGGCCGCGGCGGCCGCGAACGCGTCGGCGAACTCGAGCGTCGTCTGGTACCGATCGTCGGGGTTGCGCTGCAACGCCTTGGCGAGCACGCGCTCCACCGACTCGGGGAGGTCGAGATCCGGGCGCACCTTTCGCAGCGGGGTCGGATCGCTGCGCAGCCTGGCGATCATCATCTCCTGCTGCGTGCGGCCCTGGAACGGCAGCTTTCCGGTGAGCATCTCGTACGTCATGAGCGCGAGTGAATAGATGTCGGTCCGCGGGTCGAGCGGCTTACCGCGAAGCTGCTCCGGGCTCATGAACTCGGGCGTGCCGAGGATGATCCCCGTGGCCGTGAGCTTCTGCAGCTCGGCGCCCGCCCGCCGTTCCTTGGCCAGGCCGAAATCCATCACGACCGCGTACTCGGTACCGTCCGGCCGCTTGCACACCATGACGTTCTCCGGCTTGAGATCGCGGTGCACGATCTTGAGCTCGTGAGCAACGTGCAGACCGGTCGCCATGTCGCGGAGCAGCGGGACCACTTCGGCGAGCGGCAGCGAGCCGCGTCGATTGGTTCGGTCGGACAGGATCTCGCCGTCCACGAACGGCATGACGACGTAGACCAATCCGTCTTCCGTTTCACCGAGCCGGATGATGTGGCAGATGTTCGGATGCGCGAGACGCATGCCGAGCGCCGCCTCGCGCCGGAGCCGGGCCATGGCGTTGGCGTCCTGCGACAGCGCGGCCGACAGCACCTTGATCGCGTACCGCTCGCGGGTCGAAACGTCGGTCGCGAGATAGACGAACGACATGCCGCCCTCGCCCACCTTCTTCACGATCTCGTAGCGCCCTTGCAGCGTTCTTCCCACGAGATTCTGGTGCGTGACGGGTGCCGCCGAGTCGCCGCGCGCCGGCGCGACGGTGGAGCGCGGCGTGGCCGGCGCGGCGGCCGGCGGCGTGCCCCCGAGCAGACGCGTGCCATCGCGCGTGCAGAAGCGCGCATCGTCTGGGTAGGTCGTCCCGCAGGCCGGACAGCGATTCATCAGGTGCGCACTTGGTTGCGGCCGCCGGACTTGGCGCGGTACAACGCCTCGTCCGCCCGTGCGAAGAAGTCCTCGGTGGTCGCGACGCGCGGAGAGGGAAAGGTGGCGACGCCGATGCTCACCGTCAAATGGAAGGGCCGGTCGCCGCCGACCTCGAACGACTGGCCGGCGACGCGCTCACGGAGCCGCTCGGCGAAGATGATTCCGCCCTCGCTGACGGTCTCGGGCAGGATCACCACGAACTCCTCGCCGCCGTAACGCGCCACCACGTCCACCTTGCGCACCGCGTCCTCGAGCAGTGCGCCGAGTTGGCGCAGCACGGCGTCACCGGCCAGATGGCCCGCCGTGTCGTTGATCTGCTTGAAGTGGTCGACGTCGAGCAGCAATAGCGTGAGCGACGAGTTGAACCGCCGAGCCCGGTCCATCTCGGACGTCAAGCGATCGAGGAGCGCACGCCGGTTGAGGACGCGCGTCAGCGGATCGGTGGTCGCGAGCGCTTCGAGACGGCGGTTGTCGGCACGGGTCGTCTCGAGCGCCTGGGCCCGGCGAATCGCCGCCACCGCCGCGCGGATCACGACATCGGCGAACGCCACGTCCTCGCTCGTGAGCGCGCGCTCCGCCTCGCCGGTGCGAAGGAACAGCACGCCCGACCGCCAGCGGTCGATCGAGAATGGAATGGTGGCCACCGACCGGATGTCCGCGCTGCGTCCCTCGCGCGCGAGATGCTCGCGCGTTTCGGCGAACAGCGGGTGCACCGACGCGTTCGCCACCAGCACGGGCCGCTCCGACTCCAGCGCCGTGCCGATCTCCGGGTACGCCGCGAGCGGGATTTCCACGTCCTGAATGTTCGGATCCTCGGCGGCCGCGGCCACGGTGCCAACGGTATCGCCTGTCCGTGCGAGTATCACCGAGCAATGCGGCACGTCCAGCGCAAGCGCGACGCGCCGCGTGAGCAGCCGGTAGATCTCGATGGCCGACAGCTCGCCGGTCACCTCGTGGAGGATGTCCACCAGCCGCCTGTTGCTGGCGGCGTTGACGCGCGTGCGCTCGAGCTCCGCCGCGGTATCGCGAAGCGCGGAGCGCGCCGCGCGGAGCTGATTGCTCGCGCGGAGCTGGGTGCGCACACGGCCGAGCAGCTCGGACACGCGAAACGGCTTGCTCACCGAGTCGTCGGCGCCCCATGGAAGCGCGGAGGCGGCGTCGCTCACGCCGCCCCATGGCGCGGTGACGATCACGCGCACGTCGTTCCAACGCTGGTCGGCTCGCAGGCGGCCGAGCAGATCGGCGTCGCGCTCGGCCACGTCGCCGTCGAGCAGAATGACGTCCGGCGTGTGGCGCGCGATGTTCGCGAACAACGATTCGCGGTCGGCCACGGCATCCACGCTGTACCCCTGTTCGCGCAAGAGCCACGACAGCGCGCCAGCCACCACGGGGTGCGCCTCGGCGACGACGACCCGTCCTCCGTTGGGAGGGGTGTCAGTCGCCGAGGATGTCACGCAGCCCGTCCCACTCGATATTGCCGCCGCTGAGGATCGCGACGGTTGGTCCGGTCAGCGACACCTTGCCCTCGAGCAGTGCCGCGACCGTGATCGCGCCGCTCGGCTCGACGACGAGCTTCATCCGGTCGAGCAGCAGGCGCATCGCGCCACGCAACGCCTCGTCGTCCACGAGCACGACGTCGTCGAGGTAGCGCTGGTGATGGGCGAACGTCACCGTGCCGATCTCCACGGCGAGCAATCCGTCGGCCAGCCCGCCCGAATGGTCGAGTTTCACCGGCCGCCCCGCGGCGCGTGCGCGGCTGAGCTTGGGCGCGCCGGTGGGTTCGACGCCGATCACGCGCGCCCGCGGCAGCCGCAGCTTGATGGCCGCCGCCACGCCGGCGCTGAAGCCGCCGCCGCCCACCGGAACCAGGACCGTTGCGACGCCCGGCAGGTCGGCCGCGATCTCGAGCCCGACGGTTCCCTGGCCGGCAATGATCCGCTGGTCGTCGTATGGCGGTACGAGCGTGAGGCCTTCGTCGCGGACGAGCTCCTCGGCCCGCGCCATTCGGTCGGCGGTCGTCTTGCCGGCGAGTTCGACCCGCGCGCCGAGTCGCTCGGCGCCAGCGCGCTTGGCCGCCGTGACGGTGGTGGGCATCACGACCACGGACGGCACGCCGTAGAGCTTTGCCGCGAGCGCCACCGCCTGCGCGTGGTTGCCCGACGAGGGCGCCACCACGCCGCGCGTGCGCTCCGCCGGCTCGAGCCGCGAGAGGAAGTTGTACGCGCCGCGGAACTTGAACGCGCCGCCGCGCTGGAGCATCTCCGGCTTGATCCACACGGGCCCGCCGAGTCGGTCGGACAGAACGTCGGCGGGGAGCAGCGGCGTGCGTACCGCGACGGGGGCAAGCACGCGCGCGGCGGCCTCGAGGTCGCCGATGGTCACCAACTGCATGTCGATCATGAGAACACCCGATTTCGGCCGGCGCTCTTTGCGCGATACAGGGCGGCGTCCGCTTCCTGGAGCAGCATCTCCGTGGAGATGGGGTCGGTGCCGCGGCCAAGCGCGACGCCCACGGACACGGTCACGCCAAGGGGCGGCGTGTTCGGCGGCCCGAATGAGTAGTCGTCCACGCGCCGACGCAGGCGGTCGGCGAACGTCAGCGCGCCCTGCCATCCGGTGTCGGGAAGAACGATCACGAACTCGTCGCCGCCGAATCGGGCCACCGCGTCGGTGTCGCGCGCCGTCGCCTTCATGATTCCCGCCACCTGCTGGAGCACGACGTCGCCCACCGGATGACCGCGCGTGTCGTTGATCCCCTTGAATTCGTCCAGGTCCACGGCCGCGACGGCGACCGTGGATCCGCGGCGGCGCGCCTGGCGTAGATCGGTCTTGAGACGCGTCTCCAGGGCGCGGCGGTTCAGACATCCCGTGAGCGCATCGCTCCCCAACTGCTCGGAGAGCCGCTCGTGCATCGACTGGAAGCTGTGCGTGAGGAGCGTGAGGTCGTCGGGACGGCGCTCGGTGGGCAGTGGCGGCAGCGCGGGCGAGTCGCCTCGCTCCACCACCTTGCAGTAGACCCGGAGCGCGTCGATGCGCTCCCTGAAGCTGCCGAACACCTGGATCATCACGGCGCTGATGATCGCGAACAGCGTCACGTTGAACGCCGCCGACGTGATGCTCGGCCGCGGACCCGGAACGTACGGGTCGACGCCGAGCGCGAAGACGACGTACGACACGATCGTGAGGAGCGCCGCCACCGATCCCTGAACGCGGCCGAAGTAGAACACGCCGAGCTGCATCGACAGGAAGCCGAGCAGCAGGATGCGGTGCAACTCCTCCGGAGCGCTGGTGAGATAGCAGAAGCCGGCGAGGGCGGCGATGTCGGTGGCGAGCAGCAGCGCCGGGAACAGCCGCCCGATGGCGGCGGACGGCGATCGCTGGAGCATCCACGCGGTGGACATGACCACCGCGACGTAGAGCGCCGCCATGACCGTGATCGGCACGAGCGCGCGCTGGATGGTCGTGCCGAAGACGAGCGACAGCAGGACCATCGCGCCGATCGCGAGGTAGCGCACCCATCGCTGCCAGAGCAGCACGTCCCGGTGGAGCGAGGCGGCTTCGAGGCGCAGCGCTTCGCCGAGCTCCACGGAAATCACGGGCAATTCGGCCGCGAGCGACGCCCGTTGGGGCGCCAGGGTCGCGGTGACGGCGTCGTCGCGTTCGAGACGTGCTGGGGAGGTCATTTCGCGTGGCGGGAGGAGCCTAAGCTACGCGGTGGCAGCACCCCACGAAAGATTGAGCTCGCTTTGCGGGCTGCAAAATTGTGTTACAGCTCCCCCCGGGAGCGGGTCGTTCACGCCTGGCGGGCGGCGCGACCACCGCCCGCCGGCGCCCTCACTACTCCTCCGTGTCCTCCTCCGGCCCGCCGCCGACGCTCGCGGGCTCCCCGCCCTCGTCGCCCGTCTCGGTGTCGTCGTCCGGCACCACCCGGGCAACGTCCATCACCAGGTCGTTCTGCTCGAGGTTCACGAGTCGCACGCCCTGCGTGTTGCGCCCGGCAACGCGGATGCCCTTGACCGGCATCCGGATCGCGATGCCGCCCTTGGTGATCAGCATGAGCTCATCGTTCGGCAGCACCTCCTTGATCGACACGGCGTCGCCGGTCTTGTCGGTTCGGTGCACGGTGATGATGCCTTTTCCACCTCGTTTTTGGACGCGGTATTCATCGATGGGCGAACATTTGCCCATGCCCCTCTCGGTGACCACGAGGAGGTTGGCCTCGCGCTTGATGACCACCATGCCGATCAGCTCGTCGCGCGGTCCCAGCTCGATGCCCTTCACGCCCGTGGTGTCGCGGCCCATCTCGCGCGCGTCCTGCTCGTGGAACCGGATCGACAACCCGTGACGCGTGGCCAGCACGATGTCGTTCGTTCCGCTCGTCACCTGCACGTCGATCAACTCGTCGCCGTTCTCGATCTTGATCGCCTTGATGCCGCTGGACCGTGGGTTCGCGTATTGCGCGAGCGACGTCTTCTTCACCGTGCCATGCTTGGTGGCGAAGAGAAGGAACTGGTCCTCTCGGAACTCACGCACGGCGACCATCGCCGACACGGTCGTCTCGGGCGAGACGTTGATCATGTTGACGATCGGCTTGCCCTTGGCCGCGCGGCCCGCCTGCGGGATCTCGTGCACCTTGAGCCAGAAGCAGCGCCCGTCCTCGGTGAAGATGAGGACGTAGTCGTGCGTCGAGGCCACGAACAGGTGCTCGATGAAGTCCTCGTCCTTGAGCGTGGCACCGTTGTTCCCACGGCCGCCACGACGCTGCTTCTTGTAGGTCGAGGCCGAGGTGCGCTTGATGTACCCCGAGTGGGAGATGGTGACGACCATCTCCTCTTCGGCGATGAGATCCTCGATCGTGAACTCGCCCTCGTCGCTCGTGATCTCGGTGCGGCGCTCGTCGCCGTACTTCTTGACGACGTCCGACAGCTCGTCCTTGAGCACCTTCATGCGCGCGTCCTTCGACGCGAGCAGCGCCTTGAGCTCCTTGATGATGCCACGGACCTCCTTCAGCTCCTCCTCGAGCTTCTCGATCTCGAGACCGGTGAGCTTGGCGAGGCGCATGTTCAGGATCGCCTCGGCCTGCCGCTCCGTGAGCTTGAACCGTTTCTGGAGCTGCGCGTTCGCCGAGGGCGTGTCCGGGGCCTTGCGGATGACCTTGATCACCTCGTCGATGTTGTCGACGGCGATCTTGAGGCCTTCGAGGATGTGCTCGCGCTCGAGCGCCTTGTCGAGGTCGAATTGCGTGCGGCGGACGATGACCTCGTGGCGGTGCTTGATGTAGTGCTCCAGCACCTCCTTGAGCGGCATGACCTTGGGCACGAGGCTGCCGGTCTTCGCGTCCGGCACCAGGGCCAGCATGATCACGCCGAACGTCGACTGCATCGCCGTGTGCTTGTAGAGCTGATTGAGCACCACGCGCGGAATCGCGTCCCGCTTCAGCTCGATCACGATGCGCATGCCGTCCTTGTCGGACTCGTTGCGCAGATCGGAGATGCCCTCGAGCTTCTTGTCGCGCACCAGCTCGGCGATGTTCTCGATGAGCTTCGCGCTGTTGACCTGGTACGGGATCTCGGTGACGACGATCTGCGACTTGTTCGAGGATTCCTTCTCCTCGATCACCGCGCGGGCGCGCATCACGATGCGGCCGCGACCCGTCTCCTGATAATCCTTGATGCCGGCGCGGCCGTAGATGTAGCCGCCCGTCGGGAAGTCCGGGCCCTTGATGAACTTTCTCAGTTCACCGGGAGTGGCGTCCGGGCTGTCGACGAGATGGATGATCGCGTTGGCGACTTCGCGCAGATTGTGCGGCGGGATGTTCGTCGCCATGCCGACCGCGATGCCCGACGATCCATTGACCACCAGGTTCGGAATGCCCGACGGCAGGACCGACGGCTCCTGGAGATGGTCGTCGAAGTTCGGGACGAAGTCGACGGTGTTCTTGTCGATGTCGGCGAGCATCTCCATGGCGATCGCCATGAGACGCGCTTCGGTATACCGATACGCGGCGGCCGGATCGCCCTCGACGGACCCGAAGTTCCCTTGCCCGTCGATGAGCGGATAGCGCAGGGAGAAATCCTGCACCATGCGAACGAGCGCGTCGTACACCGACGAATCGCCGTGCGGGTGATACTTGCCCAGCACGTCGCCGACCACCGTCGCCGACTTCTTGTACGCGCGCCCGGGCACGAGTCCGGTGTCGAACATCGAGTACAGCACGCGCCGGTGCACCGGCTTGAGTCCGTCGCGCACGTCGGGCAGCGCGCGCGAGACGATGACGCTCATCGAGTAGTTGATGAACGACTCTTTGATCTCGTCGTCGATCAGACGCGGCAGGATGCGTTCGCGGTTATTCGGAGCTGTCATGTGCGAGAAGGCGGGCGACTGGATTCAGGGCGCTGGGCAGCGGGAACACAGCGCGAAAACCGCGCGCGACCTGCCGAGCTGGCGCGTGTTTCCGAGTGTGGAAATGTACCCGAAAACATGGCGAAAAGCAATGCACCACGTAGCTTGTAAACCGTGTAGTGACAACGGCTTACATCGCTCACATTCCTGACGTGGCCGCAACGAAAAACGGGCGCCAGTTCGAGGCGCCCGGGGCAGCGAGAAATCGGATTTTGTGGCGCTATCGCGCGACTGGAGATTCCTGGTCGGCCGGCGGAGTGGGCCGTCGTGTTGCGCGCACGGCTTGCTCGTCCTCCGCCTCGGCCTCGGCCTCCTCCTGCTGCTCGCGCGCCAACGCCTCGGCCCGTTCACGGCGGTAGCGCTCGTACCACTCCCGCGTGATCTGCCCGGCCAGCTCCCGGTTGCCGAGCCCGAACGACAGCGCAAGAGCCAACGCGATAGCGCCGAACAGAATCGCGAACGCCGTCGTCACGATGTCCGTCGCGATGCCGAGCTCCTGCAGCGCCATGAAGATCGCGAGCAGGATCACCCCGCCGCGCCCGGTCCTCGCCAGCGCCCGCCCGCCGTGCACGCCGCCAGCCGACGCCGCGATCAGCCCGCCCACGAACCCGCCGAGCACGATCCCGACGAGGATGATCACGATCGCCGCGATCACGCTCGGGATGTAGCTCACGAGCGTCGACACCACGTTGGCGAGCGAGTCGAGCCCCAACGCGTTTGCCGCGAGCAGAATCACGGTGAACATCACCAACCAGAAGACGAGGTTGGCGAGCACGCGCGTCGGGTTGAAGTGCGTGCCCGAGCGCTCCACCGCCTGCGTCACGCCGCCGCGCTCGAGCAGTTGGTTCAGCCGAATGCGGCGCAGGCCGCGCTCGGCGAGGCGCTGCAGCACCTTCGCCAGCAGGTAGCCCGCGAACAGGATGACGAGCGCGCCGAACAGCGCCGGCAGCGTGTGCCGGAACACCTCGTCAAAGCTGCCCTGAAGGCGTGTCGCGAAATCCGCGCTGTCGGCCTGCTGCATGAGGGGAAATCTATAGAGGCCGGCCGCCGCGCGCCGCGCTCAGTTCCGCGTTCCGCGCCTCACGTCGAAGATCGCGCTCCGCTTGCAGACGGGACAGATCAGCCACTCACGCCGGCGCGCGTACCCCAGCCCGAACGACCCCCCGCCGATGCCGCGCGCCGTCATCGTGGTGCCGTCGCGCGGGCAGACCGGCTGCTCGCCGCGCGCGTACGCCTCGCGGATTCTCCGCTCCTCGTCGCCGGTGAAGCGCGCCGTGGCGTCGCTCACGACACGCGCACCACGATCTTGCCGAACTGCGACCCCTGCTCCAGCCGCTCGAACGCAAGCCGGCTCTCGTCCAGTGAAAACACGCTGTCCACCACCGCGCGCAGGCGGCCGGCGCGGAGCTCGGCCACGATGGCGTCGAACTCGGCGTCGTTGCCCATCGTGGAGCCGAGAATCGACCACTGATTCCAGAACAGGCGCCGGACGTCGGTCTCCACCAACGGGCCCGACGTCGCCCCGCAGGTCACCAGCCGTCCCCGCCGGCCGAGCGCGAGCAGCGACTGGCCCCATGTGGCCTGGCCCACGTTGTCGAGCACGACGTCCACGCCGCGCTTGCCGGTGCGGTCGCGGATGATGCGCGCAACGTCCACCGACGCGCGGTTCAGCGTCTCGTCCGCGCCGAGCTCGCGCGCGCGCTGGAGCTTGTCGTCGCTCGACGACACGACCCACACGCGAGCGCCGATCATCTTGCAGATCTGGAGCGCGGCGAGCGCGACGCCGCCGCCGATCCCCCAGATCAGCACGTCCTCGCCCGCTTGCAGGCGCGCGCGCGTGACGATCATGCGCCACGCGGTGATCGTGGCGAGCGTGAACGCGGCCGCCTGTTCCGTGGGAACGGCCGCGGGAATGGTTCGCACGTTCGCGGCGGGCACGACCACGTAATCCGCCAGGGTCCCGGGCAGATGTTCGCCGAGAATGCCGAAGCGCACGCAGAGGGACTGCTCGCCCTGCCGGCAGTACTCGCAGCTGCGGTCGCTGATGCCGGGGTTGATCACGACGTAGTCGCCCACGGCGCAGGCGCCGGCCTCGGCGCCCACCGCGTCGATGATTCCGCAGGCGTCGGCGCCGAGCGGCCACGGCGGTACGATCGAGACACCGGGCAGCCCACGCACGACGAACAGATCGAGGTGGTTGAGCGCGGCGGCACGCACGCGCACGCGCACCTGGTCGGGTCGCCGCAGCTCCGGCATCGGAAGATCGTCACGCAGCTCGATGCGATCGAGCCCGCCATGACTGGATATCGTGAGGGCGCGCACAGGTCCGCTCTATCGGGTCCGCTTATATTGGGTCGGTACGAAAGCTAGTTCGTCAACCGCTCCGCGAGCTCGTCATGGCCGCAATCAAGGTTCCACCACTCGGAGAATCGATCGTCGAGGCTACCGTCTCGCGGTGGCTGAAGCAGGAGGGTGACGCCATCGTGCCCGGCGACACGCTCGTGGAGCTCGAGACCGACAAGATCACCGTGGAAGTTCCAGCGATGACCGCCGGCGTGCTGACCAA
>Ga0316620_10001032_pt1 | contig 11702 bp, 9 predicted proteins | sample OWC_Aug_M1_C1_D5_FD_207651 | JGI IMG/M metagenome (GOLD analysis project Ga0316620, IMG submission 207651) | Wetland soil microbial communities from Old Woman Creek delta, Ohio, United States - OWC_Aug_M1_C1_D5_B | ecosystem: Environmental > Terrestrial > Soil > Wetlands | place: USA: Ohio... | reverse complement strand
CCCGCACCGAGGGCAACCCACTCTTCCTGCACGAGGCGCTCCGCCTGCTGGAGGACCAGGGCCAGCTCTCGCATCCGGAGCTCGTGGCGCGCTGGCGGCTGGACCAGCTCCCGAATCGCACGCTCGACGTGGTGCGGCGGCGCCTCGAGACCCTCTCGGAGGAGGCCCACGCGCTCCTCGAGGCGGCGGCGGTGCTGGGGCGAGGCTTCCGCGTGTCGGAGGCGGCGGCGGTCGCGGGCCTCACCTCGGACCGGGCGCTCGATCTCCTCGACCAGGCGGTGGCCGCCGGAATGCTGCGCCCGGCGGAGCCACCCGGGAGCTTCCGCTTCGCCCACCCGCTCTTCCTGGAGGTGACCTACACGGCTCTCCCGCCGGGACGGAGGGCGCGCCTCCACCTGCGCGCCGCGGACGTGCTGGAGACCTTCCTTGGCGGTCCGCGCGAGCTCCTGCTCTCCGAGCTCGCGCGCCACCTCCACCTCGCGCTCGGTGCGGCCGATCCCGAGCGCGCGATGCTCGCCGCCGTGGAGGCCGCCGAGCGGGCGCGGCGCCTGCGGGCCTTCGAGCAGGCGGCGCTGCACTACGAGCAGGCGCTGGCCGCGCTCGAGCACACGCCCGGCGTCCAGCGCGAGCGCCACCTGACGATGCTCCTCGCCCTCGGCGAAGCCCATCGCCTCTCGGGCGACCGCTCGCGCCGGCGTGAGGTCCTGGCCCGGGCGCTCGATGCCGCGCGCGAGCTCGGTGCCCATCGCGACTTCGCGTGCGCGGCGATCGGCTTCTGCGACATGAACGAGTGGGGCCCGCGGGATCCGGAAGGTCGCGCCTTCCTGGAGGAGGCGCTCCAGCGGCTTCGACCCGAGCACCAGCACCTGCGGGCCCGCGTGCTGACGCGCCTCGCCTATCTCCTGCGCCTGGAGCGCGTTCGGTCCGAGCCCGCGAGCCGCGAGGCGATCGCCATCGCCCGCGAGACCGGGGACGCCGACTCGCTCCAGGAGGCGCTCTACGCCCTCCACCTGACGCTCGCCGGACCCGATTGCTTCGCCGAGCGCGAACGGCTGGTGCACGAGATGGTGGAGCTCGCCGCCCGCTCGAGCCTGCGCGACGCCGCCTTCATCGGTCTCGTGGACCTGGCCTCGGACCATCTGACGCGAGGGATGCGCGCCGAAGGCCTGCGCGAGTACGCCAACGCCCGCGCGCTCGCCGGCGAGGCTCCGCACCGGAGCCTCGCCTGGCACGCCCGCCTCTTCGAGACCGGGCTCGCCCTGATGGAGGGCCGCTTCGACGAGGGCGAGCAGGGGATCCGCGACTCGCTCGTGCTCGGCACGAGCATCGAGCATCCCTACGCACCGCTGATCTTCGTGAACCAGGTCTTCTGCCTGCTCCGCGACCGCGGCGGCGTGGCGGAGCTGGCGCGCCACGTCGCCTCCGGCGACACCTCGATCGCGGCGCAGCGGGTGCAGCGAGGGATCTACGCGTCGGTCTTCGCGGCGCGCCTCGCGCTCGAGCTCGGCGGCCCCGAGGCCGCACGCCCGCGCTACGAGCGCTGCCTCAAGCGGGTGCTCGGCGGCGAGCCGCGAGCCATCGACTGGCTGAGCGCGATGGCCGAGCTCGCCCACCTCACCCACGCGTTCGGTGACGGGGCCACCGCCGCGCAGCTGGCGGAGCTCCTCGAGCCTTGCGCCGAGCTCCATGCCCTGATGCCGGTGTTCGTCTCCTACGACGCGCCGGTGGCGCGCTCCCTCGGTGTGCTGGCGGAGACCCGGGGAGAGACCGACACCGCGGAGCGCTGGTACGAGCAGGCCCTGGCGGCCGCGCGATCGCTCGAGGCACGGCCGGCGGTGGCGCGGCTCGGCTTCGATCTCGGCCGCGTGGTCGCGCGGCGCGGGCGGGCCCGGGCCGCACGCGCCCTCCTCGGCGAGTCGCTCGCCCAGGCGGAAGGGCTCGGCATGGCCGGCCTGGCTGCCCTGGCGCGAAGCGCGAGCCAGGCCCTGCCCGCCCGCTGAGCGGCCGACCCGTCGCGCGGTAAGGAACTGGTCAGGTCCCGGAAGGGATCTCCACCCCTGTCCCATCCGAGACTCCCTCGTGTCGGGCGATCCCCCCGACACGGAGGAGGAAGCGGATGACGACTCGGCCCTTCGACGCGGCCAAGGCCGAAGCCTTCCAGGCCCGCGTGCTGGACGTGCTGAACGGGGGCGCGCTCGCCCTCATGATGAGCATCGGGCACCAGACCGGCCTCTTCGACGCGATGGCGGGACGCCCGCCGGCCACCTCGCAGGAGCTCGCCGCCGCGACCGGCCTCGACGAGCGCTACGTGCGGGAGTGGCTCGCCGCGATGGCGACCGGCCGCGTGCTCGAGCTCGAGCCGCGGACCGCGCGCTACCGGCTGCCCGACGAGCACGCCGGCGTGCTGACGCGCGCCGCCGGCGCCCACAACTTCGCGCTCACGGCGCAGTACCTCCCGCTCCTCGCCAGCGTGGAGCAGGCGATCGTCGAATGCTTCCGCAACGGCGGCGGGGTGCCCTATCCCGCCTTCCAGCGCTTCCACGCCGTGATGGCCGAGGAGAGCGCCGCCGTCCACGACGTGGCGCTACTCGACGTCACGCTTCCGCTGGTGCCGGGCGCCCTCGAGTGGCTGCGCAGCGGCTGCGACGTCCTCGACGTGGGCTGCGGGCGCGGGCACGCGCTGAACCTCATGGCCCGCGCCTTCCCGGCCAGCCGCTTCGTCGGCTACGACCTCTCGGCGGAGGCCATCGCGGCGGCGCGCGACGAGGCAGCGCAGCTCGGAGTCGGGAACGTGGGCTTCGAGACGCGGGACGTGACGAAGCTCGGCCACGCGAACGCCTTCGATCTCGTGACCGCCTTCGACGCGATCCACGACCAGGGCTTCCCGGAGCAGGTCTTGCGCGGGATCGCGCGGGCGCTGCGACCCGGGGGCGCCTTCCTCATGGTGGACATCGCCGGCGCGACCTCGGTGGCCGAGAACCTCGACCATCCGCTCGGTCCCTACCTCTACACCGTCTCCTGCATGCACTGCATGACCGTGTCGCTCGCGCAGGGCGGCGTCGGCCTCGGGACGATGTGGGGCGAGGAGAAGGCGCGCCAGCTCCTCGCCGAAGCCGGCTTCAACAAGGTGGACGTGACGCGGATCGAGTCGGATCCCGTCAACGCCTACTACGTCGCGACCAGGGACTGAGGGGCGCCGGCCCCGTGAACGCGGGCGCGCGCCGAGGCGGCGCCCGTCGAAAGGGAGGGAGTTCGATGACTCGCATCGCATTCTTCGTCTACGGCCTCGTGTGTTATCTCGTGTCTTTGGGCACGTTCCTCTACGCGGTCGGCTTCATCGGCAACGTGGGCGTTCCGGTCTCGATCGACTCGCGGCCGCTCGGGCCGACGGGCGTGGCGGTGGCGACCGACCTCGGCCTGCTCCTGCTCTTCGCGCTGCAGCACAGCGTGATGGCACGGCCGGCCTTCAAGCGCTGGTGGACGCGGATCGTTCCCGAGCCGATCGAGCGCGCGACCTACGTGCTCGCCTCGAGCCTCGCGCTGATCCTGCTCTTCTGGGCCTGGCGGCCGCTCGGCGGCGTGGTCTGGGACGTGGCGGCTCCGGCGGCGCGCGCCGTGCTGCACGGCCTCTACGGCATGGGCTGGGGCCTGGTGCTGGTGAGCACCTTCTTGATCAACCACTTCGATCTCTTCGGCCTGCGCCAGGTGTGGCTCCACCTTCACGGCGAGCCCTACACCCACTTGCGGTTTTCGACCCCGGGCCCCTATCGCTGGGTGCGCCATCCGCTCTACGTGGGCTGGCTCACCGTGTTCTGGGCCACGCCGACCATGACGCTGACCCACCTGTTCTTCGCCCTCGTCACGACGGGCTACATCCTGTCGGCCATCCGCTGGGAGGAGCGGGACCTGGTCGGCCTCCACGGCTCGACCTACGAGACCTACCGCAAGCGCGTCCCGATGCTGATCCCGCGCCTGCGCCGCTCGCTGCCCGGCGCCGCCCCCGCCCCCGCCGCTTAGGGCGGACGGGGGGCCCCGTCCCCCGCCCCGGCCGGCGCTGCCCGGCCGGGGCCCCGGGGGCCGGGCAGTTTTTGCAGAACTTCCACGGCGGAACGAGGACCGTTCCGGCAGGATGGGGCATCGGGCCGCATCGCCCGGCGGAGGGAACGCCGTGAGAATCCTCCTCGTCACGCCGCGGAACCCCACCAGCTTCTGGACCTACGACGGCGTGCTGTCGATCCTCGGCAAGCGCTGCATCTTCCCGAACCTCTCCATGCCCACCGTCGCGGGGCTCACCCCACGCGAGCACGAGGTCGTGCTGGTGGACGAGAACGTGGAGCCCATCGACTTCGACGTCGAGGCCGACGTGGTGGGCGTCACCGGCTTCATCGTGCACCGCGAGCGGATGCTGGAGATCGCGGACGAGTTCCGCCGGCGGGGCCGCTTCGTGGTGGTGGGCGGGCCCTACGCCTCCCTGTGTCCGGAGGACCTCCGGGGGCGCTGTGACGTCGTCTTCGTCGAGGAGGCCGAGGAGACCTGGCCGCGCTTCCTGCGCGACTTCGAGGCGGGGACCTGGCAGCCAGAGTACCGGGCCGCGGAGAAGCCCGACCTCACCGCCGCGCCGATGCCGCGCTTCGACCTGCTCAAGGTGGACCGCTACCACGCCCTCACCATCCAGTTCGCGCGCGGCTGCCCCTTCAACTGCGAGTTCTGCGACATCATCGTGATGTACGGCCGGCGGCCCCGCTCGAAGAGCGTGCCGCAGGTGATGGCGGAGATCGCCGAGTGCCATCGCCTCGGCGCCACGCAGGTCTTCATCGTCGACGACAACTTCATCGGCAACAAGAAGCTCGCCAAAGAGCTGCTGCGCGAGATCGCGCGCTGGGGCGAGGCCCAAGGGCACCCGATCGCTTTCAACACCGAGGTCTCGCTGAACGTGGCGCAGGACGAGGAGCTGCTGGAGCTGCTGCGCGCCGCCCACTTCACCACGGTCTTCATCGGCATCGAGAGCCCGCGCGCCGCCTCGCTGCAGGAGACCCACAAGACCCAGAACCTGCGCGGCGACCTGAGGGAGAACGTGCAGCGCGTGCAGTCCTACGGGATCCAGGTGCAGGCGGGCATGATCGTGGGATTCGACCACGACGACGCATCGATCTTCGAGGAGCAGCTTCGCTTCGTGGAGGAGGCGCGCATCCCGGTCTCCATGACGGGCATGCTGCAGGCGCTGCCGAAGACGCCGCTGCACGCACGCGTGACGCGGGAGGGGCGCCTGCTGGCCGAGAGCACGGGGGACCAGTTCGTGTTCTCGAACATCGTGCCGCTGGCGATGGACCGCCTGACGCTCTATCGCGGCTACCGCGCGCTGCTGCGCGAGCTCTACGCCTTCGGACGCTACCGGCGCCGCGCGCGGGACTTCATCCTGAATCGCGGCGCGCAGGTCGGCGGCCGTGGGAGCCTCGGGCGCGAGAAGCTCCGGCTCCTCGGCCGGATCCTGCGCGAGACGGTCGTGCGCGGCGGCGTGCGCCGGGCCGCCTTCACCCTGGCGCTGCTCGGCGAGGTGGCGCTCCGCCGGCCGGCGGCCCTCGAGGACGCCGTCTCCTTCGCCCTGATCCACAAGGCCTTCCACGACTACGTGCTGGCCCTGGGCCGGCACCTGGATCGGGCCATCGCGGCCCTGGAGGTCGGGGAGGAGGGAGCCCCCGCGGAGCCGCTCGCCGTCTCGGCCTGAGATCCCCCGCCCCGCCGCGACGCCGCCCCGCCGGGCCCCTGGGGCGCCGCGGCCCCGAACCCGAAGAAAACCGGACTCTTGCGGTCTGATATTTACAGGACCGAGCCCGTCCCCTATCGTCTCCTCGTCCCCGACGGGCGAGGTTTCCCCATGCTCCGGATGAGCCGACTCACCGACTACGGGATCGTGCTCCTGGCGCAGCTCGCCGCCAGCCCGGAAGCCGTCCCCCACAACGCACGCGAGCTCGCGACCGCCACCCACCTGCCCCTGCCGGTCGTGAGCAAGATCCTGAAGGCGCTCGCCCGACAGGGCCTGCTCGCCTCGCACCGCGGCGCCAAGGGCGGCTACAGCCTGGCGCGTCGGCCGGAGCAGATCTCGGTGGCGGAGGTGATCGCCGCCCTCGAGGGGCCGATTGCGCTCACCGAGTGCGCCGCCGGACCCGGCCACTGCACCCAGGAGCCGCTCTGCCAGGTACGGGAGCCCTGGCACCGCATCAACCAGGTGATCCAGCGCGCGCTGCACCAGTTTCCGCTCTCCGAGCTGCTGCCCCCCGCCGACCCGCGCCCGCAGGCGGAAGGGCCGCTCGGCGGCGCGCTCTGAGCCAGGAGAAGCCATGCCCAGCTCCGCCGACACCCTCGAGCAGCTCACCCAGCGCGACTACGAGTGGGGCTTCGTCACGGACATCGAGTCCGACTCCGTGCCGCCCGGGCTCGACGAGGACGTGATCCGCCTGATCTCGAAGAAGAAGAACGAGCCGGACTGGCTGCTCGACTGGCGGCTCGAGGCCTATCGGCGCTGGCTCACCATGCCGGAGCCCGCCTGGTCCACCGTGCGCCACGCGCCGATCGACTACCAGGCGATCGTCTACTACTCCGCGCCGAAGACGGGCGCGCAGCCGAAGAGCCTGGAGGAGGTGGATCCGGAGCTGCTCCGCACCTACGAGAAGCTCGGGATCCCGCTCGCCGAGCAGAAGCGCCTGGCCGGCGTGGCGGTGGACGCGGTCTTCGACAGCGTCTCGGTGGCGACCACCTTCAAGAGCGAGCTGGAGAAGCATGGCATCCTCTTCTGCTCCTTCTCCGAGGCCGTGCAGAGCCACCCCGAGCTGGTGCGCCAGTACCTCGGCTCCGTGGTGCCGCAGGGCGACAACAAGCACGCGGCGCTGAACTCCGCCGTCTTCACCGACGGCTCCTTCGCCTACGTGCCGAAGGGCGTGCGCTGCCCGATGGAGCTCTCCACCTACTTCCGGATCAACGCCGCCAACACCGGACAGTTCGAGCGCACCCTGATCATCGCCGACGAGGGGAGCTACGTCTCCTACCTCGAGGGCTGCACCGCGCCGAAGCGCGACGAGAACCAGCTCCACGCCGCCGTGGTGGAGCTGGTGGCGCTCGAGCGCGCGGAGATCAAGTACTCGACGGTGCAGAACTGGTACCCGGGCGACGCCGAGGGGCGCGGCGGGATCTACAACTTCGTCACCAAGCGCGGGAAGTGCGCCGGCCGGCGCTCCAAGATCTCGTGGACCCAGGTGGAGACGGGCTCGGCCATCACCTGGAAGTATCCGAGCTGCATCCTGCAGGGCGACGAGTCGGTGGGCGAGTTCTACTCCGTGGCCCTCACCGCCAACCGCCAGCAGGCGGATACCGGCACCAAGATGATCCACATCGGGAAGAACACCCGGAGCACGATCGTCTCCAAGGGGATCGCCGCCGGCCACGGCCGGCAGGCCTACCGCGGCCTGGTGAAGATCAACAAGGGCGCGACCGGCGCCCGCAACCACTCCCAGTGCGACTCGCTGCTCCTCGGCGACAAGTGCCAGGCCGACACCTTCCCCTACCTGGAAGTGAAGAACCCGAGCGCCGTGGTGGAGCACGAGGCGACCACTTCCAAGATCGGCGAGGATCAGCTCTTCTACTGCCGCCAGCGCGGCATCTCGGCCGAGGACGCGGTCTCGATGATCGTGAACGGCTTCTGCAAGCAGGTGCTGCGGGAGCTGCCGATGGAGTTCGCGGTGGAGGCGCAGAAGCTGCTGGGCCTCTCGCTGGAAGGAAGCGTGGGATGACGGCTCCCCTGCTCGAGATCCGCGGCCTGCGCGCGCGCGTGGGAGAGAACGAGATCCTGCGCGGCATCGACCTGGTCGTCCGGCCTGGCGAGGTCCACGCGATCATGGGTCCGAACGGCTCGGGCAAGAGCACCCTCGCCGGGGCGCTGGCGGGCCGCCCCGACATCGAGGTGACGGCCGGCAGCGTGCGCTACGAGGGGCAGGACCTGCTCGCGCTCGCGCCCGAGCTGCGCGCCCGCGAGGGCATCTTCCTGGCCTTCCAGTACCCGGTGGAGATCCCCGGGGTCACGAACCTCTACTTCCTCAAGTCCGCGCTGAACGCGATCCGCCGGCATCGCGGCCAGGAGGAGCTCGACGCGATCGAGTTCCTGACCCTGGTGCGCGAGCGGACGAAGCTGGTCGAGATGGACGAGAAGATGATGAGCCGCGCCATCAACGAGGGCTTCTCCGGGGGAGAGAAGAAGCGCAACGAGGTGCTCCAGATGGCGGTCCTGGAGCCGCGCCTCGCCATCCTGGACGAGACCGACTCCGGACTCGACATCGACGCGCTGCGGATCGTCTCGGGCGGCGTGAACGCGCTGCGGAGCCCCGAGCGCGCGATGCTGGTGATCACCCACTACCAGCGCCTGCTCGACTACATCGTTCCGGACCAGGTGCACGTGCTGGCGGCCGGCCGCATCGTGCGGTCGGGCAGCAAGGACCTCGCGCTCGAGCTGGAGGAGAAGGGCTACGGCTGGCTCGAGGAGGCGGCGCGCGCGTCGTGAACGCGGTGGAGTCCATCCGCTCGGAGTTCGAGCGCTTCGCGGAGGCGCGGCCCGCCGGCGAGCCGGCCTGGCTGCCGACCTTGCGCAAGGCGGCGCTGGCGCGCTTCGCCGAGCTCGGCTTCCCGACCCGGGGGCTCGAGGACTGGCGCTACACCAATCTCGCGCCGCTCGCGCGGCGCGGCTTCCGGCTGGCCCCGCCGGACGCGCGCCCGCTGACGCGCTCGGTTCTGGAGGCGCTGGCCTTCCCCGTCTTCGCGTGCAGCGTGCACGTCTTCCTGAACGGCCGCTATCTGCCGGAGCTCTCCTCGCCGCGCCGACCCGGGGGCGGCGGCGTGGAGTCGCTGGCGTGCGCGCTGGCGCAGGCCCCGGCGACGGTGGAGGCGGCGCTCGCCCGCACGGCGCCGCCGGAGGAGCGGGCGCTGGTGGCGCTGAACACCGCCTTCCTCGGCGACGGCGCGCTGGTGCATCTGCCGGCGGGGGAGGCGCTGGAGGCGCCGATCCACCTGGTGTGGGTCTCGGCCCCCGACGGCGCTCCCACCATGTCGCATCCGCGCACGCTCGTGCTGGCCGAGCCCGGGAGCCGCGCCACCCTGATCGAGGACTACGTGACCCTCGGCGACGGCGAGTCGCTCACCACCGCGGTGAGCGAGGTGGTGCTGGCCGAAGGCGCCCGGCTCGAGCACGTGAAGCTCCAGCGCGAGGGCGAAGCGGCCCACCACCTGGGCTTCCTGCAGGTGCGCCAGGGTCGGGGGAGCCGCCTCGTCTCCCACTCGATCTCGCTCGGCGCCGCGCTCGCCCGCCACGAGATCGCGACCACGCTCGATGCCGAGGACGCGGAGTGCCTGCTCTCCGGCCTCTACGCCGTCACCGGTACGCAGCTCGTGGACCACCACACCACGGTCGACCACGCGCGGCCGCGCGGCACGAGCCGCGAGCTCTACAAGGGAATCCTGGGCGGCCAGGCGCGAGGCGTCTTCAACGGCAAGGTGATCGTGCGCCCCGGCGCGCAGCACACGGACTCGCGCCAGACCAACAAGAACCTGCTCGTCTCCGCGGGCGCCGAGGTGAACTCCAAGCCCGAGCTCGAGATCGCCGCCGACGACGTGCGCTGCAGCCACGGCTCGAGCATCGGCAGCCTGGACGAGGGGGCCCTCTTCTATCTGCGCTCCCGCGGGCTCGACGAGGCCTCGGCGCGGGCGCTCCTCACCCGGGCCTTCGCCTCGGAGATCGTGGACGCGATCCCGGTGGAGCCGCTGCGCGAGCGGATCCACGAGCTCCTGCTGCAGCGCCTCGCGGGCGCGCTCCCCGGGCTGGGGGCGACATGAGCCCGGGCGCCGGCCTCGACGTGAAGCGGCTGCGCGAGGACTTCCCGATCCTCCACACCACCGCGCGCGGCAGGCCGCTGGTCTATCTCGACAACGCAGCCACCACCCAGAAGCCGCGCGCCGTGATCGACGCCCTTGTCCGGTACTACGAGCGCGACAACGCGAACGTACACCGCGGCGTGCACGAGCTGAGCGAGCGCGCGACCCTGGCCTACGAGGCGGCCCGGGCCAAGGTGCGCCGGCTGCTGAACGCTCGCGAAGACCGCGAGATCGTCTTCGTCCGCGGCACCACCGAGGCGATCAACCTGGTGGCCCAGAGCTTCGGCCGCTCGCGCGTCGGGCCCGGCGACGAGGTGCTCGTCACCGGGATGGAGCACCACTCCAACATCGTGCCGTGGCAGCTCCTGTGCCAGGAGCGGGGAGCCCGGCTGCGGGTGCTCCCGATCGACGACGCGGGCGAGCTGGCGCTGGACGAGCTCGACGAGCTGCTCGGGCCCCGGACCCGGCTGCTGGCGCTGGTCCACGTCTCGAACGCCCTCGGCACCGTGAACCCCGTGCGCGACATCGTGGCGGCGGCCCACGCCCGGGGTGTCCCCGTGCTGGTGGACGGCGCCCAGGCGGTGGCGCACGGGCCGGTGGACGTGCAGGCGCTCGGCTGCGACTTCTACGCCTTCTCCGGCCACAAGCTCTACGGCCCGACCGGGATCGGCGTGCTCTGGGCGCGCGCCGAGCTGCTGGAGGCGATGCCGCCCTGGCAGGGCGGCGGCGACATGATCGCGAGCGTCAGCTTCGAGAAGACCACCTACAACGTGATCCCCTACAAGTTCGAGGCCGGCACGCCGCACGTGGCGGGCGCGATCGGCCTCGGTGCGGCCATCGACTACCTGGAGGCGGTGGGGCTCGAGCGGGTCGCCGCCTGGGAGGCGGAGCTGCTGCGCCACGCGGTCGAGGCGCTGGAGGCGCTGCCGCAGGTGCGCCTGGTGGGAACCGCGCGCGAGCGGGCGGCCGTGGTCTCGTTCCTGGTGGACGGTGTGCACCCGCACGACGTCGGCACGATCCTCGACCAGGAGGGGATCGCGATCCGCACCGGCCATCACTGCGCGCAGCCCGTGATGGACCGCTTCGGCATCCCCGCCACCGCGCGCGCCTCCTTCGGACTCTACAACGACCACGAGGAGGTGGAGGCGCTGGTCCGCGCGCTGCACCGGGTGTTCGAGGTCTTCGCCTGATGTCCGACGTCCGCGAGCTCTACCAGACGGTGATCCTCGACCACAACAAGCGCCCGCGAAACCGGCGCAAGCCCGACGGCGCCAACCGCATGGCCCAGGGCTACAACCCGCTCTGCGGCGATCGCGTGACGGTGTATCTGCGAATGGCCGGCGACGTGGTGGAGGACGCGGGCTTCGAGGGCTCGGGCTGCGCCATCTCCACGGCCTCGGCCTCCATGATGACCGATCTGCTGAAGGGCCGGACGCGCGCGGAGGCGGAGGCGCTCTTCGAGCGCTTCCACGACCTGGTGACGGGGCCGCCGGTGGGCGAGCTCCCGGCGGACCCGGCGCTCGGCAAGCTCGCCGTCTTCTCGGGCGTGCGGGAGTTCCCGGCCCGCGTGAAGTGCGCGACCCTGGTCTGGCACGCGATGCGCTCCGCCCTCCATGCCGAGGACGAGGCGATCGTCTCCACGGAGTGAAGCGATGCAGGAAGAGTCCCCCGGCTGCGAGTCGCTGCGCGAGCGGGTGATCGAGGCGATCCGCACCTGCTACGATCCCGAGATCCCGGTCAACATCTACGACCTGGGGCTCGTCTATGACGTGAGTGTAACGCCCGAGGGC
>Ga0316620_10001031_pt1 | contig 11705 bp, 9 predicted proteins | sample OWC_Aug_M1_C1_D5_FD_207651 | JGI IMG/M metagenome (GOLD analysis project Ga0316620, IMG submission 207651) | Wetland soil microbial communities from Old Woman Creek delta, Ohio, United States - OWC_Aug_M1_C1_D5_B | ecosystem: Environmental > Terrestrial > Soil > Wetlands | place: USA: Ohio... | reverse complement strand
GATCCCGTCCGCACCCGGCCATTTGTTCGGGCCTGCACCACCCCGGATGCTCGCCCCTCCGCTCCGGACGCCAATCGGATTTCAATCTCGCAGCCCGGAGGGATCCCAGCTTCCTCGGTCATGACTCTTCAGCCCCCCGGTGTTACGGGAACGCGTGGCCTTGCTGTTCTTGGCTTCGTACCGTACGATGCCGATGCGTCATTCCGGCCTCGCGATGCGACTCCACGGTCTCGCTTTCGCCACGAAACCAAGTGACCAACGGGAGGATCGACATGAAGAATACGATGCGTTTGTGGCTCTTTACGCTCCTTGCGATTGGGTCCCTGAGCGTGACCGTACCCGCGCAAGCTCAACAGACCACGATGACTTTCTTCGTCACGAGCGCCGGTCTCGGCAAGGGGGCGGACCTCGGCGGCCTCGATGGCGCGGACCGTCACTGCAAGGCGCTCGCGCAGGCGGTGGGGGCGGGTGACCGCACCTGGCGCGCCTACCTGAGCACGCAGGCCGTGGAGGGCGCCCAAGCGGTCAACGCGCGCGATCGCATCGGGCACGGCCCGTGGCAAAACGCAAAGGGCGTCACCATCGCCAAGGACGTCAACGAACTCCACGGCAGCAACAATCTCACCAAGCAGACCGCGCTCGACGAGAAGGGCGAGGTAGTCAACGGTCGCAGCGACTCACCCAACCGTCACGACATCCTCACCGGCTCCACCCCGGATGGCCGCGCATTTCCGCCCGGCGAGGACCGGACCTGTGGCAACTGGACCAAGAGCGCCCAGGGGGCGGCCATGGCCGGCCACCACGACCGCATGGGGCTGAACGAGGAGCCGCCGGCGAAGTCGTGGAATTCGTCGCATCCGTCGCGCGGCCCGGACGGCGGCTGCAGCCAGGCCGATCTGCGCAGCACCGGCGGCGACGGGCTGCTCTACTGCTTCGCCGCACACTAGCGTGTGTCCCAATGGGCGGCGTATGAGATGAAGGTCGCGTCGGCCGACGGGGTGCAATCATCGGCGACGTTGCCTTCGAATTGTCGATCCACCTCTCACAAACGGGGAGGAACAATCATGCGTGCACACCGCATTTTCGTCCTGGCCACCGCACTCGTCGCAGCATTCTGGGCCCCGGCATGGGCCGGAATGATGGGCGACCGGCCGCCCGCAGGAAATGCGAGCGGCATGGGTCCCGGGGCGATGGGTGGGATGCGAGGCGGCGGGGGGATGATGGCATCCGGCGATCGCATGATGGGCCACGAAGGACCGCTCCTCACGATGATGTTGCGCCATAGTCAGGACCTCGGCCTCAGCCCGGACCAAGAAAAGAAGTTGCGCGACCTCCGCACGGAGTTCGCGAAGGAGTCGGTCCGACGCACGGCGGAGATTCGCGTGGCGCAGATCGAATTGGACGCGCTCCTGGAGCCGGAGCAGTGGGCGGTGGCGCAGATCGAGCCGAAGGTGAAACAAATTGCCTCGCTGGAGGGCGATCTGCGCGTGGCACGGCTCAAGACGCTGGCGGCAGGCCGTGCGCTGCTGACCCCGGAACAACTCGAGAAACTGAAGCAAGTCGGTCACCACATGCGATCCATGGGAGGGCCGGACGGTATGGGTCACGGCATGATGGGCCACGGGGCGCCGGGAACGCCGGGGCCTGGCGGCCCACCGGCCCAGCGCCACACCCATTGAGCGACGGCCGACGTAGTCGCCGTGCCGCGGAGAGCCAGGCGGAAGCCAGGACTTCTCTCCGCGTCGTTCCTCTTGCGTCGTCGGCGACTGGCCTACGATGTTTCATGGTGTCCCTCGGGGGCCGGCGACGTGGACACACAGCGCGGAGGAGGCGGATATGTCCCGCGGGTTGGCGCGGATCGTGATCGGTGGCTTGGTGTTGGTGTGTGCGGTTGGGCCGGGGGAAGCGCAGGCGCCGCGGTCGCCGACCCCGAACGCGCTTCCCGGCGTGGTGCGCGCCGAGACCGTCGCCCGCGGACTCGAGCATCCGTGGGGGCTGGCATTCTTGCCGGACAGCCGGATGCTGGTCACGGAACGGCCCGGGCGGCTCCGACTGGTGGGTAAGGACGGGCGGATCTCCGCTTTGCTCGCCGGCGTGCCTGCTGTCCAGGCTCGGGGGCAGGGCGGCCTGCTCGACGTGGCCCTGGACCCGCGCTTCGGCGAGAACCGTCTCGTCTATCTCAGCTACGCGGAGCCCGGTGACGGCGGCACGGCGGGGACGGCGGTCGCGCGCGGCCGGCTCGGCGAGACGGGACTTGAGGACGTTCGGGTTATCTACCGCCAACGGCCGAAGGTCTCGGGCTCGAACCATTTCGGATCCCGGCTCGTCTTTGCGCGGGACGGCACGCTGTTCGTCACCCAGGGAGAACGGTACGCGTACCGGGACGCGGCGCAGGACTTGGCGAGCGGGCTGGGGAAGATCGTGCGCATCCAGCCGGACGGCGCGGTGCCCGCCGACAATCCGTTCGTCGGCCGCGCCGGCGCCCAGCCCGAGATCTGGTCGTACGGCCATCGCAACGTCCAGAGCGCCACGCGCCACCCTGAGACCGGGCAGCTCTGGATCGTGGAGCACGGGCCCCGCGGCGGGGACGAACTGAACACACCCGAGGCCGGCAAGAACTACGGCTGGCCCGTCATCACCTACGGGAGGGAATACTGGGGGCCGAAGATCGGCGAGGGGACGGCGAAGCCCGGCATGGAGCAGCCGCTCTACTACTGGGATCCGGTGATCGCGCCGTCCGGCCTGCTCTTCTACACCGGCGATGCGATTTCCGGCTGGAAGGGCAGCCTCCTGATCGGCTCGCTCCGGCCGGGGCTCCTGGTCCGACTGCGCCTGGAGGGCGGCCGCGTGGCGCAGGAAGAGCGTTACCTCGGCGAGCTGGGCGAGCGGATCCGCGATGTCCGACAAGGGCCGGACGGCCACCCCTACCTCCTGACCGACAGCGGCGACGGGCGGATCCTGCGGGTCGTGTCCGCGCCTCGGTGACATCCGCCCCCTTGAATTCGGCGCCGCCCGCCGTCACTTTCCAGCCGGCAGCAATGGGCCGAACAAGGGGTTACTCAGTCCGTAGGCATCGATGGCCGTGCCTGTGATGGCCGAGGATTCGGGGGAGACGAGGAACACGATCACGTTGGCGATCTCCTCCGGGCGAATCAGGTTCGTCCGCCCCTTGGCCCGGCCGGTTTCGTGGAGCATCCGCGTGTCTGTGCCGCTCGGGCAAACAGCGTTGACGTCGATACCGAACCGCTTCACCTCGGCCGCGAGGCTGGCCGTGAAGTGGAGCAGTCCCGCCTTGGCCGCTCCGTAGGCGGCGATGCCCGCGAATCCCACCCGCCCCCCGATGGATGCGACGTTGACGATCTTGCCGGAGTGCTGGCGCATCATGATGGGCAGGACGGCCCTCGCGCACAAGAACGCGCCGGTGAGATTGACCCGAAGGATCCGCTCCCAGTCCGCGAGACTGGTGTCCACCACGGGGCGCTCCGGCAGCGACGTCCCGGCGTTGTTCACCAGGATATCCACGCGGCCGTAGGTCTGGAGGGTCCGGTCCACCATGCCGGCAACCTCGTCCTCTCGTCCCACGTCGGCGACCACCGGCAAGGCAGTCGACCCCATAGCCTCCGCCTCGCCTGCCACCGACTCGATCTCCGGCTGCGTGCGCGCAACCAGGACCACCACGACGCCGCGCCGGGCCAGCGCGAGCGCCGTCGCCCGGCCGATACCCCGCCCCGCACCCGTGACGATCGCCACAGTCCCAGTGAGCTCCATGGTCGGCTCCTTCGCCGGGTACCCATCGGAACGATGGGTGCGGCGCCACGTTGTCCTGGCCTCTATACACGACCTCCCGTCGCCTTGACTACAGGAATCGCTTTGACTATACCTGGCCCGGACCGCTCTGGAGAAGGATCGAATTTCCATGTCGCCCCCACCGTCGGCGGGAGATACCGCAGAGCATCGGGGTGCGGCGCGAGAGTTGGTCGTCCGGGATCGACCCCGGCGCCGGGCGCCCGAGGTGTCGAGGAGTCCATGATGCCGATTCCCGCTTACGAGCGCGAGCCTTTCCTCCGGTCGATCGAGACCGACGTGGTGCGCGCGGGCGAGGAGCGGAACCGTCCGTTCGTCGTCCTGGCCGACACGATCCTGTATCCCGAAGGCGGGGGTCAGCCCGCCGATCGGGGTTGGATCGGCGGGGTGGCGGTCGCGGACGTCCGGAGCGTGGAAGGCCAGGTCCGGCACTACCTGGTCGGAACGCCGCCCACTGGGCGCGTGCAGGTGGAGATCGACTGGGCGCGCCGCTTCGACCACATGCAGCAGCACACGGGTCAACATCTCCTCACCGCGGTGGCCGAACAGGGTTTCGGCTGGCACACGACGGCGTTCCATCTGGGCGAGGAACTCTCGGATGTCGAGCTCGACACGCCGAAGATCAGCCCCGAACAGATGGCGGAGATGGAAGAAGCGGTGGCCGCCGAGATCCGCGCAGCCCGGCCCGTCACGGCGCGGCGAGTCAACCCGGAGGAGTATGCGACGCTTCCCGTCCGGACGCGCGGGCTTCCCGAAGGCTTCACGGGCGACATTCGACTCGTGGAAATCGCCGGGATCGATCTCAACACCTGTGGTGGGACGCACGTCCGGAGCACGGCGGAGATCGAGGGCTTGAAGCTCCTGGGGACGGAGGCCATGCGAGGCGGGACACGCCTCTTCTACGTGGCGGGCGTGCGGCTCCGCCGTTTGCTTGGTGCCCACCACGAGCGCAGCGCAAAACTCCGGCAGCTCGTCGGGACATCGGATGAGGAGCTCCCGTCCGGCGTCGCGGCCAAGCTCGACCAGCTCAAGGAGGCGCAGCGGGCCGTGAAAGTCCTAGAGGAGGAGCTAGCCGTCGAGAGTGCGCGGACCCTGGCGGCGGGGCCGAATCCCGTCCTCCACGCCCACCTGCCACAGCGCGACTTACCATTCCTGCAACGGGTCGCCAGGGAGCTCGGACGCTTGGCGCCGGATCGCGTGGCGCTCCTGACCGCTGGGGAAGGAGAGCAGGGAGCCTTCCTCCTCTGCGCCGGCGAGTGTGCGACCATAGACATGGCAGCTGTCGGCCGCCAGGTGGCCGAAATCCTCGGGGGACGCGGCGGTGGCTCCGGACGTATGTTTCAGGGCAAGGCGGCGGCGCTCTCGCGTCGCACGGAGGCGTTCGCGTGGCTTCAGACACGTGGGTAGCCAGCGCCCACCCCACCCACCTGCCTGCGGGCGTCCGTCGTTTGGCGCGCCGGGTTACAGCGAGGTGAAGAAAACAGCGCTCCCAGACGTCGGTTTCTCAGACAACCGCGCTGTGCGTCAGGCCGACGCGCAGAGGGGGTACAGAGATGAGACGAGTTCTTTTCGGTGCGCTGACCGCGTGGCTACTTGCGACAGCGGTACCGGCGTGGGCTTTGAGCGATGGCGATACAGGCGGCGTATGGATTCAAGCGCCGTTCAATCAAAAGATCCAAGTGACCAATATCCTGTCGCGGGATCTCCGCGTCGATCCGGCAAAACTTCAACAATGCCTCGACAAGACGTTCGCGGATCCAAACAACACGAGCAAAACGATCCGCGAAGCCGCGCAGCAGTGCAAGGAGCAGAAGCCATAGAGTAGACCCGCGCTGCTGCTTGACCCTCCCTGAAACCTGGCGTACGTCTTGACCTGCCCGGCTACGGCGGGTACCGTACCGCCGTTTGGCTCCTAATACTCCTTCGCATCCGCCGCACGAAAGGAACGCCATGAAGCTTGGTCTCGGTTTGTATCGACAGCTCCTCAACCGGGAGACGCTGCGCTTCGCACGGCAGGCCGGTGTCACGCACATCGTGGCCCATCTGCCCGGCCATTTCGTCCGGGAGGACTCCAAGATCATCACGTCGGACCAGGCGGCGTACGGCTTCGGGGTTTCGGAAGGCGATGACCCGATCTGGACCGCGGAGGGTCTGAGGGACCTCAAGGCGCTGGTCGACGGCGAGGGATTGGAGCTTGAGGCGCTGGAGAATTTCGCGCCCGCCCACTGGCACGATGTATTGCTGGACGGACCGCGCCGAGCGAAGCAGATGGCGCACCTCCAGCAGATCCTGCGCGACATCGGCAAGACGGGTATCCGGACCATGGGGTACAGCTTCACCGTCGCCGGCGTGTGGGGCCGGAGCGAAGGTCCCTTCGCTCGGGGCGGCGCACGCTCCGTTGCCTTCGAGAATCCCGCACAGACCCCCATCCCGGCGGGGATGGTGTGGAACATGGTGTACGATCCGGCGCGATTCGATGCGAACAATCCGACCGAGACTGTCGGAACCGTCAGCGGCGAGGAGATCTGGCGGCGTCTTGCCGGCTTTCTTCGCGAGATGATGCCGGTGGCCGAGGAGGCCGGGGTAAAGCTGGCGCTCCACCCGGACGACCCGCCGCTGCCGGCACTCCGCGGGGCGGCCCGTCTCGTGTACCATCCGGATTATTACCAGCGCGTATTTGACTTGGCGCCAAGCCCGATGAATGCCATCGAGTTCTGCGTGGGCACGGTGTCGGAGATGGCCGGGGCGGACGTCTACGAGGCCGTGGATCGGTACAGCAAAACCGGGCGGATCGCCTACGTGCACCTACGAAATGTGCGAGGCAAGGTGCCGAACTACCACGAGGCCTTCATCGACGACGGGGACACGGACATGCTGCGCGTGCTCCAGATCCTGCACCGGAACGGCTTCGACGGCGTGATCATCCCCGATCACACGCCGCTCCTCGACTGCGCCGCCCCGTGGCACGCGAGCATGGCGCACGCGCTGGGCTGGATCCGGGCCGCCATCACCGCCGTCGAGCGGGGCTGAGCCGAAACGATTCACCACAAGACGCACAAGGAGGTTCAGTCTTCCGGCGGATACACGGCCTCCGGCGCCGGACGGCTCTTGCTCCGAAAGATCTCGCAAATGACGCCCGGCGTCGGCTCGGTGTCGAAGTAGCAGCACTCCCCCTTGCCGAATTTCCCGCCCTTGGGACGTCCTCAACTCCGCGTGGCCTCCTTCGGTTCCCAGCGTGAGTCCGGAGTGCACCCACCCCGCGCAAGGCGGAGCACGGAAAAGGGGATATCTTACGTCAAAGCGCGAGTGCAGTGCGCGGCCTGCTGCAAATGGTGTGGCGGGGTATACCCGTCAGGGCATCCGCGTGCTATTCTAAGCCGGTATAAGTACCACAAGCGGGGGGCGCGGCGAAACCACTCACGAGCAGGATGGTGTGCAATGCGACTGGGAATCGACTTTGGGACGACACGGACACGCGTGGCGGCCGCCATGGGGGGAAACTATCCCCTGATCACGTTTCAAGCGGGGCGTGATCACGCGCTCGACTGGTACCCCTCGTTGATGGCGACGTGCGGCGACCGAGTGGCCTTCGGCCTCCGGGCGCAGGGGGTGCAATACGATCCGGAATGGAACCTGTTCCGGTCTTTCAAGCGACTGCTCGGCGAAAGTCACCAGGAGGCGACCTGGACGGTGGGTAGCGTCGAGCTGCCGATGATCGAATGGATGACCCGGTTCTTGGTCGCGCTACGCCTGGATCTCGTGCACCGGAGCAGTCTGGACATCGGCTCGCGCGACCGCTTGGAAGTCATGCTCGGGATACCGGCGCACGCCAATAGCAACCAACGCTTCCTGACGCTGGAGGCATTCCGGCGGGCGGGCTTCGACGTGATCGGGATGCTGAACGAGCCTTCGGCGGCGGGCATCGAGTACGCCCACCGCTACCGAAGAGTGGACCTCTCGCGGCGGCGCGAGCACGTCGCGGTCTACGATCTGGGCGGCGGCACGTTTGACGCCGCGGTCATTTGCATGGCCGAGAATCGGCACGATGTCGTCGCCAGCGAAGGGATCTCCCGCCTAGGGGGGGACGACTTCGACGCCGCGCTCCTGGAGTTGGCCCTGGCGGACCTCAGCGTCGCGTCGCACACTCCCTCGGGCTCTCCCTCGCGCCTGTTGACGCTCTGTCGCGAGGCCAAAGAGGCGATCAATCCCAACAGCCGGAAGATCGCCGTGGACTTCGGGCAGGTGGACCCGTCGCTGGGCGAAGTTATGGTTCCCGTGTCGGAGTTCTACAAGCGGTGTGAACCGCTGATTCTCCAGACGCTTGAAGCGACCGAAGCCGCCATGGCAGCGGCGCTGGGGAGAGCCGACGCTGACGCGTCGGGGCTGGGTGTGGTGTACCTCGTGGGAGGCTCTTGCGAGCTTCCCGTCCTGGCCCGCGTGCTGCGGGATCGGTTCGGCAAGCGAGTCCGCCGCTCCCCGTACCCCTCCGGCGCGACGGCCATCGGCCTCGCCATCGCCGCCGATGACGAGGGCGGTTACGTGCTGTCGGATCGGTTCAGCCGTCATTTCGGGGTCTGGCGCGAGAGCGAAGGCGGGCAGCAGATCGTCTTCGATCCCATCTTCAGCAAAGAGACGCGCCTGCCGCAGCCTGGCGAACCGGCGCTCGTGGTGGGCCGACGTTATCGCCCCGCCCACAACATCGGGCGCTTCCGGTATCTGGAGTGCAGCGCCCTGCGAGATGAGTGCGAACCGGCCGGCGACATCCTCGCGTGGCAGGAAATCCTGTTCCCGTACACTCCCGACCTGGTGAGCCATCGGAATCTCAAAACGGTGCGCGTCCAGCGGGATCCGACGGTGGCATCCCACGATGTCGAGGAGGTGTACCGCTGCGACGCCACCGGCGTCGTCGAGGTGACCATTGCGGATCAGACGACGGGGTATGCGAGGACCTTCCGCGTTCGCGAAGCCGGCGCGTCGGCGGGATCCCCGACGGGGAGCGACGGACCGGCAGCCCGGGGGAGGTAAGACGCCATCCGCGTCGGCTCTATTCCACGTCCGGAGGTCTGCATGGCGCACTTTCCTTATTTCGAGATAGACGGGACGGCGTACGATGTGGGTCGTGGCCATGGAGAATGCTTGCGCGAGGCGATCCGCCGGCAGCTCGAGGAGTGTCTGGCGGTCGCCTCACGCCAGGTCGGACTCGACCGCGAGCGGGCGCTCGCATGGGCCATGGACCAACGGCCGAGGATCGAGGCGCTGGGCGGGACGGCGTGGCTCGATGAGCTGCGGGGCCTGGCGGACGGGGCGCGGATTTCGCTGGCGGGCGCGATCGCGCTGCAGGTGAGGCCGGGCACGGGGTCCATGCCGGAAGGGTGTACCTCCCTGGGGGTCTCGCGCGATGCCAGCGCCACGGGCCTCCCGCTGGGCGCCCAGAACCGCGATCTCGTCCCGGCATATCGGGAACGGATGTGCGTCCTCCGTCTGCGGCCGGATGGGAAACCGGCGCTCCTGATGCACGCCGTCCCCGGGGAGCTGGGCGGCGTGGGGTTGAACGAACACGGCGTGGCGGTGTTCGCCAATTCGCTGTGGGCCCGCGCGGGGCGCAACTGGCAGGCCCCTCCGCTCACGCGCCGGGCCCTGCTGGAGTGCGGCTCGGCGGACCAGGCGGCCGAGCGAGCCCGCACGATGGACGGTCCGGCGGTGGGCAGCTTCCTGGTCATCGACGCGGCGGGCCGGATTCGCGATCTGGAGATCCTCCCCCAAGGCCTCGCCGTGATCGCCCGGGATCGGGGCGCCTTCGCCCACGCCAATCACTGCCTCGACGCTACGGTCCGGCCGCAGGAGGCGGAGGTTCTGCCCTCACCCGGCTCCCCGGATCGCTGCGCGCGAATGCAGGAAATGCTGGATGCGGCAGCGGGACGGATCACGGTGGAACAACTCAAGCGAATGCTGGCCGACCACGGCGGCCGGTCTGAGCCGATATGCCGCCATGCCGGCAGCGCGGCGGAGTGGGAGACCACCGCGGCCGTGATCATCGAGCCGGCGTCGCGGACGCTCCACCTGAGCTACGGCCCCCCGTGCGAGGAACGATTCACCACGTACCGGATCAGGTAGCGGTGCCGGGTCGGCTTTCCCCTTGACAGCCGCCGCGGAATCGGGCGATTCTCGACACGAATGGCTCGCCGCACCGCGCATTCGAGAGCACATCCCGTGCCGGTGCGCCTGGGAACACGATTCTCGTGAGAGAAGAGCCATGACGCAGGGTTCTCAAGGGAGCCATGGTTGTGGTGCCAGCACGGCGCCCACGGCAGTGGTCCCGCTCGCCACCGTGTCTCAGCAGAAAGGCCGGCCCGGTCCGTCAGACATTCTGTGGGCGTCGCGCATCGTGTCCGCGGGCGGCGGCGGATAGATTCCTTTCGTGGCGGTTGTGAACCTGCGTTGAGCGTCCACCGGCTGTTGGACCACGTGCATCCGCGACGGAGCATGCCGACGCCCTACACCGCGAGGAGGAAGTCGATGAAAAGAAACGGGAACGAGATCTGGAGTGCGCGTACGACATCGAGCATCAGCCGGCGCCGCTTCTTGAAGGTGGCGGCCACGGCGACCGGAGCCGCCGCGATCTCTCCGTACCTCGGCGGCGCCCAGGCGTTCGGCGCGGAGGCCGACTCCAAGGTGGTGATGGGCTACGGGCTTTCGCTGGTGCAGCTCGACCCGCACCGAAACGAAAACACGGTACACGAGAGCGTCCTGCGCAACATGTACGAGTGTCTGGTGGTCTTCAGCACGGACCTGAAGCGACTCGAGCCGCAACTGGCGACGGAGTGGAAGCGGGTCGACAACAAGACCATGCAGTTCACACTTCGCCAGAACGTCAAGTTCCACAATGGAGAAGAGTTCGACGGCGAGGCGGTCAAGTTCAGCATCCATCGGATGCTGGATCCGAAAACCGGCGCGCCGCTGCTCAGCACCTACGGGCAGATCGACCGCGTGGACGTCGTCGACAAGTACACCGTGAATATCGTGACCAAGAGCCCCGATCCGGTCATCCTGCCGCGCCTGGCGGGATTTCACACGATCATCGTGCCCCCCAAGTACTTCTCGACCGCCAGCAAAGAAGATCTGGCGACCAAGCCGATCGGGACGGGGCCCTACAAATTCGTCTCCTGGGCCAAGGACCAGGACTTTGTCATGGAAGCGAACCCCGCGTACTGGGGCGGCGCGCCGAAGATCAAGCGGGTGATCGTCCGCGGCATCCCCGAGACAAGCACGCGCGTCTCTGCCCTCTTGGCCGGCGACGTGGACATCATCCCCGCGGTTCCGCCGGACGACATCGACCGGATCAACCGTGGCGGCAAGGCGCGCATCGTCACCCTCCGGGGCAACCGGATCGTCTTCTTCGCCCTAGACTGCCGGTCGAAGCCGTTCGACAACAAGCTGGTCCGGCAGGCGATCAACTACGGTGCCAATATGGACAACATCATAAAGACGGTCCTGAAAGGAAACGGCACCCGGGTGGCGACGCTCCTCAACCCGTGGTATGCCGGATACGAGGACGACGTCAAGCCGTTCCCCTACGACCCAGAGAAGGCCAAGGCTCTCCTCGCACAGGCGGGGTATCCCAAGGGGGTCGAGTTCACCTTCTTCGGTACGCAAGGGCGCGTCCCGAAGGACAAGGAAGTGATCGAGGCCATCGTCGGCGAGTTGGCGAAGATCGGCATGAAGGGCAACCTCAAGTGGCTCGACTGGGGGACTACGGTCAGCCAGGCGAACGCCGGCAAGCTGGACGGCGTCTGGTTCCGGAGCTGGGGTAACTGGATGCACGACGCCGACAATTCGCTCTTCACGAACTGCCACAGCAGCGCCGTGTACGCCAAGGTCTGGCAGGGGTACAAGAACGAGAA
>Ga0316620_10001030_pt1 | contig 11707 bp, 11 predicted proteins | sample OWC_Aug_M1_C1_D5_FD_207651 | JGI IMG/M metagenome (GOLD analysis project Ga0316620, IMG submission 207651) | Wetland soil microbial communities from Old Woman Creek delta, Ohio, United States - OWC_Aug_M1_C1_D5_B | ecosystem: Environmental > Terrestrial > Soil > Wetlands | place: USA: Ohio... | reverse complement strand
ATCTGCAATAAAGTATGCGATTCGATAACCCAATGAATACGGCATGTACTTACCGATCAGGTAGGCAATCTTCAAGCCGAATGGGCTACCGATGATCTTACGAGAGTCAATTGGCATAATGATTTGTGATATTCGCTAAGGCAATTTTAACATGAACTTGGCATTATATAGCCGCTTGCTTGAGCGATCACATGGATTTTTATGCAGGCAGAAGGCTGGATCCTATTGTTAATGTGATGATATTCACTCGAAATCATGGCTATTTATCGGTTACATGGACTTTAACCAAAAAGTATAATGATTGGATAAGATAAGTCTAAATTTACCGGACCAGGGTGAGGATGGTTTAGTATGAGTGAGCCCTCTGTTATTGAACAACCGAAAAATGAGCTAAAAACTGTTGCCAAGAAGGCACCGCGCGGTCAGGTGACGATCTTCGCCAATTGGTGTAAAGGCTGCGGGATATGTGTGGCCTTCTGCCCCACGGCTGTATTGGCTTTGGACGACGATGACCACCCGGTGGTGGTCTATCCTGAAAAGTGTACCGCCTGTCATTGGTGCGATACCCACTGCCCTGACCTGGCGATTATCGTCAAGAAGATCGAAGCATAAGGAGGGTAGATTGACTATCCGGTTGATGCAAGGGAACGAAGCAGTGAGTTGGGGCGCCATCGCAGCAGGCTGTAAATTTTATGCAGGGTACCCCATCACCCCCTCCACAGAAATTGCAGAGATGCTTTCCAGGGAGCTGCCCAAAGTGGGTGGTAAATTCATCCAGATGGAAGATGAGATTGCCAGCCTGGCAGCCTGTATTGGCGCCTCGGTGGGTGGATTAAAATCCATGACCGCTACCTCGGGTCCTGGGTTTTCGCTGATGCAAGAACACATCGGTTATGCGGCAATGACCGAGATCCCGGTGGTGATCGTGGATGTCCAGCGGCTTGGACCGAGCACCGGCCAACCCACCAGTGCTTCACAGGGTGATGTGATGCAATCCCGCTGGGGCACGCATGGTGATCATCCCATGATCGTACTCAGTCCAGTCTCGGTAAGCCAATCCTTCGAGCTGGCCGTCAGGGCATTCAATTACTCGGAAAAATATCGCACACCAGTTATTCTTTTGCTGGACGAGGTGGTGGGTCACATGCGGGAGAAAATCGACCTGCCTGAGTTCGAAACGGTGGAACGCGTGGAACGCATCGCCACGGACGTGCCACCCGAATGGTATAAGCCTTATGGTGATTCATTGAGTGACGTGCCTCCCATGGCCAATTTTGGGGAGGGTTATCGCTATCACATCACCGGTTTGTTCCACGACATGCTGGGATACCCAACCACGCGTCTCGATGAGATCGACCCTTGGATCGAGCGAGTACATCGTAAAATTGAGCGCAACCTGGCCGATATCGTGCTGGTGGAAGAGGATTTGTCGGAGAGTGATAAAACCGTCGTGGTTGCCTATGGCGCCTCGGCCCGCAGTGCTCGCCATGCGGTAAAACTGGCCCGCCAACGACGTACCAAGGTTGGGATGGTCACCTTGCTGACCATCTGGCCGTTCGCAGAAGCTGAGATCAGTCGGGTGGCCCGTATCGCCAAGCGCATCATCGTCCCTGAAATGAACCTCGGGCAGCTGGCCTTGGAGGTGGAACGCGTAGCAGGGCGTAATAAAGTGGTGCGGGTCAACCGGGCGAACGGAGAAATGGTCACCCCGCAGATGATCCTAGAAGCCATCGAGAACAGGTAATATTATGCCAACACAGCTTGAACATACTGAGTATATGTATCTACGCCCGACGAAGAAATTCCCCAACGTCTGGTGTGCCGGGTGTGGGATCGGTATCGTGATGGGGGCGCTGATCCGCGCCATCGATCGGATTGGCCTGGATAAAGACGAGGTGGCATTGGTCTCTGGCATCGGCTGCACCGGGCGCATGCCGGTATACATGGATTTCAATACCATCCATACCACGCATGGCCGGGCACTGGCATTTGCCACAGGTTTGAAGATCGCCAAACCGGCCATGAAAGTGATCACCATCATGGGTGATGGCGATGCCATAGCGATCGGAGGGAACCACTTCATCCATGCCGCTCGAAGAAACATAGGCATCACGGCCATCGTGGTGAACAACGCCATCTACGGTATGACCGGCGGGCAATACAGCCCGACCACACCGATCGGTGCACGCGCTTCCACGGCCCCATACGGGAATATCGAGCCACCCATGCCCATTTGCGAGCTGGCTAAAGCTGCCGGAGCCACCTATGTAGCCCGCAGCACGGTCTACCACGCTGTGGAGCTGGACCGGTTCATTGAGCAAGCCATCCGCAATAATGGCTTCAGCATGGTGGAAGCGGTCAGTTACTGTCCCACGACGTATGGCAGGATGAACAAGCTTGGCACGACGGTCGATATGATGCGCCTCCTGAAGGAAAACAGCATCTCACAAAGCGCGGCTGAAAAATTATCTCCCGAGGAACGCGAGGCGAAGATAGTGCGTGGTGTTTTTCACGAGGTTCAGAAACCTGAATACACCCAGCTCTATGAACAGCTCATCCAACAAGTGCAGGGGCTCAGTCCGAAATGAGTCTTGAGGAGGAGAGTAATGGCGCTTAAGAATCACGGTAATCGAATGGAAATCAGGCTGGCGGGTGAGGGCGGGCAGGGCATGATCCTGGCGGGCATCATCCTGGCGGAAGCCGCTTCGATCTATGACAACAAAAACGCCATCCAGACCCAGAGCTACGGACCGGAGGCACGCGGTGGAGCAAGCAAAGCTGAGGTCGTGATAGCCCAGGGAGAGATAGACCATCCAGAGGTGATCACCGCGGATGTACTGGTGGCGATGAGCCAGGAGGCATGTGATAAATATGCCGGGAACCTGAAGAAGGATGGCCTGTTGATCGTAGACCAGGAGAGGGTGGGGCGAGTGCCATCCAGCCGGGCGATCAAGGTGCCGATCACCCGCCTGGCGCAGGAGAGCAGTGGGAAAAGCATCACTGCCAATGTGGTGGCGCTGGGGGTGCTGGTGGGCTTGACGAATGTAGTTTCCCGCCCGGCGATCATCCAGGCGGTGGCTGCCCGCGCCCCCAAGGGCACCGAGGAGATGAACAAGGCTGCTTTATCGGCCGGTTTTGCCGCAGCCGACCTGGTGGGGAAAAAGCATCCTCGCAAATAAGTACCTGGCACGCACGGCCTGTGGGACAACACACCACAGGCTTTTTTATTTAAGCCTCAGCCAACGTTTTCAGCCTGATCAGCATCTTGTCGACGGTTCGGGCCGACATCCCTTCCATGAGGGTTCCAAGCAGCTTGCCAATGATCCCATATGGCAGCTCGACATCTTCGGCGAAAGTGAATTTGCAACCAGAGGGGATAGCCTCGAGTGACCAGCTCTGCTTGTATGCCTTGACCCCGGTCCCTGAAACCATCTGCAGAGCAAGCGATCGATTCTCCTTACAATCCGTGATTTTAAAATTCATCTTCATTAACGGACCACCAGCCTGCTCCTCGATGTAAATTGCTGTATCCACCCCGCTATATTGATTGCTTGTATATTCGTACTTTTTAAAAGTAATGCACCACTGCATGACCTTTTCAGGCTCGATGAAGAATGGCCAGACCTTTTCAGGTGGTGCTCCAATATCGATAGATTTTTGGACTCTCATACACCCTCCTTTTAATGCGGGACTACGAACTGGTTGCGCATCGGGCGCAGATTGATCGGATTACACAAATATGATCAAAGTGTTTGATTGGATGGCCCACCTTGAGCATGCTTTCGGCTTCTCCCCATATACAATCAATTAATTGGTCATTGTTGGCTATCAGGATAATGTATAAGTATAGCATAGACAAAGAAAAGCTTTTTTTATAACCTTGAAGAGAAATTGGTTACCTACCTGATCTTCCAATTAGAAGACTATTACAGATTATTGCCGTCGAAAGCAATCCGATATAAATAACCAATTCTATATTTTTCGTTCTTTTCTGGGTTATAGCCTTTCTTTAGAAATTATTGATATCATTCATTCAAAAGAAGCATTCCAGGCCTGTTATTTATGTCACTCGCGGATGCTCTTGACGCATCCATCTTAGCAGTATAAAATATCAGTACAACTGAATATTTTCCAACTTGGGTGCCATATCCCCCGGATGGGATGGCTTAAAGGCGAAGCCGGTTGCTTGCCATGCAAGCATAGTCCGGCGCTGTCGCGCAACTGTAAGGGATCATCTCCTCAGCCAGGTCGCCCGCCCAAGTTGGGTTCACGAAGCCCTCGCGGAAAGGAGGTGTGGACACCTGATCAATTACCTATCACTTACACCCCTGTCCAAAAGGCAGGGGTGTTTTTTTGATGAGCAATTGAAATTATTGATGGAGAGAAAACTATGCGCAAATATTATCTTATCCTGGCTATCTTTTGCGGGCTGGCAATTGTAGTTGCACTGCCTTTTTATCTCCAGTTTCAGACCGCCTTCGCCCAGGCACCTACTGACCGAACACTAATTATCGAACATGGGCTGGCATACCTGCGAAGCCAACAGCAGGCAGATGGAGGTATCTTGGGTTTCAGCGGTGTATCTGATCCCGATACCACCGCCCGGAGTGTGATGGCCTTCGTTACTGCAGGTGAGACGGTGAGTGAGGTTGTCTCCGTGGAAGGTCAATCAGTCCTGGACTATCTGGCTTCTCAGGCGATCTCTTTCACCCATGATACGACCGGGACCCTATTCCCAGGGCGGGCAGGTTTGCTGCTTGCGGCAATATCGATCTCAGGTGAGGACCCTGCTAATTTTGGAAGGATGAATATAATCGATGAGTTATCAGCCACGTTCCAGCCAGCCACCGGTGCTTATAGCAGCACGGCTAAACAGGGCTTCAGCTCAGGGGCAGCTAGCGACCTGAACCAGGCCTGGTCTGTCCTAGGTCTCAGTCTAGCTGGCATCGACATCCCTGCAGAGGCTGTTCAGTACCTGGTCCAATCCCAGACGCAGGATGGCAGCTGGGGGATGGGAGACCCCGATACGACGGCGCAAGCTGTGACAGCATTACTTACCAGCCATGGTGTGGAAACCCAAAGTAAAACCATCCAAAATGCTCTGCAATTCTTCCACGTCACAGAACTGGATTATGCCGGATGGAGGCCTACCTGGGATACTGATCCTCTAAATGCGGATTCCACCGGCTGGATCCTGCAAGCCTTGATATCCGCGGGCGAAGATCCGCAAGGGGAGAGCTGGACAAAAGGGGGCCGCAACCCGGTCGAGGCACTTATGGGCCTGGAGAAGGAGGACGGCGCGATCGGGAGTAAATACGCCAATACCTACAGCACTGCGGAAGCCATCATCGGCCTCTCTGAGCGGCCCCTGGCGAGCCTGGGTAAGGTTGCGGAAGTCAACCGCGCAGGATTGGCTGTTTTTTCGAGCGCCAATGCATTGTCCACCCAATGCATCAGCTTTACTGAGAGCAGCATTTCCGGGCTGGACCTGCTGGAACGCTCAGGGTTGCAGGTGCAGACAGCCACTGACCCCAACCAGGGGACCGCGGTATGCAAAATTGGAGATGTGGGAGAGCCATCCAACAACTGTTTCGGCGGTATGCCCGACTATTGGGTATATTGGCAGCTAGGCCCGGATGGCTGGGAGTATGCAGTCACTGGTGCCAACCAGAGTAAAGTGGTTGACGGTACTGTCAATGCCTGGAGCTGGGGCACCGGGAATCCACCCGCATTGCTCACCTTCCAAAACATCTGTGAGGGGGTGGCTTTCACGCTCCCGACTGCCACCCAGACGAGCCTTCCTCCAACCAGTACCCCGCAGCCGGCACTAGCCACACCTGAGGAGCCAACATCCATCCCCAGCCAACCTGCCCCGCCGGTTGCCACTTCTCAGCCAGGAGCCGGACAATATATCGTCTATGCATCCATTGTAATCGTCTTGGGGGCACTGATTTACTACGTGGTTCGCTCACGGAGTAAACCATGATGGATATATTGAAATCAGTGAAATAAGAGCGGCGTGATAGCGATGAAATCCCGTTTATTCAGCCTGGCAATCTATCTGACAGCCACTTTATCCGGAGTGCTGGTGCTGCTTTACCCATTCTTCCTTCCCACGCTTTCCAGCCAGACCGGTTTCGGCACCTATCGGGCAGGAGAGATGCCTGCCTTGATGACCCTTTTGTTGGGGTTGTGCCTGCTGGTTTTGCTGGTGGAAGCGCAAGTCCCGGTGATGAACACCAAGCTGATCGCCTTACTCGGAGTCCTGGTGGCGATCAACTCTGCCCTGAGGTTTATCGAAACAGCCATCCCTGGCCCTGGCGGCTTTACCCCGATCTTTTTTCTCATCATCCTGGTTGGCTATGTATTCGGTGGCCGGGTGGGTTTTCTGATGGGTGCCCTCACCATGCTCGTCTCTGCCCTGGTGACGGGGGGAGTGGGCCCATGGTTACCCGGGCAGATGTTTACCGCAGGCTGGGTCGGGATGAGCGCACCCCTGTTGCGACCGATTGCAGGATCCATAAGGAGCAAAAAGATGGCAGGCAGGAAGGTGGGGGTCAACCTGGAGATTATTAGCTTAGCCCTGTTCGGTATGGCATGGGGATTTATATACGGGGCCATCATGAATCTCTGGCAATGGCCGTTTATTATCGGCCCACAGGCACAGTCCTGGGCAGCCGGTTTAAGCCTGGGCATGACCATTCAACATTACCTGGCATTTTACCTGGTGACTTCCCTGGTATGGGATACGATTGCCGCGCTTGGAAATGTGCTGCTCATCCTCGCCTTTGGTGCTGCGACTCTCAAGGCGTTGAGGCGCTTTCAACAACGCTTCGCCTTCAAATATTCTGTGGATGGGAATAATGCCTCTGTGAGGCAGGGCGAAAGGTCGGCCCAATGAAGCAGCCATGGGCGTGGGTAATCTGGCTGGTTGCGGTGTTAGTGATGCTCACCATCACTCGCAATCCGCTTTACCTGGTGCTGATCATTATGTGTGTCGCATTTGTCGGGTTAGCCTTGCGAGATATTGGCGAAAGCTTTCCCCAGCCGTTCTCGATGTGGAAGTTCGCCGGGTGGATCATCCTGCTCGCTACCGCGTTTAACGCACTCACCTCACATTTTGGGGATACAGTCCTGTTCACCATACCGGGCAATATACCCTTGATAAGTGGCAATGTGACCCTGGAAGCGATGGTTTATGGCGCCACGAACGGCCTTATCCTGACCGGCATGCTGGCAGGCTTCACTGTGCTGAACCTGGCATTACCTGTACGTGACCTGATCAGCCTGATCCCACGCGCCTTCTTCCCTGTCGCAGTAGTGACCTCGATCGCTGTCACCTACCTGCCCACCACGTTGCGCCAGATCCAGCAAATCCGCGAGGCACAGGAAGTGCGTGGTCACCAGATGCGCTCGCTGCGCGATTGGCTGCCCTTGCTGATGCCCCTGCTTGTTGGAAGCTTGGAACATGCCATGCAGCTGGCTGAAGCAATGACCGCCCGCGGGTTCGCCAGCTCCAAGCCCGGCACCAGCAGGCAAGCAATATATCCCCGGTTGTTAATGCTCATTGGGGTATTGCTATTGGCAGCGGGATGGGTGGTTCAGCTGGGAACAACCGGATGGAGCGGGTGGGTATTGATCGTCTTGGGGATCATCCTGGTTATTTCGGGGTTGTGGTCACTTGGCAGGCAGTCCAGGCGGACAGTCTATCACCGCCCAGGGTGGGGCTGGCAGGATGGCCTGGTGATCCTGGGAGTGGTCCTCATGATCGCGGCAGGCACATTGCCCATCCCTGGCATGGGGGGGGAGACGATGTATTATGAACCTTATCCAGTTTTAAAACTGCCAGGATTCAGCCTCTGGATGGGTATTTCCCTGCTGGCGTTGCTCATCCCCGGGTTGGTAGCGATAAGCAGAGGCGCTAAAGAGAAAAGATTTTCTGAGGTTGAAAAAGCGGGAGGTTGACGCAGCTCTAAAAGCTAGACCGCCGGGTGATATAATACCCCGCATTCAGAAACAGGGAGAGGAATTTGAAATGTCTGAAATCTGGCAGAGAAATATTTTAACTTGTCGAGACATAATCCAGCAAAACTGGGGCCCAGGGGTAGTTAATGTAGTTTCAGGCAGCGAGGACGACCAGGCGTACTGGCAAGAAAGGCTGCAGAATACCAACCAGGATGTTTTTCGTATCGATGGCAGTACCAGGATCTTCTCATTCACCGAGAAAACCCGCAAAGGTAACTTCCTGGGGTCGGTAAAGGCCTGGATCGAGCTGCAAAATGCGCTCGAGGGTCAGCCATTGCCCCCCATGATCTTAATGACCATGGTATTTGGCCAGGGCAAACGCCTGAGTCCATTCACCCAGGCTCTCGCCAACCGTAAACCAGCTTTTCCTACCCCCATGTGCAGCACAAACCAGGCGCTGTACCTGTCCACAGCCGATGTGGCAGCCATGTCTGCCACCCTGTGGCAATACCATCTTGCTTCAAATGGATTCAAGGGCCTGATTATCAAGTGGGGCGATGAAGCGGTGGTGCCTGGAAAGATCTGGGGAGCAGGGACTGCGAACTATAAAGAGATTGATGGCGTGCGTTTCGTCTGGCAAACAGAACCGACAGAAGACCTGGCGCGCGAAAAGGAATGGGTGGAGTACGATGCCGTAACTTCGCAGATGACCTTCCAATACACCCGGCAGGGATTGGACAGCCTGCGGGAGAGGCTCTCGCAAGGTGGCAAAGACCGGAAGATCGGGGTTAATCTGGGCAGCCTGGCCATCAGTTACCCGTTAATGCAGGTGATGGAGGAGGTGTTCGGCAGGGATGTGGCGGATGAGGCCAAGTGGGTGGATTGGGATCCCTATACCTGGATCGCACTTTCATGCCGCGAGGCCGTGGAATGGGAAGCAGAGCGAGAGCGCGAGGACCGGATGGGCAAAAGCGGGATACTTGAGCTGGAAAAACGCCTGCCTGATTTCTACCCCAAGATCCACCAGGTGGGCGAGATTTTCCAGGAACGCTTCCGACGTTACCCTGCGATTGGCGTGCTGGATTTCGGTGAGCCATACTGGATGGATTGGGGACTTCACCTGAGCCTGAGGCGCTCACTTGATACCTTGATCACCGATTCCGATCTTGGAATCGCTTCGCGGGAGCTCTTTCACCTGCCTCAGGAGCGGGATCAGAACGGTAACATCATCCTATGCAGCTCGATCCCACCCAGCGCAGACATCCGCAATTCAGTGCTGGTCGATACAACCATCACCGACCCAGCCAGCGTGATCCACGATGGAATTGTCGTCGCCGGCAGGCACCGCAAGCTGATGATGCCACATGGAGGGAGTGCATTATTTTGTGCCGCTGACGTGATGAGTTTTAATGGTCCGCATGGGATTGCCTTTAAAGCTACCGGGCAGGAGCACCAGCTTGCGGAAGGAGACCGGCTCACCCAGCTTTATTTTACAGACGGCACATTGGTGATGCGCACCAATGAAACCTTGCTCAATTACGAAGGTGATAATTACTCCCAGCCTGTGCTGGGCAACACAATTTCATTCGAAGAAGCAGCCAGGCGGATGTCATTGGATGACACCCGCCTGGTGGAAAAACGCTGGTCGGAACAGTGGAGCAGCTGGCTCGAATAGCCTAAGGCTGCACCTGGTTTGAAATCGATCCAGCGACCGTGGCATCAGGGGCGATGATCCAAATGGTGGTGTCCCCCGAAACAAAGAACGAGCTATAACCGCCCTGATAGGTCCAGCTCAAGGTGTCTCCCTGTTGTGATGCTGAAGCGCCAAAGCGAGCGTTTGCGTATTTTTGCAAAGATGTCGAAAACTCGGCCGCATCGCTGGTGGTATCCCAGACGGTCTTCATCACAAAGGCTGTGGTTTTAGCTGCATCGTTGTGGAGCACCAGGTACTCATCACCTCCCCAGCCTGCTGCCGCAGCTTGAGCAGTTTTATCATCAAGGCGGGCTTTTTCATCGACGCCGCGGGCCAGGATCAGGTAGGTGTACCATTCCCCCATCTGGTTGCGCGAGACCTCCCGCCAGCTGCTACCAAGGGCTGAAGCGAGGTCAGCTAGATCCACTTTGACCGGTGTATCCGAGGGATAGAGGGAGGGATGTAAGATCTGCTCGGTGGATACAGGTGGGTTATGGTAGACCGCATCAATTGCAGACCAGCCTCCCTGGTCGTGAATGGTCTGCACGAAGGTTAATCCCTGGACATATGGGAAGATAAAATCATCCTTAAGAAATGCCGGAGCGCTATCATAGACCGGTTGCTTCAAGTTATTGGCGAAATCTAGATATTGTTGGATGTCCTGCCGGGTGGCGTAATTCTGGAACCAGAAGATCTCAGATAAGGTGGCGTCCCCTTCGACTAGTGCCTGGACAGCTGCACAACGCTCGGTGTCCACCTCGCACGCATCATCGTTATAGTTGAGGCCGTGTCGCAGGTCATAATTTTGGTCCTGCAGTACATGGGTGTACTCATGGGCATAGGTAATGCGCTCAGGTCCTTCAAAGCCCTGTCCCTGCACCACGAACATCTCGGATACTTCCGGGTCATAGAAACCGGCAATCTGCTCACTGTACAGGTTGACCATGAAAGTACGGAAATCGAAATCCGGATTGACCAACCCGATAATCGAAAGCTCGTAGATATCATCAGCAGCTTCTTCATCCGAGTAGTCAGTTTGGTAATCATTGATTTCATTCTGCCGTACCTGGTCTGGAGATAGCAGGACGACCGGAACGGGATGTTTTGGCTGCAGCTCGCGTTCGGCGATTACCTGGGTTTGGATCAGGTTGATCTCTGTAGACAATGCAGCATCCAACACCGAGGTGGGATAGGGGGTCTTGGTGGGTTCTTCCTGGGTGGTAGTTGGGGTGTTAACCCCTCCAGGAGGTTGTGTGCCGACAGCTACCGGGGGCTGAGTGCCAGCAGGTTCTGACGTGGGAGAATTGGTTGGCGCGCGAGTTGTTATCACCGGGATTGGCTGGCTTGAGCTGGTTGGGCGTGGAGTGACGGTGGTGATCAGCCCGCACGCCAGGGTGCTGATCATTAAGATTATGATGAGGACAAAAAATCGACGCATACTTCCTCCTCCTGGAGACGACAATGATGATCACCTCCCACAGGACTGGTTATTTGTGGGAGGTGAGTCGATCGGCTTCTAACAAAAATTAATGGTGATGGGCAGCCTCGGCAGCTTCTGCCTCAGCCTTGGTCTTGTGCACCGTGCCATCCGGGTGGTTGGGTGGGGAGTAGATGGTGTAGAGCTTGAGCGGCTCCTTGGACGAGTTGTTGATCACGTTGTGATAAGTGCCAGCCGGGACGACAACCGCATCCCCCGATTTGACCACGTGTTCTTCACTGCCACCGAAGACAAATTTGGCTTCACCTTCTTCGATGCGGAAGAACTGGTCAACGGTATGGTGGACTTCGTTGCCGATTTCCTCGCCCGGCTGCAGGCTCATCACCACCAGCTGGGCATACTTGCCGGTGTACAACACCTGGCGAAAGAACTTGTTCTTCTCAGTCAATTTTTCGATATCGCCTACAAAACCAGTCATTATATATCCTCCATCATTGTGATTTTTGGTACGTTGTTAAGGGTAGTATAGCATAAGAGAGAATGGTGCTTATATGAGAAATGGGTTAGGGGAAGATAGATTGTTTCTCCACATCCTTTTTATTGTCCTCCTG
>Ga0316620_10001029_pt1 | contig 11708 bp, 10 predicted proteins | sample OWC_Aug_M1_C1_D5_FD_207651 | JGI IMG/M metagenome (GOLD analysis project Ga0316620, IMG submission 207651) | Wetland soil microbial communities from Old Woman Creek delta, Ohio, United States - OWC_Aug_M1_C1_D5_B | ecosystem: Environmental > Terrestrial > Soil > Wetlands | place: USA: Ohio... | reverse complement strand
TGGAGCGCCGATATTTTCTGGAGAGTTGATGAAGCCACACATAGACGTTTTTTGCCATGAGGACCAGCCTGGGCATCCATTCAAGATCAGGGCTGAAGCGTTCCGCTTCTTCCTCCATTCCGAGATATTCATAGACCTCCGCAGGGGGACGACCCCAGAACGCGGTTCTCCGTAATTCTGCAATTTCTTCCTCTTTAATGAGGTCGAGACTGCTGAGAAGTCGCAGGAGATAGGGGTCCAGCAGGTAACCCCATTTCTCCCGGATGTATTGGAGCTGTCCTGTGAGCGAGTGAGGAACAACCAGGGCAGGGGCGCGAAGCATGTCCACCAGATTCTCATGATCCGGGCCGAACCGGGGCTGGTTGTCAAAGAATGAATGGAGAGATTCCATGATTTCCAGGTAAGACGTGTCCTTTTCCAATGTGCTGTCATCGAACAGCTCAATAAAGTCGGAAAAGGCGGGGTTTTTATTGGCCAGCCAAAGCATGAGCATCTCTTCCAGAACGATTTGTCGGTTGGGAATTCCTGACGTCTCTCCTTCTAGATAGGCATCGAGGTCTATCTCCTTTCGATAGATGGCCAGTGGCGGGAATCCAACCGCAAATTTCCGCAAAGTATGATCCACTTCCCGTTTTCCCAATTCTCGATAGAGCCGGTGGAGAACCTGCTGCAATAGCTCTGAATTTTTTCTGTCGCGATACAGACCAAAGACATAATGGAGGATTTCATCGATCAATCCCATTGCGTTGATCTGTCCTGCACGGACGGCTTGCCCTGGGAAGCTGATCAAGTCCTTTTTTTCATTCATTTTCTGGGCGAATAATCTTGCCGCATGCAAGTTGGGGATAATGACATTTCCGCTGAGGGAGAATAAGGATTGATCAAATTGGTAGAAGTCCCGCACCTTCCGGGAGATGTGGAATTCCATCACCACGGCGTTCGTCTTATATACCATAGTACCCAATATAGGCTATTCCCTTAGCGGACTCAAGAGAATTGTGGATTTTATGTAATCCCTGAGAAGGTGTGAAAAAATTGGTTTTCCCTTCACGAAGGACGGTCAGGCTTCCGAAGTTTTAGAATGGGCACATTTGGGTTATGGGTGAGCGTCCTTGACAAAAAAGCTGAGAAGTGATAATTGCTGCGAGCGCTTTGCTCATGTCTAAGAGATGGAGCTCTAAAACTTCTTCCGGCCCGACCGTCCTTCCGGTTTGGGCCACGAATTATTCTTTCCATACCTTCTCAGTTGCGGAGGATATACGGTCTGTCGGCTCTGTAACTCAGGGCTTTAGCCCTGAGAAATCAGCCCAGAAGGGCTGAATGACAGGCTGTAGTCAATAAGATTTTGTAGATCGGTCAGTGGGATAAGAATATCCTTGTGAAGCAGGATGAAAAGAAGTAGAATTTTTTGGGGGGCAAATGAAGTATCGCGGTTACAAGTAGAGAGGAGAGCATTATGCCATTGATTAAGAGACGACGCATTTGGTGGGAACGTGTCCCTGAAGCGACAGGGTATGTGATGTATGTCAGCAGGGACAGGAACGTTTTTGAACCATCTAACTTTTCCTGGGAGGCTACCCCTGGAATCATTTCTAAGGTGGTCACTGGAAAAACGGATTTGATCATTCCGGACGAGTGGTCTGAGTTTCCTAAAGAACCGGGGACTTACTATATTGGAATAACCTCCCAAGACGACGCGGGGAACCAAAGCGACCCTTTCGTGTCCCAGGGAGTGTTCAAATTCACGTCCCCTCTCCCTCCATCGAACGGCGGGATCGAGAGTCTCTGATTGAACAGTCCTTCATCAGATTGCTCCTAAGTACGAAAAGTAGTCTCAATTTCGTTAGAAACTTGACAGAAGTTGCTCGGCCGAGATTTAGCGACGAAGAATTCGGTGGATTTTTTTATCGATCAGTCTCAAAGGATATTGAGGAAGCCAATCTTTTACTGGATAGCTTTCTTCAGTACCTCTTCATCAATACTCCTCTCAAAAAAAAGGGCACTATTCATAGACTGATTGCAGAGGTATTGAAGAAGTATGAAGTTGAATTGGATGAAAAAGAGGTCAGGTTGTCCAAAAAGTATGAAAAGGATCTTCCGGAAACAATTGTTCCCGATGAACTGTTGAGATATATCTTAGACTCCATCCTTCAATATGCAGTAAGCACAATCACTCCCGGAGGGGATATGGAATTCTCGACCAGATCCTCGAGGTCTCAGAAGGATGTGAGTGCCCGGCAAGGAGTGTTAAGAAAGGATGAACGGTATATTAAGATTAAATTGCTTTTTACGAGTAAGAGGAAGTTGGGAAAACAATTTGAGAAAAGTTTGATTTTCCAAGAGGCCCCGTTGAACCTAATGTTATTACGATTGGTTAGGAAGGTCGTTCAGAAGAATCAAGGCATCATGGAACTTGAGAAGGATGAAGAGCAGGGAAGGATATCTATTTCTCTTTGGTTTCCTTTCGAAAGAAGAGGGATTGTTTATTATCAACCCGTAGATCAATTTGTGAATTGAAATAACTCCTATTTTGGGATTTCCATGCCGACCTTTCCGAGATTGAGAAGGAGAAGAAAGAAAGCCAGTGTTACTTGTCCGGTTTGCCACGGAAATAAAGTCGAACTCATCAATGAAAATAGCGAAGAAGGGTATTGGAGAAAAGAGGAATATTTTTGTCGTGACTGTGATTGTGAGTGGGACTGGACGTACCAGCGTCCCTTTTTCCGCCCGCGTTTAAAGATTCGATCGCCGAAATGGGCGAGGATAGAGTAGCTTGTAAATCCCCCTCCAGCGCCCAATCCTTCAAGCAGAAAATTTCAATTATATTCAACTTAGAATTTAACGTGGTGACCTAATAATCACTGCTACACATAAAAACGTATTCTTCCAATCAAGCATGTAAATAGGGTGAATCCGCTTATTGCCTAAATCTTGACAATCGTATATGGTTTTTCTATGTTTAAATCATTTGGTGGAAATAATTCACTATTTAGAATTTTCCCTACCTCAGGAGATTGCGTGATTAAGGTTGGTACAAGCGGGTTTTCCTTCCCGGATTGGAAGGGAACGGTTTATCCAACAAGCATTCGGGAGAAGGATATGTTACCGTTCTACGAAAAAGAATTGGGCTTTCATGTGCTTGAAGTCAATTTTACCTATTATACGCTTCCCTCTCAGAAAAGTCTGGCCGGTATGTCACAAAAGACATCGAAGGATTTTGAGTTCGTGGTGAAATCTTTCAAAGGGATGACCCATGAAATTTGGAATAAAGAGACCGGTAGGCGGATTGACAATCAGGAGGTCTTTAAGAAATTCAGGTATGGCCTTGTCCCCCTGATCGAAGATAAGAAACTCGCCTGTGTCCTGGCACAGTTTCCTTATGGGTTTTTCCCCAATCGAGAAAATTGGAGTTATCTGGAAAGATTTAAGGAAGAGATGGAAAACATCCCCCTTGTTTTTGAGTTTCGAAATCAATTGTGGCTGAAGGACCAGACCTTTCAGTTTTTGGAAAAAAAAGGAGTGGGGTTCTGCATTGTCGATGAACCCAAACTGCCTCAATTGATGCCCTATCTTCCAAGGGCGACTTCTGACATCGGTTATTTTAGATTTCACGGCAGAAACCCAAGATGGTTTAATGTGCCCATGAAGGTTCGATATGACTACCTTTATACGGAGGGAGAGCTGAGAGAGTTTATCCCGGACATTAAGGATATTTCCCAAAAGACGGCAAGGACCCTAATCTTTTTTAATAACTGTTATTCGGGCTCTGCAGCTAAGAATGCTGCCCAGATGGCCAAGCTGCTCATGGAACAACAGTAATGAGTTCGGAGTTCAGAGTTCGGAGATATAAGAATAAGGGTCTCCGAGCTCCGAACGAAACTACTCCGAACTACTCCCAGGAGGGGAATAGTGATCCAGATCGATTTTAAAAAGGGGGATGGGCTCGTCCCGGTTGTCATCCAGGATGCCTCAACCAATGAGGTCTTGATGTTGGGTTACATGAATCGGGAATCGTGGGAAAAGACGCTTGAAACGAAGAAGGCCTCTTTCTGGTCGAGGTCTCGCCAAAAGATCTGGATCAAAGGAGAAACCTCTGGAAATTTCCAGGAGGTTAAGGAGATCTATCTCGACTGCGACGGAGATACCCTCCTGCTCAAAGTAGATCAGATCGGAGGGGCGGCCTGCCACACGGGATTTCGGAGTTGCTTCCATCGACGATTTGAAAAAGGAGCATGGAAAATCTCGGGGAAGAAAATTTTTGACCCGAAGGAGGTATACGGAAAGTGAAAATGCTGAAGGTAGGAATTCCAAAAGGGAGTCTGGAGAATGCCACGATTGAGCTCTTTAGAAAGTCAGGCTGGAAGATTACGGTGAGCTCTCGAAGCTATTTTCCCATGGTGGATGATGATGAGGTCCGCTGCACCCTGGTCCGGGCCCAGGAGATGTCGAGGTTTGTTGAAACGGGGACCTTGGACGTGGGGCTTACGGGGAAAGATTGGATTTTGGAGAATGGGTCTGACGTGGTGGTAGTTCAGGATCTGATCTACTCCAAAACCAGCGCCGCTCCTGCTCGCTGGGTTTTGGTCGTGGCCGAGGATTCTGCCATCCGTCAGTTGAAGGATTTGGAGGGGAAAAAGATCTTCACCGAACTCGTCAGTTTTACCAAAAGATACTTTGCCGAGCGAAACATCAAGGTGGATGTGGAGTTTTCATGGGGAGCGACAGAAGGAAAGGTGATTGAGGGATTGTGCGATGCCATTGTTGAAGTGACGGAGACCGGAAGCACCTTGCGGGCCAATAAACTGCGCATCATCGAAGAGCTCATGCAGACCAATACCCAATTGATTGCCAACCGGGAATCTTACGGAGATCCGTGGAAAAGGGAAAAGATTGAGCAGATCTCGCTTCTTCTTCAGGGAGCTCTCCGAGCAGAGGGAATGGTGGGGCTCAAGATGAATATATCCGCCAATGACCTCAAGAGTGTGATGGAAATCCTTCCGAGCATCACCGCCCCTACGATTTCACATCTGTTTGAGAGCGATTGGTTTGCCTTAGAAGTAATGGTTTCAGAAAGGGTAGTGAGAGAACTCATCCCGCAGTTGCTGAAGCGGGGAGCCGTCGGAATCATCGAATATCCTCTCAATAAGGTCATCTGAGTAGAGGACCTGATGGGGCGATAGGGGTGAGGGCAAGAATCAGAATGAAAATTGCTTTGGAATTTTGGATTTGAGGTTGGAATTTTATGACTGCTGCAGTAGCCCTACCACTTCCATGTGATAGGTCTGCGGGAACATATCGATGAGGCCGAGCCTTCGGAGGTGATATCCCTTCTCGGCGAAGAGGTGGACGTCCCTTGAGAAGGTGGTGGGTTCGCAAGAGACGTAAATGATCTTTTTGGGTTTCAATCCGACCACCTGATCCAATATGGTCTTGCACCCTGCCCGGGGAGGATCGAGGACGATGTGATCCAGCCTCTCGCTTCGATGTTTTAAGACTTCTTCAGCCTTTCCGCCGACAAAGTCGCAGTTTTTAATCCCATTCTTTTCCGCATTGAATCGAGCATCCTGAATCGCTGTTCTATTTTCCTCAACTCCAGTCGCAGCCACTGCCTCAGCCGCCAAAGGAAGTGTGAAATTTCCAATCCCAGCATAGAGGTCCAGGAGGATTTCATTTTTTTTCACTTCTGAGAATTCGAGAACGGTCTCGATCAATCCTCGATTCTGCTCTGGATTGACCTGAAAGAAACTGAGCGCCGAGGCCCGAAATCTAAACGTTCTTTTTTCTCCTGATCGATAAAGCGATGTCATAAAGTGCAGAGATGGGTCCCCAAAAAGTTTCAATCCGTTTCTTGCCACGATGGCAATCCCCTTCAGGATGGGATGATTCTGAAAAAAATTCCTGACAAAAGTTTTTAAGTCTCGATTCCATAAGAATGGATGGAGGACGAGGCTCCCTTTTCCTTCTTCCGGCGACACATTGATCTCAATCTCTTTCATTTGTGAAAAGGCAGCCAATTCGCCTCGAAGTTCTATAATCATCTGATTGACCAGAGGATCCGAGATGGGACAGTGATCGATATCTACGATCTGGTGCGATCTTTCTCGATAATAGCCCAATGTCTTCCCCTTCACTTTCAATTGGACCCTCACCCGATAGTCATAGGGTTTAGGAGAGAGCATGACGTCCATCGATGGAAGATCTCTTATTCTCCCTATTCTCTCGAGGGCTTCTCTTAAAATCGTTTTCTTCAATTCTCCGTGAAACCCATAGTCGATGTGCTGCCACTGGCAGCCGCCGCAAGTCCCAAAGTAGGGGCAGGGAGGATTCACTCTCAAAGGAGAGGGATCGGCGATCTGGATTAATCTCCCTATCGAGTATTTCTTCTTTTCTTCTATGATCTCAATCCATGCCTTATCTCCGGTTACGGTGTAGGGGACGAAAACCACTTTCCCATGAATCCGGGCCACTCCATAACCTCTAAAAGCTACGGACTCAATAAGGACCTGAACTTTTCTCATATGATTTAAAAATAGCATGGAGGGGAATGAGATTCAATCAATTCAAGGGGTTTGGGAGAGCGGAATGGAATTGACATCTTGTCATGTTTTTGTTAACTTTAGTCACTTAAATAGAGAGGATGATTGGAGAGGATGACCTGGTTTAAGAAAGGTGAAGAAGAAAAAGAAGGAAAAGAGAAACGAGAAGAACTGAAGACCTCAGACCAACTCTGGGTGAAATGCAATTCTTGCAACGAGATCATCTACCGGAAGGTCATCGAACGAAATCTTCAAGTTTGCCCCAAGTGCAACTACCATTTTCAGATTCCTGCTCGGAGGAGAATCGATTGCGTCGCCGATCCCGGAACCTTCGTCGAATATGATGCCGACCTTGTCTCTTCCGATCCCTTAGAGTTCAAGGATTCAAAGAGATATCCCTCTCGGGTCAAAGAATCCCAGGACAAGACGGGACAGAAGGATGCCGTCATCTGCGGGGAGGCGAGGATTAATGGCCAGCCAGCGATGATCGGAATTTTCGAATTCAATTTCATGGGGGGAAGTCTGGGATCGGTGGTGGGAGAGAAGATCACTCGCTTGATTGAGCGAGCCATCGAAAAGAGAATCGGTGTCATTATTTTCTGCGCCTCAGGTGGAGCAAGGATGCAGGAGGGTATCCTCTCTCTGATGCAGATGGCCAAAACCAGTGCGGCCTTGGCGAAACTCCGTGAGGCGAGAATTCCCTATATATCGGTGTTGACCGATCCCACCACCGGCGGAGTTTCAGCCAGCATTGCCATGTTGGGGAATATCATCATTGCTGAACCAAAGGCGATGATCGGGTTTGCAGGCCCCAGGGTGATCAGAGATACGATTCGGGCAGAGCTACCGGAGGGATTCCAGCGAGCAGAATACCTTCTCGAACACGGGATGGTTGACCTGATCGTGGAACGCAGGGATCTCCAGCATACTCTCGCCTCCCTATTAGAAATGCTTAAAGCAGAAGGTTAGAAGAGGGAACCGATCCATGGGACAAGGCGCTTATCAAAAGTCGCTGGACTATCTTTACAGTCTCGAAAAGTTCGGAATGATCTTTGGACTGACTCAGGTAGAGAGGATCCTCAGCGCCACCGGAAATCCCCACAAAGAAATTCAGGCCATCCACATCGGAGGGACAAACGGGAAAGGTTCTACCGCGGCGATGATGAGTTCAATCCTGCAGAAAGAAGGCTATCGGGTAGGGTTGTATACGTCTCCACATCTCATTCGGTTTACCGAAAGAATCAAGGTGAACGGGAAGGAGATCGAAGAAGAAGAGGTGGCCGCCCTCACAGAATGGATGAAAAAGGAAATAGAGACGGCTGGCATTGCTCCTCCCTTCACCTTCTTCGATTTCACCACTGCCATGGCGCTTCACTATTTTAAGCAGAAGTTAGTGGATCTTGCCATTTTGGAGGTCGGACTGGGGGGAAGGCTGGATTCGACGAATGTGGTCGATCCCTTGATCTCCATCATCACCAATATCGCGAAAGATCATGAGGAATATCTGGGCAAAACGATCTTGAAGATCGCCAAGGAGAAGGCGGGCATTATTAAGAAAGGAAGACCCCTGATCACCGCTGCCACGCAGCCTCAGGTCCTTCGTCTCTTTTCAAAGATTTGTCAGGAAAAGGGAACCCCTTTTTTTCGGGTTGGGAAAGAATTTCGGTATGCCCGGGCGGAAGATGGGGATTTCGATTACGAAGGTCTCAACCGAAAGTTGTGGAGTATTCATCTCAATCTCAGAGGATTTCATCAGATCATTAATGCAGCCACGGCATTTGGTGCGATGGAGGTTTTAGAAGATTTGGGGTATCGGGTCTCCACAGATGCGATGATCGAAGGATTGAGGGAGGTGGAATGGCCAGGAAGATTGGAGATGGTTTCTTCTTCTCCAAGGGTGATCCTCGATGGCGCCCACAACCCAGCCGGGGCCCTTGTCCTGAAGGAGTCCTTGGAAAAAGAATTCCAATTTCAGCGCCTCATCCTCCTCATCGGGATCATGAAGGACAAAGACATCCAGTCCATGCTTCATCTTCTGGCTCCCCTGGCCGATCACATCATTCTCACCAGACCTCATACGGATCGCGCCACTCCTCCCTCTTTGCTCAAAAAGGCGTTGGGACGGAGTGGAAAAAAAGCAGAAATTGTAGAGGACCTGAACGAAGCCATCGAGAGAGGTCTCTCCCTCGTCCAAAAAGAGGATCTCCTCTGCATTACCGGATCCCTCTATACCGTTGGGGATGCCAGAGCCTATTTCCGTCCCAAGAGGGGATGATGAAATATCAGTGGTTCATCCTGAGCTCCTTCTTTCTTCTCTTCGCTGTCATCTATTCTCCTCCTGCCCATGCAAAGATAGGGGAGCTGGGTGCGCCGCAAGAGATGAAAGCAGAAGGGCCTGTGGAGATTGAGGCCGATGAGCTCACCTATGATAGGGAGACACAGACCTATGAGGCGCATGGGCAGGTGGAAGTGAACCGGGGAGATCTCTCTCTAAAGGCGGACCATGCTCGATTGAACAATGCGACCAAAGACTTGATGGCATGGGGAAATGTCTTATTGAGAGAAGGAGAGGATGTGGTTGAATGTCAACGTTTGGAAGTTAATACAGAGACCCGGGTGGGGAAAATTTACCAGGCCAAACTCTATCTGAAGGATCAGAATTTTCATATCACCGGCCGAGAGGTAGAGAAGTTAGGAGAAAATCATTATCGGATACAAGATGGCTCGTTGACCACCTGCGATGCGAAACGGCCACCCTGGAAGTTCACAGTAAAGGAAGTCGAGGTGAAGGAAATGGCCTTAGGAGGGTGGGGGATTGCCAAAGGACCCATCTTCTATCTTGAGGATATTCCTGTTCTCTATTTCCCCTGGGGTTCCTTTCCTGTAAGACGGGAAAGACAGACTGGTTTCCTCATCCCCCGGGTAGGATACTCCAGCGAGTTCGGCCCTGAGGTGAAGACCGGGTTTTACTGGGCTCCCACGAAGAATATGGATGCCACTTTTTACTTCGACTACTTGGGGGAACGGGGGTTTAAAGAAGGCCTGGAGTATCGCTATGCCTTCACCCAAGACACAAAGGGAGAGGCACATTTCTACTTCATTGATGACGAGAAATTTGGCAAGAACCGTTATGCCTTCTTCATCGAACACCAGCAGAAACTTCCGTACGATTTTTATCTCAAAGGGGATATCGAACACGTGAGCGACCACCAATACCTTCAGGATTTTGATGAAGATATCCCAGAACGGGCGTGGATCGATTCGTGGAGTGCAAGACAGTTGAGGTCGGTTGTCTTCGGCGGGAAGAATTGGGATCAGTTCAGTTTCATATCGCAGGGTATGGTTTTTGACGATCTGACCAAGGAGAGCAATGACGAAACGGTTCAAAAACTTCCCCAGATCAGTTTTTATGCCCATCCCCAATCCCTTTTCAAAACCCCTCTTTTTTTTGATCTGACCTCCTCCTATACCAACTTCTGGCGCGAGAAGGGCGTGGAGGCACACCGGGGGGACCTTTTTCCGAGAATATCCTACCCCACACGGCTCTTTAATGTGTTGAAATTCGAATCGGATGTAGGGCTGAGAGAAACTCTCTATGATTCATATAATGATCCCACCGGAAGATTGCATGGATGGAAGTCGAGGCAAACCCTCGAGTCAGATGCACAGATTTCTGCAGAGTTTTACCGGGTATATGATGCCGAAACTTTTTCAAAGATCTCCAATCTTTTCAAGGTAGCTAAATGGATGCATACTGTTGAGCCCATGGTTAGCTACACTTACATCCCTCGAGTGAACCAGAGCCGTCTTCCAGCTTTTGATGAGGTGGATCAGATCCCTTACACCAATCAGATTACCTATGGAGTCACCCAACGGCTATTGGGAAGAGGTGAGGGAGTGAGTTCCGGACCTGTTGAGTATGGGAAATTAATGATTTTTCAGAGTTATAGCCTGGGAGATCCTTCCTATTTTAACCCTCTGTTTATAGATGCGGAAGGGAAGAAGAGGTCCTTTTCAAATATTCGAGGAGAACTGTGGTGGAATTTTGGACCCTATTTTTCGGGTCATTGGGATGCGGAACTCAATCCCTATCGGGGGAGTTTTGATGTCATGGACTTTGTGATCAATGCAAAGGATCGAAGAAACGACGCGGTTCAAGTTCAATATCGAAACACCAAGAACACTGTCAGAGAGATCAATTTCCTTGCCAGGGTGAAAACGATCGCTCCCTTATATCTCTTCGGGGCTTATTACTACAACCTCTTAGCGGGGACATGGGTTCAGGGCACCTTCGGGGCAGAATACCAGGCCCAGTGCTGGTCAGCGGGTTTTGTCATTGAAGATAGAAATCGATCTCCGGATGGAACGCAGTCCAAGGAACTGAAGTTTCATTTCTATTTTACTCTCTTGAATATCGGCTCATATGGGCACAAGTCTTATTTCATGAATTTATAATCGACGGCTCAGGAGGATAAAATGAAAGGTGTGATTTTGGCGGGAGGCTTGGGGACTCGGCTCTACCCCTTGACAAAGGTGACCAACAAACACCTCCTCCCGGTCTACGATAAGCCGATGATTTATTACCCGATCCAGACCCTGATTAATGCGGGTATCAATGACATTCTGATTGTGACGGGTGGAAACAACGCCGGAGATTTTTTGAAGTTATTGGGAAACGGAAAAGAGTTCGGTCTCAAACATATCAACTATACCTATCAGGAGGGAGAGGGAGGTATTGCGGAAGCCCTCCGGCTGGCGGAGTTCTTTGCTTCTGGAGAAAAGATCTGCGTGGTTTTGGGAGATAACCTCATTGAGAAAAACATTCGAAAGGCGGCTGAAAATTTTCGAAGGCAGAAAGAAGGGGCAAAAATACTGCTAAAAGAGGTCCCTGATCCACAGCGGTTTGGAGTTCCGCAGTTGAGGGGAGATCGGATCGTCCAGATCGAAGAGAAACCGGAGAGACCCAAATCCCAATATGCCGTGATCGGAATCTATCTTTTTGACCAAGAGGTTTTTGACATCATCAAGACCCTGAAGCCCTCTAACCGAGGGGAGCTGGAGATCACCGATGTAAACAATCGGTATATTGAAAAAGGGCTGATGACATGGGATATTTTAGAGGGGTGGTGGACGGATGCAGGGACTTTTGAATCCCTGCTTCATGCAAACCAA
>Ga0316620_10001028_pt1 | contig 11715 bp, 12 predicted proteins | sample OWC_Aug_M1_C1_D5_FD_207651 | JGI IMG/M metagenome (GOLD analysis project Ga0316620, IMG submission 207651) | Wetland soil microbial communities from Old Woman Creek delta, Ohio, United States - OWC_Aug_M1_C1_D5_B | ecosystem: Environmental > Terrestrial > Soil > Wetlands | place: USA: Ohio... | reverse complement strand
GATGATTGAAATAGATCAAACCACTCCATGTCTTTGCCGGAAGAGCGGCGAGGCGAAGAGTTGCCTCTGTGATCACGCCGATCGTGCCTTCTGAGCCTATAAAAAGGGAAGTGAGATTGAGGTGCTCATGGTCGAGCAGTTTCCAGAGATCATACCCCGAGGAGTTTTTCATTGAATAAGGTTTTTCTTCCTCCAGAGGTTTTTCATAGCGGCTCAAAAGATCGGCGATCACCCGGTAGATTCTCTCTTCGAGCGTTTCTGAACTGTCTCGTTCTTCTTTAGCTTTTATCTTGAGGGAGACGGGGTCTGTAGCGATCACCTCACCATTGGAAAGGACGGCTTCCAAAGAGAGGACGTAGTCCCGTGTGGCGCCATATTTTACGGCATGGGGGCCGCTGGAATTATTTGCGATCATGCCCCCCAGGGTGCAATATTCTTTCGTGGAAGGGTCGATGGGAAAGAAGAGTTGATGGGGTTTGAGGAATTGATTGAGAGATTCAAGAATGATTCCTGGTTGTACCTTGACCCATTTCTCCTCTCGGTCAAATCCGAGGATGTTGTTCATGTATTTAGAAAAATCGAGAAGAAGCCCCTCTCCTACTTCGTTACCCGCACGGCTGGTGCCGCCTCCCCGCGGAGTAATGGGGATGCCGTGCTGAGATGCAAATTCTATGACGGTGACAACATCTGTCTTGTTTCTGGGTGTGACGATACCCAAGGGCCTCACGCTGTATAACGAAGCCCCGCTGCTATAAATCGTCCGGCTGAGATCATCAAAGAGGACTTCTCCCTCAACCAATCTCTCGAGATTCTTCAAAACGTTTTTGGATCTTTTTCCCACTGGAAGGCCTGCTTGCCAATTCATTTTCCCGAAAGACCAGAGGCATTCGTCCCTTTAGACTCCTTATTGCCCTTTCCTATCTTCTCGAGAAGCATCTCGGCACGGACGGGATTGAAGACACCACATTCACAACATTTGGCCATGACCTTGGCTGCTTTCTTAGGCGTCAATCTGCGGAGCTTGACATATTCGATCATTTTTCGGATGAGGTTGAAGGAGACCATGCCATGGCCGCACATCGTATTAAATTCTAAGATTTCTCTCTCTGGCAAGCGATCCTTCGAGCCCCAGAAGCCAACCGAATGCTCAACGCTATGCCTTTCAATTCCCGCCTTGCGACAGCATTGTTGAACCCCATCGAGGAGTCCGCTGATATTGATGCTGATCCCCAAGTCGGCCCGGATCAACTCCTCAATCACTTTCTGAAGGGTATCCAGATCAGTAAAGACAGCTGCACCTCTTGCCCCATCTCCCTGATTGGAAATTAATTTCTGGATATCGATATCGTCTTGGTGTATATTTCCCTGCTTGCCGTCTCCGATATTCACAGGATGATATTTGAGGCAGATTCTCATAAACTCCTGGAGTTTAGGCGCGGATCCCTTACGGGTGATTCCATTTGCGGTTTGGGCGAAGATGACGTAGTCGTTCTTCAAATCTTCTGGCGTTCCCTGACGATGGAGGGTATTGGTCATAAATCAATCCTCTTGGAAGAGCGGTCTTCCCAACCCGATATTCGTTTTCCCGTTAGGGGACAGCGCATAGCCTGCCTCTCTCACCCACTGTTCATGAGGGATCGTTCCGTCGGCAAGGCACTTGGAGGCAACACCAATGCTAATGACCGTATCAACTTCCTTCTGAATCTTCTCTAAGGCATGCAGGAATTCCGGAATCCTCTCTAATGTGATTTTCATCTCAATGATAGCGGAGAGGACCTTTTCATTCAGGATGTCGTCTTTCATCTTTCCAGTTTCAGGATTTGCCATGAGTTGCGTAACAGGATTTTCCTTTTCAAAGTGGGGCTTGAGCTTGGCAAGGGCCATGGCCACTTTTTCGATATCCCAAAAGAAGGCGCCTGTTCCTGGCCGACCCATTTCAATGACCAATCCAGCCTCTCCTTTACGAAGTCTACCGGTGACATCATTAGTCTTGATCTCATCTGTCCCCCTTCCAGGAACACCTGTACCCGGATGTACCGTGGTGGGATCGCTGAATAAGGCTCGGACGCTTCTTGGCCAGTCCAATTGACGAGGAGCTAAAGCACCCGTTGGGCAGACATCCACCTCTGCCAGATATCCTAAATGGAATATGGAGAGAACCTTCCGTATTCCTCGAACAAACCAGGGCCAATATCCCTCGTTTCTACATACTCGATAGCAGGTATTGCATTCCACGCATTCATCTTGATTGACAACGGACTTTCCATCCTCGTCCAGATAGATGACACCCATGGTGCAGACAGCATGACAGTTTCCACATCCCACACATTTCTTTCTATCGATCTCCATGGACCCTTCTTCTTCTTCCTTGTCACTTTAATCTAACATATGCCCCTGCTGGAAACAAGCGAGGAATTGTATCCAAAAATAGTTGAATTCCCAGAAAGGTCTGAAAATGAAGCGGCTACTTTTTCGGGGAACGGGCGGCCTATTTTGCACTGTACCATAATAACATATTGAAATTGTTTAATAATATTTCAAATAAATTTTTCTTGACATCTTATTGAAGAAGTCTTAAAATCGGCACGACTCCAGTTCCGACGAAGCTATTGGATACAATTTTGAGACACATCGCCCTGCGAGGCCGAGCCGCCAAGAATACAATCCCTGTCCGAGAAAAGGTGTATGAACACCTCAAAGCGAAGATTCTATCGGGCCGTTTCCATCCTGGAGAGAGGCTTACGGAAGAGCATCTGGCGGAAAGGATAGGAGTTAGCCGCACTCCGGTAAGGGAGGCCCTCCATAAGTTAGAGTTGGAGGGATTGGTCAAACCTCTCGAGACGAGAGGATTCATTGTCTCTCGCGATTCCAAGGATGAGGTCGAAGAGTTATTTGAGATTCGAGCCATTCTGGAGGGGCATGCCTTAAGGATCATTTCTGAAAAGATCTCTGACCAAGAGCTTGAAAAGCTCCATGGATTCATCAAAGAGGCCGAGGAGGCCCTAAGAAGGAAACAGATCGAGGAGGTGTTCAAATGGAATACGAGATTCCACGATATGCTCCACAATCTGGTTGCTGAGAAGAAGCGCTTGCATCGCCTTATGGTGAACATGAGAAAGTACGTATTGAGATATCGAAAAGATACGCTTGAGTATCCCGACGGTGGGAGCAGGGCCATCGATGGTCACCGGAAGATTCTATTGGCCTTAAGGTTGAAAGACCCTGACCTCTGCGAGCGCGTCATGCGAGAGCATATCCAAGAGGCGAAAGAAGATGCGCTGCAAGTTCTCTTTTAGGGAGGAATCGTGAAAGGTAAATTCCAGAATTTATCTGGGGCGTAACAGGAAAGGAGGATTTGATGAAGGTTCGTGATGATCGATGCATTGGTTGCAAGAGGTGTTTCCCCTATTGCCCTCTGGGGAGGATCCAGAGCCTCAAGCGGCATGAAAAGATTCCCGGGAGGGTTTATATTGAGATCGACCAGGATAAATGCACCGACTGCGGGATGTGTTTTCGGGCCAAGATATGCCCTGTCAATGCACTTTACCAGCCCGCAGAGCCTTGGCCCCGTGAGGTCCGTGCGGTCTTGAGCAATCCTCTCATTGAGTTTAAGGGATCGCAGGTCCCAGGCCGTGGGACCGAGGAGATGAAGACGAATGATGTTTCGGGTCGGTTCCGTCCTGGAGAGGTCGGAGTCGGTGTGGAGCTGGGGAGGCCGGGTGTCGCGGCCTACTTTAGGGATGTTGAGAAGGTGGCGATGGCGTTGTCCCCACTCGGATATCAATTCGCAGAAGAAAATCCAGTGACCCAATTTATGGCAGATAAGAAGAGCGGAAAACTCCGGGATGACGTTCTCAACGAACGGGCAACGTCTGCGATTATCGAGGGGAAATGTAGGCTGGAGAATCTTCCCGAGGTACTGGAGGCATTGAAGAAGGTTGCAGAGAAAGTGGAAACAGTCTTTACCGTGGAGATCATTTCAAAGGTTCCTCCGGAGGGAGAAATTCCCATCCTTCCCATCCTGAAAAAGTTGGGATATTGGTATTCCATCAACAGCAAGAACAACATGGGGCTGGGAGAGCCTGCCTTTAAATTCTATGAATAGTGAAGACAGAGGAGAGAAGCCATGACACACAGTTTACATCGAAGAGGTGACAGGGAGAGTCTCAAGGATGACTTTGTGGTGCTCGGTTGTCCGTCAACCGGCGTCAACAAGAAAGGCTCCGCCCCGAAGACGCGAGAGTACTTGCGCATTGCCTATACGCACGGACCGATCAATGAAGGCGATATGAAGACGGGTAATATCTATAACACGACTATCGAAGACATCCTGGATCGTGTGACGGATGGCACCATTGTTCAGGTGACCTACGATAATCGGGAGAAGGTGGTAGCCTTATTGAAGGAGCTAAAGGAAAAAAGGCCCGGGATTTCCATCACGGTTTCAGGCGTCACAGATATTGTCCAGGAGATGATGTACGAAGCAGGTCTGGGTCGTATCCACACGGTCGAGTATTCTATGGGGACATGGGGTCAGACTGAGAAACTACCCGATTTTGACGTCTTGAAGATCACGACGATGTGCGGCCATGCGATGATTGCAAACGACCTGGTGGGAAAGTTGATCCGTGACGTCAAACGTGGTCGCAGGACGATGGATGAAGTCGCTTTACAGATGGCAAAATGTTGCACCTGCGGCAATCTTAACCTCACCCGAGCAAAAAAGATCTTAAAAGATATGTTGCCATTATACGTGATCAACCGGTATTGAAACGTCACTGGCCCCTTGGGGCTTGGGGAGCCGAAAGGCATGCTGTCAAAACGTTACCAAGCCGTCTTTTAGAGTAGCATGGGAGAGAGGTATCCCCCATGGAGATGGGGATACAGGATATCGGAAGTGAGGAGAGAATCTGTGATTTTTTGGAACACATCATGGAATTCAGAAAGCAAGGGAGGAACGAAAGATGCGATATATCATTATCGGAGGAAGTGCGGCAGGGATCAGCGCCGTCGAGGCCATCCGATCGGTTGATCGGACATCCCCCATTGAGCTGTTTAGTGGCGAAGGAACGCCTTTCTACTCACGTGTTCTGCTGAGCTATTACATTGCAGGGGCCATCACGAGAGACGAATTGCACTTCAGGCCCTTGGAGTTCTTCTCGGAGAATAAAGTGACCGCCCATCTCGGCCAGAGGGTGGAGAGGGTTCTTCCCGAGTCAAAGTCGATTCGAATGGAAGATGGAAGAGAGTATCCCTACGACCGCTTACTGATTGCCACGGGTTCCTCTCCAAAGATATTGGACATCCTGGGTAAAGACAAAAAGGGTGTGGTGGTCATGAGGTATATCGAGCATGCCGAGGAGATCGTCAACCGCATCGAGGGGATGAGAACGGCCTGCGTCTTGGGTGGAGGGCTGATCGGCCTGAGGACGGGTTATGCGCTTTCGCTTCGGGGAGTCAAGGTGAAGATCATCGTCAAATCCGGCCATGTGCTTTCGCAGATGCTGGACAGAGAGGCGGCAGAGATGATCCAGGCAACAATGCGCGAACATGGAGTCGACATCCGGACCGGTCGAGATGCCGTCGAAATCGTAGGGAAGGAGTTCGTAGAGGGGATTATCCTCGACGATGGAGAGCGGATCAATTGCCAGCTCGTCGTCGTCGGGAAGGGTGTCCAGCCCAATGTCGATTTTATCTCATCGACTCAGATTAAAGTGAATGAGGGCATCCTTGCCGATGAGACCATGAGGACAAATTTGCCGGACATTTACGTTGCCGGTGACGTGGCAGAGACCTATGATCTTTCGACCGGAAGGATGGGTGTGAATGCCATTTGGCCCTGCGCTTTTGAACAAGGTCGTGTGGCAGGTCTGAACATGGCCGGCAAGGAGGCCAAATATGGCGGATCCTTCCGAATGAACTCTCTCGACTTCTACGGGCTGCCCGTCATCTCCATGGGAATCACCCGTATTGATGGAAACGGGTACCAACAGTACCAGAGAAAGACCAAAAACACGTATCGAAAGCTTGTCCTGAGAGATGGGTGCATTGTCGGAGCCATTCTCGTCGGTCAGATCCAGAAAGCAGGGGTCTTTACTACACTCTTGAAGAAGAGGGTGAATGTCTCCGACCATATCCCCCTGCTGATGAGCAGCAAGCTCAATTTTGCTGACCTTCTACCAGTCACTGAACAGAATCGAAAGAAATTCATGGAGGTTGAATACAGAGAACTGAGCCAACGGCTGTTGGCATCGAGAGGTTAGGAGGATGAGATGAAAGTGATCAAAGTGGATCCAGAAAAGTGTACGCAGTGCCATACGTGTGATCTGTGGTGCGGGATAGAGATCGGCTCTGAAACGAAGGAGCTCAACGATGCCATTCACGATACACCGCAACCCGTGCCGCGAGTTCACGTAGAGGGGAACAATTTTCCTCTCCATTGTCGCCACTGTGAGGTGGCGCCGTGCATCGACGCCTGTCCCAATGGGACGATGCGCAGAGATCCTCAGACGGGTCTGGTCTATGTCTATGAACCGACCTGCATTGCGTGTTGGATGTGTGTCATGGTCTGCCCGTTCGGGATTATTGCCCCCTCCGCTTCCTTTCACGCTGCGGTCAAGTGTGACCGCTGCCGGAACATGGACTATCCCATCTGCGTGGACGTGTGCCCGACGAAAGCGTTGGTTCTGGAGGACCGGGAGGAGGGAGCGACGTGGTACGGTTACGCCCCGAAGCGGAGTTTTTGAGGCGCTCAAGATGAGAGAGGTTTATTCTGCTCGTCAGTCTTAAATATTAGAAAGGAGAAGAGGAGATGGATTTCATACACAGGAAGACCGCCGACCTTGCGGTGGAGCATTTTCTGAAAGAGGCTTCCGAGAAGGAGATTTCTTTGGCGTGGGATCGTTATGAGGGGTCGCTTCCTCAATGCGGATTTTGCGAGACGGGACTGAACTGCAGGGATTGCCTTCAGGGACCCTGTATCAGTCACCCTTTTCGCGATGAGAATAAAGTGGGGATTTGCGGGAAGAACAAAGACATCCTTGGCGCTCATTCTTTCGTCAGGCTGGTGGTTCAGGGGGCGATGGGTTACCTGGATCAACTGGCAGGTTTCGCCTGGGACGTTGAGGCAGGGGAGGGGTCTCCCAAACGCAAAAAGGAGGCGGAGAAGATCGTCGCCGATACGAAAGCGATGTTTGGTGATGGCGCTTCGGAGGTGATGGGAAAGTTTCCCAAGACCCTGATCAGCGATTGGAAGGCGAAGGGCGTCTACCCGAAAGGGCTTGCGGGAGAGCTTTTTAAAGTTTCCCAGAAATTGGACGGGGGGGTCGGGAACGTTGAGGATCTTCTGCTCTGGGCTTTCAAAGGGGCCCTGATCGGGTGTGCAGCGCAGATGCTTCAGGGAAGATTGAAGGCTGCGGTCTTTGGAGATACCGCTCCCAAAGAATTGGAAGTCAATCTGGGTGTGCTCCATAAAGAGACACCGATCATTCTTCTCTATGGTCACTTCTCACCTCTCTTGAAGCAGAAGATTGTCGAAGTGGCAAGGGGTGAGAAGGTTGGGGTCCTCGGGGTGTGCACGGACCCGTTCGTTCCCCCTTTCAGTGTTGCTCCGGTGACTAATTATGGTTCCCAGGAGATTCCGATGATGACCGGCGCAGTCGATCTGATCGTGACGGGAGATCAATGCGTCAATCCGTCTTTGGCCGAACTGGCAAAGATTTGGAAGATTGAAGTCGTTCCCACAGAGGTCCTGATGCGAGGGGATCTTACCTCCTTCGCCAAGGAGATCGTCGAGAGGGCGAAGCAGGCCTTTGAGGCGCGCAGTGAGGTATCCACGGACATCCCGAAAGTCAAAGAATCGGCCGTCATGGGATTCTCCGCAAAAGACATTGACGCGAACAAGGTCGTGAAAGCCTTGGCAGGTGGGAAGATCAAAGGGGTAGCCCTCTTGGCAGGGTGTAACAATGTGAAGTTCACACAGGATCAGGAGATCACCTCCCTCGCCCGTGAATTATTGAAGAAGGATGTCTTCTGCATCTCCGAAGGGTGTGCCAGTGTCAGCCTTGCCAAATTCGGCTTCCTCAATCCGAAACAGCGGGATGCCCATTGCGGGAAGGGATTATCAGGCCTGCTCTCTTCTCTAGGAAAGAGTGTCCCGGCAGTGGTCGATCTCGGGAGTTGCGAAAACAGCGGGGTGACCGATTTCTTGCTCTCCATGGCAAGCGCGGGAAAGAAGCAGATCAGGGATTTTCCGATGGTCGCCTGTTTTCCGGAGGCGAACCGGACGAAGGCGGTGGCCAGAGCAGCTTGGACCGTTGCCATGGGAATCCCGACCTATTTCTGGCCGTTTCTTCCTGTAACCGGAAGCCAGAGGACCGTGGCAGCCCTCAGCGGGTTCTGCGAGGAGAATTTCGGAGCAAGACTCCATGTTGTGACTCAGAAGATGGAGTACAAGGAGAAGGCGGACCTCCTGATGAAGAGCCTTGAAAAGAAAGAATAGTTGATCGAAGAATTCGGTTCGGGCATTGACAGACGGTTCAATGATTGTGTAGTCTTAAGCCAGAAGACGAGGGGTAGAATTTGAAGAAAGGAGGGTTTGAAATGAGAACGAGTTTGAGAAGGTGCAAAGTCCCAAGAATTGTGGTCTTGATGATCTTCCTTGTTCTGACCTCCACCGCTGGAAGTCAAGCTGCAGAGTGGAAGCCCACCAAACCGATCGAGTTTGTAGCTCCATTTGCTCCGGGAGGTGGAAGCGATGTCTTGGCCCGGTCCATTGCCAGCATCATTGAGGGAGAGAAACTATGCCCCGTACCACTGCTCGTTTCTAACAAATCAGGTGGTAGCGGCCTTGTCGGAACAACAGCGGTTGCTCAGCAGAAGGGTGACCCTCATGTCCTTCTGACCTACATTCCCGGTCAGGCGCAAGCGGCATTGGTAGCAGGGAAGGGAGCTCCCACCTTTCGCGACCTCACCTTGATCTGCAACCTTGCCCTTGATGAACAGTTGATTGTCGTAAAGGCCGATTCGCCCTTCAAAACGATTCGCGACATCATCGCTGAGGCAAAAAAGCGTCCCGGAGAATTGACGGTGGGAGGAACGGGCGCAGGCCAGGATGACCAGATATGCCAGCGCCTCTTCGAGCGGTCTGCAGGAATACGGCTTCGTTATGTCCCCTTTAAAAGTGGTGGGGAATGCATCACGGCGCTTTTGGGCGGACATGTGAATATGATCTGGGCGAATCCGCCTGAATTCGTCCCTCAATGGGAGGCCAAAATGGTAAGGCCTGTGGCTGTTGCTAGGGCCACCCGCATGAAAGAGTTTCCGGACGTCCTAACGTTAAAAGAAATAGGACATGATGTGACCTACTTTTTCTATCGGGGGATTGCTGCTGCACCGAACATTCCGGTCGAAACAGCTGTTTTCTACGAGAATATGTTTAAGCGAATGGCAGAATCAGCGGCGTGGAAGGAGAAATATCTGAAGAAGTATATGCTCAGCCCTGCCTGGATGGGGAGCAAAGAGTTCGCCAAGGTCGTGGCCCAGAATGAACAAGAATCGAAGGAAATTCTGAAGGATCTGGGGCTCCTTAAATAGACGAGTTGAAAAATTCTTTTGTCACAAGGTTAGGATACCAGTTTCCTCTATGGGTTGGGTTATGGGTCTTTATCTCTTTAGTCCTAACCCTTTAGCCATGTCCTAAACTGGTTTCCTAACCATTGCCCAACAACCATTGACGATTTCTTATTATTCGAGGATGTCGGATTCTCCATGCGGGGAGGAAAAAATCCTGAGGGGGAAAAATGCGTCTTGCCAACCTTATAGGTGGGGTATTCGTGTTGATCCTTGGATTGGCCGTAGTCTTCTTTTCGTCCCAACTCACCTATTACTCTGAATTTGGCCCAGGCCCGGGTTTTTTACCTCTCTGGGTGGGGATGATTATTTCTGCTTGTGGCATTTATGTCGTTATAGATCTCCTCAGAAAACAGGGCGGGAAAGAGGAGTTCTTCAAACTACGAACGAGACTGGGTCTCCAAATATTCATTACCATCATCATCACCTTCCTACTGTTGCCCTTACTCGGTTTCCCCATTGGGCTTGCTTTTTTTATCGGTGTTACCATGCGCATGATGGGAAAACATCGTTGGGCCCCGTGCGCGCTCACGGCCATTATAACAGCTATCGGTATTCACTTCATCTTCATCTCTTGGCTGACCATTCCCTTACCACGAGGGTTGATAGGTTGGTAAGGTGGAAGGAAAACAAATTTGGAACTTTTAAACAATCTATATACCGGATTTTCTATTGCTCTCACTTTTAATAATATCATCTATTGTCTTGTCGGGGTTCTCTTTGGCCAGATCGTGGGAGTCCTTCCAGGAATCGGTGCGCCGACTGCCATTGCCCTGCTGCTTCCCCTTACCTATAAAGTTAACCCCACCTCTGCGCTTATCATGTTTGCCGGCATTTATTATGGCGTTGCGTATGGGGGCACGATCACCTCTGTCCTTATCAATGTACCGGGTGAATCCTCCACGGTAATGACTTGCATCGATGGGTATCAGATGGCCCAGAAGGGTCGGGCCGGGGCAGCATTATCCGTGGCAGCCATTGGTTCATTTTTAGCGGGGACGATCTCCATTATCATCCTAATGGCTTTCGCCCCTGCGCTGGCGAGGTTTGCCTTGCGATTTGGTCCACCGGAATACTTTGCCTTGACAGCGATGGCTTTTGGACTGCTTACTGTCTTTGGAGGGGAGCAGCCCATCAAAACCATTATCTCCACCATGTTTGGTCTTTTAATTGCAACCATCGGACTCGACGTAGTGAGTGGCATGCCACGATTTGCCTTTGGCGTCCCTCAACTCCTCGGAGGGATCGACTTCATCGTCATCATCTGTGGTATGTTTGGGGTTGCAGAAGTCTTCAGCAGTATTGAGGAACCCGAAGAGGGGGAAATCATCAAACAGAAGATGCACCTGCGCGATCTCTTCCTGACCTGGGAGGAGTGGATTGCCTCTCGGTGGGCGATCCTGCGGGGAGGGGTCATCGGATTTATCGTTGGGATGATCCCAGCGGGAGGCATCACGACCGCCTCTTTTCTTGCTTACCTTGGTGAGAAGCGCTTCTCCAAACATCCTGAGCGGTTGGGAAAGGAGCCATCGAAGGGGTTGCCGCACCTGAATCGGCTAATAATTCTGCCTCGATCAGCGGCTTCGCTCCACTTCTGGCACTGGGAATTCCAGGGTCTCCTACGACCGCTGTGATGTTGGCAGGTTTTATGATGTGGGGAATTCGCCCAGGCCCCATGCTTTTCAAAACCAATCCCGACCTGGTGTGGGGTCTCATTTCAAGCATGTATATCGGCAATCTCCTGCTATTGCTGATTAACATCTTTTTGATCCCCGCCTTTGTGGCAATGCTTCGCCTTCCGTATACCATCATCATGGGGTTCATTGTCATTTTTGCTTCTGTGGGTGCCTACAGTGTTAACAACAACTTCTTCGATGTCTGGATGATGCTCGGCTTTGCTGTATTAGGCTACTTAATGAGAAAACTCCAATATCCCATCGTCCCTCTGGTCTTGGGTCTGGTGCTTGGGAATTTATCAGAGAACTCTCTTCGTCAGGCCCTTCTTATTTCCGGAGGAAGCTTTTCGATCTTCTTCAACCGGCCTATCTCTCTCCTTTTTATAATTGCTGCTATCCTGGCCTACCT
>Ga0316620_10001027_pt1 | contig 11726 bp, 7 predicted proteins | sample OWC_Aug_M1_C1_D5_FD_207651 | JGI IMG/M metagenome (GOLD analysis project Ga0316620, IMG submission 207651) | Wetland soil microbial communities from Old Woman Creek delta, Ohio, United States - OWC_Aug_M1_C1_D5_B | ecosystem: Environmental > Terrestrial > Soil > Wetlands | place: USA: Ohio... | reverse complement strand
TTCATGCGTCCGTGGACACTGGTCGCCTACGGGTACCTCGCCGCCAGCGTGGTCTGGTTTCCCGTTGTCCCGCCGTGGCGGATTGCCGCCGCCGGGTTCTCTCTGCACACCTGGGGCGCATTCCTGGCGATCGCGACCTTCGGGACCGTCGTTCCCTTCGGCCTCTTCATCAATGGGTTGAAGCACCTTCCGCCTGCGCAGGCGAGTATCCTGGCCATGCTGGAGCCCGTGGTGGCCACGGTCGCGGCCTATCTGATCCTCGGGGAAACCTTGCTCCCGGTGCAGGTCCTCGGCGGGGTGCTGGTCTTGGCCGGCGTCCTCTTGGTGGAGACGAAGTGAGATTTCCTCCAGCCGCGTTCCGTTGATGTCGACCATGAGGGCCCCGACCGCCTTCCGCTCCGAGCGTACCTAGAGGTTCATTGCGACGCCCTTCCGGTCGTGCCCAGCAGATACGCGGCGCCCGCTACCCTGGCCCACTCGCGACGCTCACGAAGCAGTCGTGCGTGTTGACAGAGCTGAGATTCCCTGGTAGCTTCCTTTTTCTGCGCTCGTTTCCGGGCGGCCCGCAGTTCAACGCATGCGGGGACCGGTGGGCGGTTTTTGCTTCGGCAGACGGACCTTTCGAGGACTGAAGTCACCATGGACTACAAGACCACATTGAACCTCCCCAAAACCGATTTTCCTATGAAAGCCAATCTCGGCGAGCGGGAGCCACAGCTCCTGCGCGCGTGGGAAGACACGCGGTTGTACGACCGGCTGCGGGAGGTTCGTGCAGGCCGGCCGCGCTGGGTCCTGCACGACGGTCCGCCGTACGCCAACGGCCACATCCACATGGGGCACGCCCTCAACAAGATCCTGAAAGACATGATCGTGAAGTCCCGCTCGATGTTCGGCTACGACGCGCCCTACGTGCCGGGTTGGGACTGCCACGGGTTGCCCATCGAGCACCAGGTGGACCGGGAGCTGGGCTCCAACGCCCGCGAGGTGCCCATCCCGGAAAAGCGGAAGCTCTGCCGCGCCTACGCGCAGAAGTTCATCGACATCCAGCGGGAGGAGTTCAAGCGGCTGGGCGCCTTGGGGAACTGGGACGACCCGTACCGGACGATGGCGTTTGCCTACGAGGCGAACATCCTGCGCGAGCTGGGGAAGTTCATCGGATCGGGGGCCGTGTACCGCGGACTCAAGCCGGTGCACTGGTGCACCTCGTGCCTCACCGCCTTGGCCGAAGCGGAAGTGGAGTACGAGGACGATCGGTCTCCGTCGATTTATGTCGCCTTCCCGTTGACCTCCGACCCCGCCGCCCTGGATCCCGCACTCGCCGGGTGTCGGGTTTCTGTGGTGATCTGGACCACCACGCCCTGGACCTTGCCCGCCAACCTCGCCATCGTGGTCCATCCCGACGAGGAGTACGTCGTCGTTCGCTCGGCGGACCGATGCTTCATCCTGGCCGCGAAGCTGCTGGACGAGACCGTTCGCAAGTGCCGCTTCCCGGAGCCGAAAGTGGTCTGCCGCTTTCCGGGGACCCGACTCGACGGCCTGACCGCGCGGCACCCATGGCTGGATCGCGCATCCCCGATCTTCACGGCCGGCTACGTGACCATGGACGCGGGCACCGGGTGTGTCCACACCGCGCCCGGCCACGGGGCGGACGACTACGAGACGGGGATCAAGCACGGCCTGCCGGTCTACAATCCCGTGGACGACACCGGCCGATTCATCCCCGAGGTCGAGCATTTCGCCGGCATGAACGTGTGGGACGCGAACGCCGCCATCACCGCCAAGCTCAGGGCGGACGGCACACTGCTGCACGCCGAAGAGTTCCAGCATTCCTATCCGCACTGCTGGCGATGCAAAAACCCGGTCCTCTTCCGCGCCACCAACCAGTGGTTCATCTCGATGGAGAGGAACGGCCTGCGGCAGCGCGCGCTCACGGCGATCCGCGACCAGGTGCAGTGGATTCCCGCATGGGGCCAGGAACGGATCTACGGCATGATCGCGAACCGGCCCGATTGGTGCATCTCGCGCCAGCGGGCCTGGGGCGTTCCCATCGCGGTCCTGTACTGTGCCAAGTGCAACGAACTCCTGGCCGAACAACGGCTGGTGGAGCACGTGGCGTCCCTTATGGACCAGGACGGGGCCGACATCTGGTTCGCCCGCCCGGCGAAGGATCTCGTGCCCCGCGGGACGACCTGTCCGAAGTGCGGGCATGACGATTTCAGGAAAGAGACCGACATCCTCGACGTCTGGTTCGACTCGGGGGTGAGCCAGGCGGCCGTCCTGCGGGCCCGGCCGGATCAGCACTGGCCCGCCGATATGTACCTGGAGGGCAGCGACCAGCACCGCGGGTGGTTTCACTCGTCCCTCCTGGCGGCGGTCGGGGTGCAGGGCGGGCCCCCGTACAGAGCGGTTCTCACTCACGGGTTCGTCGTGGACGGCGAGGGCCGCAAGATGTCCAAGTCCCAGGGGAACGTCATCGCCCCGCAGCAGGTCATCGCCAAGCACGGGGCCGAGGTCCTGCGCCTCTGGGTCGCCGCGATGGACTACCGGGACGACATCCGGCTGTCCGAGGAGATCCTCACGCGGCTGGTGGAGGGCTATCGGCGGATCCGAAACACCTGCCGCTACCTGCTGGGCAACCTCCACGACTTCGACCCGGGGCGGGACGCGGTCCCCGTGGCCGATCTCCTCCCCATCGACCGGTTCGTCCTGCACCGGCTGGAGCGGCTCGTCGAGCGCGTCCGCAAAGCCTACGAGGACTACGAATTCCACGCCGTGTACCACATGCTGCACAACTTCTGCGCCGTGGATCTCTCCGCCTTCTACCTGGACGTCCTCAAGGATCGGCTCTACACGTCGCCCCCCGCGTCGCGCCTGCGCCGGTCGGCCCAGACGGCCATGCACGAGATCCTGGTGAGTGTGGTCAAACTCATGGCCCCGGTTCTGTCGTTCACGGCGGACGAAGTCTGGCGGTACGTCCCGATGCGGGACAAGCCGGCCAGCGTCCATCTGAGCGAATTCCCCGCCGCGCGCCCGGACCTCCTGAACGAGCCGCTGGCGGGGGAGTGGGAGCGGCTTCTCGAGGTCCGCGACGAGGTCCTCCGTGGTCTGGAGGTGGCCCGCAAGGACAAACGGATCGGGAGCGCGCAGGAGGCGGCGGTGGAGCTGGCCGTCCCCGAGGCGAGTTTCGATTTCCTCGCGGCGCACCGGGAGGATCTGGAAACCATGTGCATCGTCTCCCGCCTCGCCGTGCGGCGCACGGCGGAATCGGCCGCGGACCCCGCCATCGCCGTGCGGGTGGAGCGGGCGCCGGGCGCGAAGTGCCCCCGCTGCTGGAACTACCGCGAGAACGTCGGGGCTTCGGCCGCGCACCCCAGCCTCTGCGAGCGATGCGCGGGCGCCCTCGAAGGGCGCGACTGACTGCCGTCGGTGATCGCTGCGAGCGGAGCCGAGCCATGGGCTTCTATCTGATCGCGCTGGCGATCGTGCTGACGGATCAGGCGACCAAGGCGATCGTCCTTCGAACCATGCGTCTGGGGCAGAGCATCCCCATCGTGCCGGGGTATTTCGACCTCACCTTCGTCTTGAACCCCGGCGCGGCATTCAGCCTCCTGGCCACGCTCCCGGAACGGATCCGCAGCCCCTTCTTCATCCTCATCTCCGTCGCCGCGGCCATCCTGATCGTCGTCTATCACGCGCGCCACCTCGTCGGGCATCGACTGGCGACGGTCAGTCTCGGACTCATCCTGGGGGGGGCCGTCGGCAACTTGATCGATCGCATTCGGTACGGGGTCGTGGTGGACTTCCTGGACGCTCACGTGCACCAGTATCACTGGCCGGTCTTCAACGTGGCCGATTCCGCGATCTCGGTGGGCGTCACGCTGCTGCTGATCGAGATGCTCCTGGAATGGCGGAGGGAAAGAAGAAGCCAATAGCTATCAGCGTTCAGCGCTCAGCCACGGAACGAACCGGTCGTCTCCGAAAGCTGACTGCTGACCGCTGATTGCTGATAGCTGACTGCTGACAGCTCTCATGCCTGACGTGCGTCAATTCATTGTCGACGGGGCGGATGCCGGACGGCGATTGGACGTGTTTCTCGCCCACGCCAGCGGGCTGTCCCGCGCCAGGGTGCAGGACCTGATCGAGCGCGGCGCCGTCCTGGTCGGCGGCCACCCGCAGAAACCGCGGCACGCGCTCCGGATCGGCGAACGGGTGACCGTGGCGGTGCCGGACCCCGAACCCCTCGCTCTCACGCCGGAGCCGATTCCCCTAGATATCCTCTACGAAGACGAGGACCTGCTGGTCCTGAACAAACCGGCCGGGCTCGTCGTCCATCCCGGCGCGGGCCGGACCACCGGAACGCTGGTTCACGCCCTGCTGGCCCACTGCCGGGACCTCCCGGGCATCGGCGGGGTCGAGCGACCGGGCATCGTTCACCGCCTGGACCGCGAGACGTCGGGCGTCATGGTGGTCGCGAAGAGCGAGACCGCGCACGCCTCGCTCAGCGCCCAGTTCAAGGACCGGGTTGTCCGCAAGCGATACCTGGCGCTGGTGCACGGCACGGTGGGACACGAGACGGGACGCATCGAAGCGGCCATCGGGCGGCGGGAACATGACCGGAAACGGATGGGTGTGCGCATCCGCGGCGGTCGAGAGGCACGCACTGCCTACCGCGTGCTGCGCCGACTCGCGGATATGACGCTGGTCGAGGCCAGCCTGGAGACGGGCCGGACACACCAGATCCGCGTGCACCTTGCGCACATCGGCCACCCGGTGGTCGGGGATGCGGCGTACGGCGGGAGACGAGGACGCCGGCTCGCCGCGTCAGACGGCTCGCGCGCGGGTCGGCAGATGCTGCACGCGTGGCGGCTGGGCTTCCGCCATCCCCGGACGGGTGCCTGGCTGGAGTTCACGGCCCCGATTCCCGAGGACCTCAGGGCGTTGGCGGGCCTGTCGCCGGACGAGTCGTTCGCCGACCGGCAGTCACCTGAATAACGGGATACCGAAAACCGTGGTGTTTCTCAGGCGGCTCAAAAAGGACCAGATGCAAGGCGGCGCGCCACGGGCCGAGTGAGGCGTACTGGGTGGTACGCCGCAGCGAGTGCCAAGGCACGCCAACGCAGCAGATGGGCCTTTTTCAGCCGCCTGTTAAGTGTCCGGCGTCAGCTCTGCGATGGCCTGCAAGAGCTCCTTCAGACGCATGGGCTTGCGGAGGATGCGATCCGCGAGGCCGCGCCCGGACCCATCACCGGTGTGCTCGTCGCCCCACCCGGTGAATAGAATCACGGGAAACGTCGGACGGCGTGCCTTCACCGCGGCCGCAACGTCCCATCCGTTCACTTCCGGCATCCCCAAATCCGTGAGTACAAGATCGAACTGTTCGGGCGCGAAGCGCATCAGCCCTTCGCTGCCGCTTTCCGCCTCCACGACGTGATGCCCGGCCGAGCGGAGCAGGCCGGCCACGGCCTGACGGACGCGCGTGTCATCGTCGATGACCAGGATCCGCCGAGGCGGTCGGTACTGGGGCTGCGGTGGAGGCTCTGCCGGCAGCTCCGCGGGAACCGACCGCAGCAGAAGCGTGAACGTCGTCCCCTGCCCCGGCGCGCTGGCAATCTCGATCCGGCCGCCGTGCCGCTCCACGATGCCATACACCATCGAGAGCCCCAGTCCGGTGCCGTGGCCGCCCTTCGTCGTGAAGAAGGGCTCGAACGCTCGCTGACGGACCTCCTCGGTCATCCCGACACCGGTATCGGCGATGCACAGCTCGACCATGGGCACGCCCTCGCCCGGAGCGCCTGCGTCGGCCCTCCCGGTTTGTGGGGGGTCGGCGGTCGTCCGGCGACCGGTGATCGTTACAATTCCGCCACTGGGCATGGCATCCGCCGCGTTCAGGATGAGATTCGTCAAAGCCTCACGGATCTCTGAGGCCTGGCCCAGCACCGGCGGGAGGCCCTCCAGCGCGGTCTTCACCTCGATCGAATACCCACGTCGCTGGACTTCGTCCCGCCAGCGCGGGCGGGAGATCTCCAGTGCCTCGGCAACCAGATGGGTGAGGTCGCACGGCATCAGCTCGCCGGCGGGCTGCTGCTGCGCGAAGCCTTGCAGGCGACGGACGACCTGGGCGCCGTCGGTTGCCGCTATCTCCAGGATGTCAAGGGAGTCCCGCAGCGCGGGATCGGTCTTGTACGACTGCAGCAACTCCACCTGTGACAGGATCGCACCGAGGGTATTGTTCAGGTCGTGGGCGACGCCGGCGCTCATCTGACCCAGCGCCCGAAGCTTCTCGGAGCGGATCAGCTCATCCTGCGCTCGGCGCAGGTGGGCATAGGAGCGGTTCAGCTCGCTGAAGAGGCGGGCATTCTCCACTGCGATGGCCGCCTGGGCGGCAATGAGATTCAGGATCTCCCCGTCATCACGCGTGAAGCGGCGATCCACGCCCTGGTTGTCGAAAGCGATCACCCCAGCCAACCGGTCGCGGTAGATCAGCGGCTCGCCGATGACTGCCGTCACCCCCGGCCGTCCGAGGGTCTCCGCCGTGGCGAACGGAGAGCTGCGGTAGTCATTGACGATCATGCCCGCCCGCCGCGCGGCCACGGACCCTGCCACGCCCTCGCCCAACCGCCGCACGCGGCTTCCCTTCGGGACCCACGGACCTACCCAGGCCTTCGCGGTCAGCGTCTCCTGCGCTTCGTCCCACAGGTAGAGAGTACCGGAGCGCACGTCGATCAGTTCCGCCGCGCGCCGCGTGACCAGGTCCAGGAGCGCGTTGAGCTGGAGTTCGCGTGTGATCTCCGCGCTCACGGTGCGGATGGCCTCCAGCTGGCGAGTGCGCCGGAGCAGCGCCTCTTCCGCCCGCTTGACTCCCGTGATGTTGCGGCTGATCCCGACCAGGCCGACAACTCTTCCCTCTGCGTCGCGGAGGGGCACCTTCGTGGTCAGATGCCACTGCACCTCTCCCGGCGTCCGGGTTGGCCCGCGCTCCTCCTGGTGCAGGAGTGGCTCTACGGTCTGCACGACCCGTTCCTCGTCGGCACGGTACTGCAGTGCGACGTCGGCGGGGAGGAAGTCCAAGTCGCTCTTGCCGACCGCTTCCTCGGGCGACCGCACCCCGAGCAGATCCGCCTGCGCGCGGTTGATCATGATGAAGCGGCTCTGCGCATCCTTGATGAAGATGTAATCCGGCAGGTTGTCGATGAGCGTGCGCAGGAGATTGCGTTCCTCGGCGAGGGCGGTCTCCGCCCGTTTCCGGGCTGTGGCGACCTGCTGCACCTGAACATCGCTGTCCGCAGCCCGGCGGAGCGCGTGGTGGACAAGGACGTACAAGAGCACGCCGGTACAGACGACGAAGGCCCAACCTTTCAACGTCTGCAGGCCGGTCAGCAGCCGAAGTTCCTGGGTCAGGGACGCGACCAGGCGGTCGGAAAACAGGATCCACACGCCGGAGACGGCAACGTAAAGGAAGGCCAGACGGAGCGCCGTGCGTTGTGGGGACGGTCTCATAGGTCTCGCCCAGCGACGCACGCTGCCCGCAATGGGCGTCGCCGGCAGTCTACCGAAGCCCTGTTCGAGCGGCGGGCTCGCAGTACCGCGACACGATCAGTCCGCTCGGCCGATCCTCGACCGTCCGGCGGCCGATCCGCGAAAGGAGCCTAGGAATCAGGCGACAACCCGCACTTGAACCGCTTTGGGCCGCCCTCGATCGTCCTGGCCCAGATCGAACTCGACGACCTCGCCCTCGTGGAGCGTCCGGCCCGCCTCGATGTCGCTGGCATGCACGAAAACGTCGGGCCCGTTGTCATCCCGCACGAGGAATCCAAAACGCTTGGTCACGTTGAACCACTTTACCTTGCCTTTCATGGTGTCCCCCCTCCCCCTAACAGGCTGCTGAAAAAGGCCCATCTGCTGCGTTGGCTCGCTCGGGCGCTCGTTGCGGCGTACCAGGAGTACGCCTGGACCCACCTGCGGTGGGTACCCCGCCCATCGCTTGCCGCCTTGCATCTGGACCTTTTTGAGCAGCCTGAGCACAAACAGGTTTCCGGCATCTTTCTGGAAGAAACAACCGTCAAGCCTCGGACAACCGCCACCGGCTGCCGGCGTCAATTGCTGATCGCCGCCAGGCCGTCGTCGGCGTTTGTCTCGTTGGCTTGCTTGAGCTCCGACAGCGTGCGCGTGCGCAGATCGAGCAGAAAGATCTTCGGTTTCCCCAATCGATCGGATTCAAAGACGATGAACCGGCCGTCGGGGCTGAGAGCCGGAAAGCCGTCGAAGGCGGTCGAGTGGTTCGCCTCCGGCAGCGGATCCAGCGTGCGCTTTTCCCGATCGAAGAGGAAGATATCGTATTGTCCATGACGGCGATCGGACTGGAAGGCGATGAACCGGCCGTCGGCGCTGATGGAGGGATAGGCGTCGCTCCCATCCGGGCTGTTGGCCTCCTGCAGGGAGTCCAGGCGATGGCCCCTGCGGTCCAGGAGGTACACGTGGTTCTTGCCCTGGCGCCGATTGGAGGTGAAGACGACGAAACGTCCGGGGAACACGGGGTCCGTGACCTGGATCTGACCGGAGAGGGAGGCGCCGCCTCCCGGGCCCGGCGTCACGACACTGACTGTCAGGGTGCCCGGTGCGGAGAGCAGGTCCGCAGGGATGGTGCCGATCAGTTCCTCCGGCGACCGGAATGCGGTCGCGATCGTCTTGCCGGCCACCTGAACGGCGGAGTCGGGCCGGAAGGCCTTGCCCATCAGCTTGATGGACGCCTCCGGGTCCCCGACCGCGAGCGTCGGCACCTCGATGACGTCGAGACGTGGCACCGGGTTAGCCACGGTGACGACCAGGGCCGTGGCGCCGGCGCCTTCCCGTTCGGCGTCGACGACGCGCAGGTCCAAGCGTCCCGCCGTGGCCAGCAGCGCCGAGGGCAGGCGGACCCGGAGCTGCGTCGGTCCGAGGATGTTCGTGGAAACCGGCATGCCGTTTACCAGCACGCGTGCGGTCTCGGTGAAATTCTCGCCGTCCACCCGCACGTCGGTGTCGTCGGATCCCACCTGCACCTCCGCGGGCTCCACGCGGGTGGCGCGGGCATTGAGATCGAGGCGTTGGGTCTCCGCCTCGGCGCCGACGGCACCCGCGGCGAGAAGGATGCCGAGGAGCGCCGCTAGCCGCCAGCGGCGGGCCGCGCGGGGACAAGCCGGGGGCCGAGAACCGAGCGTTGCGAACCGGAATGTCATGCTTGGCCGTCCAGGATGCCAAGCCGGCGCCGTTCCAGCTCCGTGATGCGATCCCGGAGTGCCGCCGCCTGTTCGAACTCCAAGCGTTTGGCGGCGGCCCGCATCTCCTTGTCCAGCTGGGCGACCAGCGCGGGGATCTCTTCCCTGGGTATGTACTCGGCCTGGCGATCGTCGAGGGTGGGCACGGTGTAGTAATCCCGTTCGTAGATGCTGGAGAGGACGTCTTGAATACCCTTCTTGATCGTCTCGGGGGTGATGCCGTGCTCTTGGTTGTAGGCCAGCTGGAGTTGACGGCGGCGCGAGGTCTCGCCGATGGCGCGGCGCATGGAATCGGTCATGACATCGGCGTAGAAGATGACCTGCCCCTCGACGTTCCGCGCGGCACGGCCGGACGTTTGGATCAGGGAGCCCGCCGAGCGCAGGAAGCCCTCTTTGTCCGAGTCCAGGATCGCCACCAAGGACACCTCGGGGATGTCGAGGCCCTCCCGCAGCAAATTGATCCCGACCAAAACGTCGAACTTGCCCAAGCGGAGGTCGCGGATGATCTCGTTCCGCTGCAGCGTGTCGATGTCGGAGTGGAGGTAGCGCACGCGTATCCCCACGTCGGACAGGTAGTCGGTGAGCTCCTCGGCCATACGCTTGGTGAGCGTGGTCACCAGCACCCTGTGGGTCCGGGCGGCCCGTCCCCGGATCTCGTGGATGAGGTCGTCGATCTGCCCGGCGGTGGGGCGCACGAGGATTTCCGGATCGATCAGCCCCGTGGGGCGAATGATCTGCTCTACCACGCGACCGCCGACCCGCTCCAGCTCGTAGGGGCCCGGGGTCGCGGAGACGTAGAGGATCTGGTTCGTGCAGCGGTCGAACTCCTCGAAGGTGAGCGGCCGGTTGTCCAGAGCCGAAGGGAGGCGGAACCCGTACTCGACCAGGGTCGCCTTCCGCGAGCGGTCGCCGTGGTACATGCCGCGGAGCTGGGGCAGGGTCTGGTGGGACTCATCGATGATGACCAGGGCGTCATGCGGCAGATAATCCATGAGGGTCGGCGGCGGGTCGCCGGCCGCCCGCCCGGAGAGGTGCCGGGAGTAGTTCTCGATCCCCTTGCAGGTGCCGATCTCCCGCATCATCTCCAGATCGAAGAGGGTGCGCTGCCGCAGCCGCTGCGCCTCCAGGAGTTTGTTCGCCGCCTGGAGGTCGGCCAGGCGATCCCCCAGCTCCACCTCAATGGCCGCGAAGGCCCGCTGCAACCGGTCCTGCGGCGTGACGTAGTGGTTGGCGGGGTAGATAGGGACGCGGTGCAGGCGCGCGCGCTTCTCGCCGGTCAACGGGTCGAACTGGACGATGGACTCGACCTCGTCCCCGAACAGCTCCACCCGGACGGCGAGGTCGTCGTAGGCGGGGAAGATCTCCACCACATCGCCGCGGGCCCGGAACGTCCCGCGGTGCAGATCCAGATCGTTCCGCTGGTACTGGATCTCCACCAGTTTCCGGAGCATCGCATCCCGGGGAGACCGTCCGCCCTCCTCCAGCAGGAGGACCATCCCGTAGTAGACTTCGGGGGAGCCCAGGCCGTAGATACAGGAGACGGAGGCCACGATCACGACATCCCGGCGCTCCAGGAGGCTTCGCGTCGCCGAGTGGCGCAGTTTGTCGATGTTGTCGTTGATCAGGGCGTCCTTCTCGATGTACGTGTCGGTCTGCGGGATGTAGGCTTCGGGTTGGTAGTAGTCGTAGTAGGACACGAAGTACTCGACGGCGTTCCCCGGGAAGAACAGCTTGAATTCGTTGTACAGCTGCGCCGCCAGCGTCTTGTTGTGGGCGATGATGAGCGTGGGCCGCTCCATGGCGGCGATCACGTTGGCCATGGTGAAGGTCTTCCCGGAGCCGGTGACGCCCAGGAGCACGTGATGGCGCTCGCCGGCGCGAATGCGGTCGGTGAGCTGGGCGATGGCTCGAGGCTGATCCCCACGGGGCTGATAGTCGCAGACAAGCCTGAAGCGGGACGGGCCGGCGTCGGAGGGGGGGCGCGTGTCGAGCGTCGGCTGAGGCGACCAGGCTTGCGGTTCCGCCCGGGGCCGGGCGGTCTCCACCCTCCGACGGGCTTGGGACTTGGTGCTCACATCTTTACCGTGCTTTCGACGGAGGCGACGCCTTCGAGGGGGTAGCCTCGGCCGGTTTTTCGGCCCGCTCCGCGGAGGCCCGAGCGGCTCCGGCCGGCCCGCAACCGATCGCGCGAGCCGTGAAGTCGGGGTACGGCTCGGCCGGCGTGCCGGCGTCCGGAACATACAGGTACGTCCCCAGTTCGAGTACGTGGGGATTGCGGATCAGATGCCGATTGGCCTTCCAGATGCGCTCCCACAGCCGGGTATCCCCATAGTAGTAGCCGGCGATCAGATGCAGGCAATCGCCAGGCAGCACCTCGTGCAGGACATCCGGCGATGCCGGAGCCGAGGCAGCCTGCAGGGGCTGGTGCGGCAGTGCCATCGTGCCCAGCATCAGCAGCACCACCGCAACGAT
>Ga0316620_10001026_pt1 | contig 11730 bp, 7 predicted proteins | sample OWC_Aug_M1_C1_D5_FD_207651 | JGI IMG/M metagenome (GOLD analysis project Ga0316620, IMG submission 207651) | Wetland soil microbial communities from Old Woman Creek delta, Ohio, United States - OWC_Aug_M1_C1_D5_B | ecosystem: Environmental > Terrestrial > Soil > Wetlands | place: USA: Ohio... | reverse complement strand
TATACGATCATGCCGATGGCCGAGAAGAGGATCGCGACCAGGGCGTCGTCCCGGAGGCTCTTTCCCACCTTGGGGCCGATCTCCGTGGTGCTGTCCACCACGAATTTGTTGTCGGCAAACTCCTTGGTGAAGATGGCCACGATCTTGTCGGCCACCCTTTCTCCGGCCACGGCTTTCTTGATCTGGATGAGGAGCTTGTTCCCTTCGGTGAACTGCTGGAGCTCGCTGTCCTTGAAGCCGTTCACCTCCAGGGCATGGCGGGCTCTGTCGAGCTGGAAGGGCTTTTCGAATTTGAGTTGCACCGAGGTCCCACCGGCGAAGTCGATTCCCAGGTTGGCCTGTCCCCTCCACAACTGGACAACGGCGAAAATTCCCAGGCTTACCAGGACGGCGGAAAGGATGAAGGCGTATTTCCGCTTGCCGATGAAGTCGATGTTGGTTTTTCCTATAAGCTCAATACCCATGGGAGGGTTGTCTCCTTTCAGATACTCAGCTTCTTGAGCTGCTTCTTTAAGTTCACCCAGTCGAAGATCACCTTGGTCCCGATCAGGGAGGAGAAGAGGTTGATAACCACGCCCAGGCTGAGGGTTACGGCAAAGCCCTTGATCGGCCCGGTGCCGAACTGGAAGAGGACCACCGCGGTGATCAGCGTGGTGACGTGGGAGTCGATGATGGTGAACAGGGCCTTTTCATACCCCGAATCCACCGCAGCCCGGACCATCTTCCCCATGCGCAGCTCTTCCCTCATCCGCTCGAACATGAGGACGTTGCTGTCCACAGCCATTCCGATGGCCAGGATGACCCCGGCGATGCCGGGCAGGGTCAGAGTGGCCCGCATGGCGGCCATCGCCCCCATAAGGTACACGAGGTTCAGCAGCAAGGCCCAGTCGGCGAGTAAGCCGGAAAGACCGTAATAAATGATCATGAACGCTACCACCAGGATGGACCCGATGATCCCCGCCCGGATTCCCTTGTCGATGGAATCCTGCCCCAGGGAGGGGCCCACGGTCACATTCTGGATGATCTTCACCGGCGCGGGCAGCGCCCCGGCCCGCAGAACGATGGCCAGGTCGGTCGCCTCTTCGGGGGTGAAGGAGCCGCTGATCTGGGCCTTGCCCCCGCTGATACGTTCCTGGATCACGGGCGCGGAATAGACATTGTTATCCAGGACGATGGCCAGGCGCTTTTTCACGTTTTCGGCGGTAATTTGGTCGAAGAGCCGCGCCCCGCGGCTGTCAAAATCCAGCGAGACGTAGGGCTCGTTAAAATCCGATTTGATCCGCATCCGGGCGTCGGTGAGGACATCCCCGGTCATGATCGCCCGTTTCTTCAAGAGGTAAGGGCGGCGGGTGACCACCCCGGTGTCTTTTTCCGCAACCTTCTGGTACAAGATTTCGCTGCCCGGAGGAAGGTTCCCCTTGAGGGCCTCTTCCAGGCTGTTCTCCTCATCCACCAGCTTGAACTCCAGAAGGGCGGTGCGGCCGATGAGTTCGATGGCCCGCTGGGGGTCTTTGATCCCGGGAAGCTGAACGAGAATTTCTTTGTCTCCCTGGGGGACGATCACCGGCTCGGCCACGCCGAACTGGTCCACGCGGTTGCGGATCGTCTCCAGCCCCTGGCGCACCGCCGACTCCTCGATGGCCTTGGCTTCCGTGGGGTTCATCTCCAGAAGGTACAGGAACTTCCCCTCCTGTTCCCGGAAAGAAGCCACTTTTAAATTCCCATACTGGTCCGCCCGGATCTGGCTGAAGCGATCATTGGCCTTGGCGTCCGGCAGGACGACGGAGATTTTCCCGTCCGGGGTCCGCTCCACCTGGCGCGCCGGAATATCCTTCTTGGCCAGGGTGTCTTTGATTTCGCTGGCATATTTATCAAGGGCGCTTTCCACCGCCTTCTGGGTTTCCACTTCCAGCAAGAGGTACATTCCTCCCCGCAGGTCAAGCCCCAAATTGATCTTCTCGGTGGGGAGAAATTTCGTCCACCATTTGGGAAGGGGATCGACCACGGTCGGGACGAGAAAGATGATGGAGAGGGCTAAGAAGGCGGCGGTGAGCCCGGCCCTCCACTGGATGCTTCTCCACATGTTTCGTTCTCCTTTGGATCGTCAGATGCGAATCGAGGGTTCAGGCCGGCCGTCAGCCCGAGACCTGGCCTTTGATCACCCCGGCGATGGAGTTGCGGGCCACTTTGATCCGGACCTTCTCGGCGATCTCCAGGGTGACCACGGTGTCGGTGATGCCGGTGATGTTTCCGTAGATCCCGGAAGAGGTGACCACGTTGTCCCCTTTCTGCAGGTTGGCCAGGACCTGCTTGTGGGCCTTGGCTTTCTTCTGCTGCGGCCAGATGAGCAGAAAGTAGAAGACCACGAACATGAGGATCAGGGGTAGAAATGCGGCCAACCCGCCCTGAGATCCACCACCCAGTCCTCCCATGGCATAGGCTACGCTTGGAAACATGGAATTTCCCTCCTTAAGGATTTAATTTGAATACCAACGAAAATTTCCTCCCTCCTTGTGGGGGAGGATCAAAGCGGGGGGGGAAGGTTCAGATCACCCCCACCCCTGAACCATATGAGGTTCAGGACTTTTGTCCTGCGCCCCACGTGGTGCAGGGCCTTTCCCTCCCCCATCGAGGGGGAGGGGGGATTTGGGTAAGATCATTTCATAGGCGCAGTTCTCACCGGCGCCGGATTTCTCTTCCCGGCCGGCTTTTTGGGGGAAGAAGCCTCCCAGGGGTCCAGTTGCCCGGGATCATTTTCTTCTTCCGAAGCCCCCTGAGCATAGCAAGTTTTGACCCATTCTTTCAACCGGTCTTCGGCCATGGCCTGGCGGATCTCCCCCATGAAGGTCAGGTAGAAGTGGAGATTGTGAGTCGTATTCAGGCGCATGGCCAGGATCTCCTCGGCCAGGTAGAGATGGCGAAGATAGGCCCGGCTGTAATGCCGGCAGGTGTAACAGGAGCATCCCGGGTCGATGGGGCCCTCATCGTCCGCATACCGGGCATTCTTGATCACCAGCCGGCCCGCCCGGGTAAAGAGCATTCCATTACGGGCGTTCCGGGTGGGCAGCACGCAGTCGAACATGTCCACGCCCTGCTGGACCGCCTGCACGATGTCGAAAGGCGTACCTACCCCCATCAAGTAACGCGGCTGATCGGAAGGCAGGAGGGGAACGGTCTGCGATACGACCTCGACCATCTTCTCCTTGCTCTCTCCCACGCTCAACCCTCCGATGGCGTACCCATCAAAGCCCATTTCCCTTAAAGCTTCCACGCATCTCTTGCGCAGGTCCGGGTACATTCCTCCCTGCACGATGCCGAATAGAGCCTGGTCCTCCCGGCGGCGGGAGTCCCTGCACCGGCGCGACCAGTTCAGGGTCAGTTCCATTGAACGCTCGGCTTCCTCATGGCCGGCCGGGTAGGGGGTGCATTCATCCAGGCACATGATGATGTCGGCCCCCAGGGCCTCCTGGATTTCCACGGCCTTCTCCGGAGTAATCTCATGCCTGGATCCGTCTAGATGAGACTGAAACTGGACCCCTTCTTCGGAGATCTTGACCAGGGAGTTGAGGCTGAAGACCTGGAACCCTCCGCTGTCGGTGAGAAGCGGATAATCCCAGTGCATGAATCGGTGAAGCCCGCCCAGCCGCCGAATCCGCTCGTGTCCCGGCCGCAGATAGAGGTGGTAGGTGTTGGAGAGAATAATCTCCGCCCCCATCTCCCTAAGCTCTTCCGGGGTCAGCGCCTTGACCGTGGCCTGCGTTCCCACGGGCATAAAGGCCGGGGTGTGGAAGACGCCATGGGCCGTATGGCACCGTCCCAACCGGGCCTCAGACTTTTTATCCGTTTTTAGAATCTCAAATCGCATATAAAAACAATGTCAGGGTGCGTGTGAGTGGTGAGTTTTTAAAAAAGAGCTTTATACTCCTTACCCCTTACGACTCACGCCTCACGCTTTCTAAATGATCAGCATCGCATCCCCGTAGCTGTAAAACCGGTACTCCTGCTTTATGGCTTCCTCGTAAGCCGAGAGGATGAATTCCCGGCCGGCAAAGGCCGAGACCAGCATGAGGAGGGTGGAACGGGGAAGGTGAAAATTCGTCACCAGCGCGTCCACGGCCCGGAACCGGTGTCCGGGAAGAATGAAGAGTCCCGTTTCCCCCTGCCGCGCCCGGATCTCTCCGTCTTCCTCCGCCGATGATTCCAGCGCCCGGATTACGGTGGTCCCCACGGCAAAGATCCTCCCCCCCGCCCTGCGAATCTGGTAGATCGTTTCCGCTGTTTCGGGCGACAGGTCGAAATGTTCGGGCTCGAGCCGGTGTCTCTCGACCTCCTCGGTTTTTACCGGGAGGAAGGTCCCCATCCCCACGTGCAAGGTTAAGGAGACGACCCGGATCCCTTTCTCCCTGATTTGATCCAGCATCTCCCGGGTAAAATGCAATCCCGCGGTCGGCGCGGCGATCGCTCCTTCTCTCAGGGCGTAAACGGTCTGGTACCTTTCCCGGTCTTCTGCCCGCATCCCTCCATCCCCGTTGCGATGAATGTAAGGGGGCAGCGGAGCAAAGCCGATCTTTTGCAGGGAAAGATCCAGGTCTTCACCCTGGGAACCGGTCAGGGACAGCCTCCACAGGCCTTCCGGGGTTCTTCCCAGAAATTCACCCCCCACGACTTCCTCGAAGAAAACCCGCGTCTTTTCGCGCAACCGTCCCGAGCTCTGGGCCAGGCATTCCCACTCCTGAGAATGGCGTTTTTCCGGAGGGCCTCCTTTTTTCCGCACCAGGAGAACCTCGACTCTTCCCCCACTCTCCTTTTTCCCGATCAGCCGGGCGGGAAACACTTTGGTATCATTCACGACCAGCGCATCCCCGGCCTTCAGGTATTCCGGAAGATGGGAAAAAGACCGGTGTTTCCATGAGGCCGTTCCACGGTTCAAGACCATGAGCCGCGAGTTCCCCCGTTTGGCCGGAGGGTGCTGGGCGATCAGCCCGGAGGGGAGGTGGTAATCAAAGTCGCTCAGTTTCATCTCTGGATCTTTCCGATTTCCACGCCCTGGTAATAGGAATTCAGAATGGTACGATAATCCATGCCGGCGTCGGCCATTCCTCTGGCCCCCCACTGGCAGAACCCAACCCCGTGCCCCCAGCCCAGCCCGGAGAATTGAAAAACTCCTTCTTTTTCCGCCAGGATGAAGTTCGTGGAGCGGAGCTGATCGTAGCCGAGGAGGCGCCGAAAATCCTTTCCCGCAATCAGGCGCCGGGTATTTTCCGACTGAATCAAGAGCCGCAGCACCCGACGGCTGGGGCTGCGCTCCTCGATTTCCAGCCCCAGGACCCGCGACCCGGAGACCGTGCCGCTTCCCAGGGCCGAAGCCAGCCGTTCCCCGTCGATGGAGTAGTTCCAGAGGAAGTGAGGAGAATCCAGGCAGTAGGCGCACTCCATGCTGCGGAGATAGGGGAAACCCGCGGCCCACATGAATTCCCCCGATTCGGTTTTTCCACCACAGCAGGCCGAGTAAACCGAAAAAATGGGGCTCCCCTGATAGAGAAGCAACTCTCCCCTGGTTTCCTCTACGGCCCTGCGGGAGCGGGCATCCTCCTTACCCGTTCCCCCGTAAACCTGGTCGCTGACCCCGGAGTCCAAGTCGTAGGGCTCCCCCGACCGGTTCCCCCGTTGATAGAAGGCGTAAGTCCGGGCGGCGATGGCCTGAGCCTTCACCGCCTCCATCGGCCACTGAGAAAAAATCTCGAAGTTGATGAGGCCGACCAGGTACTCCTCCAGGGAAAGCACGTTGATGAGCCAGAGGTCGCGATTGGGACCGGGGAGAATCCTCACCTGATCCCGGTAGGATCGGCCGTTGATCAACAGTGGGGGTCCCGCCGATTCCACCAGGAATCCGGGAGCCGAGAGGGTTTGTCCCCGGAGGCGGACCCGGTAACCGGCATCGCGCTCGAAGACCAGCGAGGTATATTTTCGATTTTTAAAGAACGATTGACCCGATTTCAGGTCGTAAAGGTTGAGTCCCTCGGAAGCAACCTTTACCGAAGAAATATCCCGCAGGATGAGAACCCTGATCAAACCCCGGGCCTCGGCCGAAGGCGGAGGAATCACCCAGGAAAGCACGATTCCCAGGAAAAGGCATAAAATGCGGGGATTTACCCGTTGGTCTCGGTTCTTTCGGTTCACCCAGGGGAAAGCCGGCAAAGAGAATTTTAAATACCCGATCATAATAAGAAAGCCTTTAGATGTCAACGTTTTTCCCGCCTCCGGCGGGCTCTTAGAGGAGATTCCGGAACAGGCGCAGGCCGGGATAGGGCTGCAGGATGATCAGGTTTCGGTGATCTTCCCTCAGGTAGGTCTGGGCTACTCTTTTCACGTCGTCGGCCGTCACCGCCTGGATCTTGGCCAGGTAATCCGCCGGCAGTTCCCACTGCCCGGTCAGAAGTCCCTGACTCACGAATTCCGCCAGGGAAGAGTTGCTCTCATTCCGGATCAGGGTCCGGCCCCGGATGTAGCTCTTCAAGTCGTTCAATTCCCGAGGAGACAGGGGCTCCTGCTGAATTCTGGCCATCTCCTGGAAGATGATGGATTTAACCAAGGGGACGTTCTTCGGGTCGGTCCCCACGTACACCCCCCAGAACCCGGTGTCGGAGAGGGGGTGATAGATGGAACCCACCAGGTAGGAAAGGCCTTTCTTCTCCCGGATTTCCTGGTACAGGCGGGAGTTCCCCCCGGAACCCAGAACGGCATTGATGATTTCGAAGGAGGGACGGTCTATGTCTCTCGTCCCCACGGCCTGCAGGGCCAGGACCACGATGGCCTGGTCCAGAAATTTTCTCTCCCGCACCTCCCGGAACTGATTCTGACGCACGGGGGGAAGCGGAGAGGAGGAACGTTTATCCTTTCCGGGCCAGGAACCGAATCTCTGCCGGATAAGACCGGGGAGAACATCCCCATCGACATTTCCAACGATCGTCAGGTAGGCATTGTTGGGGACGTATTGGCGACGGTAGAATTGGAGCAGATCGTGCCGCCGGATGGCCTTGACCGAATCTTCGGTCCCGGAGATGGGCATCTCCAGGGTATTCTCGGCAAAGAGAGTCTTGCTGACCAGATTCAGGATATAGGAAGGGGGGTAGATTTTTCCCAAGGAGATCTCCTCCAGGATCACTTTCCTTTCCTGGGCGACCATTTCCTCGGTCAGGAGTGAATTCTGGGCGATGTCCGACAACACCTCCATGGCTAGATCCAGATGAGCAGGCAGGATCGAAATATGAAGCTGGGTGTACTCCCAGTGAGTGTAGGCGTTGAAGTAGCCCCCCGCGGCGGCGATTTCCCGGGAAATGTCCTGGGCCGTGCGCCGGGAAGTCCCCTTGAAGAGAAGATGTTCCACGAAATGCGAGATCCCATTGATCTTGGGCGGCTCAAAGCGCGAGCCCGCCCGGACCCAGAGGTCCACGGAGACCGAGGCGGTTCCGGGGTTCTTGATCAAAACGACGCGCAGCCCGTTGGGAAGGGTTTCCTGCGCAACCCCTCCCCAGCCCGCGACGGGAACCATGAAAATGAACAGGAAAAGAAAAAAAAGAAAACATCGACCACGAATCATTTTGCCCACTCCATAACCCGGGCCAGCCGGGATCAAACAGGATATTACAGGGGCGGTCACACCTCGAGCGTGATGACCGCCCCCAAGATGGGCAACACCGAGGGATGGCCCCAACAATTTCCACCCCTTGGGGGGCCCAAAATCATTCCTTCCGGATTACGGAATATACCCGATCCTTTTTATTATACTATCACATTCCTTGCAGCGAAACGGGGGAAGAAAACCAGTATAGGGGACGAAGCCGATTTAGGCGACAGGGTTCAAAGTATTCAAAGTTTTTCCCTTCCCGGCCGATTCAAGCTTCCGGGCCAGGCTCCATGTGCGGCCATCGCCCTGCCCGGGCATAGAGCCGGGGTCTTCCCGGAAGCGGGATGGCGGGGATGATTTTTTTCATATTGCTTGCCGGGTAGGTGTGCTATACACTATTATCCTAAACCATGATTGGAAACGGCGGTGAAAGAAAGCGTAATTCAGTATTATGACCGCCTGTCTGGGTATCTCAGAGTCGTAGCCTTCCGCCTTCAGCTTCTCTTTGCCCTCGAATTCTTTCTCCTGTTCACGGCCGCCTTTCTTCTTCTCCTGCTGGGAACCTTCTTCCCTCTGGCCCTGGGGGAGGCCTTCTGGTACGTTGCTCTGGTTTATTCTCTGGGAGCGGTAACCCTTCTTCTTTTTCTCCTGGTGAGGGGATTGAGGAAAAATTTTCTCCGGTTTCCCTTGAGTCGGGTGGCCAAAGAGCTGGAGGCCAAATTCCCGCACCTGCGGGACGATGTGACCAACTCTCTTCTCCTCTTCCCCCAGTTGAAAGAGGCCGCTGGCCCAGGGATGATTTCCTCCGGATTGATCACCGCCCAGATCAAGAAAACGGCGGAGAAAGTCTCCGCCATTCCTCCTTCGGAAGTCATCCGGTTCCAGCGGGCCGGCCGGCATCTGCGCCTCCTCCTGCCCATTCTTGCGGCCTTCGCGGCGGTTCTGGCCCTGGAGCCTTCTTTCCTGGCCCGCTCCCTGGCCCTGGTGACTAACCCTTTCTCCGCCCTTCCGGCGCGGGAAACCCGGATCTCCCTGGAGCCCCAAGGATCGGTTATCCTGCGGGGCACGCCTCTTCGCATTCAAGCCCGGGCCACGGGAACCATTCCGGATAAGCTCAGCCTGTCCATCCGTCCGGAGGCCGGGGCGGAGACGCGCGTCTCCATGAATCCGCAGGGGGAAGGAAGATTCTCCTACCAGGTGGGGAACCCCCAGGTCTCCTTCCGTTATCAGGCCTACAACGGCCAATCCGCCTCTCCCGTCTACACCCTTCGGGTGGTGGACCCGCCCGAGGTGAAGAATGTCCGCTTGACGCTGATCCCCCCGGAATACGCCCGTCTGCCGCGGGAGAGCAGGGAGGGAGGTCACATCGAAGCCCTGAAAGGAACGGTGGTAAACCTGGAAGGGCAGCTGACCAAAGAAGTGAGCTCGGCGGAAATGGTCTTGAATCAGGAGGCGGCCCTTGCTCTGGAAACCCAGGGGGAAAATTTTCGGGGGAACTGGCTGGTCCTATACCCCGGCTATTACTCCTTCAAGGTAAAGGACGAGTTCGGTTTTGAGAATCCCGACCCCATCCGTTATTCCATCCGGATCATCCCCGATAAGCCCCCAGAGGCAGAGATCATCCAGCCGGACCGGGACCTGGAGATCTCCGGCGAGGAGGAGATCCCGGTCCTATACATGGCGCGGGACGATTTCGGCATCACCGCGGTAAAGCTGCTCTACCGGAAAGGGGAGAGGGAATATGCCATCAGCCTGAAAAGCCCCGGCGGAGAGCGCTATCTCCCGCCCCAGACCTTCAAGTGGGATATGAGCAGCCTGGCCCTGACTCCGGGAGAGAAGGTCGTCTACCGGCTGGGTGCCTGGGACAACGACACCGTCTCCGGCCCTAAGGTAGGTTATTCCCGCTCCTTCACTCTCTCCACCCGGGACGAGAAGGCCCGGGCGGCTCGGGAAGGAGAAGAGGCCCACCAGATTGCCGAGGCGCTTCTTTCCCTCCTGGCAGACCACCTGGAGGAGGCCAAAAATCGGCAAGCCCTCACCCGCGCGATGGAAGAGATCCTGAAGCGGCTGGATCAAAACCTGGAGAGAGTGCAGGACCGGCGGGACCGCCCCGACTTCGAAGCCTTGAGAAAGAATCTGTCTTCCCTGAAAGAAAGGATGGCCTTTGAGGGGAGGGAGACCGTCACCCAGGAGATGGAGAGGTTGGCCCTGCTGGCGGAGGAGATGACCAAGCAGGCGCGCATGAACGAGCTCGAGGCCATGGCCCGGGAGCTGAAGAACCGGCAGAAGAGGCTCATGGATTTCCTGAAAGATCTGAAGGGCCAGCTCACGAAAGAGGCTCTGGATGAAGCCCTGAAGGAACTGAAAAAGCTCACCGAACTCCTCCGCTCGATCATGGAGACCATGACCCGGCTGGCTCCCGAGCTGCCCGATGAGTTCGTCAACAGCCCGGAGCTCAGCGGCCTGGACTTCCAGGACCTCTTCAGCGACCTGGAAGAACTCCAGAAGAAACTCATGGAGGGAGACCTCGCCGGGGCCCTGGAGGCGGCCCAGAAGCTCCTCCAGTCCCTTTCCGAGATGATGGCCGCCCTGGGCCGGGCGGGTTCCCAGGCGGCCCGGTCCCAGATGGACCGCATGCAGGGAGAGATGTCCCGCCAGACCGGGGAACTGGACAAGATCCTTTCCGAGCAGAAGGAGATCCTCCGGGAGACGGAAAGTATCGACCGGGAGCTTCGGGATAAAGGGTATGAGGAAGCGGAGAAGAGGCTGAAAGCCGCCCAGCCCCTCCTTCGGGAATACCTGGAACGCCTCAAACAGTCGATCCCTCCGGAAGGAAGGGAGGGAATTCAGGAAGGGGAAAAGCTTTTGCGGGAGGGGAGGGTCCGGCAGTTCGCGGAACAGATCCAAGAGTGGTTGAAGGAGTTTGAAGGGAAGCCGGAGACGCGCAGGATCCTGGAAGGGATGGGGAAGATGCTCGATGGGCTGCGCCCCGATTCGCAGGAGGTCATGGGGGCGGACCAGAAGGGAAAGTTCCCCTCCCTCTCATCCCGCCAGGAAGACCTGAAAGAGAGGACCCGGGCCCTGAAGGAAAAGCTGGACATGATGGCCCACCTCTTCCCGGGCATGGACACCGAGATCCTGAAGAACCTCGAAGGCGCGGCGGACTCCATGGGCGAGGCCTCGGGCAGGCTCAAGGGGGAGGATGCTCCCGGAGCCATCCCTCCGGAGCAGGAAGTTCTTCGCCGCCTGCACCAATCCCAGCAGGCCATGCGGCAGATGTCCCAGCAGATGGCCATGCGCGGGCAGATCAACCGGTGGGGCCGGCCCTGGGGGTACGATCCCCGGCCCGGCTGGTATTACGGGCCCTGGGCCCCCCTGCCCACGCTCCCCCAGCCGGAAGTCAAGAGACCCCTCGAGAGAGGATACACGGGAATCGACCGGGAGGAGTTTGAAACTCCTTCGAAGGACGCCTACCAGGTTCCCAAGACCTTTCGGGAGAGGGTCATGGAAGCCTTGAAAGAGAATGTCCCCTCTCCCTACAGGCGCGAGGTGGAGCAGTATTTCAGGGGCTTGAGCGAATAAAAATTCTAATTGGACACAGATGAACATGAATACAGTGCCTAGAGTGCCTAAAGTGCGCTAGAGTGCCTTGAGTTAAGAACAGGGCTTTATTGCCTTTGACTCCGAACTCCAAACTCCGAACTCCGAACTTTTTTGGACGCGGATGAACGCGGATAAACACGGATAAACCGCAGAGGCGCAGACAAAGAAAGCTTGTTATGATTTTCCAGGCAATGAAAAAAATTTACCTCATTCTGCTCGCATTGTTTTTGCTGATTCCGCCATCCGCCGGGCAGGCCGCATCTCCCCGGGTTCTCGCTTCACTGGAGGAGAAGGTGGAACGGTGGGACGTGGAAGAGGCTTGGAAGGAAGCGGAAGTCCTCCTCAAGAACGAAAGCCGGGACCCGAAGGTCCTGGAGATGGCCGCCCAGATCGCCTTCCACCGGGGGGAATACGGCGAGGCCAGGAAGCTTATCCAGTCGGCCCTGGAAATCGGGGGGGAAGACGAAAAGCGGAGGGGTTTCTCCCTCTTCATCGAGTCC